>OUNO010000809.1_pt4 | contig 11384 bp, 7 predicted proteins | sample 1779811 | NCBI WGS metagenome assembly OUNO01 (sample SAMEA3914804, study PRJEB12502) | metagenome | biome: forest; material: soil | place: Canada | collected 2010-06-25 | depth 0.3 m
GCGGGCGCCAGCGTCTCGAGCACGACCAAGAGCGCGAGCCCAATCGAATCGGCGAGCAGCGTCTCGCGCTCGGGCTGAGCGCTCGGCTCCCCGCTCGCCGGGGCTTCCGGCGCTTGCGCGTCGAGCTCGTCCTCGCGTCGGAATTTGCGGGAGCGCAGCATGTCGAGGCAGACGCGTGCCACGACCGTCGTGAGCCAGCCGCCCAGGTTCTCGACGCCCTCGGCGCCGGCACGGCTCAAGCGGAGCCAAGCCTCCTGCACCGCGTCATCGGCTTCGCTGTGCGAGCCGAGCATGCGGTATGCCACGGCGCGCAGGTGCGTGCGGTTCTGTTCGAACGGTGCGACGAGATCGCGCTCGGTCATGGGCAGCTCCTCAGCCCGCCTTCAGCGGCAAAATCGAGCCGAGCCGGCGGCTCTCCGGGCGCAGTGCCCACGAGCCCAAGGCAATGCCCGAGATCACGAGCGGCGCGACGGCGTGGAACGTGGGGTTGCCCTTCATGATGTGCGACACCGCTGCGCTGGTCAGATCGAAGATCGCGCCGGCATACGCCCACTCTTTGAGGCGCGGCAAACGCGGTGCAAGGATCGTGATCCCGCCGAGCACCTTCCACACGCCGAGCAGGGTCACGAAGTACGCCGGGTAACCCAGCTGCATGATGCCCGCAGCGCTTTCCTTCATGCCTGCCAAGTGGCCAGCGCCACTCGTGAGCAACATGAAGGCCAACAGTGCCGTGCACACCCAGTATCCGATTGTCTTCGCTTTCATCGTCGTCCCTGTCCGTGAGGTTGCCTGTAGCCCCTTGACGAGGCGAACCCGCAGGATGTGACAGGCCCGAGCCGAATTCGATGGTAGGCCCCTGAAATAACACAGAAATTGGGAGCAAAAAAAGGCCCCGGATCCGGCTAAGCTCGGCGGCCGATGCCCCAACTGACGAGCGCCGTTTGCCCGCGCTGCGGCGCCCAAGTGCAGCCCGCCCCGGGCAGCGAGCAAGTCACGTGTGCCTACTGCGGCACGGTCTCGTTCGTAGCGCGCGCCCGACCGCAACCGACGCCGCAGGCAGCAGCGCGAAGCTCTGGCAACCCGATGCTCTGGATCGTGCTCGGCATCGTGAGCCTGATCTTGCTCGGCACGGTGGCTGCCGTGCTGCTGCTCGTGGGTGGTAGTGCGCAGTCCGTCACAGCCCCAAGCGCGCCCAGCGCGCCCACGAAGTCGACGGCGACGACCGCGACAGAGCCCACCGCGAGTGCTCAGCCCAGCGCGCCGCCGATCGCGATCCTTTCTCAATTCGCGCCGCTGCTCGCGGACGTGAATGCCGACGGCCACGACGACCTCGTGACCGAGATTGCGCTTCGCGGCTCGGGCCCAGCGACGCAACACTACGTCGCGTTCGACGGCCTCACGGGGCGCGAGCTGTCGCGGAGCGCCGCCATTGCCGATGATCGCACGGACACGCTGCCGGTCGTCGTCGGTCGTCGCCTGATCACGGCCACGCACGCGGGGCAACTCACCAGCTATGGGCTGGCCAACGGCAGCCAGCAATGGACGACCGCGCTAGGGGCGCGCGTGATCGCGTTTTGTGCTGCAAAAAGCGTAGATTCGCTGCTCGTCTCCACCGATGAACAGCGCCAGCTGGCGATCGATTTGACGACCGGACGCCAGAGCGAGACGAAAGAGCCGTGCAGCTTGGTGTTGGCGCGCTCCGATCGCAGCGGCGACCCGCGCGATCGCCACGACTACAGCGCGCCGCGCGGCGTCGAGAGCTACCACTGCGGCGGCGTGACCGTGATGGGCGACGCCAACTACACAGTGCCGGATCAATGCCTCGCTCGAGCGCACGTCGACACCGATCACTTGGACGGGCTCATCGGGCACCGATTGTGGAAGGTGGAGCAGAATTGGTTGGTGTTCGGCGTGCGCAAGCCCGGCGCGTACGTGCCGATGGTGGGTTTGATCAAGGGCGGCCGCGTGGCGTGGAAGGCCGAGGTGCCGCAAGACAACCCGCTGGAAGCCCAAGAGGGCTCGCCGCAAGGCATTGCGCTCGCAGGCAGCAACGTGATCGCGACTTACGCCACGGACAAATCGCGCCGCCTGTTCGTGACCGCGTTCGCGCTGGCCGACGGCACGCGCCGTTGGACGACTCCTCTGCCCGACCAAGTGACGAGCTTGTCTTCGCTGACCAGCAGCGCCGAACGCGTCTTCGTGCTCGCGAACGAACAGCTGTTCTTGCTCGATGCAGGCTCCGGCAAAATTGCTGGCAACGCTCGGAGCGAGCCGCTGATTTCCGTGCGCGGCGCACTGCTTGCGACGTTCAGAGCGGAGGGAAATACAATTCGACGCTCGCGGCCGGGCTGCCATCTGCCACGGCATCACCGCCGACCAGGCCGATTTGACCGTTGGGGAAGGCCACGAGCGTAGCGCCCCTGCGCGGCGTGCGTAACCCGACTTCGGTCAGCGCGAAATCGCTGCCCTTCTCGAGCGTGAACAAGTGCGTTTGGCCGTCGTCCGATTCGCCGCAGACCAGCACCTGTTCATCCGCGAGGCCAAAGGCCTGCACGCTCGAGAATGCGAAGTCGAGATCGGGGAGCGGCTGCGTGCTGCAGCTCGCCGCGCAGGCCACATCGAGCGTGCGCAAGCCGCCACCGGTGCCGTCTGCATCAACGCCACCGGCGAGGATCGCGGTGGTCGAATCGAGCTGGGCCAACGCGGCGCCTTGCAGGGGATCTGGCGGATAAGCGAGCGGCACGAAGGCCGTCCCGGCGGCGTTCAACGTCTCTACGCCGGCCGCGCTCTCCGAGCCACCCGCAACGACGAGCTGCCCGTTCACGATGCCAGCGGCAGCCCCGAGGCGAGGCGCGCTCAACTTCATGGCGCTCAACGTGCCGTCCGTCGCGACGCGCAGCACGCTCGCCGTGGCGCTCCCCAAGGTACGCGTCGCGCCCACGATGTAACGAGTGTCGTCGCCTGCGACGAACGTCTTGCCGCCGACGATGTCCGCGAAAGCGAAGCCGCTCGGCGGCGTCTCGGTCGTCACGGTACCCGCCGTGAGATCGGTCGAGGTGGCGCCGTCGTCGTTGACGGCGAGCAAGTTCGGACCAGCGACAGCCCAGCTCTTCGGCGCGCTGGTGAGCCAGGTCTGCTCGGGGGCCACGCCCCAAACGGAGGCATCGTAGATGTCGAACGGGTTGTTTGTCGCGCTGCTCGAATCGCCCCCCGCGACGAGCAGAAACGCATGACCCACGACCTCGACCAGCGGATGCCGATACTCGAACAACAAGTTGCCCGGCGCGCGCGATACGCCGCCCGTTCGCGCGGCGAACACCACGGGCCCCGAGTTGGCGAAGGTCGTGATCGCATACGTCACCGACCTGCCGTGAAGCACCGGCTGCTCATTGGCGTCGAATCCGGTCAGCTCGAAGGCTGCGGTCGTCTCCGCTGGTGTGCCCGTCCCGAGACTCACGGTCGACGCGGGCGCGGTCGCAGTCGCTATTTGAGTGCTCTTGGTGCCGACGAGATCGACCTCGAGGCTCACTGGCACCGGGTCCGCCGTCCACGTGTCCGCCTCTTGACCCGTAGCAACGAACAGAGTGCCGCTCAGATCCCCCACGTCGGAGCTGCAGCCCGCAAGGCATGCCAGCGCGCCGAGCAATCCGCACGCGGCGGCACGCTCGCTGACTCGAAACCAAGGCATCTGGGAAAACATCGCGGGCGGCACGGTCGCAGCCGCATATTGCGCGCATTTTGCCGGCGTGTGTCTAGCTATTGCGGCTGCGATGGCCGGAATTTCGAGAGCTCAGCGGGCTCGAGGACCGGCTCAAAGTCCAATCCCGTAAACTTCGAACTCGTAGATGCGCGTCGCCAGCAGGTCCGGCGCGGTCTGTGCGGTGGTGACGTGCAAGCGCGCGTAGCGCGCGGTCACGGCGGGGATCGGGTGCGTGGTGATGTCGGCGGTGTTGCCCGTCACGGTCACGGCGCGCGTCCAAGTGGTGTTGTCGGGGCTGGTCTCGATCTCGAAATCCTTGGTGTTCCAAGCCACGTTCTCGCCACCCGCGCCCGCGTGGCGGATGCGGAAGCCGACGATGTAGCGCTGCGCGCCCAAGTCGAGCGAGAGCGTTTGATTGCCGGCACCGCCCGAGCACCACTTGCTGTCCCAGCGTGAGCTGCCGTCCGTCACGTTCGCGGCGCTCTGCGTAGCGCTGCACGCGGTCGAGCCCGTTGCCGTCGCGCCGAGCGAGAGATTCATGTTCGCGGCCATCACGGCTGCATTCAGCGCGTCGAGCGCGGAGCTTTGACGGCTGGCCGTCGCCTTGTCGAACGCCAGGTGCCACTCGTAACCGAACTCGTTCTGCGCGTCCTTGACGCTCGAATTCCACAGGTTGTCGCTCTGCTTGCGCATGTAGGCTTGGAATTCGGGCAGCGGGCGGGCGCGATACAGGTACGCGAGATCGCGCATGAACACGCCTTTGAACTGCGTGCAGATGTCACCGCCGCAGGGCGCCTCTTTCAAGATGCCCTTCGCGTCGGCCATCTTGCTCATCGTGGCGTGTGCGAGCGTGCTCGCTTCGTCGAGCAGCGTTGCGTCGTTGCTGCTGGCCGCCAAATCCACCAGGCCTGCCAGCACGACGCCCTGGTTGTAGGTGAAGATCGGACCGCTCGGCTTACAATCCGTGAGGTTACTCAGGCCATCGACGATCTGATTGTCGGCGTTGATCATGCCGGTCGCTTTGAACCAGGCCCACTCGCGCTTGGCCCAATCGAGGTAGCTGCCCGCCCCCGCGTCCCCCGGAGTGAGCCGGTGCAGGCGCGCCGCGACCTGCAGGAACAGCTCGTTCGGGATCGCGTTCTTGCTCGTGAGCCCCACCGAGCCGGCCTTGGCGCTCGCCCAATAAACGCCGCCACCGCATTTGGCGTCCCAGCCGCCGGTCATGCGCGTGAAGATGGTCTTGGCCATGTCCAAGTACTTCTGCTGATGCGTGAGCTCGTAAGCTTTGATCCAGGCCACCGCAAACCAGCCATCATCGTCGTAGTAGCCGTACTGATCGAAGTTGTTGCCTTTGTTCTTCTCGAAGGTCGTGTCGATCTCGTCGAAGTAGTTGGTCGCGCCGGTCTCGCGTGAGTAGTCGATCACCGTCTCGAGCTGGTTCGCGCTGGTCCACCAATCGGTGTGATTCCAGAGGCCGGTCGAGCTGTCATACCAAGTGGCGAGTGGCACCATGCCGGCCGTGGAACGCGAACGCAGATCGGTGCATTCGCCTTTCAGCGCCGGGAATGGGCCGCCGTGCTTGCCGTCCGGGTCGATGGTCGCGCTGAACTTCCAATCTGCGACGAAGCCGACTAGCGGCCCGCGATCGAATTTCAGATCACCGTTGGCACCGGCAGCGAGCACCGGCGTTCGCACGCGCGACTCGTACGTCGTGCTGTCGGTCGCCACCCGCACTTCGGTTGCGCCGATCGCTTTCGTGCCGCCGTTCTTCACGTTCACGAGCAAGTAGCGGCCGTCGTCACTGACACGGCAAGCTGCGAGCCCCGGCGTACCCGTGAGCACCAAGCCCGTCGCGTCGAACACGGGCTCGGGAGGCTCGGGCGCGCCGCCCATGCCTGCCAGCCCGGCGCTGCCTGCGTTGCCGCCGCTTTGGCCTGTGCTACCGCCAGCCCCAGCGGGCGACGTCGAAGCTCCCGCTGCGCCCGAAACGCCGGACGCGCCAGAGGCGGCCGATGTGCCACCCGCACCAGCAGCGCTGGGTGTACCCCCTGCACCGCCAGTGGCATTGGACCCGCCTCCTGATTCGCTGCTCGCGCACGCTTGCAGTCCGACAAGAGCGATAACACCCGCGGCCGCGCACGACCGAACTGTCCAAGCAAGCATTGGCATTCCTATTTAGGAATGTACGAGCGCGGACAAACAGCTCACTTATTTTGCGGAGCCTCAGGAAACCCCGCAATTTCTCGGGACGATTCTCGGGATGAGCCGGTGTGGGTGGCCCCGAACGTGGAGCGGGCCGTGACGGCGGGCGTGCTCGCGCTCCGCGCTGCGCGCGCCCGGCTACCCAAGCGCTGGCCTCCAGCCAGCGCGGTGCGCCGACGAACGAGTGACGCGCGGACGAGCGCGACGGAAAGAGTGCATATGCACGCTATCGCGGCGACGCGCGACGCGCGGCGGGACGCAACGCGCGCGCTGCAGGGTGAGGCTCCCGGCGCGGAGCGACTGGTGGGCGACGGGCGATGCGGCGCTGGGAGGCGAGTGGCGATTTCGTCGTACGAAATTGTCAGGAGCGCTCGTGAAGGACGCTAAGCGGAACTTTGTGGGCGTGCGGGATTAACGGGACGAAACGCCACGGCGCAGGAGGCGATTTGAAAAACTGAACATCGGTCAGAGCGATCCTGAAAAGAGGGAGTCGGGACGCTTGAGCTACGCCGGTGGGATGCGAGGGATTTTCTTCACGTTGGTGTTCGGGTTGGGCTTGGGCGCAGCGCTCGTGGCTTGCGGTTCGACGAGCGACGACAGTCGTACGGGCAATCCGGGCACACCGAATGGAGGCGCGGTCACTGGCGCGGGCAGCGCGGGTATTGGCGGCGCTCCGCCGGTGGGCGGAGGCGCACCGGGCAGCGGAGGTGTTCCGTTCCCGGGCGGTGGTGCTCCGCCGGTCGGCGGCGGCAGCGGGCCCGTTCCGGGCGGCGGGGCCGCGGGCGTGACGGGCATCGGCGGCAGCGGAGGCGCCCCGCCCCCCTTGTGCTCGACGGGCGCAGTGCCGGTCGGCAATGGGCGATGCGCGGCGAACAAGACGATCGCCAAGGGCTCGGCGATCATGATTCACGACTTCGAAGATCCGGGCGCGGATACGCCGATGGACTACCTGGGCGTGTTCTTCGGTGACGGCCGCTCGGGGCGCTGGTTCGATTCGCACGACCTCACGCTGAAGCCCACGGTGAGCATGTTGGCCGAGCCCACCACCGGTGGCCCGAGCGGCAACACGCACGCGCTGCACTACAAGGGCAGCGCGCCGCAAGGCTGGGGCGCAACCGTTGGTGTGCCCGTCGCCAATTGTTACGACGCCAGCGTGTACAAGGGCATCAGCTTTTGGGTGAAGGGCACGCCCGCCGGCAACAACACGCAGGTGAAGTTCTCGGTGCACACGCCGCCCACCGAGCCGGTCGCTTCCGGCGGTGGCTGCAGCATGGCCGATGAGCTCGCCGGCAAGTGCTACGACCACTACTCGCAGACCATCGACATCACCGATCAGTGGGTGCGTCACAACATCCATTGGGAAGATTTGAAGCAGAATTGCTCGAGCGGGAACGGCTACAAGCCGCAGAGTGAGATCTTGAATTTCAGCTTCTCGATCTTGGATGCGACCAAGGCCTTCGACTTCTGGGTCGACAACTTCAGCTTCGACACGGGCGACCTGCCGAGCGACGGCTTTGCGCAAATCGTGCCGCAGGCAGCGTTCGAAGAGATGTGGGAGACGCGCATGGCCGGCAAGGTCATCAACCAGCGCAACGCGTTCTACACGTATCAAGGCTTGCTCGACGCGGTGAACGCCTACGGTAAGAACACGTTCTGCAAGACGGGCACGCCCGATCAACGCCGGCGCGAGGCCGCCGCGTTCCTGTCCAACATCGGCCACGAGACGGACAGCTTGGCCTTGGTCGAAGAGAAGAAGTGCGTGAACACGACCTGCCCCGAATACGGCACCGCGCCGAACGGCAAGACGTACCACGGGCGCGGCGCGATTCAGCTCTCCTACGCTGCCAATTACGCCGCCGCTGGCGCTGCGCTGGGCGTCGATCTCACGAACAACCCCGCGCTCGTCTCGACCGACCCGAAGATCGCGTTCGGCACGGCGGTCTGGTTCTGGATGAACCCGCAATCGGGCCAGGGCAGCCCACACGATGCCGTGAACAACGGCCTGGGCGCGACGATTCGCATCGTCAACGGCATCGAATGCAACGGTGGCAACGCGCCCGCGGTGGCCGACCGAATTCGCCTCTATCACCGCTTCTGCGACATGCTCGGCGTGGATCCGGGCACGGGCGACGGCTGCTGAGCTGCCACGCGGTCTTGCTTGGCCACGAAGATGACGGTCCGGTGAAGCACGCGCCACGCGCTGGCGCGTGCTAAAGGTCGCGCATGATCGACCACTCAGGATTCGACATCAGTGACCCCGTCGTGAGCCGTCGCTTCTACGAGACGGCGCTCGCTCCGCTCGGCTACCAAGTGATCATGGAGGTCCCCGTCGAATACACGGGCGGCTCCGTGGTGTTCGGCATGGGCGTGCCGCCGAAACCCGATTTCTGGCTGCACCAAGGCACTCCGCAAACGCCGCGTGTGCACCTCGCCTTCCGCGCCGAAACCCGCGCCGCGGTCGATGCGTTTTACAAGGCCGCCATCGCGGCCGGCGGCAAAGACAACGGCCCGCCCGGTCTGCGTCCGCACTACCACGAGCATTATTATGCAGCGTTCGTGCACGATCCGGACGGGCACAACATCGAAGCCTGCTGTCACGACCCGGCCTGAGCAACCGCGTCGCCACGGCCAATTTGCCTCAGCAGAGTAAAAATCCAAGCTGAATGAGCGCTCGTTGGGGGGCAGCCGGCACCCAACGAGCGTGTTAGCCTGTGCCGAGGATGTCAGAGGATCAGCCGTATCGCAGGGAGGCGAAGAGCGAGGCCGATCAGACGTTACTCGGGGTCGCTCCGCCGCGCATCGAGAGCTCGACCGAAACGTTGTCTCGCAGCCCGGTCTTCGTGCGCTCGGGCACGTCGAGCGCCGACGGCGATCTGCCGCCTCCGTCACAAGCCTTGCAGAGCAAACCCCCCCCACGCATGTCCTCCGCGGAGATCCCGGTAGCCCTCGTGACGAAGAAGAGCAAACCCCATGGCAGGGCGGACGGTGCGCTGGCCTTTTTGCGCGCGCATCTGGTTTTGCCCATGGTCCTCACGCCCGTGATCGTCGCGCTCACGCTGGTCGCGCTCGGTCATCACAAGTCGACGGGCCTTCGACCGGCGCTTCCGGCGACGGCGAACCCGCCCGTGGATTACACGGCGGAGACTCAAAACGCGGTCGAGAAAACGGGCCCGGTCGGCATCAGCGATCTCGAAGGCCGCTCGACTGATTCGCTGAATTCACACGAGCTGCTCTTGCTCGCGCAAATGCACGCTCAAAAGCAGAGCGACGCCGCCAGCCAACTGCGTCAAAGAGTCGCAGCGAATCCCGCGCTCGGGAAAGACCCGGCGACGCAAACGGAGCTGCTCCGCCTGGCGAACGACGCACGGACGGCGCGCGACGCGCTCGGCGCGATGGCCGCGCTCGAACCGCCCCTCGGCGCGGATCTATTGTACGAAGTGTGGGCGGGCACGGCCGAGCGCAGCGACTCCACCGAGCTCGCGCGCGCTCTGCTGTACAGCACGGATCTGCGTCGCAACGCCTCGCCTGCCCTGAGCGTCGCGCTCGACCTACGCAGCGCCGAGACCTGCGAGCAGTTCAAAGCGCTGCTCCCGAAAGCGCTGAAGGACGGTGACCGTCGTTCACTCCACCCGCTCAGCAAGCTGAGCGGCAAGCGTGGCTGCGGTCCGAAGAAGGCTGCAGACTGCTACGCTTGCCTGCGCGATCAGAGCGACGAGCTGAGCGCGACCATCAACGCCGCGAAGAGCCGGCGCGGGCCGGTTTTTTCGGCCGGGCAATAGTCCCAATCCCGCACGAAACGGCTCGGTTCAGGGCCGTTTACCGCCCTCCCTCTGGACAGGAACGGGAGGAACTGGTTTCGCTGCCGCAGCAGCTCTAGGCTGCCTCGCTAGACCCAAAAGAGAGTGGTCGGCGCCCAGCGCCGCGAGGGAGAGATCATGAGCGCGATGTACTACTTGAGCCGTGGCGGAGCGCCGGAGGGTCCGTTCGAAGAAGCGCGCCTGGTTCAGATGATCCAAACCGGGGAGCTCACGCAAGGCGGCGTGTGCCCTGTCGGGCAACAGCAGTGGCAACCGTTGCAGGCCGTGCCCGCGCTGGCGCAAGCGCTCGCTACGCGCAGCGCTCCGCAAGCCTACGGCGCGCCCCCCGGCCAGCCGCCACAGCAAGCCTACGGCCCACCGCAAGGCTACGGCGCTCAGCCCACCGCGCCCGGCGCGCCTCCGGGCTACGGAGCGCCGCAGGGCCACGCACCAGCACCGGGTTACGGCGCGCAACCGGGCTACGGAGCGCAACCGGGCCACGCACCAGCACCGGGTTACGGCGCGCAACCGGGCTACGGCGCGCAACCGGCGCAGCCCAACGCGGGCGCCGCGCAGCCGGCAAAGAAGAGCAATCGTGCCCTGCTCTTTGCGGCTTTGGGCGCGTTCTTCGTGCTCGTGTTGGTCGGCGCCGCGAGCGCGACGTACGTCATGTTCTTCTCGAGCGGCGGCGCACGCAGCATCGCCAAGAGCGTGCCGCGCGACGGCGAATTTCTGATCGAAGTGCCGAGCGTGCACCAGCTCGTCTCCGATCTGCACGACGTGCAATTTTTGGACACCACGCTGCGCGACGACAAGCAGGTCTTCGACAGCGCCGCCGATTCGGTGGCCAAGGCCTTCGACATCTCGCAGGCTGACGCGATCACATTGCTCGCGTCGTCCGAAACTTTCGGCATTTCTGGCCGAAAGCTAGCGACCTCACCGGAGCTCGTCCTCGCCATCGGCATGAAGAACAGCTCGCCGGTCGAGACCTTGCTCAAGTCGCCGCGCTTCGTGGCCGTGGGCGCCGTCGGCCAAACCGGCAAGCGCTACGAGCTCACCCGCAAGACGCTGACCTCGAGCACCGGCCAAGACGCGCTGCTGAAGGGTCTGGCCGAAGCAGAGATTGGCGCGGTCGGGCCCGCAACGATGGTTTGGTTCCCGAAAGCCAAGCTGCTCACCATCGGTAGCGAATCGCTGCTCATCGATCTCGGGCAAGTCCTCGAAGCCAACGCCGCTGCGATCGATCAAAACCCGGCCTATCAAGCCGCGAGCAAAGACTTCGACAGCAGTGCGCGCTTGACGATGTTCCTCGATCCCAACGTATTCACGACCATCACCGACCCCAAGGTGAAGGAGCTGGTCGACGACTATTTCAAACCGGCAGGTCCGATCACGGGCTCGCTGCAAGTGAAGCCGGTCGGATTTCTCTCGCGCTTCACGGGGCGCATCATGGGCAGCAAGCTGCCGCGCGCCACTGCCTACGAAGCACCGCAGGCCCTGAACCTCGGCGAAAAACTACCAGAAGAGACGTTCATGTACATGGCGGCTTCGACGCGCAGCAAGCTCAGCGGCGCCGATCTCCAAAAGCTGCTGCTCGATCAGGCAGGCTCGGTCGATCCCCGCTCGCGCGCGCAGATCGAGCAGGGCCTACGGCAGATCGAAACGGTGCTGGGCGTGAGCGCGGC
>OUNO011287273.1_pt1 | contig 11365 bp, 7 predicted proteins | sample 1779811 | NCBI WGS metagenome assembly OUNO01 (sample SAMEA3914804, study PRJEB12502) | metagenome | biome: forest; material: soil | place: Canada | collected 2010-06-25 | depth 0.3 m
GCGCGAGCGGCGCGAACGCGCAGGGTGGAGCTGGAGGCGGAGTGGTCGGCAATGGCGGCGCCGCGCAGCTCAACTTTCCGATGGGCGACGCGCCCATCGCCCGTATGCACAAGCTGACGGCCACCGAGTTCGCCAACAGCATCCAGGATCTGCTGGGCAGTGACGCGCCGCTCAGCGCCGTCGAGCCCGACAACGTGGTCAACGGCTTTGCGTCCGTGGGCGCCGGCACCGTGGCCATGTCCGCTGCAGGCGTCGCGCTGTACGAAACCGCGACGGGCGCGGCGACCGAGTTCGCGTTTTCGGATCCGACCAAAGCTGCCAAAGTCGTGTCTTGCGTGCCCACTGCCGCGGCTGACAACGCTTGCTTGAGCAAGGCCGTGTCTGCCTTCGGGCGCCGCGCCTTTCGCCGCCCACTGACCGATGTCGAGACCGCGCGCTTCGTCAAAGTCGCGACAACGATCGAAAGCGGCAGCGGCGGTACGCCGCTGATCGGCCTGCGCCACGCGGTGTGGGCGATCTTGGAGTCGCCCAATTTCTTGTACCGTGTCGAGCTCGGCGTCGCCAGCGCTGCCGACGGCGGCCGGCTCAAGTTCACGAGCTTCGAGATGGCGTCGCGCCTCGCCGCCGCCTTGTGGAATGGCGCCCCCGACGATGCCGTGCTCGACGCCGCCGCGGGTGACTCGCTCGCGACCGCCGATGGCGTACGCACGCAAGCCCAGCGCATGCTGGCCGACCCGAGATCGCACCGAGCGCTGACCGCGTTCGTCGACGATCTGTACGGCGTGCGAAACCTGGAAGAGGCCAGCAAAGATCCGGCGGTGTTCCCCAAGTTCAGCCCGTCGATCAAGGAGGCCATGCGCGAAGAGCTGGAGCGCCGGGTCGATGATTTGGTGTTCGGCCAAAAGGGCGATTTCTTGTCGCTGTACGATGGCCGCAGCACCTTCGTGAACAAGGAGCTCGCGGCGTACTATGGGCTGCCTGCTCCGACCGCCGACGGCTTTCAACGCGCAGATTTCCCCGCTGATTCGCCGCGCGTGGGCTTGCTCGGAGCGGGCGCGATCTTGTCTGCCTTCGCGCTCCCGCAGCGCAGCTCACCGACCGAGCGCGGAAAATTCGTGGCCGGCGCGCTGCTCTGCATCGACGTGCCGCCGCCGCCGCCCGGCGTGCCCCCGCTCCCGACCATGCTCGACACCAGCGCCACGATGCGCGAGCGCATGACGGCTCATCGCACCAATGCCTCGTGCGCCTCGTGTCACTCGATCATGGATCCGATCGGCTTTGGGCTCGAGCACTTCGACTCGGCCGCGCTGTTCCGCGACACCGACAACGGCAAGGCGATCGACACGACGGGGCAGCTGACTGACGGCGCCCAGTTCGACGGTTTGGCTCAGCTCGGCGCTGCGCTGCGCAACGAGCCCATCGCGGGCGCCTGTTTCGTCAGCAAAGTGTACCAGAACGCGCTCGGTCGCCCGGCGATCTCGCTCGATGGCGCGGCCGTCAACGCGCTCGCCGCGCAATTTTCGGCCGGGAAGAATCAGGCGGATCAGCTGCTCCTGAACGTCGTCAGCAGCGAGGCGTTTCGCTTCGTGGCACCGAACAAAGGTTGAAAGGAAGCATGGCCAGCTCGTCTCGTTCGATCCTCCAGCGCCGCACCTTCCTGCGCGGCGTGCTGGCTGGCGGCATCAGCGTCGCCGTGCCGCTGCCGCGCCTCTACGGCATGCTGAACGGCAATGGCACCGCCTATGCCGACGGCACGCCGCTACCGGTGCGTTTCGGTACCTGGTTCTTCGGCAATGGCATCATCCCCGATCGCTGGGTGCCGCGCACGACCGGCGTGGGCGACGCCTGGCAACTGAGTGAGCAACTGCTCCCGCTGCAGGCGGTCAAATCGCATCTGTCGGTGCTCACGGGCTTCAGCATCAAGGTGCCCAACAATGCGCCGCACGCCAGCATGCCGGCCGCGGCGTTGAGCGGTGCCCAGGTGGGCGGAAACAGCACGCAGCTGGCCACGGTCGACCAAGTGGCGGGCAGCCTGCTCAACGCACCGGATACGGCATTCCAAACCGGCATCAATGTCGGCATCTCCAACACCTCGGGCGCAACATCGCTCGGTCTGACCATCTCCTACGCCAAAGCCAACGCGCCCAATCCGCCCGAATACAGCCCCGCAGCGCTGTTCAAGGCGCTACTCAAGTTCGCCAACACCGGCGGCATGCCGAGCGCTCCCGACCCCGAGCTACTCCGCCGTAGCCTGGTGCTCGACGCCGTGGCAGAAGACGCCAAGGCACTGCGCGCGCGCCTCGGTGTCGACGACCAACAGCGCCTCGATTTGCATTTGCAGGGCTTGCAGCAGCTACAAGTGCAGATCACGAAGCAGCAAGAGCCGAAGGTCACGGGCGTGCTCGTCGATCCAGACAAGGCGTACGCCAAGCGCGGTGCCGATGGCGCAATCACCCGTCAGCGTGGGCAAGCCTTCAGTGATCTGCTGGTCTTCGCGCTGTCGGCCGACCTGACACGAACCTTCTCGTACATGTTCAGCTGCCCCGCCTGCCACGGAAACTACAGCGATTGTGGCCTCGACCCTACGACCTTCCACGAGGACTACGGGCATCGCTTGAGTCCCAAGGGCCTGAGCAGCGCGACCATCGGCTTCAACACCGGCGTGAAGTTCGCGATGTCGAACTTGGCCGACACCCTGGAGCGCATGAAGGCGACGCCCGACGGCGCGGGCAACCTGCTCGACAACTCGTGCGTGTACACGACCTCCTGCGTCTCCGAATCGCAGACCCACGGCGGTACGGATTTCCCCTTGCTCGTCGCTGGCAAGGCAGGCGGTAAGCTCAAGGGCGATCAACACATCCGTCTTCCAGACGAAAACGTGAGCAAAGTCCCCTTCACGCTGCTCACGGCTCTCGGCAGCAAAGCCACGTCCTTCGGTATGGCCGAGGGCATGGTGACCAGCGGCGTGTCCGACCTGCTCGCCACTTGAGCCCCATGCGCGCGCTGAAGCTCAGCATCTTCGCACTTTTTGGGGCCGCATTGCTCGCGGCGTGCAGCAGCGATGCCGGCTCGGGTGGCGACCCCGCGCAGGCCGGCGGCAGTAGCGGCACGAGCACGGCCAGCGGCGGCGCGCTCGCAAACGGCGGTCAGACCGCGAGCAATGCCGGCGCGAGCGGCAGCTCGCTGAGCACCGGTGGCAGCTCGGGCTCGAGCACCAGCTCTGGCGGTAGCAGTCCGGGCGCGGGCAGCGGCGGCACCTTGGGCATGGCTGGCAGCGGTGTGATGGGCACTGCCAACGCGCCGAGCATCACGTTCACCGAATACGCGATCCCGACTGACACCGGCGCCAAGGCCAGTAACCCGGGCGCGATCGCCGCGGGCCCCGATGGCAACCTGTGGTTCAATCATCAGAGCACCGCGCCGAACGCAATTCAGAGCGTGACGCCGAACGGCGTGTTCTCGGCCGTGTTCAAGACCTCGACCACCAACACGGGCCCGGTGGGGGTGTACGGCGGGCCCGACGGCAACGTTTGGTACACGAAGCAAGGCGGCATCGGCCGCGCCACGCCCTCGGGCACGATCAACGAGTACGGCGTCCCGAACGGCGGAGACTCGGCCGGTATCGTCAACGGCCCAGACGGCAAGCTCTGGTTCACCGAGCCTTCGAAGAACAAGATCGGCAACCTCACGCCCGCCGCCCAGTTCAAAGATTTCACGCTGCCCACCGCAAATAGTGGCCCGTACGCGATCACGCTCGGCCCCGACGGCAACCTCTGGTTCACCGAGGCCGCCGCCAGCGGCAACAAGATTGGCCGCATCACGCCGGCCGGCGTGGTGACCGAATTTCCAATCCCGACCCCGCTCGCCAACCCGCGCGGCATCAGCAAAGGGCCGGACGGCAACCTGTGGTTCAGTGAGCTCGACGGGCGTAAAATCGGCCGCATCACTCCGACGGGTGAAGTGAAGGAGTTCGCGATCCCGAGCGGCGCGAGCCCCGGTAGCATCACCGCCGGCAAGGATGGCAACGTTTGGTACACCGAGGCGGGTAGCGCAAATTCGATCGCGCGCGTCACGCCCGAAGGGAGCATCGCCGAATACCTGATTCCGACCGCCGCCAGCGACCCCTCGGGCATCACCTCGGGGCCGGACGGCAACCTCTGGTTCACCGAGCTATCGGCCAACAAGATTGGCCGCATCAGCAACCTGATGGGCGGCGGCAACGTGAACAGTTCGAGCGGTGGCGGTGGTGGCCCGCTGACTGACGGCAAGACTTGCAGTAACGACACCGACTGCTTGGGCAGTGGCAAGGCCTGCGGTGGCGACGTGTGCAGCGCCAAGGTCACGCCCCACGTGTGCGTACTAGCGAGCTCCGGAGATCCTGGCCTGTGCAGCGGCGACGACAAGTGCTGGTGCGCCGGTGAAGGCGCAAAATGCGACGCCACGAGCCACGCTTGCTCTGTCACGGTTCACGGCGGCGCATCGCCCTAGCGCGTGGCGCAATCGGGACTGCGGCAACAGTTGCTTCGACGGAGCGGAGTTCTTCGATTAGCCTTGGCCTGTGCCGAAACGCCTGCGCTGGCTCCTGAAGGCCGTTGTCATCGCCCTGAGCCTGCTCCCCGCGCTCGACCTATGGCGCGTGCTCCGCATCTTGAACCCACTGTGGCTCACGGCCTTCGACTACCCGGTGTTCCGGACTGGGATCGGGGCCACCGGCGCGTGGGCCTTCATATTCATCTTCTTGGCGCTGGCCTGCACGCCAGTGCAGCGCCTCACCGGGATGCGTTGGCCGATCGAGCTACGGCGCATCCTCGGTCTGTTCGCGTTTTTCTACGCGTTCCTGCACCTCGCGTTTTACATAGTGGTGGGTCAGAAATGGCGCTTCGATTACGCCTTCGACGACGCGATGCTGATCCACTCGCGCTTGCCAGGCTGGGCCGCGTTGATCCTGCTGCTGCCGCTGGCCCTGACCTCGACCGACGGCATGGTGCGTCGGCTCGGCGGCAAGAATTGGAAGCGCCTGCATTGGCTGGTCTTCCCCGCGACGGCGTTGGCGCTCTGGCACATGGCCTGGACGCAATGGGAGAGCGGAACGAACGACTATCACCGCACGTGGTACGCGGTGGATGCCTTCCTGGTGCTCATCGCTGTGCGTCTACTGCTGTGGCTTCGAAGGTTAATAGCCACTCGATCCTCGCGCGCCCGCTGAGCGGCGAAGCCAGGTGCGGCCTGGTCTCACTCGACCAGCGCTCGATGCGAAAGCCAGCGCGCTCTGCGAGCTCGAACAGCTCCTCGCGCGAGAAGCGCCGTGCGAGCGAGGCGTCGGCGGGATAAATCAGTGGTCCGCTGTTCAGCCAGCGGCCGCCGGGCTTCAATTGCCGGCGCAGCGTCTCGAGGAACGCCGGCAGATCACCCGGCACCTGGTCGATGAACCACGGCGTGACCACCGTATCGAACGTGCCGTTGGCGAAGGGCGGTGCGAGCCCATTGGCCAAAAAGAAGAAGAAGCGATCTGGGTCGAGCGGACCCGAAGGCGCGCTCAAGTCCCACGCTTTGGAGACTTGCGACAGCTCCTGCACGTTCGCGGTCGACTCGGTGAGGCGCACCGTGCGCCCGCGAATCACGGCCTCGGCGATCACGAGTAGGAACGGATCGATGTCGATGACCGCGGTCTCGCTGGCGCCGCACTGGCGATGTAGGTCGTAGGCCAAGCGACAGGCGCCCGCGCCGATCACCAAAGTACGGCCGAGGCCACCCGGACTCAGCACCGCTTGGAGCGCGCTCAGGGCCTGACGGTTCTCGCCATTGTCCGCACTTTCCCAGCCCCAGTCACGGTACAGGAATTGGATGTACTCGACCACGCCGCGCGGCAGGCTGCCGCTCTCTGGCGCGTGCGCGCTACCGCCCAGCGCGGGGCTCATCACGCTCGCGATGTCGTTGACCTGAGCGCGTAGCGCATCGGCCAGCGCGCGAAGCCGCGCGCGTCCCGACTCCAGAAGCCCCGGCGTCTCGAGCTCGGCTTCGATCGCGCTGCGTGTGTGCTCGGCTTGGGCTTGCAGGGTCGCCAGCTGGCCGCGCCACAGGTTCAAGTGATCGTCGAGGCGCGGGAGCAGGATTGGGATCGGCCCGACGTGGCCATAGGGCTGACTGCAGCGTTTGCAGCGCGGCGCAGCTCCACTGAGCTCGAGAGTCGCTGCGCAACGCACACACACGATGTGCTCGCCGAGCGAGCTCGAATCATCCTGCATTCGTCGCACGAGTGTAGCCTCAGTCGCGTGCCGAGGTGAAGCGCAGCCCGAGCTCCTTTTCGATACGGTCCTGCATGCCTCGATCTTCGCGTGTCACGAGCACTACCGAGGTGCCGCTCTTGCCTGCACGCCCTGTACGTCCTGCGCGGTGCACGTAGGCAAGGGCGGAGCTCGGCAGCTCGTAGTGCAGCACCCACTCCACGTCGGGGATATCGATGCCGGTCATGGCTTGGTCGGTGGTGACGAGCACGCGCGCTTCGGAGCTGCCGAAGGCACGCAATGCGTTTTGACGATCGAGCTTGGAGCGCTCCGTGCTCAAGCTGACCGGCTTCAGATTGCGCTCGCCCAAAAAGCGGAACAGGTGTCGGATCAGGTTCGGCTGATTGACGAACACGATGGCCCGCTTGATTTTCGCGTCCTCGATGAAGCTGGCGAGCGAGATGTCCTTGGTGGCCTCGGTGCGCACGTGTAGGAATTGATGCGCAATGTGCGACGAAAGCGGGTCGGTCTCGGGCGCCAAGCGGGTATGCACCACGCTCTCGCCCATGAACTCTTTGGCCAGGCGCTGCGCGCTCGCGCCTAGCGTGGCGGCCGCAAAAATCAACTGCACCTTGGGCTCGGGCCGAGACAAGATTTCGCGCAAGTAATCGGCGCCTTTGGTGGCCAAGATCGGGTCGGGCTCGTCGAGCACGATCGTGGTCACGCCCTTCAACTTGCGTTCGGCGAACTGTTCTAGAATGCGCCCGGGAGTGCCTACGATCAGGCGGGTGCTCTGTTGCACCTTTCCCTTCTTCGGGTTGGCGGTGGCCACGAGCGAGCCGCTATTGAGGCTCGCGGGCTTGTAGCGGTCGGCGACGCGCAACGTCTGCAGCGCCAGCTCCGTCGCAGGCGCGAAGATCAGGCTGCGCCCGCTGTCTGGAGCCCTGAGCTTCTGCAAGATGGGCAGCAGGTAGGCCAGGGTTTTCCCGGTCCCCGTCCCTGACTGGATGATGACGTGCTGGCCCGCCAAGATCGGTCCGATCGCCGCCTGCTGCACGGGGGTCGGCTCCAAGATCCCGTCAGCCTGGAATGCCGTGCGCATGCCATCGTCGAGCTCTAATCCAGTAGCGGCGAACAACGCCTCGTTCATGCCGCGCGTTGTAGCACCGCCCTTCGATGGCTCGTCGATTGGCGCAATATCGTTCTATCCGCCAGTCCCCCCCGACAGGTAATCCATAGTTGGAAGAGCGATCACGGATTGACCAGCGCGCCTGCTGGGCATTGGGCCAAAGGCCTTCTTTTCGCAGTGAAAAGAAGGACTTTACGGGCGTGATCACTCGGTGGGGAGTGGGCCGGGACGGGGACGAGGGGGGGGCCCTTGGGCCCCGCGGGCGACCGCGCTTTGGCACCCGCCTCGGCGCTGGCGAGCTGGTGAAGGCGAATTGGAGGTGCCTTTGAAGCCCGCTCACTCGTCTTCCAGGTCGGCGGCGTGCTTCAGCCGCTCGCTCAGGTAGGCGAGAGCCACGGCGCGTTGGGGGTGCGCTTCCAGGCGCGCAGCCACTGCCTGCAATGCGTCGAACAGCTCGCTGCCGAGCTTGGCGCGCAAATCTACCTCCAGCGATTCGTGAGATTGCTGATCCGAGAGGTGTTTGCGCCACGCGGGGCTCCAGACCTCGGACAAGTTCGCGAGCAGCTCGTCGGCCGCGGCGCGCGTCCATTCGCCCGCGTCGAACCAGACGCCGCCGCAACGCGCGCAGCGCTCCAAAAAATACGGATCGTGAAAGGTGACTCGCGCGCGACGCAGCAGGCCGTGTCCATCCGGACATTGCCCCGTTCGCTTGTCTTCCCCCGGCGCGCTCTTCGGGCGTTGATCGAGATCGTTCAACGTGCCGAGCGCTGCCGGTAAAGCCACGACCTCGGGTGGCACCCAAAAGCCGGCGCAGCTGGGACAACGTAGGGCGGACGCACCCGTGCTGGCGCGCAGGCCCTCCACCGGGACCAATAGCTGCGAGGCGCACTTCGGGCAGTGAGCGAGCATCCCCTTCGGGTTTAGCACAACGTTGTCAGTGATAGCTGAGCTGGGCAGAGAATTTCGTGCTCCCCGAGAAGCTCATTTCCGCCCCTCCGCCACTGGCGCCGCCACGCGCAGTGAAGCGCCCGCTCAGCTCGAGCGAGCTCGGTCGAGCGCTCGCCGCGTTCAGGGTCGTTTTGCCCGCGAGCTCGAAGTCGAGCTTGCCCATGTCTGCACTGTATTGAATGGGCAACTTCAGGTCGAAGGGCACGTTGTCGGTCTTCGTGTCGCGCCCCGAGTAGCTCACCTGGAGTGGACCCACGTGCACCGTGTCTCCGCCGCTGCCCGCAAATGCAGGCACCTTCACGTCGACCTTGCTGGACCAGCCCGGCTTGAGCTCGAGCGTCGGTGACGCCGCCCAGTGGCTGTGAAACTCGGCCAGGGGCGCGACCAGAATCAGAAGTACGGCGCGGTCTCCATCATCGGGCTTCGAGCCGTTGCGCGGACGGATGCTCGGCGAGCGACCAGACAGCGTGACGTCGTACACGTCGGGCGGCTCCTGCTTGCTGTCGTGTGTGCGCCCAGCGAACTCGGTGTGCATCGAGAGCGTGGTCACCGTGAGCTCGAGCTCATCCAAGCTCTGGGCGGAGGCCCGGGTGATCTTCATCTCGACCCGCAGGCGCCCGTCGATGGACAGCTTGCTCGCCATTCCGGGCGGACCACCAGTCAGATCGGCGTCGAACGAGAGACTCACCTCGCCCTTGACCTGATCGCCGGTCTTCAGCGCCTGGTAGTGAAGGGTCTCGATGCCGGGTTCCTTGGCAATGCTCGGCGGCGGCGCGGCAGCGGCGCTGACGGGCGTGACGCTGACCTTTGCGGTTGCCCGCTCTGCTTCGGCGGATTTCTCTTCGTTGCCGGCCGCGCCGCCCTGCGCGGGCGTCGCCGCACGCCGATCGGGCGCAGCGGCGCTCGCTTGCTCGACGTAGCTCCCGCCGAGTGGCGTCCGACTCGGCAGGGCGCTACAGGCGACGGCCCCGAGACACGCCCCGAAGGCCGCCCAGCGTGCTTTGATCGGCATGGTCCCGTTCAGTTTAGATAACGCGCCACGATTTGGCGCAGTTTGTGCTGATCGAACGGTTTTTCCAGGCGATCGTTGGCGGTCGTTTCCAGGAATTTGCGGGACGCATCGGTAAAGGCGCCGCCCGTGATGAAGATGGTGCGCTCGGCTTGCTCGCGATCGAGCTCCAGCAGGCGCTCGTGGAACTCCACGCCCGTGGTCACGGGCATCATCAGGTCGCAGAAAATCAGATCGAAGCGCTCGCCGCGCTCCAAGCGCATCAGCGCTTCGTCGGCGCTGGTCAACGCCAGCACCTCGTGGTGCTCGGCGAGCAAGCGCGACATGGCTTTGGCGACCAAGGTGTCGTCGTCGACGACCAGGATGCGACCGCGGCGCGTGACGGTCGTGGGCCGTTCGATCACGACCTCGATACGGTCCGAGGGTTGGCTCGAAGCCGGGAGCACGACGCGGAACACGCTGCCGCTGCCGCGGCTCGACTCGACCTCGATGTTGCCGCCCAGATCGGTGACGATGCGGTGGCAGATGAAGAGGCCGAGCCCGGTACCCTCGCCGACGTCCTTGGTGGTGAAGAATGGCTCGAATAGGCGTGCCATGTGCTCTTCGGGAATGCCGTGGCCAGAGTCGTGGATCTCGACCACGACGCGGCTCCTCTCGTCGCTCCGCAAGACCAAGCGAATTTCGTTCTCGTGCGCCGCGCCTTCGCGAATGGCGTGAGCCGCGTTGACGAGCAGGTTCAGGAACACCTGACCGAGGCGCGACGCGTTGCCGGTGATGGTCGGCACGCGCGTGTACTCGCGTACGACGCGCGCGTGATGCTGCAGCTCGTTCGCGGCGAGCTTCAAGGTCGACTCCATCACTTGCTCGACGTCGACCTCGCCGTAGTGGTCTTGATCGCCACGCGAGGCGTCCTTCAGATCCTTGACGATGCGCTGCACGCGTGAGGCGCCTTCGCGCGCTTCGGTCAGGGCCGAGACCCATTCGCGGGCCTGGCGTTCGCCGAGCCAGGGGCCGTGTTGGGGCAAGCGTTGCGCCAGGAACTCGAGGTTGGCGATCACGTACGTCAGTGGATTGTTGATCTCGTGGGCCATGCCAGCGGCCAGTGTGCCGACGGTCGACATGGTCTCGGTCAGCCGCAGTTGAGCCTCGAGCTTCTTGCGATCGCTCACGTCGCGCGACACGCCGACGGTCATGATCACCCGTCCGTCGCTGCCGAAGATGGGCGACTTCACGGTGTCGACTTGCAGGATGCGCCCGTCGCGGCGTTCCAGCCGTTCGTCGGGCAAGAGCACGGTGTCCTGCGTGTCGAGCACGAGCGCATCTTGCTCGAGCGAGCGATTGCGTTCGTCGGGCGTGGAGCGCGGGTTGTAGTCTTGGCCACCGAGCTCGTCGTTGTCCGTGCCCCAGGCTTCGCGCAACGCGCGGTTGGCCCACACGATCTTCGATTCCGAATCTTTGACCAAGATCATGTCGGCCATGGCGTCCAAGATCTGGCGTTGGCGGTCCTCGGCGGAAGCGCGGCCGGCCGCGTCGCGCGTGCTGCGCTCGAGCAGCTCTTCCGAATGCCAAGCGACCACCGCCGAGCACACCGCCGGCACTGCCGCGAAGACGACGGCGATCGCGCAATCGAACACGTTCAGCCCGGGGCCGATGAATGCGGACTGATCGAGCCACGGTACGGACTTGAAGCCGTGGACCACGAACAGCAGCACGCAGCCGTAGAAGAGCGTCAGCGACGCCGAGAACAGGCTGGCACGCGCGCTGTAGCGCACCGCGCCCAGGCCGTTGAATACGCCGATCATCAGCCAGGTCCCGGGCGCGCGAAACACCTCGTAGACGCCGGAATGGTTCACCAGGCTCGCCACGTGGAGCGCATACAAACAGCTGATGTCGACCCACACCGATACGTATTTGAGCGTCGATTCGTGGCGACCTGGACGGCTGAGCCAATACCAAACGGTCAGCGCGTACGTCGCCAGCACGCACACCACGCCGATGAACACGGCGTTGGCGGCCGTGGTTTGCGCGCCGGACGCGGTGAGGATGGTGAGCGCG
>OUNO010001716.1_pt4 | contig 11349 bp, 12 predicted proteins | sample 1779811 | NCBI WGS metagenome assembly OUNO01 (sample SAMEA3914804, study PRJEB12502) | metagenome | biome: forest; material: soil | place: Canada | collected 2010-06-25 | depth 0.3 m
AAAATGGCTGCAAAGAAGACCCGTACCAAGTCCGCTAAGAAACCCGCTGCCAAGAAGGCGCCGAAAGTCGCCAAGAAGCGCAAGGTCGCCAAGAAGGGCGCTGCCAAAAAGAAGAAGAAGGCCGCCAAGAAGAAGGCGTGAGCCTTCGCCGGGCGCGTCCCGTCGGAGTCGCTGACGCTTCGGCGTCTGACTTTCGGCGCGGACAGCCCAGCGGGTACTCGAGCGCGCTCATCGTTCATGACGGGGGCGCGCTCGAGCCAAAAGTGCTCGACCTTGTGAGGGGCGAGCCAACCAAGCCTCCGGGCTTGGCTCGAGCACGCGAAGTCGGAGCAAAAGCCCGTTCGCGTGCTCTTCGTGTTTTGTGTCTCCGCGTTTTGTGCCGTCTCTGACGGCCGTGCGTGCTCGCCGCTTCGCAGCTCCGCGCGCCGGTCTTTGATGCACCTTACGTTGTGCGGCCCCTGACGGCCGAGCGTGCTCGCCGCCCCGCGTCTGCGCACGCCGGGACCCTCTTTTGCTGCTCCTTGCGAAGTACTGCGAGGACGCCCGTCGTGCTCGCCGCTGCGCGTCTGCGCGCGCCGGGACCCTCAACGCTTGGCATGCGCCAAGCGGAGGGTCCAACGCCCCAACGCACGATGCCCGCAACACCATGCGTCCCGGGTTGCGATGCGGGATCGCGATCGCCCCTCTCTCTCTCTCTCTCTCTCTACTCTCTCGGAGCGGAGTCGTACGACGCTGCTCACAAACTTGGGTGCGCGCGCAGCGCAGCACGCCTCGCGCCGCAGCGCGCGCGAAGCAGTACAGCCGCATGCCCGGAAATGCGTCGAGGTCGGCCGACCTTGGCAGGATCAGATCACGATCTGGAACTAAGGCGCAGACCTACGAGAACCGACCGAACGGGCGCATGCTTTCCGTGGGTCCGCGCGGGCGGCCAAGCGCTATCTCCCGAGCGTGCGCCAACGAGAGTCTCGAATCGCGCGCCGCAGGCGCCGCGCGTCCTTCTCAAAAGCGCGACTAGTCGCCCAAATACAACCGCAAAGACCCGGCCGCGGCCCGCCTATCAAACGTGACACCCGCCAGCTCGTCTCGCTTCGAGATGTCCTCGAACAGCTGCAGCAGGAAGCCGTGGAAGGCCACGCACTCGTCAATCGCGGCTTCGAGGCGCGCGGGGTCGACCAGGTCCGTGTCTTCCAGGCCCGACATCGCGGCCATGAACGCGTCGAAGCGCGGGTAATCGGTGGAGCGCAGCAGCGGGTAACCCATGGCGCGGAAGTAGGCCAAGAACTCGCGCACGTACTGGAAGTTGTGCACCGCGGCCCAGCGATCCTCGTTCGGCGAATGTTGCGCCTTGCTCGAGAACGCGCGCACGATCTGCGCGAACATCCAGACGTCGCGGCGCAGGCGTTCGCTGGTTTCGCGGCGCGCGGCTTGGTCGTCGAACACGCTGCCGTCCTCGAAGCTCGCGCCCAGTGCCTTGCCCAAGAACAGCACTGCGTTCTGCAATGCAGGCCGCAGATTCTCGACGCACACGTCGATGCGCGTGCGCAGATCCGCGGCGCGCATGTTCACGTCGAGCGCGGGCAGGTCGTGTTGGAATGCGCGGCGCATCTCCAAGCGCAGGCTGCCGGCAATGCCCTGCAGTGCGCTGCGAATACCGATCAAGCGGTGGCCGCCGGCGCGCAGCGTTGCGGAACGCCCGCGGATTTGCGAGGCATCTAGGCTCATCACGTCGCGTTCGAAGCCCTCCGCCAGCAGCAGGCCCGAATTCTGGCGGAGGTAGTCGCTCAAAGCGCGCGCGTCGGAGCGCAGCACGCTCAGCACCAGGTACGTGCTGCCCATCTGTTGGCGTCTGCGCTCGACGTCGCCGCCGATGCGACCGAGCAGGGACAAGTAGCGCAGCATGCGGAACAACGACAGGAACGTGAGCGCGACCAAGCGGTGTGCTTCGGCGCCGGGCACGCTGCGGATCAGCTCCAGCACCTGAGCGGACTTGATGCGGTCGAACTCGGGGCGGAATTCGAGCGCGTTCAAGGGATTGAAGAACGCGCTGCGGTCGATCTCGCGATAAACGGTGGCGAGCAGGGCGTGGAACAGCCGGAACGAGACGCGCGGCGTGCGCAGCATGCCTTCCAGGACCTCGTTCGCGGAGGTCAGGCCGTGGCGCAGCGTAACTAGGCTTTCTTGCGGGGTATTTTGCTGGGCGCCTTGCGTCAGCAGACGCGTCCGCGCGTTGTCCTCGGGCAGCATCGTCTCGAGGTAGCGGTGGAAGACGAACGCGCGGTCCAGCGAGCCGAGCAGCTGGCGTGCCAGCTGAATCGCTCGGTCCAGACCGTCATGGTACGTCTGCAATGCGAAGCGAAAGTCTTGCGTGACCACGAGCGCCCGCCGCGGGGGGCCCGGATGGTTGCGCGGGTTCGCGAAGCAGGCAGTGGCCTTGAGCAGCACCTCGAACTCGAAGAGCACGTCTTCTTTGTTCTCGAGCTGCAGCTCGTCGAGCCAACTCTCGCGAAGGACGCGGTGCTCGCGATGGATCGCGCGCGTCCCGCTGAGCAGTGCGCTGTACGGGTCGTCCCCGGGCGCAACCGGGAACAGGCTTCGCCTGGGAAACGTGCTGACCATGGCCGACGCGGCTGCGACCTGGCTCAGGGCGTGAAGTTGAACGGATAGTTCGTCGTGGTTTCCATGGCGCGCGACGACTTGGGGAAGGAAATGCCCTTGATCACGCCGATCACGCAATCGACGACGGGCGGCGCCTTGAGCGTGGAGCGCTCCTGATTGAGCTCGGCGAGCTTCACCTTACCCTCGGGGTCGAGCACGAAGTGGATCACGACGTCGCCTTTCAGGTCCTTGTTGTCCTTACGCGCGTCGTCGTAACACTTGCGGGCAGCCTTGCGGTTGTCCATCACGAGCTTGCGGATCACGTCCATGGAGCGCGTCTCGGGCGCCTTGCCGTCTGCGGGTGCCGGCTCCGCGGCACTCTCCTTGGAGGTGCTCGGCGCGCTGTCGCCATTCTTGGCGGACTTCTCTCCGACCCAGCCTTCGTCTTCGCTCGCTGCGGGCTTGGCAGCGGCGGGTGCGTCGGGTTGCGCGGTGGCTTCGGGCGTCGGCGCGTCGGGCGCTGCGGGCGGTGGAGTGCTGCCGCCGCAAGCCGTGACACCGAGAACCGCAACCACCGTCAGCGAGAGGAATGAGTGGGCAACGCGCATGGCAGCCGATACTAACCGCTCGCGCGGGCTGCTGGGCACGTTTCGTTTGCAGCCGAAAAAGACGCTGAACCCGCGCTTCCGTCGCGTTTCTGGCGCGCTCGCGGCGCGCGCGCAGTTATCGAAGTGAGCGGCTCAGCCGGCCTTGAGGAAGGGCTGCCACTCTTCGAAGGGCTCGCGCATGATCATCGAGATCTGCTTGGCGGTCGACCAGCGCGGGCGCTTCGGCTCGTTCAGCAACTTCATGCCCGCCTCGGCGGGCGTCCGGCGCCCCTTCTTTAGATTGCAGCTGCGACACGAGATCACCAGATTCGTCCACGAATCTTCACCGCCGCGCGAACGCGGCAGCACATGATCGACGTTCAGCTCTCGATGGCCAGGGCGCCGCGAGCAGTACTGGCATTGAAACTCGTCACGCAGCATCAAGTTGGCGCGCGTGAGCCGGACGGCGGCGCGCGGCGTGCGCTCGTAGCGCAGCAAGTGCAACACGCGTGGCACGCGCAGCTCGCCACCCACGATGGGCAGCGAGTCGTCCGCGGAGCGCACGGGCAGGTTGCGCCAAACATCGAAGTCGTACGTGTCGCCCGCGGTGTCGACCGCGTGCCCGACGCCGCCGTAGAGCAGCACCATGGCTCGACGCGCGGTGGTCACGCTGACCGGCGCGAAGAAGCGATTCAGCAACAGGACCGGCAAGTTTAGAACGTCCCGCCGAACGCTCGCCGCATCGGAGGGACCCACGACAGCTCGTTCCAAAGCGTCCACGGGCTTTCAGCCTAGCACAAAAAGCCAGGCTTTCTCGCGTCGCGCGCTCGACCGCGCCTCGATAGTGGGCTATCTCCGGCTGGCCTTCGGCCTGGCTGCACCCCGATACACGGTGCAGCACGGGTTTCGGGTCCACCAGGTATCGATGTTGAGAGCTGCTCTGTCTTCAAGTTTGGCGTCCCGTTTCGTGGTCGTCATGGGTTCGTCGATCGTCATCTGGGGCTGCGCCGCCCCGGGTACCTCGGACGCCGAATGGCCCCCGATTTCGAAGCGCTGGTACGACCGAGGCGACGCCAGCTACCGCCAAGGCGACCTGGAAGACGCCGAGAGCGCGTCCGAGAACGCGCTGCGCGTCACGCCGGATCGGGAGGAAGTGCGCCTACTTGCAGGGCGTATCGCGCTGGCGAAGCTGGAGTACGCGCGCACGCTGCAAGTACTCAAAGGTCTAGACTCGAACGAGGCGCGCTCGCTGCGTGGTCGGGCCTATTGGTACTCGGGCGACATCGACAAGGCGGCCGACGAGCTCGAGAAGCTCGTTGCCGACCCGGAAGTTCGAGACCCCTGGGCGGTCGAAATCGCCAAGCTTGCGCGGCGCGGTGCCGGGCGGAAACCGTTCGAAATGTCAGGCGGGCAGGTCGGGGTAACCGACATGCCGCGCACCGGGTCGACCGCGATGATCGTGCCGCTCGAGGTGAACGGCGAGCCCGGCCTGGCGTTGATCGCCACGGGCACGGCCGAGGCCGTGATCGATTCGAGTGGTGGCGGGCAATCGAGCTGGGTCTCGCTGCGCTTCGGTGAAAGCGTCGAGGTGCGCGACGTGCCGGCCTTGGCCAAGGATCTGTCGGGCATCTCGCGCCAGGTGAATGCGCCGATCAAGATCTTGCTGGGTGTGAACTTGCTCCGCCACATCCACCCCACCTTCGACTTGATCGGTGGGCAGTTCGTGGTTCGCCGATATGAGCCGCCGCCGCCCCCCGTCGCAACCACGCTGAAGCTCAACTACGTGCGCGGTGGCGGCATGCTGATGCGCGGCGCATTCGGAGCCGAGGCGACGGCCGCTCAGGCGTCGCTGCTGGTCGATACGTCGATCGTCTATCCGGTGGCGCTGGACAGTGGTGGCTGGAAAAAAGCCGGCGTTCCGCAGTCCAGTCTGCGTAGCGTGCCCAATGGCGGCGCCATGAAATCCGGCACCGTCCCGCTCCTGAAGCTGGGCGCCTTCGAGCTGCCCAGCGTGCCCGCACTTTCGGGTGATGAGCCGGTGAAGGAGCGCGAAGAGGGTCTCGGTATCGAGCTCGACGGCCTCGTCGGGTCCGGGTTGCTGGCGAACTTCCGCGTGACCTTGGCCGATGGCGGCCGGACCATGTGGCTCGAGGACATGCCGCGCGAGGCCTTCGCCCCGTCGGACCTGATCGTGCCCGAGACGCCGGACGAAGCGCCGCTCGACGACGCGCCAGAAGAAGACGAAGCCCCGGCCAAGCCTGGCAAGGCCGGCGCGAAACCGGCAGCGACGAAGCCCGCTCCTGCCAAGCCCGATGCAAAGGCGCCCGCAGCTGCGCCCCCCAAGGCCGCCCCTCCTGCACCGGCCCAGGCCGCTGGAGCGCCAACGAAGGGGCCCGCCAAGCCGTGAGTCCGAGCACGCAGGTCGCGCTGTACGCGGGGAGCTTCGACCCGCCGACGTTCGGTCACCTCGACCTCGTTGAACGGGCGTCGAAGCTGTTTCCGCGGGTAGTCGTGGCGATCGGCGTGAATCAGGCGCGCGTGCCGCTGTTCACGCTCGAAGAGCGGCTCAGCCTGATGCAGTCGATTTGCGCGCCCTACATCAACGTCGAGGTCGCGTCGTTCCGCGGCCTGCTCGTGGACTACGGCAAGAGCATCGGCGCGCGCGTGATCGTGCGCGGCCTGCGCGCTGGGACCGACTTCGAGTACGAGCTGCAAATCGCCCACGCCAACGCTGATCTGCGGCCCGAGATCGACACCGTGTTCCTGCCCACGCGCACGAACTACGGCTTCATCTCCGCCACCTTGGTGCGCGAGATCGCAAGCTACGGCGGCGACGTGGGTCGCTACGCGCCGCCCGTGGTGTGCGAAGCGCTGCAGCGTAAATTCGGCGCCGCCAGCTGAACGCGCTCTGCCTCAGTACGCCGCTTGCGGCGTGGGCATGAACAAGAGCACGAACATGATCAGGCACAGCCACGCCACGGCGCGTCGCCCGGGGCCGAGCTCGCCCGGCTCGAACGGAGGGTGGTCGGCGCTGCCCGAGAGCTTGCCGATGACCCACGTCACGCCGAACCAAACCAGCCAAAATGCCGAGTTGGAGATGGCGAAGGGCAAGCCGAGCGAGCTCTTGTGCAAGAGCACCGGCACGCAGAACTTGATCAGGTTGTACGCGAACAGCACCAGCAGCGAGCGGCGGATCCAGCGCGCGAACAAGTGCTGACGCTCGCCGAACAGCGCGTAGGCAATGTGCCCGCCATCGAGCTGGCCCCAAGGCAGCATGTTGATCATCGTCACCAGTAGGCCGACCCAACCGGCCATCGCCGTTGGGTGCAGCTGGACGTCGGCGCCGTCAGGGATGGGCCCAGCAAAGACGCGCTTCATGGCCATGTAGAGCAGGCTCTGGCCTTCTTGCCAGTAGTGTTCCGGGTTCGGCGCGATCGGCGAATGCGCGAGGCCATAGGCCAACACGGGCAGCGCCACGACCATACCCGCGAGCGGCCCGGCGGCACCGATGTCGAGCAGTGCGACGCGTGAACGAATGCGTCCGCTCATGCCGATGATCGCGCCCATGGTGCCAAATGGGCTCAATTTGGGCAGCGGAATGAAGAACGGCAGGGACGCCGGCACGCGATGCAGGCGCGCTGCGATGTAGTGCCCCGATTCATGGGCGATCAGGATCGCCATCAGCGGCACGGCGAACGGCCAACCACGCCAGATTTCGAGCCACCGTCGCGGGTCGACCGATTCGGCCAGGGTTGGATCGAGCTCGGCCGCGCCGGTCCAGAACACGCTCACGATCGTGAGCAAAAACAGCACCAGATTGAGCCCGTACTTCGGCGGCTCGTGCTCGTCCAAGGCGTCGCTCTCCGGGTGACGCGGAAAGCCGGGGTTATCGCTCATGGCTCAGCGACTCCCGAAGTTTGAGTGAGAGCCGCTCGAGCTGGGGTGCAAGCTCGGCATCGAGCACGCCGATTTCGGTTTCGATGCGCAGGTTGCCGCGGGTACGGTTCGGGTCCGCGCGGACGAGCAGCGTGCTCGGCTCCAGGCCCAATGCGGGCAGCGAATGCTCGAGAATTTTGGCATCTTCGGGGTGCGCCACGAGGGTGATGCGACGGGCGCCGCGCGCCTCGCCCAGGGCTTGTTTGGCGAGCGCGAGCACCTGTTCCGGAGCGACGCGCAGGCTCTCACCGAGCAGGCGCTCCGCCAGCAAGCGCGCCAACTCCACGCTGCGGTCGAGCGCGCGCTCGTCGGCACGGGCTTCGTGGCTGCGCAGCGCCAGCGCGCGCGCTGCGATCTTGGCGACCGCGTCGGCGCGTGCTTCGGCTTCTGCCCGGAGCCTGACCTCGCTCGCCGCGCGTTCCGCGTCTGCGACGAGGCGCGTGGCGCGCTCCTCGGCATTGGCGACTAGCGCGCGCGCGCGTTCGGCGGCTTCCAGGACTTCGCGGCGCACCACTTGGCCGCGCGGCAGCGTCTTGTCCTCGACCTCGAGCACCACGGCCACGGCGCTCGCCAGCCCTTCGGCCTTGATCAGGCGGCCAACGCTGGTTTTCATGCGATTTTCCGGGCGTCGAGTGAGACCGCGAGGCGCCCGAGCTCGCGCGCCAACACCTCGGCGCGCCGTTCGCGCTCGGGGTGCTCGAGCCGACGCGCGAAGGTGCGCGCCTCTTCGGTGATGCTCGGCAGGGGGGCGAGCAACGCGTCGCTGCGCTGGCCGGCGAGGTAGCTGACCGCCGCGAACGCGCGCTGGAACTCGGGGCTGCTCGGGTTGGCCATGGGCGTCGCTACACGGTCTCGATCACGACGGCGACGGCTTCACCGCCGCCGATGCACAGCGTGGCGAGGCCGCGCCGCGCTTTCCGATCGCGCATTGCGTACAGCAGCGTGGTCAAGATGCGGGCGCCCGAAGCGCCGATGGGATGGCCGAGCGCGACCGCGCCGCCGCGCACGTTCACCCGCTCCGGGTCGAGGCCGGCGAGCTTGCCGACGGCCATCGGCACGCACGAAAATGCTTCGTTGATCTCCCACAGGTCGATGTCGCTCGGCTTCAGGCCGAGCTTGTTCAGCGTGCTCGTGATGGCCGCTGCGGGCGCGGTCGTGAACCACTCGGGCGCCTGCGCGGCGCCGCCGTAGCCGACGACGCGCGCCAGCGGGGTGAGCTTTTGATCGCGCACGGCGGCTTCGCTCGCGAGCACCAGCGCGGCGGCGCCGTCGTTGATGCTGGATGCGTTGGCTGCGGTGATCGTGCCGTCTTTGCTGAAAGCGGGCTTCAGCTTGCCGAATTTACTCGGCTCGCCGCGGCCGGGCTCTTCGTCTTCGGCCACGACCAGCGGATCGCCTTTGCGTTGTGGCACCGACACGTCGGCGATCTCGGCCGCGAAGGCGCCGCTCTGAATGGCCTGCGTGGCGCGGCGATAGCTTTCGGTCGCGAACGCGTCTTGCAGCTCGCGGCTCAAGCCGTACTCGCGGGCGCACATCTCGCCCGCATTTCCCATGTGGAAATCGTGATACGGGTCCCACAGCCCGTCGAAGATCATGCCGTCGACCAGCTTGCCGTCGCCCATGCGGTAACCCGTGCGCGCCTCACGCAGGTAGTACGGCACGTTGGACATCGACTCCATGCCGCCGCTGACCACGATCCCGGCGTCGCCGAGCTGCACCGTCTTCGTGCCGAACACGACCGCTTGCAGGCCAGAGCCGCACACCTTGCTCACGGTGGTCGCGGGCACGGTTTGCGGGATGCCCCCGTAGATCGCCGCTTGGCGCGCCGGAGCCTGGCCGATGCCCGCAGAGAGCACGTTGCCCATGAAGACTTCGCCCACGGCGTCGGGTTGCAAGCCCGCGCGTTCTACGGCTGCGCGGATCGCGATCGCGCCCAGGCGCGGTGCGGGCAGGCTGGAAAGCGCGCCCAAGTAGGCGCCGATGGGCGTGCGCGCAGCGCCCACGATGTAAACGGCGGGAAATGCGGTCATGGGCGAGCGTCAGACGGACAGCCCGGCTTGCGCGAGATTCCGCTGCATGCGGGCGGTCGGTTCTTCGAGGTTCGGCACGAAGGGCGTGCCGGTGATGGCGTCGACGGCTTCGATGTAACGGCGTGTGGCTTCGACGCGCACGCCGTCGGGGATGACCGGGATCGGCCCTTCACCGCGGTAACCCTGGTCGACCAAGTAACGACGCACGTACTCTTTGTCGAAGCTCTCGGGATCCTGGCCGGCGACCATGCGCGGCTCGTACGTGGCCGAGTACCAAAAGCGTGACGAGTCGGGCGTGTGGATCTCGTCGATGACGACGATCTGCCCATCGGGGGTTTTGCCGAACTCGTACTTGGTGTCGACCAAGATCAGGCCGCGCGCGGCGCACAAGCGCTGTCCTTCGCGAAACAGCGCCATGGCCATGTCGGCTGCGGCGTCGAAGTCGGCCGGCGGCATGCCCGAGATCTCCAAGATCTCCGCCCGGGAGGCGGAGATGTCGTGCGCGCCGTGGGGTGCCTTGGTGCTCGGGGTGAGGATCGGCGCGGGCAGCCGGGCGTGCTTTTTCAAGCCTTCTGGCAGCTGGTGGCCGCAAAACTCGCGGGCGCCCCGCTCGTAGTGGACCCAAATGCTGGTCGACGTGGTGCCCGTCAGGTACGCGCGCACGACCATCTCCACCGGCAGGGGCGTGCACTCCTGGGCGATCAGGATGTTCGGGTCGGGCACGCTGAGCACGTGATTGGGCACGATGTGCTTCGTGCTCTCGAACCAAAACGCCGCGGCATGATTGAGGACCTGCCCCTTGAGCGGCAAGGTGCCGAGCACGTGATCGAACGCGCTGATGCGGTCGGTGACCACGATCACGCGCCGCCCATCGGGCGTGCTGTAATTGTCGCGCACCTTGCCCTCGTACTTCTTGCCGAGCCGGGGAAAGTCGCTGCGGTCGAGGGGATGCGCGAGTGCCTGTTGGATCAGAGAAACGTCCACCAAAGTGCGCAAAAGCTAACACCATCTCGGCTGGTTGCTAGGCGTTCTCACGCGCTTCTCCTGTGCCGCCTGCAAGGATTGGTGATAGTAGCCGGATTTGCACCGTTTCTCTGTTTTCTCTGTTTCCTCTGGCTCCTCTGGCTCCTCTGGCTCGACGCCGCGCGCATGCAGACCCTAGCTTTCGGAACACCGCGAAAATTGCCGCGCGCGAGTCAGGTGCTCGGGCGCGTCGCCGTACTGGACATCGCGTTCGCGGGCGCCGGCAGCGGTGGTGGTTTTCCGAAAATCACCTTGCCCTTCATTCAGGGCCTGGGCGATCGCCTGCGCGCGTGGGTCGATCATCACGATCACGAAGAGCACGTCACGTACGCGGGCGATCCGCGCTTCGTGCTCTCGACCAAAGCGGAGCACGGGGCGTGCCCGGAGATGATCACCGAGGAGCTCGTCGCGCGTGTCGGCCCGATCGATACCATCGTGTGCCATACGGACTTCGACGGCTTGGCCAGCGCAGCCAAGTGGATGCGAGACGGCGTCGAGTCCTACCCGGGGTGCGACGACGACGCGCGCGCCATCGACACGCGCATGGGAACCCCGAGCGCGCTCGCCAATCGCTTCGACCGAGCGTTGCGCGCGCGCCCCCGTGACGAGGGCCTTTTTGGGCTGATTGTGCGGCATTTGGCGACTGGTCTGCGCGACGAGTCATTGTGGCAGCCCATCGATCGCGCGGCTGAAGATCTGATTCCGATCGAGAAGGAGACGCGCCGCGCCGCCGAGCGCTACGCGCGCTTACAACCCGGGGTGGCCTACGTCGACCTGGGCTCCGAATTCGTACGGGTGGACAAGACCTTGTTGCTGCTGCTCGGTCAAGAACGCGAGCCGGTGAGCGTGGTCGTGGATCGGGACAACGTGAGCGTGGCCGCGCGCTTCGACAGCGGTTTGAATTTCGTGACGCTGCTCAACCTGGGCGGCGGCATGCCCACGCGCGTGTCCGTGCCGCGGACGCGTCTCGGTGAAGTGCTGCGCGCACTGGGAGTGGATCCGGTCCAAGCTGGAGTTTTGGTGTGAGATTCAGAGCGCTTTTTTCGGTTGGTTTGGGGGTTTCCCTCGGCTCGGTGCTGTGTGCCCAGCAAGCACGCGCTGCGACGAATGTCGTGGCCTTCGCCGCACCCGGCGCCGGACAAGCTGGGCTCGCGGTGGGCTTCGACGCGGCGGGCGCG
>OUNO010004831.1_pt2 | contig 11349 bp, 12 predicted proteins | sample 1779811 | NCBI WGS metagenome assembly OUNO01 (sample SAMEA3914804, study PRJEB12502) | metagenome | biome: forest; material: soil | place: Canada | collected 2010-06-25 | depth 0.3 m
GGTCCTGGGTCGGGCTGGTCGGCAGGGTGCGATCGAGCTCGGCCAGAGGCCGTGAGGGCGGCAGCGTTTCGGTCCGCTCGATCAGGTCGCGTTCGAGCTCGCGCCGCAGGTGGCGCTCGAACCCGGTCAGCTGCGAGCGGTCGATCGGCGGGCGCTCCTCGCCGTCCTCTTTCGGCGGCTGGTTGCCGGCGGTGAGCCCGAGCGTGCGCCGGATCCGCTGCACGTCGACGCCGACCACGCCGGAGCCCTCGCCGCGACCGAAGGCGGCGATCGCCAGCCGGGCGAGGTCGCGCATCCTGTCCTCGTCGCCTTCGGCCATCGCCTCGCGGATCTGCTCGCGCAGCTCGTCGATGTCGATCTGCTCGCCGCTGGCCTGGCCCTCGCCCTCGCCTTCGCCGCCCTCGGCTCCCTGGTCCTGCTCGGTGATCCCGTGCTGGACCGCCTCGGCCTCGGCGGCACGGAAGAAGTAGCGGTCGAAGAGCAGCTCGAAGACGCGGCGGTCGTCCTGGGACTTGGCGATCGTCGCGGCCAGTGCCTCGCGGAAGTCGTCCTGCGAGGTCCAGCCGACCTGTTCGAGCGCCGCGAAGGCGTCGAGAATCTCCGAGGTCCCGACCGCGACCCCCTCGCTGCGCAGTTCCTCGCAGAAGCCGAGCAGCTTCGCCGCCAGCCCCGGCGGGCCGGGGTCGGCCTGGGGCCCGTAGGGCGATGCGGTGCTCATCGGTCCGATAATAGGTGGATGAGAGCCGGCCGGGCAGAGGGTGGGGCGGAGGTGGCCCTGCGGGAGATGCGCTCGGCGCGTCGCCGCCGCTACGTCGAGCGGCTCGACGTGATGGAGGTTCTCTACCGCGTCTACGTCGCCGCGATCTTCGCCGCGATCGCGCTCGCGCTCCTCGCCGGCGCCGTCAACGAGGCGTCCGCGACGCCGGCGGCGATCGACTGGCTGCGCTCCCACGGCCCGGCGGCGCTGGGCCTCCTCGTCGCGGTGGGCGCGCTGGCGGGGCTGCGCAGCGGCTCCCACGGTGGTCCGCTGGCGATCGAGGCGGCGGAGGTCCAGTACGTCCTGCTGGCGCCGCTGAAGCGCGCCGCCGTGCTGCGGCCGGCGGCGACGCGACAGCTGCGGATCGGCATCCTCGCCGGCGCTGTCGTCGGCGTCGTGCTCGGCAACTTCGTCTTCCGCCGGCTGCCGGGCTCACCGGTCGAGTGGCTTGCCTGCCTGGCCGCCTTCGGCGCCCTGATCCCGGTCTGCGTCCTCGCCGGGGCGCTGCTGGCGAGCGGCCGGCGCCTGCATCCCCTTCTCGCGGGGGCGATCGGCCTCGCCCTTCTCGCCTGGTCAGCTGCCGACCTGGCGCTGGGCTGGACCAGTTCGCCGGCGACGATGCTCGGCGAGTTGGCGACGCTGCCGCTGCAGAGCGGCACGCCGGTGGTGCTGGCGGGGCTCGGGGTCGCCGTCGTCTTGGCGCTGACCGCCATCGGCCTGAGCGGCGTCGGGGGCATCCTGCTCGAGGCGGCGCGGCGCCGCGCCGCGCTGACCGCTGAGCTGCGCTTCTCCGCCTCGGTCCAGGATTTGCGGACGGTGATCCTGCTGCGGCGCCAGCTCGCCTCCGAGCGCCCGCGGCGGCGCCCCTGGCTGCGGCTCCCGGTTGCCGGCGCGGGCGGCCATCCCGTCTGGACCCGGGGCTGGCAGAGCTTCCTGCGCTGGCCGCCCGCTCGCATCGTCCGCGCCGCCCTGCTCGGCATCCTCGCCGGAGCCGTCGCGGTCGGCGCCTGGAGCGCCGCTCCGCTCGCCCTGATCGTGCCCGGCCTGCTGCTCTTCGTCGCCGCGCTCGACTTCGTCGAGCCGCTGGCGCAGGAGGCCGACCACCCGACCCGGCGCCAGTTGCTTCCGGTCGAGTCCTCGTCGCTGATCCCGCGCCATCTGGTGGCTCCGGCGGTCGCGATCGGGTCCGTGGTCCTTGTCGGCTCGATCACGGCGGCGCTGGTCGGGGGCTCTGCCGCCACGGCGCTCGGGGTCGGCGTCGTGATCGTCGTGCCGGTGGCCGTCGCCCTGGCTTGCTGCGCCGCCTTCAGCGCCAGCGCCGATCCCTACGCGTATCTGCTCTCGCCGCAGGTTGGCTACGCGGTCTCAGCGGCGCCCGTGGTCGGAGCCGGCCTGGTGGTCGGACTCCCCCTGCTGATCGCGCGGGGGGCTCAGAGCCACGACGCCGCCGCCGCGCCGGCTGCCGTCGAGGGAGCGATCATCGTCGCCCTGGTCGCAGCCCTGCTCGTGTCACTTCTCGGCAAACGGTTTGCCAAACGCGACAAGGTGATGGCATGAGCGCGACGCATCCCGCCCTGCGAGCCCGCGGCCTTGGCCGCAGCTATGACGGATTCATCGCCCTCGGCTCCTTCGCGCTGGAGGTCGGCGCCGGTGAGCTCGTCGCCCTGGTTGGCCCCAACGGCGCCGGCAAGACGACCTTCCTCACCCTCGCCGCCGGGCTGCTGGAGCCGACCTCGGGAGCGGTCGAGGTCGGCGGCCACACCGCCGGCTCACTCGAGGCGCGGCGAGCGCTCTCCTACCTGCCCGACACCCCGGTCTTCTACGAAGACCTCAGCGTCGCCGAGCACCTCGGCTACCTGGCGGCGCTGCATGGCGTCGAGGACCCGGCGCCGCGGATCGACTCGCTGCTGGAGCGCCTCGGCCTCGACGAATGGCGCGACAGCCTGCCCGCCGAACTCAGCCACGGCACCCGCCAGAAGGCCTCGATCGCCCTCGCCTTCGTCCGCCCCTTCTCGGTCCTGATCGCCGACGAGCCCTTCGACGGCCTCGATCCCCCCAGCCGCGCCGTCCTCTTCGAACTGCTCGCCGAGGCCCGTGCCGGCGGCGCCGCGATCATCGTCTCCACCCACCGCCCCGACGTCATCGCCCAGGCCAGCCGCTGCGCCGGCATCCGCGACGGCCGCCTCGAGTACGACGGCCCCTCGGACGCCGCCGAGGTAGCCGAGTTCTTCGCGACCTAGCTGCGGCGTGGAGGGACCGGGTGCCCCTCTCCTGCGCAACAGCCTGGGAGGCTTGGAGAGGGGCACCCGGTCCCTCCCAACGGAAGCCGGCGAAGCTCTCAGGGTGGGCAGCTTCCGTGAGCCAGGGTTCGGGCGGTCGCAGAAGTCTCCTGGCGAAAGCTTCCGAGGGACGGAAGCTGTTCCCTCCTTCCCAAGACGCATCGGGCTGGTGGCCCCTCTTGCGGGCTTCAGCTCCCGGACCCGTTGGGAGAACTGGCTACGTGGCGTGGGGAGGGTCCCGGGTGGGACTCGCCAAGCCTCCCGCTGTTCGCGCAGGCGAGTCCCACCCGGGACCCTCCTCGCACTCCGCCCTAACTCGTCGAACTGGGCGCCGAGAGTTTCATCCCGACCCGCTCCGCCACCAGCGCGATGTCGGTGCGGTGCTTGACGATGATCGACATCGACTGGGTGAAGGTCTCGCGGTCGATGTCCTCGGCGCCCATCAGCAGCAGGGTCCGGGCCCAGTCGATCGACTCGGCGATCGAGGGCGGCTTTTTGAGGTCGAGGGCGCGGACCATCTCGATCACCTCGACCAGGCGCCGGGTGACGGTCTCCGCCAGCTCCGGCACATGCAGCTGGACGATCTCCATCTCACGCTCGACCCCGGGGTAGTCGAGCCAGAGGTAGAGGCAGCGGCGCTTCAGCGCCTCGGTCAGCTCGCGTGAGTCGTTCGAGGTGAGGATCACGATCGGCATCGTCGTCGCCGAGATCTGGCCCAGCTCGGGGATCGTGATCTGGAAGTCGGAGAGCAGCTCGAGCAGCATCGCCTCGAACTCCTGGTCGGTCTTGTCGATCTCGTCGATCAGCAGGACCACCGGCTCGGGGCTGGAGATCGCCTGCATCAGTGGCCGGGTGAGGAGGAAGTCGGTGCTGAAGATGTCCTCCTGGACGTCTTCCCATCCGGCCTCGCCGCCGGCCTGGATCCGCAGCAGCTGCTTGCGGTAGTTCCACTCGTACATCGCCTTCGCCTCGTCGAGCCCCTCGTAGCACTGCAAACGCACCAGCTCGCGGCCGGTCGCCCGCGAGAGCGCCTTCGCCAGCTCGGTCTTGCCGACCCCCGCCGGGCCCTCGACCAGGACCGGCTTGCCGAGCTTCTGGGCGAGGTAGGAAACCAGCGCCGCGGGCTCGTCGGCGAGGTACCCGACCTTCGCCAGGGAGTCCTTCACCTCTGCCACCGAGCCGTCGGCCATGCGGGCGATGATAATCCGGCTCCGTGTTCGACCTCGTCCTGCCACTGGCCGCGCTGCTCCCCCGCAGCCCCGGCCCCTACATCGCGCTGATGCTGGCGGGCTTCGTGATCGGCATCCTCGGGCACCTGACCAAGACCCGCTGGCTGATCGCCTCGGGCGTGATCCTGATCTTCCTCGGCGCCTTCCTCTTCCCGCTGGCGGCCAACCTCACGACCCAGAACCGGCCGGCGCCGATCGAGGAATCCCGCGGCGACTCCGGCGAATAGGCCGGCGCCGAATACGATCGCGGGGTGGGACGCCTCGACGAAGTCGACCTCAGCCTCGCCCTCGGCCGCAAGGAGGAGGACGAGCAGCTGAAGGCAGCCTGGAAGCGGCTGGCCCAGCTGCGCCTCACCCTCGGCGGCCTGATCGGCGAACAGGCCCTCGGCCCGCCGCTGCTGGTCGTCTTCGAGGGCTGGGACGCCGCCGGCAAGGGCGGCGCGATCAAAAGGCTGGTGGCGCCGCTGGACCCGCGCCACGTCCGCATCGCCCAGTTCGCCGCTCCCAGCGACGACGAGAAGCGCCACCACTTCCTCAAGCGCTTCTGGTGGTCGCTGCCGGGCTGGGGCGGGATGACCGTCTGCGATCGCTCCTGGTACGGCCGGGTGCTGGTCGAGCGAGTCGAGGGCTTCGCCAGCGAGGAGCAGTGGCAGCGCGCCTATGACGAGATCAACGGCTTCGAGCGCACGCTCGCTGACGAGGGCACGATCCTGGTCAAGTTCTGGCTCCACATCTCGCCCGAGGAGCAGCTGAAGCGCTTCGAAGCCCGCGCCGGCGATCCGCTCAAGTCCTGGAAGCTGACCCCCGAAGACTGGGAGAACCGCGAGAAGCGGCCCGAGTACGAGCCGGCGGTGGAGGAGATGTTCGCCCGCACCGACCGGCCCCTGGCGCCCTGGCACCTGATCTCCGCCGAGTCCAAGCGCAACGCCAGGGTCCGGGTCGTCGAGCTGGTCAGCGAGGAAATCGAAGCCGGGATGCGGCGCTGGGGCCAGGAGCCGCCGCCGCCGGAATAGACGATCGTCCGCCGCAGCGGACGCCCAACCGCGTCAGCTTCTACGATCCAGACTCGATATCCGTCTTCGATTTCGTGAGGAGCCTTATCTCTTGAGCCGCATTCGCATCTTTGCGCTGTTCGCGACCCTGGCAATCCTGGCTACCGCTTTCGCGGCCTGCGGTGGTGGCGGCAGCAGCGACGAGGATCCCCAGTCGGTAATCGACAGCGCCACCCTGGCAGGGGTCACGAGCGGCACCATGGACGTCAAGATCGGGATCAAATCCCAGGGCCCCGAAGGCGGCGACCTCGCCGTCAGCCTCTCCGGCCCGTTCCAGGGCGGCGGCAAAGAAAGCCTGCCGGAGTTTGCCCTCAGCGCCAAGGCGAACGGCTCGGTCAAGGGCGACGCGGTCGACTTCGAAGGCGGGCTGACCCTGCTTTCCGATCGCGCTTTCGTCAACTACAAGGGCACCGAGTACGAAGTCGACCCGACCACCTTCGGCTTCGTCAAGTCGGGCTTCGAACAGGCTCAGCAGCAGGGGGGCGAAGAAGCGGGCAGCGGCGACGTCACCGCCTGTCAGGAAGCCGCCACCGGCCTCGAAGTCGGCGACTTCGTCGAAAACCTGAAAAACGAAGGCAGCGCCGATGTCGACGGCACCAGCACGACCAAGGTCAGCGGCGATCTCAACGCCGGCGCCGCGGTCGACGCGATCATCAAGCTGACCAAGAACCCGGCCTGCAGCGCCCAGCTCGAAGCCGCCGGGCCGCTGCCACTGAACGAACTGGAATCGGCCAAGGGCGAACTGACTACCGCGATCAAAAAGGCCCACGTCGACGTCTACGTCGGCGACGACAACATCATCCGCAAGATCGCCGCCGAACTGACGATCGAACCGAAGAGCGGCAAGAACGAAAAAGTCGAAGTCGAATTCGAACTCTCGCTCGGCTCGGTCAACGAGGAACAGGAAATCAAGGCTCCGGCCAACGCCCAGCCGCTCGAAGGCCTCTTCCAGGAACTCGGCGTCAACCCGCTCGAACTGCTCGAAGGCGCGCAGAGCGGTGCCGGCCTGGGCGGTCTGCTCGAAGGCCTGACCGAAGGCGACGACTCTTCCGGCGGCTCGTCCGGCGGCTCCTCGTCGGGCGGCGGGTCCGTTGGCCCGGGCACGGACGCGATCGAATGCTTCGAAAACGCGCGGACGCCGGCCGACCTGCAGAAGTGCGCCAACCTCTCCTAGCGGCGCGCTAAAAGCCATCGCAGAGCGAAGGGCGCCCGCTGCAGGCGGCGCCCTTCGCTTTCCGCATACGCTGCCGGTCACGTGAACGCCAACCCAGATCACCCCAACCGGCCGCGGTTGGACGCTTCCTTTCTCCGCACGCCCCAGGGATGGCCCTATCTGCTGGCCCCGCTGATCCCGCTCGCGGTCGCCCTCGAGCTGGCCGGGGTGCCGGCGACGGTCGTCTTCGCCACCTCGGCGCTGGGGATCATCCCCACCGCGGCACTGATGGGCCGGGCCACCGAGGAGCTTGCCGCTCGCTCGGGGCCTGGCATCGGCGGCCTGCTGAACGTCACCTTCGGCAACGCGCCGGAGCTGATCATCGCCCTCTTCGCGCTCGGCCAGGGGCTGCAGGAGGTCGTCAAGGCGTCGATCGTCGGCTCGATCATCGGCAACATCCTGCTCGTGCTCGGCGCGGCGATGTTGGCCGGTGGCATCGGGCGCGACAAACAGACCTTCAGCCGCACCGGCGCCAGCATCCAGACCTCGATGCTGCTGCTCGCCGCCGCGGCCTTGGTCATGCCGGCGATCTTCGAGCTGGTCGAGGGCCAGGGCCTGCCCGCTCCGGGTTCCGAAGCGACCCACTACGGCGGCACCGTCGAGCACCTCTCGCTGGCCGTCGCGATCGTCCTCATCGCCACCTACGTGATCGGCCTCTTCTTCTCGCTCAAGACCCACCGCGACATCTTCAACCCCGACTACGAGGACGAGGACAGCTGGGGCTGGTCGACCCGGACCTCGATCATCGCCCTGGCGATCGCCGGCGTCCTGGTCGGCATCATGTCCGAGGTCCTGGTCGGCTCGATCACCGAGGCCTCGCACTCGATCGGCCTCTCCGAGTTCTTCATCGGCGTGATCGTCGTCGCGATCGTCGGCAACGCCGCCGAGCACTGGGTCGCGGTCCTCGTCGCGATGAAGAACAAAATGGACCTCGCGGTCAACATCGCGATCGGCTCCAGCGCCCAGGTCGCGCTCTTCGTCGCCCCGGTTCTGGTCCTCTGCTCCTTCTTCATCGGCCCCTACCCGCTGGCGCTCGTCTTCAACGGCTTCGAGCTCGGGGCGATCCTCTTGGCGATCCTGATCGCCAACTACGTGACGCAGGACGGCGAGTCAACCTGGTTCGAGGGAGTCCAGCTCCTCGCTGTCTACCTCGTCTTCGGGCTCGCCTTCTATTTCGCGTAAGGGTCCCGGGTGGGACTCGCCAAGCCTCCCCGCTGTTCGCGCAGGCGAGTCCCACCCGGGACCCTCCCCCGCAGATAGCCTGGGGAGATCGAATACGTCCTTCTGCTTGTCAGCTTTGCGGTGGTGCTCGCCGGGGCATTGCTCTTCACGAACGCGGTGGAGTGGGCCGGGCACAAGCTGCACCTGGGGGAGGGGGCGGTGGGGAGCGTCCTTGCCGCGGTCGGGACGGCGACGCCGGAGACGCTGATCGCGATCGTCGCCCTGCTCGACGCGACCGAGGGGTCCGAAGACGTCGCGGTCGGCGCGATCGTCGGGGCTCCGTTCCTGCTGGCGACCCTGGCGATGGGCCTGGTCGGGCTCTTCGCCTACCTCTACCGCGAGCGGCGCCGGCAGGGGCTGAAGCTGGTCGCGCACGGGCCGACCCTGGAGCGCGACCTGTTGTTCTTCCTCGCCTTCTTCAGCGTCGCCGGGCTGCTCGCCTGGGGGCCACCGGCGGCGGTGCGGATCCCATGCGGCATCGCCTTCCTGCTGGCCTATGTCTTCTACGTCCGCAGCACCCTGCGCGGCGGTGGCAGCGTGCAGGGGGAGGAGACGCTCGACCCGCTGCTCTTCGACCGCCGCGTCGAGCGGCGCTCGGACCCGGCCCTGGGACTCTGCGTGCTGCAGCTCCTGGTCGGCCTCGGGGCAATGGTCGGCGGCGCCCACCTCTTCGTCGAACAGCTGCTCGGCATCGCCGACGACCTTGGCGTCGACGCCCTCGTCCTCGCCCTCGTCCTGGCCCCGCTGGCGACCGAGCTGCCGGAGAAGGTCAACAGCTTCTTCTGGGTGCGCGAAGGCAAGGACGCCCTGGCGCTCGGCAACGTCAGCGGCGCGATGGTCTTCCAGTCGACGATCCCGGTCGGGATCGGCCTGCTCTTCACCGACTGGGCGCTGGACGGCAACGCCGTGCTCTCGATCGCCCTCGGCGTCGCCGGCGGCCTGATCGCCTACCTCGCCCTGCACCGCGGCAACCGCTTCCGCCTCCCCGCCGTCCTAGCCTGGTTCGCCCTCTATGCAGCTTTCCTGCTGGTCGTGATCTTCAGCGCCTGAGCACAACCCGGATAGCCACGGGACCCACCAACCTCAGAGTTCCGCGAGCGCCTTCAGCACAACGTCGTCGTGCTTTTTCGGCTGGACTTTCGGGAAGACCCTGGCGATCTTGCCCTTCGGGTCGATGATGAAGGTCGAGCGCAGCATCCCCATGTACTTCTTGCCGTACATCGACTTCTCGCCCCAGGCGCCGTACTTGTCGGCGACCGCGTGGTCGACGTCGCCGAGCAGGGTGAAGCCGAGCCCGTGCTTGTCGTCGAACTTCTTGATCTTCTCCGGCTCGTCGGGGGAGACCCCGAGGACGCGAGCCCCCGCCGCCTCGTACTCGTCGGAGCGGTCGCGGATGCCGCAGGCCTGGGTGGTGCAGCCTGGGGTGTCGGCACGGGGGTAGAAGTAGAGGACGACGGTCTCGCCGCGCAGGTCCTTGAGCTTGACCGGGTTACCGTCCTGATCGGGCAGGATGAAGTCGGGCGCCGCGTCCCCCTCGGCGAGCATCAGTCCTCGCGGCCGGGGTCCTGGCCGTCCTCGTCGGCGTCCAGTTCCTCGTCGCCCTGTTCGAGCGCGGTCTCGGAAACAGAGCCGGAGGCGCCCGGGTGGTAATGCGTCTGGAATTTCTCGAGGGCGCGGTCGCGGCCGTCCTCGTCGATCGGGACGTCGTCGGATATCCGCACCCAGTCGGCCCCCTCGTAGGCCTCCATGTTGAAGACCTCCTGGTCGATCGAGGCGGAGTCGTCGACGACGACGACGACCTCGGTCTGGGGGTTGAAGTAGGTCCCGGGCTGCACCAGCAGCTCCTCGACCTCGTACAGGTTCTCCTCTGGTCCGGTGCTCATGGATCCGATCCTATGAAATCTCCGAGCTGGCGTCTGGTCTCGGCCTCGACGTCCAGCGGTTCGAGTCCCTTGTGCATCCGCCGTTCGTTGCGGCCGATGACCAACTGGCGGACTTCGGCCCGCAGCTCGGCGTTGATCCGGGCCTCGGCGTCGGGGCCCTCGCCATCGCTCGCCAGCAGCCTTGTGGTCTCCGCTTCGATGTCGATCGGGGCCTCGCCGCGGCGCCGCAGCCGGCTCGCCTTCGCCTCCAGCATCTGCCGCACCTCGGCCGCCTGGATCGCCGGATCGACGGCCGCGGGAGCCGCCAGCTTGGTTCCGACCGCCGGCTGATTCCGGTCCATTCCGAAGCCGCCCTTGCCGATCGATCCATAGACCTCGCCGACCCGCGCGAAGGAGAACGCCGCGAACGGGATCGTGACCAGGGCGATCAGCACCAGCACGGTGCCGCTGTCGATCGAGACTGCTCCGATCGCAATTGGCATGCCTCAAGGGTAAACGGCCCATGCAACCCGCTTCATTCGCTACCCTTTGCCCCTGGTTGACTGACCAGTCAATCGGTGGAACGCCCGCACCGTGCCGGCGCTCCCGTAGAGCTTGGAAAGCACCGACTAAAAGGAGCCCCGACCGGTGGTTGATTTCACCCTGACCGATGAACAGAAGGACCTGCGCGAGCTGGCCCACAACTTCGCTGAGAAAGACATGCGCAGCGTTGCCTGGGAGCTCGACAAGGACGGCACCTGGCCGCAGGAGGTCATCAACAAGGCCTGGGAGGTCGGGTTGATGAACACCCACGTCCCCGAGGCCTACGGCGGCCCCGGGCTGGACTACCTCTCCGGCTGCCTGATCGAGGAGGAGCTGGGCTGGGGATGCTCGGGCATCGGCACCTCGCTGGCGGCCAACGGGCTCGCTTCCGCCCCGATCGCCCTCGGCGGCTCGGAGGAGACGAAGAAGAAGTACCTGGGGATGCTGATCGAAAGCCCCAAGCTCGCCTCCTTCTGCCTGACCGAGCCCGACGCCGGCTCCGACGTCTCGGGGATGAAGACGAAGGCCGTCAAGAAGGGTGACAAGTACGTCATCAGCGGCTCCAAGTGCTTCATCACCAACGGCACCTACGCCGACTACTTCACCGTCTACGCCAAGACCGACCCCGAGGCCGGTCATCGCGGCATCAGCGCCTTCGTCGTCGACGCCGACCTCCCCGGGGTCAGCGTCGACAAGAAGGAGGACAAGATGGGTCAGCGGGCCTCAAACACCGCGACCATCTCCTTCGACGAAGTCGAGATCCCGGCCGAGAACCTGATCGGCGAGGAAAACAAGGGATTCAAACTGGCGATGATGACCCTCGACCGGACCCGTCCCGGCGTCTCGGCGATGGCGGTCGGCATCGGCCGCGCGGCGCTCGAGTTCGCCACCGAGTACTCGAAGGAAAGGGTCCAGTTCGGCGTCCCGATCGCGATGCACCAGGCGATCCAGTTCATGATCGCCGACATGGCGACCAAGGTCGAGGCCTCCCGCCTGCTGACCTGGAACTCGGCCGTCCTGCTCGACCAGGGCATCCGCAACAGCAAGGTCTCCTCGATGGCCAAGCGCTTCGCCGCCGACTCGGCGATGGAGATCACCGTCGACGCCGTGCAGGTCTACGGCGGCTACGGCTTCATCAAGGAGTACCCGGTCGAGAAACTGATGCGCGACGCGAAGATCATGCAGCTCTACGA
>OUNO010000477.1_pt1 | contig 11347 bp, 8 predicted proteins | sample 1779811 | NCBI WGS metagenome assembly OUNO01 (sample SAMEA3914804, study PRJEB12502) | metagenome | biome: forest; material: soil | place: Canada | collected 2010-06-25 | depth 0.3 m
CCGATGCTGATCGGCAGGGCCACGAAGTTCAAGAAGTTCAGCTTGATGCCCTGCAGCGACAAGAACGTGATCAGCCAAGATAGGCCCACGATCAGCACCGAGAGGGTCAAGATGCCGCTGCGGCTGCCGCGAAAGGCCAGGAAAATGACCGCTAGCGTGCCGACGAAGCTGAGCAAAATGGCTTTCGGCGCATCGTCACGAATCGATTGCAGCACGTCCGCGAATATCACCGGATCGCCCGAGCCGTAGATCACGTCGCCGTTCGGTAGGTGGGTCTCGCGGAACGAATCGGCCCAGCGCTGCAGGTAGTGCGCGTTGTACACGCTCTCCTTCGGAGTCGGCACGATGTACACGATGCGCCCACGCTTGCCTTCGTGGTCGATGAACGGCCGCGCGATGCCATCGGGCAAATCGTTCATGTCGATCGCCGAGATCGTGGGCGGGATGTACTCGTTGACCTTGGTATAATCTTTGTCGCTCACGAAGCCGCGTTTGTGCCCGCGTTCCACGCGATCGCGAATCTCGGCCAAGAGTACGAGCTTCTTGTCCTGATCTTTGGGCAGCAAGTCGAAGATCGTGACCACCTTGTCGAACGGCTTCAGGTTTGCCGGGGCCTGATCGCGCCGCTTGTTCAGCGCGTCGACCAGTGGTTCGACCTGGTCGACGCGATCGACGACGATGGCGCGGCCGTCTTGTCCCGCGCGACCTACCACGTCGTCGACGCGGCCGGCGAGGGCGCTGGCCTGTGTCTCCTGTCCAGACTTGGACTTGAACACGGTGCGCAGGTTGTATTCCATCGGATCGTCGATGAAATAGCGGGCGCTGATGAAGATCGTCACGATCGCGCTGAGCAAACCGAAGACCGCGATCCCGCGTGGCGCACGTCTGGCCAACCACACGAACGGGTAGCCATAGAAGCCGCGCGCCTTCGAGCGCCAGGTTGGCCCGCGTCCGAACATCGGCGTCACGCGTTCGGTGAGCACGAGCAAGGCAGGCAAGAGTAGGTAGGTCGCGATCCAGCACAGGGCCATGCCCAGGCCACCAATCACACCGAAGTGCTTGAAGCCGCGGAAGTTGGTGACCGCGAGTGATCCATAAGCGACCATCGCCGCGGCGGCCGCTGCGAGCGTCGCGGTGCGAGTTTCACGGTGTGCAGTGAGCACCGCTTGGTCGATCGTCTCGCCGCTGCGGCGCGCCTCGATGTAGCGCGCCATGTAGATGATGCCGAAATTGATGCCGTTGCCCGCGATGATGCTGACCAGGAAGCCGCTGGCAGTGTTCAGGTAACCGATACTCAAGTAGGCCCCGGCAAACGCCCAACCGACGCCCACGACGATGGTCAAGCCGATGCAAAGCAGCACTCGGAAGCGCAGGAAGAACAGGAACACGACCCCGAAAATCATGCCCACGCCCCACGTTCCGACTTGCGTCAAATCACGGGTGATCGCGTGGTGTTGCTCGGCCGCGGTCACCAAATTGCCCGAGTAGCCCACCGTGAACGCGGGGTCCCACGCTTGAGGGTGCATGGTGTCGACCAAGGCTTGGATCTGGGAGCGCAGCTCGAACGCGCGTGGGTCCATGCTGCCGAGGGGCGTGCGCACGAGCAGCACGCCCCACGTCTTGCCCTTCGATTTGCCGATGTAATAGCCGTCCGTGCCCGGCTGCTTCTTTTCGGCCTCTTCGATCTTCTTCTTGAACTTGTTCTCGAGCGCGTCGGCGTCCAGGGGCGGCGGCGCGTCTGCTTTGCTGTCCGAGTCGTCGTCCAGGCCCAGATCCATGCCGCTCTTTTTTTGAACTTCGTAGTCGTAGCGGTCGACCACGTCGTCGCGGATCTTCTGGATGTCGGCCAAATCTGCGTACAGGTGCTTGTGGCTGTGGAAGAAATTGCGCACGTCGCGCGTGCCGTCTTCGACGCTGGTCACGAGCTTCGGGTCGAGTGCCCGGATCTGCGGCGCGAGCGTATCCACGAAACGCTTCAAGGCGTCCACGTTCTCGCTCTGCGCGACCACGCTCAGCGTCGAGCTCGACGTGAGCCGCTCCGAGATGTGGCGCATCTCGATCACGCTGCGCTTGTCGTCTGGCAGCAGCTCCGAGAACGCCGTGCGCAAGCTGAGGCGCGAGGCCAACAGGCCCGCAGGGATCAACGTGGACAGCACCAACAGCACGACCACCAACGGCCGGCGGTTCTGAAATTCTCCCAGACGAACGAGCAGGCCTTCGAGCCTCGAGGATCCCATCGGGGGCGAACCTAACACACCTCTTTTCGGGTCAGGTCGGCCCAGATTGCCGTAAAAAACCGCTCAAATGCGGCTCAACGGCGCACCGGATCCTTCGACAGCTTGCGCTGCAGAGACCGGCGGTGGAGGCCCAGCAAGCGCGCGGCGCGCGAGATGTTGCCCTCGCAGTCGCTGAGCACGCGCTGAATGTGCTCCCACTCGACGCGCGCCAAGCTCGGCACGCTCACGGGGTCCGCGCTCTCCGGTGTCGCCTTGCCCTCGAAGGCGGCCAAGATCTGATCGATGTCGACCGGCTTGCTCAGGTAGTGCACGGCCCCTGCGCGAACGGCCTCGACGGCCGTGGCGATGCTGCCGTAGCCCGTGAGCATCACGATGGCGGTCGCGGGATCGATGGCGTGCAGCTCGCGCACGACCTCGAGCCCGGAGGCTCCCGGCATGCGCAGATCGACCACCGCATATTCCGGGCTGTCCAGCCGAGCTAGGCGGATTGCCTCTTCGGCGCTCTCCGCAGTGCGCACTTCGAAGCTCCGATCTTGAAACGCTTTGCCCAGGCGGGTGCGGAACACCTGGTCGTCGTCGACGACGAGCACCGAGCAGAGCGCGCGGTCCGATTCAATCATTGGCCGATGCTCCGGGGTTCGAGCAGATCTCGCGGCAGCGTGAGGCGAGCCACGGTACCGCCGTCGGGGCGTGCTTCGAACGTCAGCTCGCCGCCCATTTTCTCTGCGAAGGCGCGGGCCAAGAACACGCCCAGGCCGAGGCCGCGCCCCGGGGCCTTGGTCGTGAAGAAGGGCTCGCCGACCCGTTCGCTGGAATGTGCGGGGATCCCCGCGCCACGGTCGAATACTTCGAACGCGGCGCGCTCGGGCTGGAGGTGCGTCACGACGCGAATCGGCGCGTTCTTGCCGACCTCGGCCTGCGCATCGAAGGCGTTGCGTACCAGATTGGCGAGCACCTGCACCAAGAGCCGCTTCGGGGCAACGAGCTCCGTCAGCTCGCCCACGCGCTCGAAGGCGACCTGCTCTGCTTTCGGGCCCAGCACCTCCGAGAGGTCGTGCTCGACGCCAGGAATGCTCAGCGCAGACAGCATCTCGCCCGTGCCTTCGCCCGCGCGCGCCGCCATTTGTTGCAAGATCTCGCGGCAGCGCTCGACCTCTTGGCGGATCAAGCGCGCGTCGGGCACGAGGCTCTGGGCGTCGTCATTGCGCTCCAGCGCGCGCTCGAGCTCCTTGGCGACCAGGGCAATGGTGGCGAGCGGCGTGCCCAGCTCGTGCGCCGCGCCCGCAGCGAGCGTGCTGAGCGATGCGAGCTTCTCGTGCCGCACCGTCGAGCGCTGCAGCTCGAACAGCTCGTACTCACGTGCCGAGAGCGCGCTCGCCACACGCGACACGAAGTGCACCACGAAGCCCGCGGCCAGCGTGTACGCCAGCCACATGCCCTGCAAATGCATGGTCGAAGCACCGTGGTGCATGTGCATCGCGTGCGGGTCGATCGTGTGCGACGGCAGCACGAACAGTGAGCCGAAGGCGAGCGAGGTCAGCGCGGCAACGAGCCAGGCCGGGCGTGGCGCCAGGAGCAACGCGGCGAGCGCCACGTGCACCAAGTAGAAGACGCTGAACGGGTTGGAGGGGCCCCCCGCGCTGAGCAAGAGCCCGGTCAGCGTGAGCACGTCCAGGACCAACACCAAAGACAACGCGCGAGCCGAGGGCTCGGCGGCGCGCAGCCACAAGGTGAGCCCCAAATTGCTCAGCGCGGTTACCGTGATCAGCCCTGCGACCAGCGCCAAGGGGAGCGACACCTTGAGCGCGAACACCGCCAAAGACACGATCGCGAGCTGGCCCCCAATGGCCAGCCAACGCAGTCGAACCAGCCAAGCGAGCCCTATTTTGGGTGCCGTCGCGACCGAGGCAGGCGTGCTTGCACTCACTCGCGAACGGTAGCAGAGCCCGCGCACGCCGAGGAGCACAGGCCGCGGCTGCGACGAATTGCCGCGGCCCCGCCTTGCTCCGCGGAGCGCTCAGTGGCCCGCGTCGATTTTCGCGCCCTTTTCGGCGTTACCCAGCAGCAGCACGAGCGGCAAAAACACGACGATGATCGCGCCGGTGGCGAAGAACGTGTCGTTGAACGACATCACGAGCGCTTCGCGATTCACGATACCATTCAGAGCGGCCAGTGCCTGGTGCTGGGCGTCGTACAAGACCGAGCCCTTGGCGACGAAGCCGCCAGCGAGCATGCGCAAGCGATCGATCAACGCAGGGTCACTGCTGGCCATCTTCTCCACCAAGACGGCACGGTGGAAGGCTTGGCGTTGCGTGAGCAGCAGGGTGAGCAGGGCCACGCCGACGCTGCCGCCGAGCTGACGAGTCAGGTTGAAGAAGCCGGAAGCCTTGGCGATGTCGTGCTTCGGGATCGGACCCAGAGTGGCCATGTTCAAGGGCAAGAACATCGCCACCGTGCCGACCGAGCGAATGATCAGCGGCCAGAAGAAATCATCCGCGCCGGTTTGGGACGTGAGGGTGCTCAGCTTGTGCACCGCGAAGACCAAGATCGATGCGCCGATCACCAAGCCGACGCGGGAGTCGACCTTGCGGATGATCTGGCCCGCGCCGATCATGGTCGCGGCGGAGGCGAGGGCGCTCGGCAGGAGCAGCATGCCCGTTTCTTGCGACGTGTAGTTCATCAAGCTCTGCGCGTAGATCGGCACTGCGAACAACGTGCCGTACAGGGCCATGCCCACGATCACGCTCAGGATGCTGCCGGCCCACAGCGAGCGGTAGCGGAGCACTCGGAGATCGACGACCGGGATCTTGCTCTTCAGCTCACGAAACACGAAGGCGATCAGCGAGACGATGGCCGCCACGAACAGCGCGCAAATCAGGCGGGACTCGAACCAATCTTCCGAGTTGCCCTCTTCGAGGAAGGTTTGCAGCGAGCCGAGGCCGATCGCTAGCATCGCGATCGCTATCCAATCGATTCGTGCGGTGCTCTTCTCGTCGCTGTCGGGCTTCAAGCTCGCCTGGCACATGATCACGGCCAGGATGCCCAGAGGCACGTTGACGAAGAAGATCCAGCGCCAGCCGATGTTGGTCACCAGGTAGCCGCCGAGCGTTGGCCCGATGGCTGGGCCCGCGATCACGATCGCGCCGAAGAAGGCTTGGGCGACGCCTTGCTCTTCCTTGGGGAAGGTCTCGAACAAGATGGCCTGCGCTTTGGCGAGCAGGCCACCACCCATCAAGCCCTGCAGCACGCGGGCGATGACCAACATGGGTAGCGTGGTGGCCAAGCCGCACATGACGGAGGCCACCGTGAAGCCCACGAGCGAGAAAATGAAGTACCGCTTCTTACCGAAGCGATCACCGAGCCACGCCGTCAGCGGCAGCACGATCACGTTGGCGACTGCGTAGCCCGATACGACCCAGCTCACCTCGCTCAGCGTCGCGCCGAGCGTGTTCTGCATGTCGGTCAGGGCCACGTTGACGATGCTGGTGTCGACCACCTCGAGCAACGCGCCCAGGGCGACCGCGATCGCGATCGCCCACTTGCCCCCTGCCGCCGCTTTCGGCTTGGCAGAGGTCGGAACGGCCGATTGTGCCATGGCGGCTTACTTACGGGTGTCGACAGTCAGGTCGACGCTCATGCCTGGGCGGAGCGCGATGCCCGCAGGCACGTCGCGCAAGCGCACGCGCACCGGCAAGCGCTGCACGACCTTGGTGAAGTTACCGGTCGCGTTGTCCGGGGGCAGCAGCGTGAACTTCGCGCCGGTGGCACCCGAGAAGCTCTCGACCTCGCCCTCGATCGTGGTGCCGCTGAAGGCGTCGACCTCGACGTCTGCCTTTTGGCCGACGCGCATCTGAGCGACCTGCGTCTCTTTGAAGTTACCGGTCACCCACAGCTTGTCGGTGACGAGCTGCACGATGCTCTGACCGGACGACAACATCTGCCCGACGTTGATGCTCTTCTTCGATACGACGCCATCGCTGGGCGAGTAAATCTTGGTGTACGAGAGATCGAGCGCAGCCAAATCACGCGCGGCCTTCGCCGTATCGACCTGCGCGTGCGCGGCCTTGGAACGCGCCTGCGCCAGCTTGATTTGCGTATCGACGTCGTTCGAGACCTTGGCTTTGGCCTTGGCTTCGACCACGCGGCTCTGCGCTTGTGCGGCCGAGCTCTTGATGGAAGTGAGGCGGGCGCGCGCCACATCGACCGAGGATTGGGCCACTTTCAACTGCGTATCGGAGCGATCCAGCTCGGCACGCGAGATGGCGTTGGTATCGAACAAGCGTTGAGCGCGGTCGTGATCGAGCTGCGCTTGTGCGAGCGATGTCTGCGACGACTCGAGCTGAGCCGAGGCTTCCTTGATCTGATCCGAGGAGCCCATGGCGCCGACGGATGCGGTGATCAACGAGGCGTCGGCCACCGACTTGTCGCCGATGGCGTTGGTCTCGGACACGCGCGCGGTCGCGTCGGAAGCGTCGGCCTGAGCTTGCGCCGTGAGCAGGTTGGCTTCTGCTTCTGCCAGGCGCGCTTGGGCCGGCGCGGCGTCCAGCTCGGCCAGCAAATCACCCGCCTTCACGCGCTGGTTCTCGTTGAATGCGATCTTGGTCACCACGCCGCCGACGCGCGCGGGCACGGATACGACGTCGCCATCGATCTGCGCGTTGTCCGTGTTCTCGAGCCCGCGGTGCGTGATGTACCAAAAGCCACCCGCTCCGAGCACGGCGGCTGCAACGAGCCCGAGCACTAGCTTTCGCTTGCTGCGGGGTTCAGCAATCACTGCGGTGGATGCGGATGGTTCGATGCCTGCGGTCGCGGTCGACATGGAAAAGCCTTGGCCGTTTGATTTGGGCGGAGCAGATATAAAGCGTCTGCCTAGATTAGCAACGGGCAGTTGCCTTAGAATCTTAATGGGCCGCGCAATTGCCGGAAACAATTACGCAATTGGCGTTCCAGTAAGGTTGCTCTTGCCGTTCGCGACGCTACCGAGCGGCCGACTCCCATCATAAAGCACGGGCGCGCACTGCGGGGAGCCCATCCGGAGCGGCTTCACACTATTTCAGAAACGTTGCTCGGGGCTGTCGGCACGGCGAGCAATCGCGAAACCTCGTTCGCGCGGGCGATGGCTCGCGCGCCATCATCCGCATTGCCGGCGAGGCGTTTGGGTCAGCCCGAGGCGGGCGTACCGAATAGCTTGTCTTCGTGGAGCAGCGCCCACTCTCTCATGGCGCGCAGATGAGGAAATAAGCCGCGCCCGAGATCGGTCAGCACGTACTCGACGCGCGGCGGTGTCGTCGACAAGACGATGCGATCCACGAAGTGCGCGCGCTCGAGCTCGCGCAGGGTTTGCGCCAGCATGCGTTGCGAAACTCCCGGGATCTCTCGCTTCAACTCGCTGAAGCGGCGGCGTTCGGTGCGCAACGAGTTGAGCACCACGAGCGTCCATTTCTCGCCGAGGAGCGAAAATAGACTACGCATCAGCGTCGCGCTGCTGGAAGGCGCGGGTGTTTGAGGTTCGGCTTCTTGTTCGAGGCTGTGCGCGGTCATCGTTACTTTCTGAGAATCACTGAGGCAACGCTGGAACCTGAAGCCATGACGGGCAACTCGAAACCCCCTAGTGAGCGATTTGTGTGCAACAGCGCGGAGTAAATTGCGTGGCGTCCGTGTCTGAATATGACTACGACGAGCAAGGCGATCCGGTGACGCTGAACTCTGGGGAAAAAAGCCTCGTTGCAACAAAAGTAACATTGCGGTAACCCAAATCAGCGGGGCTAAGTGCAAATTGGTTCAAGTAGTTGGGTCCGAAGCTTGACACCCCGACCACGCGCCCTAGTTACAGAGCTGTTAAGTACTCGAGCCGTTTTTGCTTCGAGTAGCACTCCAAACCGGCCCCACTGACCCCCCACGCCCCGCGGTTTTATCAGGAGAGTTTCGCGTGACACAGACCTTACGCTGCGCCCTTATTGGTTACGGCTTCATCGCTGGGAAGGGCCACGCGCCCGTCTATGCCGAGCGGAGCGCAGGCGCAGGTGACTTCGAGATCGTGGCCATCGTGGACAGCAACGAGGCCCGCCGAGCCGCCGCCCAGCGTGATTTCCCGAACGCCCGCATCTACTCGGATCACTTGGAGATGCTGCAGGCCGAGGCGGGTCGTATCGACTTCGTCGACATCACGACGCCGCCGTACGCACACGCCAGCATCGCCCACGCCGCGCTCGACCGCGGGCTGCACGTCCTGTGTGAGAAGCCCATCGCGGTCTCCACTGACGAAGCCCAATCACTGGCCGAACACGCCCTGCGCGCCAAGCGCGTTTTCTTCCCCTGCCATAATTACAAGCACGCCCCGGTTATCAAGACGGTACGCTCGCTGATCGAGAGCGGCGCCATCGGTCGTGTTCACTTAGTTACCTTGCAGACCTTCCGCACGACCCACGCCCGTGGTGTTGCGGATTGGCGCCCTGACTGGCGCCGTGAGCGTCGCTATTCCGGTGGGGGCATCGCCATGGACCACGGCAGCCACACGCTGTACCTGGCGTTCGAGTGGCTCGGTTCGCACCCGCTTTCCGTCAGCGCCAAGGCCAACACGCTCGGTGACTTCGACACCGAAGACAACTTCAGCTGTACGTTGACGTTTCCGAACGGCATCGCCACCGCTCAGCTCACTTGGACGGCCGGTGCTCGCAAGGTGATGTACACGCTGCACGGCGAGTACGGCGCCATCACCGTGGACGACGATCAGGTGCAGCTGCTAGTTCGTGACGATCTAGTGGCTTCGCGCCCCGACCTCGCGCGCCGTGCTGGCGTGCAGTCGGTTCCGTCCCACTGGATGGACGCGAGCCACAAGGAGTGGTTCGGCAGCTTGCTCGACAAGTTCAAGGGCGCCATCGCCGCCAATGACTACGTCGGTGCCGACGCACGCGACGCCATCGAGTGCATCAAGGTCATCTCCGCGGCGTACCTGTCCGCCAGCCTGAGCTCGCGTGAAGTTCCAATCGTGGAAGCTCGGCCCCCCGCACGCGAGAACGGTGCTCGCACGAACGGGCATCACCGCGCCGCGCCGTCGCGCCCATGAGCGCGCTCGGGCTCCAAGAGAAGGCGCTCATCGGGCTCTTTCTTGCGCTGCCCGCGCTCGTGCTAGCGGCCTACGGCGTGCGTGTCGCGGTCGTTGGTCGCGCGCTCGACCCGCGCGTTCAGCGTGAGTCGAGCACGGTGCTGCTCGGTCGTTTCCCGATCGAGGCATTCCACTGGGCGCTGCGCTGCGTGGGCCGTGCCGTGTCCCGCAGCGGCGTCTCTCCCGACGCGCTGACCATCACCTCGCTCGTCATTTCGGGCGCTTCGCTGCCACTCGCTGCGTTCGGCATGTTGCCCGCCGCGGGCGCCGCGTTGCTCTTCGGCGCGGCCTTCGACGCGCTCGACGGCATCGTCGCGCGCGAGCGCGGCGTCGCTTCGGACTCGGGTGAAGTGCTCGACGCCGTGGTCGATCGCTATGCCGACGCCGCTCCGCTGATGGGCCTCGCGGTCTATTACCGCGCCTCGGTGCCCGCGCTGGTGCTGGTGCTGGCCGCGCTCTTGGGATCCATGCTGGTGAGCTACGTGCGCGCCAAGAGCGAAGCCATGAGCTTGTCATTGCCGGGCGGTTTGATGCGCCGCCACGAGCGCATCGCCTACCTGACAGCCGGGTTGTTGCTCGGGCCCCTCCTGCCGCTGGCGAGCGTGCCGATCGCCGCGCCGATCACGCTGCTCGCGGTTGCTGTCGTGGCCGTCGTCTCGAACATCGCCGCCGTGTCGCTCACGCGCGCGGCCCGCGTGGCACTGGTCGAGCTCGGGCGAGGCCCGAAGGGGCGCGCGTGACGCCGGCGCCTGATTCGAAGCGGCACCTGCGCGTGATCACCGAGCTGCCGGGCCCGAAGTCGCGCGCTCTGCGGAGCGTCGAGCTCGAGCACCTGGCTCCGGGCACGCAGGCCATTTGGGAATACGCGGGCATCGCCGTGGAGAGCGGGACCGGGAGCGAGCTGCTCGACGTCGACGGCAATCGCTTTTTGGATTTCGTGGCCGGTATCTCGGTGGCCGCGCTCGGCTATGCGCACCCGCGCTACATCGCGGAGTTCGGCGCGCAGCTGGCGAAGATCCACGTCGGCTCGTTCACGACCGAGGCGCGCGTGAAAGCGCTGGCACTGCTCGCGGAGATGCTGCCCTTGGATCTGGACAAAGTGCAGCTCTTCTCCGGCGGCTCGGAAGCCGTGGAGAGCGCGCTGCGCCTCGCCCGCGCCCACACCGGCAAGTTCGAGGTGCTCTCGTTCTGGGGTGGCTTCCACGGCAAGACCAGCGGCGCGCTCGCGCAAATGGGCAGTGATTTCAAGCACGGCTTGGGTCCGCTCCCGCCCGGCGCGCTGCTCACTCCGTATGCCGACTGCGCGCGCTGTCCGTTCAAGTTGCAGCACCCTTCGTGCGGTTTGCTGTGCGTCGAATTCGCGCGCGACAAGCTGAAGAAGGAAAGCACGGGCAAGCTCGCCGCCGTGCTCGTCGAGCCGATGCAAGGCACCGCAGGCAACATCGTGCCCCCGCCGGATTTCTTGCGCGCCGTGCAAGAGGTCGCGCGCGAGAACGGCGCTCTCCTGATCGCCGACGAGATGATCACCGGCTTCGCGCGTACCGGTAAGCGCTTCGGCATCGAGCACTCCGGCATTCACCCGGACATCATGACCCTGGGCAAAGGCATGGGAGCGGGCTATCCGGTCACCGCGGTGGCCACCCGCGCCGAGATCGCCAGTGCACAGCCTTGGTCGAAGCCCAGCTTCTCGTCGTCCAGCTATGGCGGCAATCCGCTGGCTGCAGCGGCGGTTGCGTCGAGCTTGGGCATCATTCGCGACGAAGGCTTGGTCGAGCGCGCGGGGGTGGTCGGTGCGCGTCTGAAGAAGGGTCTCGCCGCGCTTGCCGAGCGCCACCCGGCCATGGCCAACGTGCGCGGTAAGGGTCTCTTCTTGGGCTTCGATCTGGTGAAGCCAGGCACGGCCGAGCCGTGGACCACGGCCGAGTGCCGCAAGCTGTTCGACGCAACATTGCGCCGCGGGCTCGTGACCATGGCCTACGCGCCGCGCGTGCGCATCAACCCGCCG
>OUNO011322981.1_pt1 | contig 11339 bp, 11 predicted proteins | sample 1779811 | NCBI WGS metagenome assembly OUNO01 (sample SAMEA3914804, study PRJEB12502) | metagenome | biome: forest; material: soil | place: Canada | collected 2010-06-25 | depth 0.3 m
CACAGCCGCTTCGACCTGGCATTCGACAGTGACGGCACCGAAATCAGCTCCAGCATCGGGCAGCAGAACGACAGCTCGCACAGCTTCAGCCAGGAATTGAACCTGTCGGTGAACACCAGCCACCTTCAGGGTGTTGTCGGCGCCTATTATTTCAACGAGGAAGAGAACAGCCTCGTCCTGGTACAATCACCCCCGTCGGCGGTAACCCCTGCCGCGAAAGCGCTCCAGGCGATCGCGACTCCGGTGACGCAGGTACGATCATATGCCGGCTTCGCGCAGGCGACCTATCGCCCGATCACGGCGATCGGCATCACCGCCGGCATCCGCTACACGTCGGATCACAAGGCCCTGGACACCTTCATCAACCGCACGTCGCTCAATCCGGCGACGCCGGGCGCACAGCTCGCCGGCTTCCCGGTAAGCGAGCAGACCGCCCAGACATTCCATGCCTGGACGCCGAAATTCGGCATCGACTGGCAGGTGACACCGCACGCGCTCGTCTATGCATCGGCAACGCGCGGCTTCAAGAGCGGCGGCACCAACTATTCCTCGACCAATCCCGCCACGCTGAACTACCGGCCGGAATCGCTCTGGGCCTATGAGGGTGGCCTGAAAAGCAGCTGGTTCGAGCAGCGCCTCCGTATCAACATCACCGGCTTCAAATATGACTATACCGATCTCCAGGTTCAGGGGTTGCTAGCCCCGGGGGTCGTTGCGATCGGGAACGCGGCCGGCGCCACGGTGAAGGGCGTTGAATTCGAGACCGCTGCCAAGCCGTTCCGCAACCTCGAGCTGACCGCCAACTATTCGATCCTCGACGCGCGATACGACAACTTCACCGGTGCGGCGGTTTCGCCTGGCCTCGTGGCCTATGTCGCCAGCTCGCCGCGCTTCAACGCCACCGCCCGCACCTACGATGCGAGCGGCAATCACATGATCCAGGCGCCGCATTCGACTTTCTCGGCGAGCGGTCAGTATAATTTCGATGTCGGGCGAATTTCCGCATATTTCCGCGCGGAATATTATTGGCAGGACAAGACCTATTTCGACCCGACCAACGTGCCGATCGTTGAAGAACCTTCCCATGGCGTGATCAATCTCGGCGCCGGCATCCTCACGGCGGACAAGCACTGGGCGCTGAAGGTTCTCGCCAGGAACATCACCGACAAGAATTATCTCATCGGACGTTCCGGCGTGACGTCGGTACCGTCGGGGCTTGCCGGCGCCCCGCGCACCGTCATGGTCCAGATCAGTCGCAAATGGTGAGCCTCGCGATCCGCGCGTCGAGGGCAGGAGGCTGCCGCAATTTGCCATATTGCATATTGTCGACCAAAATATGATCAGCTATCCGGCAAGTGACGGGCGCAAAGCTCATCGAGAGGAACTCAAGCATGGCAGCAAGACTGGAAAGTGATCGCGCGATCGCTATCGCGGCGCTGCTCACGGAATTCTGCTGGTGCGTCGATAACGGCCAAGGCGAACTGGTCGCGAACCTGTTTGTCGAGGAAGCGACCGTCGATGCGCCGCATTTCAATCTCGCGGGACGACCTGAAATCCACGCCTGGTTTGCCGGTCGCTCCGGCACCAAATTGTCGCGTCATTGCTGGAGCAACCTGAGGATCACGCCAGCGGAGACGGATCGCTACCGCGTCGAATCCAATCTGATGACGTCGTCCGGTGTCTTGCCCGCGCCGCAGCATCAGGGCCGGATGGCTGTCTGCAGCAGCATCGACGAGGTGGTGTTCGAAAACGGCGCGGCACTTTTTGCCTCGAGGACGCTCGCGATCATCTTCGAAGGCGCGATCATCGCCGATGTGGTGCCGGCATGAAGCTGCTGACTTTCGATCGCGGCGGCACAGCAGTGCTGGGTGCTCTGGTCGAGGGCCGCATCGTCGCGCTCGATCGACTCGGCGCGCGTCTGCCGGATACGATGGAGGAATTGCTGTCGGGCGGCGAGGCCGCGATGGAAGCGGTACGCGCGGCGCTATGGCATGCGCGCGGTGAGGCCGATCTCGCTGACGTGCGCCTGCTCGCCCCGGTGCGATTTCCGCGCAAGTTCCTCGGCATCGGTTTCAACTACACCAGTCATGTCGAGGAAGTGCGCAAGAAGGGAATTCCGATCCCCGACCTGAGCAACCAGGTGTGGTTCAACAAGCAGACGAGTTGCATCACGGGTCCCTATGATCCGATGCATCTCCCGGCCGTCTCCGAGCAGTTCGACTATGAATGCGAGCTCGCGGTGGTGATCGGTCGGCGCTGCCGCCACGTCGCGCGCGAAGACGCGTTCAAGGTGATCGCAGGCTATATGATCACCAATGACGCGAGCATTCGCGACTGGCAGATGAAGGCACCGACGGCCACGCTCGGAAAATCGTTCGATACACATGGTCCGGTCGGCCCGTGGCTGACGACCCCGGACGAAGTGCCCGATCCGCATAATCTCAGAATCCGGACGCTGGTCGATGGCGTGGTTGTTCAGGACGGCAATACCGGCGAGATGGTTAACCGGATCGACGAGCAGATCGCCTATCTGACGACGGTGATGACGCTCGAACCGGGCGACATTCTGGCGACCGGCACGCCGCACGGCGTCGCGGCTGCCGGCTCGCCTCCGACCTGGCTCAGGGCTGGACAGGTCGTGCGGATCGAGATCGAGAAACTGGGTCATATTGAAAATCCCGTGATCGCCGAACCGCTCGATCAAACGACATTCATTGCCTGAGGTAGTGCGGATATGAAGGCGGCCATCCTCGACGAGCTGGGAGCGATCCCGCGCTTCGGCGACTTTGCAGAACCCGACCTCAAGGAGGGCGAGACGCTGGTTCGGATGAGCGCCGCCGCGATCAAGCCGCTCGATCGTGCGGTCGCGTCCGGTACGCATTACAGCAGCCCCAAGGCCCTGCCGGTCGTATGTGGCATGGACGGCGTCGGCACGCTCGCCGACGGGAGCCGCGCCTATTTCGCGGCGTTCCGCCGTCCGTTCGGCGCGATGGCCGAGCAGGTCCCGGCAACCTGGACGGTTCCTGTCCCGGACTCCCTGTCCGATGCGCTCGCCGCGGCGGTCGTCAATCCGGCACTGGCTGCCTGGCTGCCGCTCGTCTGGCGCGGGCGGATGGAACCGGGCGAAACGGTGCTGGTCATGGGAGCGACCGGAGCCGCGGGCGGCTTCGCGGTGCGGGCGGCGCGTCTGCTCGGCGCCGGACGCATCATCGCTGCCGGCCGTCGTCAGGAGGTGCTCGCTGAACTTGATGCCGACGCCACGATCGATCTGCGCTTGCCCGAACACGAGCTGGTGGCCGCCTTTGCCGCCGAAGCGAGCAAGGGTATCGGCGTCATCCTCGACTATGTCTGGGGGCGGCCCGTCGAGCTTCTGATCGACAGTCTGCTCAAGTCCGACCTCTCGGCCGTTTCATCGCAGCGACCGATCCGCCTGGTATCGATCGGTGAAATGGCGGGCCGATCGATTGCGCTGCCGTCCGCGGCGTTGCGCGCCTCGCGCCTCGAGATCGTCGGCAGCGGCACGGCCAACTTTCCAGCGCGCGAGCGCATGCGCGAGATCGTCGGCGATATTCTGGCGCACGCCGCCGGCGGCCAGCTCGATCTGGAGATCGAGACGTTCGCGCTGGCTGACGTCGCCCTTGCCTGGGCCGCCGCGGAGACCGGCGCCGTCCGGCCTGTCTTGCTTGCTGACTGACGTCAGACGGTCACGCCGGCGAAGGACTGACTTCGAACTGCCTCAGGCGCGCGCGCAAATTGTCCTCGACCGTATCGAGATGGCGGCTGAAGAGTGCGATCGCGCTCTTGATGTCGCGGCGCTCGATCGCCGCGATGATCTCATCATGCTCGCCAACCCCTTCGCTGGCCACGTGCTCGAGTGGGCCGTTCAGATTCTGGATCCGTATCAGTTGACGCGATGTCACGAGATGCACGTCCGCCAGCGCGTTATTGCCGCTGGCCAGCACGATCAGCCGATGCACCTGGTTATTGGCCCGGAAAAAGCCCGGCATGTCGCCGGCCGCCGCGCAGGCGTTCATGGCCTGATCCGCCGCGACAATGGCACCGATCTCCTGGTCGCTGGCATGCTCGCAGGCGAGTCGGACGCCGAGCAATTCGAGGGTGCGCAGCAATTCGAAATGCTGGAGCGCGAGCGCGGGCGTCGGCGCTGTCACCACCACGCCCTTGTTGGGTGTGACGTCGATCAGCGATTCGGCGGCGAGCACCTGAAACGCTTCGCGCAGCGGCGATCGCGAAATGCCGTAGCGCTCGCACAGCAGCCGTTCCTGCAAGCGCGTCCCCGGGCGCCAGAGACCTTCGACAATCTCCGACCTCAGTTTGTTGACCGCCTGCGTCTGGAGAGACGAACGCTGGATGTGTGTGTCAGACATGACGCCGCATACCGTCGATTGCATTTGGTCGACAAGGTTCAATCGCGACGACATTGGCGCCGGTCAAAGCCCAAAACGTTCGGGACCAGCGCTGCAATATTGTCGACAATATTCCGTCCAAAATTTAGAGGGGAGCGAACAGAAGGCTGGAGTCGCAGATTGACCTTTCGTCCGAGTGGTGAGTTCCCGGGCACTTGCCTGGTCCAGTCGATCGCCATGGCCGGTCCGCGCTTGCCGCGCCTCCGACGCCCCCTGCCTGCGCGATGCCCGCGATGAACATCGTCGGTTTCCTCGGACTTGGCGTGATGGGCGAGCCGATGGCCGCCCGCTGCCGTGCGGCTGGCCTCGACCTGCGTGTCTGGAACAGGTCTCCTGGAAAGGCCGCTTCGCTCAGCGACGCTGGCGCCACGGCATGCGCCAACCCCGCGGAAGCGGCACGGGGCGCGGCACTGCTGTGCCTCTGCCTCACCGACGCGACTGCGGTCGAGGCGGTGATGTTCGGTGCCGACGGCGCTGTCGGCGCCCTCGCGGCGGACGCGCTGGTCATCGATTTCTCGACGATCGGGCCGGCCGCGACCCGGCAACTGGCGGAGCGGGTAAAGCGCGAGGCGGGCGCGTCATGGCTCGATTGCCCGGTATCGGGTGGCGTCCGCGGCGCGGTAGCAGGGGCGCTCACCGTCTTTGCTGGGGGCAGTGGCGGTGATCTCGATCGCGCCCGGGCGGTGCTCGATACAGTCTCTGCGCGCGTGACGCATATGGGCGACATCGGAGCCGGTCAGGCCACCAAGCTGAGCAACCAGTTGATCGTCTCGACCACATTGCTGGCGATTGCGGAGGCGATCCGTTTGGCCGAAAGACTTGGGGTAGATGTGGCGAGCCTGCCGGAAGCGCTCAAGGGTGGGTTCGCCGATTCCGCGCCTTTGCAGATCTTCGGTCCGCGCATGGCGGCATCGACCGACCCCGGTCCCGCCGTCAGCGAACTGTTGACCATGGCCAAGGACATCGCGGCCATACGAGCGGCCGGCGACGAGGTCGGCGTGGCGATGCCGCTGATCGAGAATGTGGCGCGGCTTTATGCACAGATCGTCGATGCGGGCTTCGGCCACGAGGATCTACCGGCGCTCATGCACCTCTATCGTGGGGAAGAGTCCGCTCATGGCTGATCGGCAGGACGGACGCGCGCCGTTGCCCTCGCGCATCATCACCGACGGCATCGACCGCGCCCCGCATCGCGCCTTTCTGCGGGCGATGGGGCACGACGATATCGCGATCGCGCAACCCTTTGCGGGCATCGTGTCGACTGGGGGATCGGTCACACCTTGCTCCATGTCGCTGTCCTGGCAGGCCGAGGCGGCCAAGCTGGGATTGAAGGCGGCGGGGGTCACCCCCTTCGAATTCTCGACCATCACCGTCGCCGACAGCATGTCGATGAACCATGCGGGGATGCGGTTCAGCCTGGTGTCGCGCGAGATCATCGCCGATTCGATCGAGGCGGTGATGCGGGCGCATGCCTATGACGGGCTGATCGGCTTTGCCGCCTGCGACAAGACCCTGCCCGGGATCCTGATGGGCATGATGCGCGTCAACCGCCCCTCCGTCTTCGTCTATGGCGGCGCCGCGCTTCCCGGCCGCTGGCAGGGCAGGGACATCGGCATCGTCGATGTCTATGAAGGCGTCGGCAAGGTCTATGCCGGTGAAATGAGCGAGGAGGAGCTCGGCAGGCTCGAGCGTGCTGGGGTTCCGACCGTCGGCTCCTGTGCTGGCCAGTTTACGGCGAACACGATGGCGATGGTGGCCGAGACACTCGGTATAGCGTTGCCCTATTCGGCGATGTTGCCTGCCGTCGCATCCGAGCGTCGCGTGCTGGCCGAACAATCGGGGCGCGTCCTTGCGAGGCTGATTGATCAGGATGGTCCTCGTCCGAGCGACCTCATTACCCGCAGGAGCCTCGAAAATGCAGCAGCGGCGGTCGCTGCCACCGGCGGCTCGACGAACGCCGCGCTGCATCTCCCCGCGATCGCGCATGAGGCGGGCATCGCCTTCACCATGGCGGATATCGGCGAGATATTCGACCGGACCCCATTGCTCGCCGATCTCAAGCCGGGTGGCCGCTACTGGGCGCGCGATCTTCACGAAGCCGGCGGCGTGCCGACCGTTTTGCGCGCCATGCTCGAAGCGGGGGTGCTTCATGAGGATTGCCCGACGATCACCGGCTCGACGATCGGCGAGGTCGCCCGCGCCGCTCAGGCGCCGGACGACGAGGTCGTGCGGGCGGCGGCACGCCCGATCGCGACCACCGGAGGCGTCGTGGTGCTGCGCGGGACGCTCGCGCCCGAGGGTGCGATGCTCAAGGTGGCCGGGCTCAAACGGCTGGTTCATGAGGGGCCGGCGCGAGTGTTCGAAAGTGAAGAGGCGGCGGTCGAGGCAGTGCGTGCGCGTGCCTATGCGGCGGGCGATGTCATCGTCATTCGCAACGAGGGGCCGCGAGGCGGCCCTGGCATGCGCGAAATGCTCGGGGTTACCGCGCTGATCTATGGCCAGGGCATGGGCGAGAGTGTTGCCCTGCTCACCGATGGACGCTTTTCGGGGGCAACGCGCGGCATGTGTGTCGGGCATGTCGGACCCGAGGCGTGGGCGGGAGGCCCCCTGGCACTGGTTCGCGATGGAGACCGCGTCGTGATCGATGCCAGTCGCCGCATCCTCGATCTGCTGGTCGATGAAGAGGAACTGGCGAACCGGCGCGCGGCGCTCGCCGATGTCGCGGCACGCGACCTGCCACCGACGCTTGCCAAATATGCGCGGCTGGTCGGTCCCGCCCATCTCGGCGCGGTCACCCACTAGGGCGACGAACATGCGACGGGTGAAAGCAGGGGCCTCGGCATGACGCGCCTCGCGGCAAATCTCTCCTTTCTGTTCACCGAACTGCCGTTTCTCGAACGCTTTGCGGCTGCCGCTCGCGCCGGGTTCGGCGTCGTCGGATACGGGTTCGTCTACGACGTTCCCAAGATCGAGATTGCCGCCCGTCTCGCCGACAACGGACCTGCCCATGGATAATCAACCTGCCGCCGGCGCTCGCGGTCGCAGCGAAACTGGTCTGACGGTGCTATTTAGCACTGGCCAGGTCTTCGTTGGCGCTAAGTATCGATCCATGCAGATGTGCGAGAGCCCGGCTGAAGCGAAACCGTGGATTCCGTACGCGCCGCTCAGCCCAGTCCCCCCAGCGTGTCCCCGGCGGGCGACCTTCGCAATCGAAGGGCTCGTCCCAGCAGGCGGTGTACATCAGGCCGCTTCCTTGCGCTGTTCGGCGTAGAAGCCGGCCAGCGCCGCCAGCACCTTCTCTGGTTGGTCGCGGTGCGGCGAATGGCCGCAGTCAGTGAGTTCGAGCCGGGCAGCGCAGGGCAGAACACGCTCGATCCGGTCAAGCTGGTCGAGCGTCCCATATTCGTCGTCGATGCCCTGGATCAGCAGCGCTGGCGCTTCGATCGATGGGAGCAGCGCCTCGATCGTCCAGTCACGGAAAGCGGGATTCAACCAAATGTGGTTCCAGCGCCAGAACAGCGCGTCGGGATCGGCATGATGGCGCCCAAGCGGCTTTCCCATGCCGCTTGCGACATAGCTGCCCCCGATCGCGGCAATATTCGTGACCGTGATGTCTTCGACGATCACATGCGGCGCCTCCAGCACGAGGCTGGCGACACGGTGCGGCATGAATGCCGCTGCAATGAGCGCGATCGAAGCACCGTCGCTATGCCCCAGCAGATGCGCACGTTGCACGCCCAATGCATCGAGAAGCGGCGGTAATAGATCGGCTTCCCGGTGCATATAGGCGGGCGTGCGTTCCCCGGATTCCGATGCGGAGAAGCCATGACCCTGCCGAGACCAGGCGATGACGGGATGTCCCGCCGCGCCGGCCAGACGGTCAGGAAAATCCTTCCACAGAGAGACCGAGCCCAATCCCTCGTGAAGAAGCAGGATCGGCACGCCGCTGCCTGCCCAGAACTTGATCTCCAGGGAGACGCCGTCGATCTCGATATACGTATCGGCAATCACGGCAGATCGCGCAGACGGAAGCGCTGAATCTTGCCGGTTGCCGTCTTGGGCAGTTCGTCGGTGAAGACGATCCAGCGTGGGTATTTGTACGGCGCCAACCGCGACTTCACATGTGCCTTCAGCGCCGCCACCGTGGTGCTGTCGGCAGCACAGCCGCTGCGCAGCACGACATGCGCACGCGGCTTGATCAGTCCGGCTTCGTCGCGGGCGCCGACGACGGCAGCCTCGACCACCATCTCGTGGCAGGCGAGGGCCTCCTCGACCTCGATCGGCGAGACATAGATACCGCCCACCTTGAGCATGTCGTCACCGCGACCGCGATAGGTGAACCAGCCATCGACGTCGCGGCTGTATTTGTCGCCGGTGTGGGTCCACGCGCCTCCGAAGGTCTCGAGCGACTTTCGCCGATTGCGCCAGTAACCGATCGCCGCAGTTTCGCCGCGGACGAGCAACTCGCCGATCTCGTCCGGCGCAAGCTCCTCGCCGTGATCGCCGACGATGCGCAACTCATAGCCAGGAACCGGTTTGCCGGTGCAACCGTAGCGCACGTCGCCGGGCCGCTGCGACAGATAGACGTGCAGCATCTCGGTTGAACCGAGGCCGTCGATGATATCGGCGCCAAAGCGCGCGCGGAACGACTCGCCGATATGAGCAGGCAGGCACTCGCCGGCCGATGTCGCGATGCGTAGCGCCGGGACGTCTGCGGCTTCAGGCATCTGGCCGCTTGCCATCCAACCCGCAAAGAAGGTCGGCACGCCGCCGAGGACCGACACCTTGTGCTGCTTGAGCAGCTTGGTAATCGCCTCCGGTGTGGCCCGGTCCTTGTGCAGGACCACGGTCGCACCGGCAGCATAGGGAAATGTCAGGGCATTGCCGAGGCCATAAGCGAAGAATTGCTTGGCGATCGAGAGAACGACGTCGTCCTCACGGATTCCGACCACGCCCTCGCCGAACAAATTGGCGGTAAGCCTCATCGAGGCGTGGGCATGCATCGCGCCCTTGGGGCGGCCAGTCGAGCCGGAAGTGTAGAGCCAGAAGGCCACTTCGTCACGATGGGTGTGGATGACCTCGCGCGTCGGCTTGGCATGGGCGAGGAGCGCCTCCAGTTCGCCCCAAGGGCCGCCGCCGCTCGACAGGAAGCGCACCTCGGGGTGGTCGCGTGCGATATCGACCCAGTTTTGTGCAAGCTCACCGGACACCACGACCGCTTGCGCGCCGCTGTTCTCGAGGATCCAGCGATAGTCGTCTGGGGTGAGCAGGGTGTTGAGCGGCACTGGAACAATGCCAGCCTTGATCGCGCCGAGAAAGACGGTCGGAAAGTCGATCGTATCGAGCAGGCAAAGCAGCATGCGCTGCTCGCGGGCGACGCCGATGTGCTGTAGCACAGAGCACATCCGGTCGATCCGGTCGGCCAGCTCACCATAGCTGTGAGCGCCGCGATGGTCGATGATCGCGACCTTGTCCGCCCGACCTTCGGCCAGATTGTGGTCGATCAGATCGCTCGCAGCATTGAAGCTCTCGGGCAGGTCCTCGATCCGTAGCGCGTGGATGCTCGCTGTCATCACCCGTTCCTTGTCATCGCGCCACGGCGAGCATCGCCTCGATCGTCTCGAGCTTGGTTCGCACCCTGGTCGGTGTGGCAGCGGCGGTTTCGGCCGCGTCGATCCGCTTCCACCCATCGAATCCGATGGCGCCCGCCGGGTCGAGACCCGACAGGCCGCGTGCGGTGACCTCGGCAAGCATCCGGTCCGCAACCGCATGTGCTGCCTGACGGCTCGATGCGATGGTTCCGCGCGGACCGGTCGCGGCCCAGCCCGCCACATAAAGGTCATCGGCGATGCGATGCCCGTCGTGGAGAAACCGGCCTTCTTCCTGGGCAAGGCCACAGAACGGACTGCAGGCGTAGCCGATGCAGGAGATCACGAGATCGACCGGCAATAATGTCGTCGCCTCGGCCTCAGCCAGCCGGATCCCGGTGACCCTTTCGGGACCTTGCAGCTCCACCGGTGTCGCTCCGAAGCGCAAATGCAGGCGCCGGGTTCCGGCCTGCTGCGCCGCGCGAAGCGGAGTGGCGAGGGGACTATCGCTGCTCTTGGGAGCGGGGGGCGAGACGGTCGTCGCGAGCCCCGGCAGCGCCAGCAATTCGGACAGCTCAGCAAGGCCAAAGCGGGCACCGTCGAGGGAAGCCCGACCGAGGATCGTCACCGCTTCGATCGGCGCCCGGGCAAGCGCTTCGGACGCCTCCTGACCAAGGTCAGACCCTTCAAGCCCGCCGGTCCCCTTGAGGAACAGTCGCGCGACGTCGATCGCGACATTGCCGAGACCGATGATCCCGACATGCCGGACTTGTGCCCAGTCGACCTCCGGCGGGGGATGCCCGGGCCTCCCGTTCGTCCAACCCGTAAAGGCCCAGCTGCCGAAGACGTGGCCCAGATCCTCTCCGGGTATGCCGAGCCGCCGATCCTCGCCGACGCCGATGGCGAGCAACACACCGTCATAATGGTCGCGAAGCATTTCCAGCGTCACGTCGCGGCCGATCTCGACATGGCCGAGAAAGCGGACGCCAGGTTTGTCGAACACCCGCGCCAACACGCGGGCAACACCCTTTGTGCTCTGATGGTCAGACGCTACCCCGTAGCGGATCAGACCAAAGGGCACCGGCAGTCGGTCGAAGATGTCGATCCGGCTCGCCGGTGCCACCTTGATGAGGCGTTCGGCCGCGTAGAGACCGGATGGTCCAGCACCGACGATCGCGATCCGCAGCGGCGCACCCATGTTGTCGTTGGCGCCGCTCATGCCTCAGGCCGCCCTGACATACTCATAGTCAAAGGCATTGTTGTTGATGCCGCGCTCGGCGGGCGCGATCCAGTTGGCGCACTTTCCGATCTCGGTGACCGGCACCAT
>OUNO010019179.1_pt1 | contig 11336 bp, 10 predicted proteins | sample 1779811 | NCBI WGS metagenome assembly OUNO01 (sample SAMEA3914804, study PRJEB12502) | metagenome | biome: forest; material: soil | place: Canada | collected 2010-06-25 | depth 0.3 m
TCGACCCAGAGCTCGCCCGCATCTTCCTTGCTCTTGATGTAGTCGAGGTGCGCCTCGTAGTCCGCCGTGGGCACGGTTTCCCAGGACGCGTCCTGAACGCCGTGGAACTCGCGGATGGCCCAGCCACCCTTGCTGATCGCGTCGTCGACGTAAGCCTTCAACACGTCGGGGAACGCGGGGTAGTAGATCGAGTTTTCGTCGTTGTAGACGTCGAAGTCGCCCCGCAACGGATCGGGAAAATTCGGCGGATTGACGCCTTTGGTGCCGGCGCGCGCGCCCGTGTAGCCGACCGTGGCCAGGCGATCGATCATGGGCTGCGTGAAGCTGTCGTACGGGAAGATGAAGTACTGCACCTTCTGCTCGGGCAGATTCTGCGCCAGTACCATCGTCGCCTGGTCGATTTGAACCGAGAGATCCGGATTTTCGTCGACGAAATCCGGATGGGTCCAGGAGTGACACACGATCTCGTGGCCGTGCGCGACCATGACCTTGAGCTTGTCCCAGACGTTGCGCTCCTGACAGCGCTCGACGATCGCACCGAATGCAGCGCGCAGGCCGCGAGCCGTCAGCGCAGGCTCGGCAGTGGTGAACAAGCTGTCGAGCGGGTAGTCGCAGGCATCGTCGTGGATCATCGTGTACGCGGCGGTGGCGTTGCCCTTCCACACGCTCACGCCCTCGACCGTGATCACTCCGACATTGCTCAGCGGCGCTTCACCGGCGAAGCCGCCCTCCGCGGCGCCACTGCTGCCGCCGTTTGCTCCGCCGCTACCGCCTGCGCCGCCGGTAGCCGCGCCGCTCGCCCCTGCGCCGGCTTCGCTCGAGCCTGCCGCAGCAGGCTGCGATCCCATGCCGCCGATAGGACCGCAACCCATCAACATCAAAAGAGAAATTGAAGGTGCGATCAGGCGCGTGACGCACATGCGATGGTTCATAGCAGTCAGTAAATACGGGTTCCCTTACGCTTCGGCTCAGTTTGATGTGCAGAACGGCTAATGCACCTCCATTCTAGCTTTTCCTGGCTCCCTTCGCGCTAAGCTTTACGGTTTTCGAAGAAGTTTTCGACGCGGTTGCGCGCCTGCTGCTGGACGCTTTCGGGCGGTCCGCCAAGCGCACCACGAGCCGCAGCCCGGACCACACTTCGTCAATCGCACACACCTTGTTGTCGACGAGGCCCGAGGCGAGCCCAAGATTCCGAACGTCACTTTCGGTAACATCGGTCGCGATGCCGGAGCTCTTCTTCGGCCAGCACAGCCACAAACCGCCGCTCGGATCGAGGCGACGCCGAGCACGGGGTAGCAAGCGCTGCAACGTCGACCGTGAGTCGACGAAGCACACGATCACATCCAGGCTGGACGAGCCGCGGGCGGCATTGCCGATTGTCACACCTTTCGGCAGCGCGCCGAGCGTCTCGGCGAAGCCCTCGGGGCCCGCCCAGACGCCGAACCGGGCACCCGACTTCAGTCCCAATTTCTGCGCCAAAGGTGTGCCGGAATAACCTGCCATGGCCGGATTGTTTGCGGCACTCCGCGGTCTCTGCAATAGCGTCGGGCGCCGATGCTGGATTTGCGCTTCAAGACGCCGCCCGAGTGGCTGACCGTGGTCTTTGCGGACTTCGACTCGTTCTTGTTGGATCACGCCGCGTGCGAGCGCAAAGCCGCCGCTACCGGCATGTCGTTCGTGGTGCGTTATCCGGACCGTGCAGCGCTGATCGAGCCCTTGATCGAGTTCTCACGGGAAGAGCTCGAGCACTTCCAGATCATGTATCGCATCATTCATGCGCGTGGTCTGCGACTTTCCGATGACTACAAGGATCCGTACGTGAACGCGCTGCGTTCCCAGGTGCGCAATGGCGGTGAGGGAATGCTTCTCGACAAGCTGCTGGTCGCGGGCATCGTCGAAGCGCGCGGCTGCGAGCGGCTGTTCATGGTTGCCGAGGCGCTGGCCACGCAGGGCTCACCGCTCGCCGAGCCGTACCTCGGTTTGGCCCGCGCCGAGGCGCGCCATCACGGGCTTTTCTTTCGCTTGGCCCGCGCCTGCTTCGACGACGACGTGATCGACGAGCGCGCGTCGGTGTTGCTCGACTACGAAGCCGAGCTCGTGAAGCGCTTGCCTCATCGCGCAGCCGTGCATTGAAGGCGCGCGCGCAGTACCTGACGCGTTACGCCGAGCCGGAGGCGGCGTTCGCCGGTGCATTCGACGATTCCTACCTCGCGGCGTTGGTCGTGCCCGCGCGCGCGGAAGGACCCAACTTGCTCGACGGCTTACAGCCCGCGCTGGAACGCGCTCCGGGCCGCGTGCTGCTGGTGCTCGTGGTGAACGGCAGCGTGACCGATGGAGAGGCGACGCACGCCGAGAATCAGCGCCTGCTTCGGCATTTGGCGGGGCGCTATCCGGAACGACGCGAGCTCCACCTGCCGCAGCCGGGCACGCGCGCCGTGCTCGCAAGACAAGCGCAATACGACGTTCTGTGGCTCGATTGCGCGAGCGAAGGCGCGCGCTTACCGGCGCGTACCGGGGTGGGTACCGTGCGCAAATTGGGCGGAGATCTAGCGGCCGCGCTGTGGGACGTTGGGCGCCTCGCGTGCCCGCGCATCGCTTCGACCGACGCCGATGTCACGCTTCCGGAAGACTATTTCGAGATGCTGACTCGCGAGGTCGACGAGCCCGTGCGCAGCTCGGCCTGGCTCTGGCCGTTCTCGCACGAGGCGGGCGGCGACGCCGCGATCGACGCCGCGACGGTGCTGTACGAGATTTCACTGCGCTACTACGTGCTCGGTTTGGCTGCCGCGGGCTCGCCCTATGCGTACCAGAGCATCGGCAGCACCGTGTGCGTGGACGCGCCGGCCTACCTGAGCGTACGCGGCTTTCCGAAACGGGAAGCGGGCGAGGATTTCTACCTGCTCGACAAGTTGGCCAAGGTGGCACCCCTCCATCGCGTGCAGGCGGCCCCGCTGCGCATCCGTGCGCGCAGCTCCGATCGCGTGCCGTTCGGCACGGGTCGGCGTTCGCGCGAGATTTCCGAGCAGAGTCAGGCGGGGCAAGAGTTTGCGCTCTATGCACCAGGCACGTTCCAAGCATTGGGCGCGCTGCTCGAGGGGTTGGACGCCTTCGCGACGTCGGGGCGAGTGCAGGCGGTCGAGCGGGCGTTGCATGAGCGCATCCCGCACTGGGCGGAAGCGGCGCACTCGGTGCTCACGGGGCTCGGTCTGTTCGCGGCGTTGTCGAACGCCGTTGGGCAAGCGCCGCTCGGGCCCGTGCTACGCCGCCGCGTTCACACCTGGTTCGATGCGCTGCGCACCTTGCGCTTCGTACACGGCTTGCGCGAGCGCTGCCTGCCGTCAGTGCCATGGCACGAGGCGCTGGCCGCTGCTCCGTTCCTCTCGCAGCCGTTTCGTGACGGCGTCGAGGCGAGCGCGGTGTGCCGCGTGCTGGCGGACCAAGAGGCTGCGCTGCCGTCGCAAGTCGGGCCGTCGCTGTTCTGAGCCGACTGTCGCAGCCGAGATACAGTGCCGGACGGCAGTTCACGGTGACCCTAGAAACACGGGGTTTGTCGCTCGAAACCGCGTTCGTGGCGCGGCACATCGGTTGCACCAGGGCAGGTCGTGCGCCCAGTTCTCTCTACCTGCGTTGCTTTGGGGATCTGCCTGTTCTCGGCCCAGCGAGTGTCTGCGCAGTCGGCGCTGCTCGCCGCAACTGATCCGACGAAGCTCGGGGAGGTGACCCTGGCGAAGGTCATGGCGGACGACTCGTCGCTCTGGCTCAGTGTCCTGCTCGAAGGGCGGACACGCCTCGTGCTCGTCACGGCGGACTCGGCAGTCGAAACAGCTCCGGCCGCCGACGCGTGGTTGGACGCCCTCGATTCTGCGACGCGTGTTCGCGTTGCGCCGCCCCCCGGACCGGTGTCTTGCGGGTCGAACAGCGACCTGGGGTTTGCAGACAGCGGCATGTCGCACGCGACGCTGGCCGTCGCCCAGGTCGTGAGCGCCGCTTCGGAGGTCGAGCTGCGGCGTGCGCTCGAGGCGGAGGGCTTGGACGTGGACGTTGCACGCCTCGCCCGATTCACTGGCGCGGTCCAGCCGCCGTTTCGCCTCACGATCTACGACGCGCCGGCGCTCGGCGGACAGACCGCGGCGCTGCGCTTGCTCGAGCACGGTCACCCGAGCGATCTGCCCCCGATCGTGAATGCGGCAAGCGACACGGTGGCGCTCGATCTGATCGCCCTGGCCAGTGACGCCGTGCTGCCGGAGCCGCAGGCGGCCGCGGACCCGAGTGAATTCGCGATCATCTACCACGCCGCCACGACCAGCAGCGACTACCCCGCGGCGCGCGCGCGCTGGCTCACGGGCAACGCCGGCCGTTGGTTGACCGAAGCTCGCAACAGCTCGGCGGTGTTCGCGTGGACGGTGCTTCCGCCGCACGGGCAAGTCGCGCCCGTCGTGGCGCGCTACTTCGACGGCCTCGGCAGCGCGCGAGCGAGCGTCTGCGAGTCGCAGGTGCGCGCGGCGTATGCGCGTCACTCGCAGCACACCGCAGATTTCGTGTGCGACGCCAACGACGACTTGGCCCGCAGCCTAGAACAGCTCGGGTTCGCGGATCTGCGGCTGAACCGTTTGTTCGGGGCGCTCGCTGCCGATGGTGCCACGTTCAGCGTGGGGCCCGCCGAGCTCCAAACTCCGCTCGTGCTCGCCACCGACTTCGATAGCGCGGGCTGTCCGTCGGTCGTCCCCAGCACGCCGGTGGCTCCCGGAGCGGGGATGCCCAATGGAGGCGGCAGCCAACCCGTCGTGATCGCGGGCGGTCCGGACGACGGCGTCTACTACCCACCCGACGTCGTGGTCGACACGAGCGGCTCCTGTTCAGGCGATTCGAGCTCGAGCGATTCGAGCAATGACTCGTGCAGCGGCGATTCGAGCTCGGACGACTCGAGTAATGATTCGTGCAGCGGCGATTCGAGCTCGGACGACTCGAGCAACGATTCGGGCTGCGGGAAGAGCGACTACGACGGCGATACTTGCTCGGGGAGCTCGAAGAGCAGCGCCTCGTCCCAGTCCAGCGCGCTCGTCTCGGGCACCTCGGGCAAGGGGCACAAGCCGCGGCGCGTGCACCTGAGCTTGCTCACGCTTTTGGCGGCCGCCCTGGCGCTACCACTGCGGCGCCTGCGTGCTCTGCGGCTTTGAGAACGAGAGCGCCACGGCCGTCACGATGAACGCGAGCAACGCGCTGAGCGTCGGCCCGAACACCAAGTCGATGTGCGCGAACGCAAACCAGCCGAAGACGCCGCCGGCAATCGTACCCGCGGTCAGCACCGCGAACACGCGACCGAGCGGCACGTGGCGCAGCATGATCCAGGTCGTGACCGGCGCGCACACCACGCCCAGGCACGCGCCGACCGTGCCCGCGAAGCCGCAGAAATCGAACGAACCGAAGCCACTCGTCGCAGGTTGAAGCAGGAGCGCGATCGCCAGGCCCAGCGAGCCGGCGAGCCCGCCAAACAGCGCGCCCGCGCCGCACAGCCCCAAGGTCACGGTCGCGAGTCGCAGCGGACGGTAGCGGGTGATGGCTTTGGTCACGGTGCTGGCAAAAACGCCGCTGCAACGGCAGCCATTCCCGAGCCTGTTTCGCGGATTGCGGGCTCTCCTGGTGCCTCTTCGCGGATGGCTTCGAGTAGACTCGGCCCCCGACATGAACGAAGGCCTGGGCAGTTTCCGCAAGCAGTGGCTGGTTCCGATCCTAGTCCTGACCTCCGTCTCGCTGTTGGTGTTCTGGGCGTTCTACTCCGTGGATCATTTCTTCACTGGGGGCGACGCCACGCCGCCGTTCAAGACGCCCATCGGCCGTTACGTACACTTCGACCCGAGCAGCATCACCGACGCAGTGAGCTCGCTGGCCGGCATGATCGCGGCCGTGTTCGGGATCGTGATCACGGTCGTATCCATCATCGTGCAGCTATCTGCGGATCGCTATACCGGCGTGGCGCGCATGTTCTTGCGCGACCGCGTGAACTTGGTCGTGATGGGCTACTACCTGATCGCCTGCGTGTGCGGGGTGTGGCTCAGCGTGTCCATTCATCACGACTACGTGCCGCGCCTGGCGCTGCTGGTCATGATCAGCGCGACCACGCTGGGCCTGGTGCTGATGGCTCCCTACTTTCGGTACGTGTTCTGGTTCCTCGAGCCGATGAACATCATCTCCCGGATCCGCAGTGAGGCCGTGGGCGTAGCCAACAAAGGCGCCGACGAGCGGGATCAGGAGCGCTCGGCGATCGCTCAAGCCTCCACGCTGTCGGCGATGGAAGAGCTCACCGACATCACCAGCAACTCGATCTCGGGCAAGGACAAGATCATCGCCAGCGGCGCCGTCGATGCGCTGAAAGACTTTTCGCTCGCGTACCTCAAGGCCAAGCACAAGGCCTCCGATGTTTGGTTCACGATCGGCGCCGGCATTCGCCAAAACCCGGACTTCGTGGCGATGGACCCAGAGTCCCTCGTCGATTTGGAGCGACGCCGGACCTGGGTCGAGTGGAAGGTGATGCGTGAGTATCTCGGAATCTACAACGAGGCGCTTGGCAGCATGCGCGACATCAACTACCTGATCGCGATCGACACGCGCTACATCGGTGAGGCCGCCGGCGCGGCGCGTGACACCGAGCTGATCGAGCTCGTGTTCCGCTTCATGAACTCTTACCTGCGCTCGACGTTGAACGCGCGCGACGTACGCACGGCCTACAATGTCTTGAACCAATACCGATTGCTGATCGAAGCCATGCTTCGCCAGAAGAACGGGCGTGCGGCCGTCGAGGGCGTGAAGCACATGAACTATTACGGGCACGTCAGCTTCGACATGAAGCTGACCTTCGTGACCGAAACCGTGGCTTACGATCTGTCCGCGCTGTGCCAGTTCGCGAACGAACAGGGCGCTTCGGAAGAAGAAGAGATGCTCTCGCATTTCCTGGAGCTGGATCGCCCGTTGCGCGTGAGCAGCCAGGAGAGTGCGCTCTTGGGCGTACGCAAGGCCCAGGTCAAGCTCGCCGCGTATTACTTGATGCGGAACGATCACGAAAAAGCGCGACGCATCTCGCAAGACATGCAGAACGAGCCGGCGGAACGGCTGCTGTCCATCCGCCGCGCGCTGGAGCGCGTCGAGAGCAAGGATTTCTGGGAGATCATCGATCGTGGGCGCAACTTCGAGTACATGCCGCCCCAGCAGCGCGCCTGTTTGGCCGAATTCTTCTCCTGGTACGACTTGAGCGCCGCCGAGCGCGATGGTGCAGTCAGCAGTTGAGTCGTTCGCGCAGCTCCGCGTAGCTGCGTACGATCAGGTGCGCGTCCGCGAAGCGCTCCGTGGACAGCGCAGCGTCCGGGATCGCGATCACGCTCATTCCCGCGGCGCGGGCAGCGAGCACGCCCGCTGGCGAATCTTCGACCACCAGGCAGCACGCGGGATCGCCGGCGATTGCGCGCGCGGCAGCCAGGAAAATATCGGGCGCGGGCTTGAGTGCACGCACCTCCGGATGATCACCCGAAACGACCGCCGAGAACGCCGAAAACCAGGGCAGGTGGCTGGTCTTCAGCTCGTACAGGCGGCGCGTGCTGCTCGTGCCCACGGCGAGCTTTTGGCCACGCTCGGCGAGAACCGCTACGAACGCTGCCGCTCCCGGCAGCTCCTCCGCGCGGCGGAACAGCCCCTCGGCGATCGGCAATTGTCGCTCTAGGTACTCGGCCGCGGAGATGGGTAGCTCGAGCGTGTCGACCAGCAGTTGCGCGGCTTCCAACTCGTGCCGCCCCATCATCTGCGATTTGAGGCTCCACTCGAAGGTCTTGCCGTAGGGACCGACCACGGCTTGCGTGGCCTCGGTGTACAGCTTCTCGGTGTCGAGCAGAACACCGTCGAGGTCGAAGATGACGTGGCTGAAGTCGCTGAGTCGCACGCGCGCGAGGCTACCGCAATCCTCGCGCGTCGACGACGGGCTTGCCCGCTCGCTCAGCGCGCGCTGACGCGGTCGCTGCCCGGGCTCGCGACTTCCATGAAATCCCGGCCCGCGGGGTCGCCGAATTCGTCGGCGATCTCGACGCGCACCACCCACGGGCCGCGGCTCGAGGGGGCCTGGATGAAGGTGTGCATCGCGTTGCCCGAACGGAGCCAGTTCACGGCCATCGGTTGCACGTCGACCAGCACTTTGGGCTTCACTTGTACCGCTTCGTTGACCGCGCGACCGCGCGCATCGAACAGGTGCACGGTCACCTCGATCATGTCTTCCGGCCAATGCGGATGCTTGGGCGTGATCTCGACATCGGCGCGCAGGGCGCGCGGCTCGAGGTTCACGCGCAGCTCCTGTGTCTTGCCCGGCTCACGCAGGCGCAAGACCGTGCTCTCGCCGCGAGAGAGCCCCACGGTATCCGGCGCCGAGACGAAGTGCGTCGAGGCGCCGTAGCTCGCTTCGAGCCCGGCCGCGCCCAAGAGCTTCACTCGGCTGCGCGCGCCCAGCAAGAGCGCGTCGTCTTCGTAGCGAGCGCCGCTCGGGAGCTCGGTGCCGACGACGCGCAGCACACTGGGCTCGCTCTCCCGACCGCAAATGCCGGTGACGTCGACCGCGTGCGAGGTGACCTGATATTGTCCTGGTGAAAGCCCAGAAATCTCGGTGGACGGCCCGCGCGTGTCGACGCGACGCACGAGCTCGTTGCCCTTCTCGGCCACACGCCAAACACTGAGCTGGTAGTGATCCGCTTCCTTCACGCCGCCCGTCTCGGCGTACGTGCTCGGCGCGTCACCACCGAGCGCGAGCAACAACGGACGAGCAACGCCGAGCGTGGGCACGCCCGGCACGTGTTGCTCTTGGTAGCTCGGGTCGCTACCGACGAAGCCGCGCATGACTCCGCTGCCGAGCGTTTTCCAATCGTTGCCCGACGCCGCCAGCATGTCGCCCTCGACTGCGGCGAACGTGACGCGATTTGCATCGGCTATTGCAATGCTGTGACCGCCTTTGGCGACCGCGCTCACCTTGTGCGGCGCTTGCAAGAGCACCGCCGTCTTCGGAAGCTTGCTCAGTGGGATCTCGATATCGACACGTCCGCTCACGAGCTTCACGACTTGCGTCACGGTTTGCGGCGAGCCGGTCGGCGCGAGCTGGAGCTTGAGCGAGCGACCGATTTCGATCTGCGTGCCGGGCGCGAGATGAAGGATCGCACCACCCGAGAGTTGCTTGGTCGTGCCCTCGCTGGAGGCGGTGTGTGCCGAGCTCGTCGCTCCGCTCGCCGACGCTGATCCGGTGGACGTCAGCATCGGAAGCGCGAACAGCAAAGCGAGCCCAGTCACCCTTTTGGTCATGCCCATCGTAAACGGTCGGAAGCGCCAGGCGTTCAGTCTCAATCGTCAGAAAGTGATGCTGACCACTGCACACGTTCAGTCCGATTGTCTCACCGCGGGGCAGCGCCGCGCTACACCGCCCACGTTCGTTCAGCGTGGGCGGCGAGCCTTCAGCGCGTGCGTCGTGTGCGAGGCGGCAGCGCGAGCTCGGCGAGAATGCCGTCGAGCAGCGCTTCGTCGCGACGCAGCACTGCGATGTGCAGCAAACGCGCGCGCGCGTCCTGCGGCTCCAGTCGAGCGAGCAGCGCTTGTGCCTGGGCGAGCTTGCTCTCCAAGCGTTGATCCAAAGAGAGATTCGGGTCGGACTTGCGTGCCTGGCCCGACGACGCGGGAGCGCGCTCGCGGACGCTCGAGCCCTCGTCACTCAGCGTGGGGCTGAACGGGGGAACGATGTCGGTCCTGTGCGGGCGATTGGTCATTGCCTGTTCCTTCAGAACGTGGACGTTGCACGTTTCATTCCGATCTGTGTCTTCGATAGCTAACTGTCGATCACTGCGGGTCATTACAGTCCATTTCGCTGGATCGCGTCCGATGGGGCGCGCTAGCCGGATCGCGGCCGTCCGAAATTCTTGCGATGTGGGCTCGGGTCGCAGGGCGGTTGACGATCGGCAACTGAATTTCCAGCTCGAATCGGGCACCGAAGACAACGCTGCTCGATTCGAGTTGCTGACACCGATGCGCTGCGTTCTGCTCTCACTGTGAATGCGTTGCATCACCTGGCACTCGGCACGAACGACGTGGCGCGCTTGGCACTCTTCTACGGTGAGGCGCTCGGCTTACGTGAAGTAACGCGACACCTACATGCAGACGGAACGCTGCGCTCGGTGTGGCTGGAGCTCGGAGGACCGATCTTGATGATCGAGTCGACCAAAGAGGCTCCTCGCGTGGTGCACGGAGTCGGCGCAGGTCCATTCTTGATTGCGCTGGCGGTGGCGGCGGAAGAGCGCGCGGCGTTCGAAGCGCGGCTGTGTAGCGCAGGGTGTGTGATCGAGTCGCGCACGGAGTGGACTTCGTACACGCGCGATCCGGATGGCAATCGTGTCGCACTCAGCGCGTATCCGTTGCCTGAGCGCGGTTAGTCCGGGAGCGCTCAGTTCTTGCTTTCCCGAGGCTTGCTGGGCGCTTCGTCGATGTTCAGCTCGCTTGGGTCGTACGAACCCTGCTTCGCCGGCGAACGCTTGGTCGGCGCCGCATTTTGTTGGATGGGGTAAACATCGTTCGGCACCGGTTTGCTGGCCTTGGCAGGCAAGAGCTTTTTCGGAGCCTGCTTCGAGTGCTCCGTCGACCCGGTCTTGGGTCGGAAGAGCTGCTTGGTGCTGTGCTTCGGCTCGGGGCTGATCGGCAGCGTGGGCGGTGTGGGGGCCAGCGCGCGGCCCGCTGCACTGCGCGCCTCACTGACCGCCTGGGCTGTGTCGCCATTCGGATCGAGCACTTTGGCGTGATCCAGCTGCGCGACACACTCTTGGTAGTGACCGGCCGCGCACTGCTCGAGCGCGCTCTGACGCAGCAGCCGCGCGCGTTCCAGTGGCTGCACGCTCTCGCGGACGATGGGGGGGGCGTCTGGGGAGAAGCGCGTCGCGTGCATCAGCCAGCCTGCGCCGAGTAGCAACGCGAGACCTGCCGCGCCCAGGGCCAACCAGCGGGCATGAAAATGGCGTCGCAGGCGCGACACGCGCTGCCGCACGCGTGGCGCCGGTAGCGCGGCGTCGCGCGCAATCTCGTCCAGGCTTTCGCCATCGCTTTCGCGTAGCAGCCAATGCAAAGTGGCCTGTGCGCCGTCGGTCTTCGGCAGCTCGCGTTCGATCCATTGCGTCAGCTCGCCCGCGCCGGCGTTCGGCGCTGCGGGCTTCTCGTCGATGTCGGCTTGCAGGAGCGGTTGCCGCCCACGGCGCCGATAGCTGTCGGCGATCTTGTGGCGGGCGATGCCCAGCACCCAGCGCTGAAAGGCATTGGCGTCGCTCGGCGGGTCGATC
>OUNO010014022.1_pt1 | contig 11334 bp, 9 predicted proteins | sample 1779811 | NCBI WGS metagenome assembly OUNO01 (sample SAMEA3914804, study PRJEB12502) | metagenome | biome: forest; material: soil | place: Canada | collected 2010-06-25 | depth 0.3 m
ACATCCCGTCTTTCAGGATACTTTTTGGCCAGTGCCAGAGAAAGTGCGTACCCCACTGTGGCGTGGCCACTTGGATAGGACCAATCGTAACTTCCAGCCAGATCAACACAAGGGACGAGTGTCGGATCGGTCACATACGGGCGTGGACGATGATATAGGAACTTGTAAAATGTCACGACTGGAACGACTTCGACCTCGACACGAACCGCGAGCAATTCCGACTGTTCGACCTCTTCGTCGGTAAGAATTCCTGTATCAGGCCCAAACCCGTCTCGAAGATTGAACTTCACCTGTGTTTCCGCGACAGCACACTCAGCCAAAGTTCGACTATTTTGATATTGATGGAGCTCAATAAAGTCCTCCACAAAGGCTCTCGATCCCGCCGCTGGAGGCGGTGGCAGGTAGAACGCGTTTTCCGATTCATCTGCAAATGCGTTGAGTGACAACTGAGTAATGAACAACACGGGCAAAACAAGAGCCTTCATGGTGGCAGAATTTATCGCCTTGCTTCCGACAAATCAATCCGTTTCCGTTCAATTGCACGGATGTAATGTTTTATACTTTGACCAACTCAACTAAATTCATTTAGTTTAAGAATGAAAAGACTTCTGATTGGGTACGCTTTTTTTTGCACAGCAAACACCATGGCAATGCCGAACCAAGTAGCCATCATTCGTTATGCCGAAAACCAACGACTGGAAGCCTTGTGAATCAACAGGGCTGTGACCGAGCCTTCTTGCTTCCCGCCTTTTTTACACCAACCCACTATTCAGATCATTCCTGAGAATACGCTCCCGGGTGACAAATCCGGTGAAATAAACGAACGAATCTACGCCTGAAGCACAGGAAACCGGATAAAAAAGGTGGTTCCCTTTACAGGATTGGGACGAGCGAAGGCACTTCCTTTGTGTGCCAGGGTAACCGCCCGAACAATGGATAGTCCCAGCCCTGCACCCTTGGTCGAACGACTCTTGTCTCCACGAAAGAGTCGATCCCAAATTCGAAGCAAATCTTCCTCTGGGATCCCGTGTCCCTCATCTCTTACGGAAATAACCAGATGCTCGTCCTCAATGTTTGCCGCAATTTCGATTTTTGAGTTCTCATCGGAGAATTTAACGGCATTATCCAGCAAATTAGCCACGGCCTGCTTTGTCCTCTTGCGGTCCAATACCCATTCAAGAGGTCTTTCCTGCACATCAAGTGAAACGGAAATGGACTTTTCCATTACAACAAACTCGTAAATTTCGATTACTTCGCTCAACAAGACTGTAATGTCGCAACGTTCTTTTCTTAACTTCAACGTTCCCGCGTCAGCCTCGGAAATACTCATCAATTGATCCACAACCTCGGAGGTGTTCGAAGCAGTTTCCGCACAATCTTCCAGAGCTTCACGAAGCAAAACCGGACTCCCTGAAAGAATAGCGTCTTCAGAAACAGCCTTGATTCGCGTAAGAGGTGTCCTGATGTCATGGGCCACGTTGTCGAGTGATTCACGCATGACTTTGACCAAAGACTCAACCCTGCTCACCATCCGGTTAAATGTAGAACCCAGATCGTAAAGCTCGTCCCTTGCCTCTCCAAGTTTCACCCGTTGACTGAGGTCGCCTTTTTCCATTTCCGAAATAGTGTCCACAAGCTCCCGCACGGGCCGTAGGATTTTTCTGGCATACCACAAACCGAAACCTCCGCTCAAAACGATCAACAGAAGACCCGAGAACCCGAACATCAGGAGAATCTTTCCCAGAATGGCCTCACGATCCTCACTGCTCTTTCCTATCTGGAGGTAATAGCCTGAGCCGACTTTCTCGGTCAGCATGTCAAACTTGTCTTCATCGTTGATCGCAGAAAGAGAGTGCCACCCCAATAATGATCCAGGGATGACCTTTTTAAATGCATTTTCAAAATCAAATTGCTCTTCTTGCACGGAAGGCTTGATGTAAAGCGTGTCCCCGCCTGGCCCCAGGACCCTGATCATGAATGGTGCGTTCGTGATCCTGTTTTTTTCAACCGAAAAGAAAACCTTTAAACCTTCGATGCCATGATCACTCAGTACAACAGTGGCCTCACGAAGCTTTGCCGAAATCACTTCCTTGCTGGAGTTTTCAAGGGAATAGCTGATCTCAAAATACGTAATCAGAAAAGCGAGGGAAACTCCGATCGTGAATGTGACACAAAAGAAAGCGACCACACGAAAAGATATTGTTTTAAAAAAAGCTCTATTCAGAACGAATGGCATATCCGACGCCTCGAATGGTTTTAATCAGCTTTGCCTTGAAGCCTTTGTCGATTTTGTTTCTCAGTCTGCAGATCAAGACATCGACCACGTTGGTCTGGGGGTCGAAATCATATTTCCAGACTTTTTCGATAATCTGGGTCTTGGTGAGAACTTGCTCTTTATTTCGAAGCAGACACTCCAGCAGGGCAAATTCCTTGGGGTGTAATTCAATTACACGTTCTCCACGCCTGACCATACGAGTAAGTAAATCAAGTTCCAGATCATGAAATCGGATCTTCTTTCCTTCAACCTGCTTTGACGTTCTTTTTAAAATCGTATGTGCGCGAACCAAAACTTCGGAGAATGAAAATGGTTTCACCATGTAATCATCCCCGCCTCGCTGCAAGCCTTCTATTCGATCCTCAGTAGAGCGCTTGGCACTCAGGAACAGCACGGGCATATCGCGCTCATTTTTCCTCAGCTCCTCGACGAGAGAAAAGCCGTCCCGGCCAGGGAGCATGACATCGGCAATGAGAAGGTCAAAATCTTCGGTAAGGGCAAGTTGCAAAGCCGCCTCCCCGTCTGCCAATGATTCAGCAGCAAATCCAGCCTCGGTAAAACCTTTTGTTAAAAGCTGGGAAATCCTGGGTTCATCCTCAACGATCAAAACCCGCATGCGATTCTCTTCTGAAAGTGGTACTGACACAGGTTTCAATTTACCATTTAACACCGCTGCATTACACGATATATTTTCAAACGACCTCCCCCCCCAGCTCTACCTCAGCACAAAGAGTTGCCACCGGTTCTGAATCAAGGTCCGTCGTAGCCCGTCTTGTTTCGGAAGGTCTCGTCGAGTGCCGTATATTTGGGATGAAATCCAGAGCGCAACATTTCCTGATAAGCCACCGCTGGATCCATCTTTTGCACTTCCACGTCGTACAACCCGATCACAAGACCGGTCCGGTCTTCTCCGTGCAAACAATGAACGTAAATCGGAAAATAGGAAGGGTCGGTCAAAATTTCATTGATGTCGGCAAGCTCCGAATCTCCTGGAACGACCGTTGCGCTCATCTCTTCCTTGATCCAATTAATTCCGATAGCTTCTGCATTTTTCTGCTCTACAGCCATCACAGAAGACTGGTCCTCGAGATCGATGATCGTTTTAATCTTGTACTTTGACTTTAAAATCGAAAGATCTGAAGCTGACGGACGTCCACCCCGATATATATTTGCGTTTACCCCTGCGAAGTTCTGAATACTTAAAGTCCGGGCTTGCGAATCGACCGAACCTGCACACGATAAAAGAACCAGCAGTAACAAAACTCTCTTTTTCATACCATTCTCCATTCGAAAGACTATTAAACACCTGTTATTCGAACCGTTCAGGATCCGCTTCCATTGCCTTGTCCGTAAAGGTTTCCGTCGATGATCGTAAAACCACCCGGGTGACCGGAGTTCGTTTTATGAATCCAATGAATGAGAGCGCCGTCCGGAGATGCCGGGTAGCCATTTTCAGGGCCATTAGAATTGATAAAGTCACCGCACGCTTCAGCATTCATCCCAACTGCCAATGCCGGCAACGCACCGAAGCTGATGTTGTAAACGACTTCAAGCGTATCTCCGGAAGCATTACCCAGAGAAATCTCGAAATGATTGTGCCCGTTTTTGTCGGGATAGATTTTGGTAATCGGTCCTGCAACATGGGCGCGCGAAGTGGAACCATTAGCGGTGCTGGTTTTGTAAGCAACCGCCTGTGCGTTATCGACTGGAAGATTATTGCCCTTACTGTCCAGACACTCCGGAACGTTCCCGGACGGTTGAGACGGCACCGGTGTGGGCTTTGGATGCGGTTTATGACTTGCGAAGCTGGAGCCTCCAGTTAAACATCCGATCACCACTAACATTGACACGAACAATTGATTTTTTTTCATTTCTCTTCTCTCCTTGCGAAGGACCGTACCCGGGAGGAACTCACAATTGCAAAACCTCTGATGTCAGAAAATGATCACAATAGTTAATTCAGAAAAAATTTCGTGAGACTGAATTTAACTGCAAACAAGCATCTGAAGATTGCACCCATGCAATAAACAGAATCAAATCCTTGCGACGTCTCGAGTCAATCTCAATGCGGGAACTTTAAAGCTGCAAAACATCTGGATTACATCGGTGTAATTTGAAAATGAATGCGTATTTGGGTATGAGCTAGAACTACAACTTCAAAGGAAAAAATGAGAAGACTTTTATTAGTTACAATCTGTTCTCTATCGATCATCTGTTTCACCGCAACCGCGAGGGCCGATGAGACCGCCTCAGAAGCATCCGCGAATGGCCAAAGCAGCTTTAACTTCATTACGTTTCGATGCAAACCGGACCACGATGGCGGACCGGAATCCACACCTCAATCTCCGCCCTTGGATGTCGATGATCCCGGCACGCCTGGTTGCAATACGTGGGAAATCAACGTAGTCGCAGACGGCGACCTTTCGCATGCGCAGAATAGTTGGGAATTACCTCTGTTTGACATCAACTACGGGGTCGGTGACAACTTGCAATTAAAGTATGAAATTCCTTACGTCAGCTTAAGTGGAGTTGATGCCCCTTCTTCTGCCGTGGGAGAATCGAAAGCCGGTATCAAATACAAATTTTACCAAAATGAAGAAACCGATACCGAATTAGCGGTCTATCCTCAACTCAGTTTTTCGAGCTCCGACTCCAAGGCGCAGGCTATGGGAATTTCATCTCCGGGTAAAATTCTGACTCTCCCACTTCTCTATTCTCACAAGCTCGGGCAAAACGCATTTGGTGACGTAAATATTACGGCGAACCTCAGAATGAACTTTTCCTGGAAAGAAGATGTCGCAAATTTTGTCTCCATGGCTTTTGGTCTGGGGATTCCGATCCGTTCAAAGATTGCTTTAATGGGCGAAGTCCTTACCGAGCAGGCGCTGAAGAGCGTCGACGGGACCAGAAACGATTTGATTCGCACGAATTTAGGTTTTATCGCCACACTCAGCAAAAATTTGATGCTTTTTGGATCCGTTGGAAAAAGTCTTCATTCATCCGACCTCTATGGTCACAACTATGTCCTGACCGGACTACGCTTTCTGGACTAAGAGAAAGCAAAAAGGGTAAAACATGAAAACGATTGAACGTAAAATTCCACACATCACCATTGGATTTTGGATAATGAAGATCTGTGCAACCACACTCGGAGAGACAGCAGGAGACCTTCTCTCCATGACCTTGAAAGTGGGTTATGCGGTAAGCTCCCTGATTTTGATTGGATTTTTTGTGCTCACTCTTTTTAGCCAGTTAGCCGCGAAAAAATTTCACCCAAGCCTCTACTGGCTCGTGATTCTATCGACGAGTACGGCTGGAACCACCATGTCTGACTTCATGGATCGCACTTTACACTTTGGGTACATGAAAGGTGCGGCCGTCTTGCTAACTCTTCTGGCCGCAATTCTTGTATTCTGGAAAATCAAATTTAAAGATTTATCGGTCGATAATATCAAAAATCGAAAAGTCGAAGTGATCTACTGGTTTACCATTTTGATTTCGAACACTCTGGGAACAGCCTTGGGTGACTTCCTGGCAGATGATTCCGGATTGGGCTTTGCGGGAGGCGCCGCCTTGATTTCGTCGATCATTGGCCTGACGGTCGCCGCTTACTACTTTACCCGAATTTCCCGGGTGACTCTCTTCTGGGTGGCCTTTGTTTTAACCCGCCCACTCGGAGCGACCGTTGGAGATCTGTTCACCAAAACCCATGAACAAGGAGGTTTGAACTTTGGGACCGTCGGTTCTTCCACAGTTCTTCTGGTTGTTTTGCTTGCAACACTCTTTTTGACAAGACCTGGAACAGAATCAGTAGAGATACCCTCCACCGAAAGCGCGGGTTAAGCGTAAAAGCAGGCGGCACCTTCGAATATTACACCCATGTAATCTTTTAGGCATTTATATACAGGCCTTTTGCCCTACAATATCTTAAAGAGACCGATGTCTCGGAAGGATATTTGTGTCGATTTCGGAACTTTCAATTCGCCGCCCGGTTCTCGCGTGGATGGCCATGTCTGCGTTGGTGATTTTTGGAGGGATTTCCTTTTTTAAAATGGGAATCAGTCAGCTTCCTGATGTGGACTTCCCGGTTGTCTCGGTGAACATCCGCCTGGAAGGGGCTGCGCCGGATGTCATTGAGACCCAGATCGTTGATTTTGTCGAAGATGCGGTGATGGGAATCCAAGGGGTTCATGCCGTTACTTCCCGCTCGGAAAACAGCGAGGGTACGATCACCATAGAATTTGATCTGGATCGAAACATTGATCTTGCCGTTCAAGACGTGCAAACAAAACTTTCTCAAGTTCAATCAAAACTACCTCGTGAAATCACCGCCACCACGATTTCAAAGACCAATCCCGAAGATCAACCCATCCTGATGCTTACGCTGGAGAGCAAGAAGTATCCAATGCGTGACCTCATGTACTATGTGAGTGATCGCATCAAAGATCAATTTTCCATGGTTTCCGGAGTGGGTGACATCGTCCTCGGAGGCTACGTCGATCCGAACCTGCGCGTATGGGTTGATCCCAAAAAACTGGATAAATACGACCTGACCGTTTCGGACGTCATTTCAACCATTCAATCCGAACATTCCGAACTCCCTGCGGGACAAATCAACAATCCCAAAGGCGATAAAATGTTCTATGTGCGCACAGTGGGAGAAGCCGCCAGCACCGAACAGTTTGGCAATCTTGCAATCAATTCCCGGGGTGGACAACCCAACATGAGAATCACCCGTCTCAGTGAAGTGGCAAGAGTTGAAGACGGATTGGCCGATGTCCTCCGTTATACCCGCGCCAACGGGGTCCCGGGTGTAGGTCTGGGCATTCTGAAGCAACGAGGTGCAAATGCCGTCGATGTCGCAAAAGGAATTCGAGCGAAGGTCGAAGAGATCAGGACCGGCCTCCCGGAAGGCATGAGCCTGAATGTGAACTTCGACAGTACCCGCTATATCGAGCAAGCCGTAAGCGAACTGAACTTCACCCTGATCTTGTCCGCAATTTTAACGGCTCTGGTTTGCTGGATTTTCCTAGGCTCTATGAGCTCTACCGTGAACGTGCTTTTTTCCATCCCTACTTCAATTATCGGAACATTCATCTTCCTGTATTTCTCCGGATTCACACTCAATACGTTTACGCTCCTTGGGCTGAGCCTTTCGATTGGAATCGTGGTCGATGACGCGATCATGGTGCTTGAAAACATCATTCGCCATCAGGAAAAGGGCAAAGACAAGGTGGAGGCTGCAATCCTTGGAGCCAAAGAAATCACCTTTGCCGCAATTGCGGCGACCGTTTCAATTGTTGCCATCTTTTTACCGGTCGTTTTCATGAAAGGCATCATTGGAAAATTTTTCTTCCAGTTCGGCGTCACCATGACCATTGCGGTTCTGCTTTCATTGATTGAGGCGTTGACCCTGACACCCATGAGATGTTCACAATTCGTCGGGGTCCACGAAAGAACAACTCGTCTGGGGCGCTACTTCGAGTCAATGATGGATCGATTGACTGACGCCTACAAAAAAGCACTGCCCATGACGGTTCTTCATCCCTGGAAAACGGTGGCTGTATCAATCGCCCTCTGCCTGCTGAGCTTCACTAGTCTTTCTTTCATGAATAAGGAGTTCTTGCCGTCGGAAGACCAAAGCCGGTTCAACATCCGGTTAAAAACGCCCATCGGCTCATCCCTTGATTTTTCCAATGAGAAATTCAAAGAAGTTGAGAATTTTCTCGCTCATCGCAGTGAAGTGGACCGATATGTACTTCAAGTAGGTGGAGGATCACCGGGGGACGCCAACAGCGGCTCCGTCCTCGTGACCATGAAAGAAAAAGGTCAAAGAGGAATCGACAAAAGCTCGGGCCATGAACTCAGTCAAAAAGAGTTCATGGACAGATGTCGTGATGAGTTCAAGAAGATTGAAAGCCTGAGGGCCGGTATCCAGGACTTGTCGACGAAAGGCTTTACCGCCTCTCGTGGTTTTCCGATTGAGTTTACCGTCGAAGGACCGGACTGGGATCTCCTGGCAAAATACACCCATGACATTGTCAGTGAACTCGAAAAATCGGGACAAGTCACCGACCTTGATACGAACTACGACTCTGCAATGCCGGAGTTTCAAGTGATTCCAGACCGTGTCGCAGCAGCGGGATATGCAGTCAGCATCACCAACATCAGCAATACGGTGAATGCTGCCATTGGTGGAGTTTTAGTCGGTCGTTATCCTAAAAACGGCCACCGCTATGACATCCGGGTAAAGCTTGAAGACAGCAAGGAAGACCCGATCGAAAAAATGAAGGAGCTCCGGGTTCGAAACAATCGCGGCGAAACGATCCCGATTACCCGTTTTGTAAAAATTGAAGCAAAATCTTCGATGGTCGAAATCAACCGGTTAAACCGTGAGCGGGCCATCACCGTTTATGCAAACGTAAAAACGGGACACTCACAACAAACTGCCCTCTCGGTGGTTCAGGAAATCTCTAAAAAGATCCTGCCGCCTCAATACCATGTTGTTTTAAGCGGGAGCTCTCAAACTTTTGCCGAGTCGTTTCGAAGCCTGATTTTCGCACTCATCCTTGGCCTTCTCGTTGCTTACATGGTGCTCGCATCGCAGTTTAACAGCTTCGTCGATCCATTGGTGGTGCTCATGGCACTTCCATTCAGTGTTTCAGGAGCCTTGGTTGCCCTGCTTCTCACTCACCAAAGCATCAACATTTACAGCATGATCGGACTCATTCTCCTCATGGGGATTGTCAAAAAGAACTCCATCTTGCTCGTGGATTTTTCAAATCAGGTAAAACGGGATGAAAAGCTTTCGGCAAGCGAGGCACTTTTAAAAGCCTGCCCGATTCGTTTCCGTCCCATTCTGATGACCTCGGTTGCAACCGTGGCAGGAGCAATTCCCGCAGCCATATCCATTGGACCCGGAGCTGAAAGCCGGATTCCAATGGCAATCAGTATTATTGGTGGAGTTCTGGTTTCCACCCTCTTGACACTTTTCGTGGTTCCAAGTGCCTACTTGCTTTTCTCGAAGCAAAAGCGATGAACCCGTGGAGCGTGCTTTAGATCAACGACTATCAGGCGAGCACAAGTGGTAGCTGTATTCTTCGTTATCTGAGTTAACTTCTACAATTAATCGGCCTTTGGCTTTTTTGAATGTCAGTGTTCTGGAATCGTAACCGGAATTCTCAATTGCCGTCACTGTTTCCCCCGCTTGGGAGAACGTAAAAGACTCACCAAAAATTTCACCCTGGGTCCGGTTACCAGAGATCCCGTGGTAGAGTTCGATATTCTTTGTCATGCCATCGCATCTCCAGGAGCCACCTTGCTCCGCCACATCGCCCGTTCCAGTGGAGACTTGTACGGTATAGGTTGCAAGTTCCTGTAAGGTTTTAATCTTCCCCGCATTCGCGTAAGTGTCTTGCAGTGAGGATGACGCGAAGCTTGTAACTGAATAAAATGCAGTTAATGCCAAAATGGTTTTTTTCATAAACGTCCATTCTTTAATGATTGGTTTCCGAATCATATTTAGAAGTCCTTTGTTTTACCGAGCGTCACCGACTTCTTTGGTCACGCCTTTAGTTAATGCCGTGTGGGCGTATTCTTGCTCGCGCATTATTACACTGAGATGAGATAAAAACAATGAAAAGCTCCAGATAAAGCCAGGTTTTCCAATTATTTAATAAAGTAACACCTGGTGATCCTTGCGGTGACGTTTGGAGATCCCCACCAATTAACTCGACTCGCGCGAAGGGCCTACTCGGGAGTGGGAGGCACGGAAATTTTTGCATCGGCTTGTCTGGATCTTCCATTGGCAAGTCCCGTTAATGCTTTTACGAATTGTTCTTCCGTGAATCGCTTCCAGATTTTTCAGGCAGGTTCAACCTCAAGAGAAAGTGGAAATTAGTTAGACTATGTTCCACTTTTTAGTCATAATTCCCTAATGTCTTTCTTCATGTCCTCCATGAGTGATCTCAAGCCCTACTGCGGGTTACCTTTTTTCAGCCTTCGTCTGACCAGTGAAGGATTGGTTTACTTATGCTGCTTTCAAAAGGGGGATAAGCCAGTTGGCAATTTACTAGAACAGAGTCTTGATGAGATCTGGACGAGTGAAGTCATGGAAAGTGTCAGACATGACATTTTGAAAGGAAAACTCCATTCTCTTTGTAAATCTGCAGGTGGTTGTCCTTTTCGAACTTCCGAATCTCACCCGCCTGCTGAGCAACCAGCGGAGATGAGACTGCTTAAACTTGAAATCGGCTTGCCAAATTCGCATTGTAATATTGGTGGACACCGGCCTAACGCCGAACAACCTGCCTGCCTGATGTGCGAACGATCACTTGAAGGTTATCGTTTTGAAGAAAATCGACTTAAGACCATCCTTCCAAAAATTAAACCTTGGATTTCTTCCATAGACACAATTCACGTACAAGGAGTCGCAGAACCTTTCTGGCATGACGCCATTTTTGATGTGCTTGAGCAGATCGACTATTCTTCACAGATTGAGCGTGCCAGATTGACTACCTGTACAAACGGAATTTTGCTCACATCTGAAAAACGAAAACGTTTTTTTGCGTCATCAAAAAAATCCAGCCTGGCAATATCGATTGATGCTGCAACTGCCTCTACCTACAAGAAAATACGTCGGCTAGATGCATTTGAACGAGTTTGTGAAAATGCGATTGCATTCGGCCGAGAACGTAATCCTGAATTGAACCAATTTCAGCTTCAACATAATATTAATCTTCTTAACCTTCATGAAGTGGGTGAAATGGTGAGATTTGGCAAAGAGGCAAATGCCGATGCGGTGGAATTCAACCCTACCGGTGGTCATCCTCCGGAAATTCTGGTGAATCCATCTAATCGCCATCTTTTCCAGGAGGCGGAAGAAGAAATCATGATTGCCTCCAAAAAGTACAATCAACCGGTTACTTTACTTCGGCCCCTTACCTATCTGGATGAGTAAATGAATGGTAAGAGTGAAATCAGAGGATTAACAGGATTACGGGGCTTAGCCACACTCATGGTCCTGGCGGCGCACTTGCGTACCCCGGATCTTTTGAAGC
>OUNO010000598.1_pt2 | contig 11328 bp, 10 predicted proteins | sample 1779811 | NCBI WGS metagenome assembly OUNO01 (sample SAMEA3914804, study PRJEB12502) | metagenome | biome: forest; material: soil | place: Canada | collected 2010-06-25 | depth 0.3 m
GCCGTGTTCGAGGAGATCGGCTACGCGAGTGCATCGTTAGCGATCTCGCTGATCGCGCCGATGCAGACCATCACGATTTTGAGACTATACGGATCCGAATCTCTCAAAAGCGCGTATCTGCCCCGCTTTGCCGAGGGAATCGCGTGCGCGTTTGCGTTGACAGAACCTGCGCACGGCAGTGACGTCAGGCATCTTCAAACCAAAGCGGTTCGTGACGGTGATGGTTGGCGGATCGATGGAGCGAAAGCGTTCATCACGTCTGGGCTTGATGCAGAACTCTATGTTGTATTCGCGGAGACTGAGATCGGTGTGTCTGCTTTCCTTGTTCCACGGAGTTCCGATGGCTTGAGTGTCGAGATCGATGACGATACGGAGACATTTGGGCTGCGAAATGGACCTCATGTCAACCTCATTCTCGACGGCGTCCGCATTCCTGAGGATCATTTGATCGGTGAGGAAGGCGCAGGGGTCAAGCACGCCGTAAACACGCTCAACTATTCTCGGACAATCGGCGGCGGGGTTTGTTGCGGTATTGCCCGGGCGGCCTTCGACGGGGCGTTGGCTCATGCAGGTGGTCGGGCGGCCTTCGAGAGTCGGGTGCTCGACTTTCAGGGTATCCAATGGTACTTCGCGGAGATGCTGAGTGATATTGATGCCGCGCGGCTTGTCACATACAACGCCGCAGACTTTGTTGCTGGTCCGGATCGGCAGGCAATCCTTAGGTACACAAGTGAGGCAAAATTGAGAGCCACTGCTGTTGCCAGTCAGGTCGCAGCGAGGGCGGTGCAGATTTGTGGCGCTCGGGGAACGATAGCTACTGCGCCGTACAACCGCTACATGCGGGACGCCAAGGCCTATGAGGTGGGTGGAGGTTCCTCAGAGATTCTCAAGAACACGATCGCGAAGTTTGTGTTAGAGCACGAGGAGCTTGAGCGCAATCTGCGTGAAACTTCAGCCTGAGCGTAGTGAAGCTAGGCGTGGAATTACTGACTCTCTAGATTCAGAGTCTGATGAGGAGCGTCGGGCCTGAGCGCGGCCAAACACCAGGCGTGTCCTCGGTCGAACAGCCCGCGTGTGATCCAAAGTCCGTCAGGAGTCGTTTTGTCAATATGATTCGCAGAATCATCCAAACCTTGCCTGGACTGTTCGTCGAGATGGAGAACGGTCGAGTGATGAAGTAGATGTTGACAGCGAGAGTCGATGGGCATATGTTCCAAATTATGAGCATCTGTTCTTATATAAGTACACCGGCTGCGGAGGTAGCGAAGAATGTTGACTGATTTGCTTGAGAAGTACGCATCCAGTTCGCCGGAATCCCCTTGCATAGTGACGGCGGATGTCAGCCTTGACTACGCTACGACCCTCCGGCTCTCGCGTGCGTTCGCTTCCGAACTGGCCAGGCTCGATATCGACGCCGGAGATCATGTCGCGATTATCGGTCGAAACTGCGCCGGCTATCTCATTGCGTGGTTCGGGTGCATGCTCCGCGGGGCGGTCGCAGTCACGATCAACGATCGGCTGTCCGGCGATGCACTTCGATACATCGTCGATCAAAGCGACGCTCGTGCCATCGTCACCGAGCCTGATTGGGCAAGTGATGGCTTGGCCCAGCTGTCGGAGGACCAGATGATCCTGCCAAGGCTCATATTGCCCTCGGACGATGCGCTCGAGTCGCGGTTCGGTGACCTGCCGCAGACCCCAACCCATCATGGTGAGGAACAGGAACTTTGCACGATCGTCTACACCTCGGGAACCACTGGGCGGCCTAAGGGCGCCATGTGCAGCCACGGAGTCTACCTGGCCACTGGACGTGAGACCGAAGAGAGACTTGGCCTGACGTCGGACGATCGCATCCTGGTCTACCTGCCGTTGTGCCACGCCAATCCACAAATGTACGCGGTCGCAGGCGCTCTGAGCGCGGGCGCTTCACTTGCCATCGAGTCCGGTTTCTCGGCAACGGGATTCTTGGAGCGTGCCAAGTCTCTTGGAGCCACAGGAATGACATTCATCGGGACGACGCTTGCCCTTCTCGTCCAAAAATATCCCGATGGTATGCATGATCATCACGTTCGATTTTGCATAGGCGGGGATATTCGCCTGGAGACAGTCCATCGAGTCAAGGAACTCTTCGGCATAACGGTGCACGAGGTGTACGGCTCTACAGAGATGGGGGGCTTCGTCTCGTGTAACTCGAAGGATCGTATGCGGCCCGGCTCAGGTGGACCGATGCGCAGTGATATGACGCTCCGGATTGTTGACACGGACGACAACGTTCTCGACGCGGGCGAGATTGGAATCATCTCTATGCGTCCTGAGCGTCCAAATATCATGTTCTCTGGCTACTACAACAAGCCAGACGAGACCTTGAGGTCGATCAAGAACTTCTGGTACTACCCCGGCGACCTAGGCATGATCGATTCCGACGGCTTTGTCTATTTCAAGGGTCGAACCGATGATCGCATACGCAGGGGCGGAGAGATGATTTCGCCCCTTCAAGTCGAGGAATGCATTGCCCAGATACCCGGAGTTGTGGAATGCGCTGTAGTCGGTGTGCCCGATCTAGTCATGGGCGAAGAGGTAAAGGCAGTCATTGTCACTGAACGTCCGATTCAACCAGAAGATGTCGCGGAAGCCGTATTGTCGCGAGGTGCGAAATTCATGGTGCCTAGATATGTCGAGTTCGTTGATCGCCTTCCTCGGACAGAGACTGGAAAGGTGCAGCGCCGGCTTTTGCGTGAAGCCCAGGGCGAAGTGCAGGACTCGCGTGCGCCGCGTCAGACACCCAGGGGTGTTGAGGTGTGAAGTTGAGACTTGACTCGGGACGACCGGACTTGCAAATCGGGGAAGCTACCCGACGCGGTATGGCCGAATTTGCGACGGGAGTGGCGTTGGCGGCGACATTTCAGGGGGATCATATTCAGGCGGTCACCGTCAATTCCTTTGCATGCCAATCCCTTCGCCCGCCGATTGTGTCGATTTCCCTTCGCGAAGATCTTCGAATACTGAAGACGATAGTGGAGTCGCAGGTTTTCAGCGTGAGCATCATGCCAATTGAATCGCATGTATTGGCGGACGAACTTGGTCGACCCAGACTTGGTCAGGTGCGTGGGTTCGAAGCCGGTTCGAAGTGGGGGAGACGGTCTGGGCTACCCCATTTGAAAAGCGCGCTTGCGTGGTTCGCGTGCGAACTTGACCAGCTCGTTCAGATCGGCGATCACGTTCTCGTTCTGGCCACTCCGACGGAGGTCCGTACGTCCCGCGACAGGCTCTGGCGGGCAGGACCCTCGGAGGGATCCAATGCCGACTCACCGCTGGTGTTTCACCGTCGGTCGTATACAACTGTCGAGCCGTGGCAACTAGGCAGCGAACCGACCTCAAGATGACAAGAAGGAGTTAATATGTTTCAGCACGTAGTCTTGCTTAAGTTTGGGAGAACAGCTTCAGGCTTGGATCGTCAGCATGTTGTCGCGTCGATCGAGAGTCTTGCCGTGACTGCTCCGGGTGTGAACTCACTCTCCGTTTTCACCAACGTTGGTGACTCTGCTGGAAACTTCGATGTGATTGTGCAGATCTCAACGTTGAGTGAGGCGGACTATCTCAGGTATCACGCGAGCGCGGAACATGACATCGTCGATGCGGCGATCACCCCGTATGTCGATTCGCGCTCGGCGATTCAATATGTCGATGCTTAGCGCCATCGGGCCCTTGATGATCGGACGAACATGAACGTTTCCAAATTCGAAGACTACCGAGACCGGTTTCGCCACATCGCGATGGAGCGGTCCGATAATGGGATCCTCGAGATGCGTCTGCATTCGGATGGTGGAGATCTTCTGTGGGGCCTTGACGCTCACGAAGACATCGCCGCTGCTTGGGATGCTGTTGCGCGAGACCCGGAGAATCGTGTCGTGATCCTGACCGGCACCGGTGACACCTTCATTCACCTGGGAGGCGTGTATTCCGACAATCCGAAATGGGCAACTCCCGAGGTATGGAAACGGGTACATAACGTTGGGCGACGTTTGGTAATGAGCCATCTTGATGTGGAAGTTCCAGTGATCGCCGCTGTCAATGGGCATGCGACTTTGCATTCGGAGCAGGTGCTTCTTTGTGACATCGTGATAGCTGCCGAACATGCGCATTTTGCCGACCATGCTCATTTTCATCACGGAGTGATCCCTGGCGACGGAATTCAAGTTATTTGGCCGCACGTCATAGGCCTCAACCGTGGGCGCTACTTTCTCTTGACTGGTCAGGAACTCTCGGCTCAGGAGGCGAAGGACTTCGGAGCGGTGAATGAGGTCGTCCCTGCAGATCAAGTTCTCCCGAGAGCGCGTGAACTCGCCGAAATGCTGGCTGCAAAACCGGACTTCGCGCTGCGAGCGACGCGCATGTTGCTGGTCAACGAGCTTCGAAAGTTAATGTCTGATGGCGTCAATATGGGTTTGATGACAGAAGGCCTTGGTGCCGCAGATTTTTGGCCAGAGCCTCCGGCGGAATCCCATGGATGAGGCGACATCGATGTACCAATCGAGGGCACCACTGCCGTCTCAGCGATTGCGCGATCGTCGCATTCTAGTCACCGGAGCAGGTCGCGGAATTGGCGCTGCAGTGGCGGATGCCTATGCGGCCGAAGGCGCCCGCGTCGTTGGTTTCGATTTGTCGTTTGGTGTGGGTAGTTCAAGCGATGCTCGATTTGAGCAAGTGGTTTGCGACGTGTCGAACCCATCCTCGGTCGCTGCCGAATTTCGACATGTCGGAGAGCGGCTCGGAGGTCTTGACGTGTTGGTCAATGCAGCTGGGGTTGAAAGGTCGAGTCCAGCCGAGCAAATTACACCTGAGGACTGGGACCTGATGCTCGACGTAAACGCCAAGGGTACTTTCTTGACGAACAATGCGGCGCTCGGTCTTATGCGGCAGTCCGGCGGGCACATAGTCAACTTTGGCTCTGCGGCAGGTATGGATCCCTACCCGGGGGGTGCTCATTATTCCGCGGCCAAGGGAGCTCTAATGGCATGGTCGCGAACGGTCGCACGCGAATGGGGCCGCTTTGGCGTCCGCGTAAACGTTGTCGTTCCATCGATCTGGACGCCCATGTATGACGAGCATCGCGCGCGAATGGCTGTTGATGAACTCGCCGAACACGATCGAATGAAGGCTGCTCAAATTTCTTTGGGCGGGAAGCAGGGCGATATGGAAAATGACCTGTTGCCTGTGATGGTCTTCCTCGCCACCGAAGACTGCCGGTTCATCACGGGTCAGATCATTGCGGTCAATGGTGGCTTCTCCATGGTCCGCTGATGGGCGCTCTGGACATGTGCAAGGTGCTCGGCTGCCTTAGCTGGGATTGTGCCAGCACCGCGTCGAAGCCGCCGAAGTGACCGAATCCATGGCTCTGGTCGCGCCTGTGGCCTTCGACGGTCTGGCGGGTGTGTTGCGTGGCGAACAATTCTCGGTCGGACGTCCAGACAGATCAGTGTTGCTGCTGCACGGTGGAGGGCAAAATCGGCATTCCTGGGATCGAGTCGCGCACTACGTTGCCGCTCGAGGATGGCTGGCCATCACATTGGATCAGCGGGGCCATGGGGACAGCGATTGGTCCGTCGATCGGATGTACTCCTCCTCAGACTTTGCCGATGATGTGGTTGCCGTGGTCGACCAAATTGCGGGAGCCAACGGTGGACAATCCCGGCCCGTTCTTGTCGGTGCATCGTTGGGGGGAATCGCGTCGTTGATCGCATCGGCGCGGAGAGCCGAAGGCGTTGGTGGTCTCGTTCTTGTTGATATTGCGCCGAGAACAGAACGACTGGGCACTGACCGAGTGCGAGAATTCATGCGCAGCGGTCTGCACGGATTCGCAGGGTTGGACGAGGCTGCGAAGGTTGTCGCACGGTACAAAGGCAGGGGCTCAGCCAACGTTAATCATGATCGACTCAAGCGAAGTCTTCGCTTTGGGAACGACGGCCTTTGGCGCTGGCATTGGGACCCTGAGTTTGTGACGTCTACTGATCGCGAAGATTCTGAAGCGCGCCGCGAGATCTTGTTGGAGTACGCCCGCGGCGTGCAAGTACCCACACTTCTAATTCGTGGAACGAAGTCAAACGTCGTTTCGCTGGAGGGCGCCGCGGAATTGAAGGTGGCGATGCCTCATGCTCGGGTTGTGACCGTCGAGGGTGCAGGACACATGGTCGCCAGCGATGACAACGCCAACTTCAGCTTGTCGCTCCTGACCTTTTTGGAATCCTTCAACTAGACGATGTCGGATCCAAGGGTGATTGCTGGCAGCGCCTAGGCAGAGTTCTCATTGGCGCCGATGGCCTTCTCGCCAATGTCATTCTTCGCAGCGGGACCTAGACATCCTCTTTGCCTAAAGAGCTGCTCGACCCGTTTGTCGCTCACCTTCTAGCGTTCGTGAACCAACAGAGGTTGACGCCCCGATACCCCGTATCGGGGTGATACTCGGCGAGCGTGTGAATCACTTCAACCAGGCATTGTTCGCAGTTACCCGGTACCTTCGCATATCGATTCCTCGGCCGATGCCGACCAATCAGACGGCGCGCTCGGCCACGATCCGATTCGACCGAGCGTATTTCAACGCCTTCAACCCGTCGAACTTAGTCCTGCCTCGCTCAAGGCGCCGTATTTCAGCTGTCGCCGACAGAACTTCTGATCACTCACGCCGAGCGGTTTCCTCGGCCGCGGGATCGCGAACCCCTCGCCCTGCAACTTCTCCGCCTGCCGCAACTTCGCCACGATCTGGTCGGTCTTGAATCTAGTAGTCGCAGCCGCCATCTACCCCATGAGCACTTCTCTCAAAAGCGCACACACCTCTGGTTCAAACAGTGACTACAACGACCCGTCAAAGTGGAGTTGCTGGTGAGCCTTGTGGTCGTTCTCGAACTCGCCTGAAATTGAGCAATTACTCCTTGACGAGACCCAGGTCACGACCTAGTGTGTTCGATATGATGTTCGCAAGTCCTTATATAGGAACCCGGAGTGAATTGATTGTCACGAAGTGCCTGCAAGATAATCCACTGACGTGGATCGCGATTGCCCGCGCCCGGCGGATCAATCTGACAAACATCGGTGTCAAGTCGGTCGAAGGCCGAATCACCAAATTCTGAGAGTTAGAGGCAACAATGACTAAGACAACAGGAGCGGTTAGACCTGCGTCTCGCAGTTTGTTCAACGGTAGCAATTCGCAAAGGACCCCGGTTGCAGTGGTTGCTGGGATCGCCGCTTCTGCCATGCTCTTGGCGGCCTGCGGCTCCAGCGCCGAGTCGGCAGACAGTTCAAAGACGATCAAGCTGGGATCGTTCGCCCCGCTCGGTGGCCCATCAGTTGCATCTGGCAACTACGCGAAGGGTGCGAAGGTCTGCTTCCAGCAGACGAATGCCGCCGGAGGTGTCAACGGATACAAGTTTGACTATAAGATTCTGGACGACCAGTACAACCCGGCGCGGACACCGTCGGTGACCCGCGTGCTTGTCGAGAAGGAAAAAGTTTTCGCCTTGGTTTCGACTGTTGGCACAGCGCAGTTGTTGGCAGTCAAGGGGTATCTGGATTCACACAAGGTGCCGGTCGTTGGCGCAGGGGCTGGTGGAGCGACCGCAGCGAGTGACGGGATCTACCTGTTTCTTCAGGACTACGCCAACGAGGGCGCGTTTCAGATGAGGTTTGCCTCTGAGAACTTCCCGGGCGAGAAGTTGGGCGCGATCTATCAGAATGATGCAGTCGGTCAACCGAACCTCATCGGATACCGGGCGCAAGCGAAGGCCCTGGGGCTTCGCGATTTCACAGCCGTTCCGTACACAATCGGCGCGTCTGATCTGGCCCCGCAGGTCAGCAAGCTAAAGGCCGAGGGCGTCCAAGTAGTCATGGACGCGGGCGCGTCCGACTTTCCTCGAATCGTGAAGGCGATGGATGCGCTGAATTACCATCCGAAGATCGTAACCGCTTCCTACAATGCAACGACCGCGATTCTGCGGGCCCTGCCGAAGGAGTCAACTGAGGGGAAGATGTTCTTTAGTAGCATCACGCCCCCCCCGAATGATCCCGCCTTGGCCGACCTTCGGGCTGGTTTCACCAAGTACGAACCCAACCTTGTCCCGGTTCCAGGGACCTCGATCCTTGGCTATGCGGGCTGTCTGATCTTCAAGGACGCGTTCAAGAAGATGACCGACGGCGGTGCAAAGCCGACTAGGGCAGGACTGCTGAAAGTGCTGAACGGATTCAAGGGCTACAGCAACCTGCTTGCGAAGAACATCACCTACGCTCCAACACCTGGCGTGAAGTCACCGCATGCTCCACGTCCAGACATGGAGGTATGGACCTTCAAGGACGGAGAAGTTTCGGTTCTCAAGGAGGCGTCGCCCGTTCCGAAGGTGCCCGGCGAGCCTACTCAGTAGGGAACGGCTCACCCTAGCTTCAAGTTGTGACTAGCTGGCGTATTGGTGATGTTACGAGCCTCTAATGGGGACCTCCAGGCTTAGTGGAGACGCCTAGTTCTTCACTAAGCCCGGAGATCCTCGTGTCTCGCCGCTTTGCTGGTTGAGCTATTTCGGCCGTGCTCTGATAGTTGATCAGGTTCGCGGTCAGGTTCTCAGGCTCGCTGACGATGGGCGCCTAGCGTCGCCGGGTCGACACCTTCGCCACCGGCACCTATCCGCGAGAGCTCGGTCGTGCGCAGTTTCAGCAATCGAGTCGAACTACGTTCTGTCCGTTGTGGCGCTGGCGCGTTGCGGCCGCTCAACTCGGCTCATCGAACGATCGGGATTTCGACGCTGCGCTCGCTCAATTTCTGGCCTTGAAGTATGCCCGCGACCAGCCCGGCAATGAGCTCTCCCGCTTCGGCAGAAGTCGCCTTGGACAGTTCAGGGAATGCCTGGGAAGCTCGACTTGCCACGACCCCGGCGAGGGCCGCGACGGCAATCTCAGCCCGCAACTGCGCATCGTTCCAACTTGCGCCGGCGGCTATTTGTTTGGCAGGAGCAAGAAGCCGAACCTCAAGGATCTTCATCGCGGCGCGCTGCAACTCGGGATCCTCGTGCGGTCGTATGGCCGCGTGGAGTGCGGGCGTCGGCCAGTTGGAGGCGAGTCGCTCCAGCATGTTCTCGATCTCGGATGGGAGAGTTGGGTCAATCGCGGAGGGTTCTCCCTGCAGAGCCTCGGGGCGCATTGTCTGGATATACAGCCCCGCTTTGCTGCCGAAGTAGCGGGCGATCAGGGCCGGGTCGACGTTGGCGTTCTTGCCGATTTCTCGCACGGTCGTCCGCTCATACCCGTGCTTGGCAAAGAGCGACTTCGCCGCTTCGAACAATCGCGATCGGCTCTCCTCGGATCCACACCGACGGCTGGTCATCGTGGTCTGCTCTCGGGCAGCTCTTCGGGTTCGTAAGCGATGACTCCGGCAATCGCAGAATCGACACTCTCGGTGACCAACAGTTCGATGTCTTTTTTGGTTTCGACTGGATCGCTTTGATGAATCTGGAGTGCAATTGCGACGATCGTGGTGAAGGTACACAGGGAGACGCCGACGATGGCGCCGACTGTGAAGCCACGGTCGGTCGGGAACCTGGCACCAGTAGCAGTATATGCCGCAAGGACTGTTGCCGAGAGGGCGCTGCCGATCGAAAATCCAACCATGCGGAGAACCTGGTTTAGGGCCAACGCACTGCCGGTCTGTTCCGGCTTGGTCGCGTTGACGATCATGCGCGGCATGACAGCAAACGAGCAGCCTGTTCCGACACCCGCAAGACCCATGACAACGAAGATCTCCCACAAATGATCGCGACTTGCGTTGTACATCAGGAACGAGGCAGTGAACGAAAGCATCCCGAAGGGAAGAATACGGCCAGGGCTGAGCCAGCGGCTGAGGAAGGTGGCGAGCTTGGTCGAGAGATAGCTGGTGATCGACAGGGGCAGGAGTACGAGGCTGCCGACGAGGACCGAAGTACCAAGGCCGTAGCCGGTCGACCTTGGTGTCTCGACGTAACGGATAATCATCGACATCAGCAAGTACATGCCGACACCCGCGAGGATGGCTGCAAGATTGGCTGTTAGGACGCTGCGGTTCTGCATCAGGCGCAGGTCGATGATTGGTTGTTGCACGTGCATCTGATGCCGGGTCCACACTGCGACTACAACGATGGAAGTGGTCGCGAGGACGAGCAACCGTGCCGAGCCCCAGCCCCAGGCTTCGCCCTCACTGATGCTGATCAACAGTCCGGTGAGCCCGAGCCCGAGCAATAGCGCGCCTGTGACGTCGAAGGTCTGCGAAGTGCGATGCATGCTCGTCGGCACGACCAGGAGAGACAGCACGAGAGCAATGATGCCAAGGCCAGCGGCTAGCCAGAATGCAACTTTGAAGTCGAGGTGTTCCGCGATCAGGCCAGTCAGGGGGTAGCCCAGACCAACGCCGACGACCGCGGTGACCGACAGCGTCGCTAGGGTCGAACGGGCTCGCCCCGGGTCGAGGTGGTCCCGCGCTATTCCAATCGCGACGGGAATGAGCCCCAGGCCGACGCCCTGCAGTCCGCGACCAGTCACTAGAAGGGCGAAACTGCCGGTCGGCAATGCCGCAAGGATGCTGCCGGCGGTCACTACTGTCAATGCCGAGATCAGAACGTGGAGACGCTGCGGACCGTCGGAGAGGCGGCCGATCACAGGAGCCGTCACGGCGCCGACGAGGAGCGTGATCGTAAGCGACCACTGCGCAGTCGCGAGGGGCACCCCGTAGTCATCCGCGAGCCGCGGCACGAGAGGCGCACCGAGGCTGCTTATCACCGAGGTGATTAGGCCGACATAGACCAATACGGGCACGAGTGCGCGGCCACGCCAAGTCGAGGGATCCGCAATCTTCGGCGTCCGATGAACGGCTTCTATTATGCCATTCTTCCGATTGTCTACAAATGATGTCATCGGTTGTAGACTAAGCACTCAGATCGGATTTGTCTAGAGGTCGCTTGAGAGCCAATGGCCAGGCGCCAAACCGGTGCGGCCTTCAACCTGGTGTCAGGCGCTGGACAGTCGGTCTCTCCCTGGCCCGGTTGCGGTCAAACTCAACCAAGTCCCAGGTCGGGCCGTCGACGGGCCCACCCAGTCTGTTGTCAGCGAACGACGCGCGGCGAGTTCGCCGCACCGCGGCTCTCCCGGGTCGTTAACACGATTGGCTTCAACGCTTGCGATGCCCTTGTCGGTCACCAGGGAGGACCCGAGGAATGATGCGACAACCATGGGTCCCTGCGGACTTGAATCGGTTCACCTGACCGTGAGCTCAATGGTGTGATCTGCCCGGCTGTTTGGCGGCGCGGATATTGGGCGGGCGAT
>OUNO010003634.1_pt2 | contig 11327 bp, 5 predicted proteins | sample 1779811 | NCBI WGS metagenome assembly OUNO01 (sample SAMEA3914804, study PRJEB12502) | metagenome | biome: forest; material: soil | place: Canada | collected 2010-06-25 | depth 0.3 m
GCGCCGCGGTGCTGGCACTGATGAAGCTCAGCGCGACTCCGCTTTCGCCCGCGCGCCCAGTGCGGCCGATGCGATGCACGTAGTCCACTGGCGAACGCGGCAAATCGTAATTGACGACGGCGCTCAGCCCAACGATATCGAGGCCGCGCGCCGCCAGATCAGTCGCCACGAGCACCCGAACACGCCCGCTCTTCAAGTCGGCGAGCGCCTGCGCTCGGCCACCTTGACTCATGCCGCCGTGCAGCGGCGCTGCGGCGAAGCCAGCTTGCACGAGCTTGCTCGCGACGTGCTCGGTGCTGTGTTGGCTGGCCACGAACACCAGCACGCTGGGCCAAGCGTGCTGGTCGAGCAAATGGCGCAGCAGCAGCGTGCGCGAGCCCACGTCCACCTCGAGCGCGCGCTGCTCGATCAGCGCGCCACTGGGCAGCACCTCGGTTTCGATCGCGATCCGCTCGGGTTGCTCGAGCAGCTCTTCAGCCAAGGCCTGCACGGAGTCCGGGAAGGTCGCCGAAAACAGCAACTTCTGGCAACGAGGCGGCAGCAGCGCGAGCACGTCCGCCAGCTCCTTGGCGAAGCCGAGCGAGAACATGCGATCCGCTTCGTCGAGCACCAGCGTCTCGAGCGACGAAAGCCGCAGCGCATTGCGGCTCAGCAAGTCGAGCAAGCGGCCTGGCGTCGCGACCACGATGTCGACACCCCCCCGCAAGGCCATCATTTGCGGATTGATCGACACGCCACCTTCCGCGAGGCACGTCCTGAGCGGCGGCAGGTAACGCTGAAAGCCCCGGATCGAGCGCTCGATCTGCGCGGCCAGCTCACGCGTGGGCAGCAGCACCAACGCTCGCACATCGCCGAGCGCCTCCTTACGGCTCGCGCTCAGCGCTTCGATGATGGGCAGCAGAAACGCGGCCGTCTTGCCCGACCCGGTCGCTGCCGACGCCCAAACATCACGCCCCGCCAAGATCGCGGGAATGGCCGCGTGTTGAATCGGCGTGGGCGCCTCGTACTCGAGATCCGCCAATGCACGCAGCAGCGGCTCGCACAAGCCCAGGGAAGCAAAAGTCATGGCCGAGCTTAGCAGGAAGCCTCGAGCTGGGTTTGATGGACCATCGACACACCCGCACCCGTGCACCCGCGCCCGTGCACCCGCGCGGCTGTGACCGCCTCGCTGAACGGCGCCTGTCCCCGCACTTGAAATCTCAAGTTCGTGCACGAACTTGGTTTTGGCTTTCGCAAGGGGCCACGGAGCTCGTAACTCTGCGAAACGACTCGAGGGGCGCTCCTTCGCGTGTCGAAAAAAGGTGGGTCAGTGAGTTTGCGTACGAACTCATGTTTTTGAATCGCGAGGCTTCAGCTGGATTGATGGTCACACTTCCGCGTCACTTTGCGGCACAGCCTTCGGCGTCGCGGACGCTCGATCGGCATGATAAAGCTCGGACAATGAAGAGCGCTGCGCGATCTCTGATACTGGCTGCGTGCGCGTTGCTGTTGACGCCGCTGGCGTGTGGGAACAGCGACAAAGCGGCCAACGGCGTAGCTGGCGCAGCGGGTGCTGCTGCGGGCTCGCCCAGCAGCAGCGCGGGCGGCGGAGCAGGCGGCGCTCCGGCAGGCGCTGCCGGTAGCGGCGGTGCCACGGCTGGTAGTGGCGGTGCGGCCGCAGGCAGCGGTGGTGCCACGAGCGGCGGCAGCGCGGGCGCAACCGGCGGTACCGCGGGTGCAAGCGCGGGCGCAGCAGGCGCGAGCGCGGGCTCAGGCCCGACGAGCTGCGCAGGCCACGCCATCTCGCTGGCCGCGAACACGACGGGCTCCGCCAAAGACACCGCGCACGCGCTGGTGTCGATCGATTTGGGAACCGACCTGCCGCTCGGCAACGCCGATCGCACGATCGAGTTTTGGATGTACGTGAAGCCCACGGATTGGGTCGCCGAGTCGAACGAGATCTACGTATACGGCACGGTCGGCGCCTCGCTGCAGCAGATCGGCTTGGACTTCGGCGCGCCCGCCGTACAAGGCATGGCTGGCAACCACGCGACGCTCGGCCCCTACACCGACGGCACGTACGACGACGACACGGGCAAGTACCTTGGCATCGACTCGACCGCGAGCCAGTGGCTGCACGTGGCCATGACCTGGGACGGCACCAACACCACCCTTCGCACGTACGTGAATGGCACGCTGCGCATCAGCACGAAAAACACCGCCCAGCTCATCACCAACCAATCGCCCTTCTATCTGGGCTGCAACCCGCCCTACTACGGCTGTTTCAACGGCCTGGTCGACGAGCTGCGGATCTGGAAAGTGCTCCGCACGGATGCCGAGATCCTGGCCAGCTACGACAAGGCGCTCGTAGGCAACGAGCCCGGCCTCGTCGGCTATTGGAAGTTCAATGAAGCGCCCGGCTCCCTCACCGCCGCGGACTCGGTCACGACTCCCGGGCACACCGCCCACCCCGGCACGTTGCTGGCAGCAACGCCCGCCAACGTGCCCACGTTCGTCACCCCCGATCCGCTAGCTCGCGTCGCCTGCCCGTAGCACCGTCGCCGACGCACGCGTGAGCTCGAAAGCCGAGCTGGGATCATCTCGCATTCCCGGTGGCCTTGAGGGCCTCGAGTCATTGAGCTATAGCTCAGCAGGCAATGACGTGGAGCGCGCAGAACCGTCGCAGCTCGAACCTCGGTTCGTGGCGAGGGCGCGCGTTGTTGGTTTTGCGCGTCGTTCTGTGTGCACTCGGGCTTCAGCTCTCGGGGGTCGCCGGGGCCGTAGAAGTCGCCGCGGAAGCATGGGCAGGCACGGTCTCGGAGTGCCCACTCGAGAAGCAGGGCAAAGAGTGTCCGCCAGGCTGCCCGCAATGCCACTGCCCGCAGTCGAATGGTCTAGCGGCTCCGGCGAGCCAACTCGCCCTCGTTGTGAGCGCTCCTGCCGGCGCACGGGTGGGTTTGGAGCAGCCGGTTGCGACATTCGTCGTCTCACCGTTGCGCTCGAACCCCTATCGTCCTCCCCGTTCAGTGTAGCCGCCTGGCTCTGACTCGGCGGCGCCGGCATCGTCCTGCGTCGTAGTCCTGCCCTCATCGGACGAGCAGACGTGCGCTCGATCGTGAGCTGTTTTCGTTTCAAAGATTTGCCGTGGCCGTGCTTCGCGCACGGCTCCCAGCTCCCAATTCAAGCATCCTGATGCCGCTCGTGCCGCGCATCACTCGGAGGGCTTCATGCCTTCACGTCACTTGTCTCTGTTGCTCCCCGCCCTGGCGGCGAGCCTTCTTTCGGTATCGGCGCGTGCGTCCGCATGCAGTCCGGTTACGCGCAGCAATTTGATCCCCTGCGCTTTGGCCCAGAACATCGAGAATCGAAGCGAGCGTGAGGGTTTGGCTGCCGCTCAGGGACGCCGCAACGCTGCTGCGACGATTCTTCCGTCGAACCCCGCCGTCTCTTTGAGCGCCGGCCAGCCCATCGGGTACGCTCTCAGCTCGGGCGCCCTCACCTGGAGTGTGAGTGTCGCGCAGGAGCTGGAAATCGGCGGGCAACGGGGCCGTCGCATCGAGCTGGCGAATGCCGAGCAGTCCGCTCAGGCGCGTCGTGTCGCTGCGACGCAGCGGGAGGTGGCGCGGGCGGCTTTGATCGCTTATTTCGACGCCCTTGCTGCGCGCGACCGAAGCGTGTTGGCACAGAGACTCGGATTGGTGGCTCGAGCGTTGGGCGCGTTCGCGAGCTCTCGGGCCGACGTTGGCTTGCTGTCCCCGGTGGAGTCAGCAGTCGCACAGGCTGAAGCGGTCCGGCTCGCGCAGCTCGAGCTCGACGCGCAACTTCAGCTCGAGGAGGCGCTGACGACGCTCACGTCGATCCTGGGTCAGGATCCGACGCAAGGAAGCGTCGCGCTGGATGGGCAGCTCGAGCCCCTGCAAATCACCGAGCTTTCTAGCGACCGTCTCGTTGGCGGCGCGATCGCCGAGCGCGCGGACGTTCAGGTGGCCATGGCGGAGAAGCAGGCCGCATCGCAACGGGCAGCCCTGCTCAGAGCGTCGCGCGTGCCGAACCCGACTCTCTCCGTGTTTTACCGGAAGGATTGGTTCGACGAGCGGACGGCGGGTATTGGCCTGGCCTTTCCGTTGCCGTTGCCGTCGCCGATCGGGCGGACCTTTGCGGGCGAAATCAGCGAGGCCGACGCGTTGGCTCGGCGGGCCAAGCTCGAGACGCAAAAGCTGCAACGCAATGTGCGGCTCGAGGTGTTGAACGCAAGACTCGCCTTGGACACGCGAAGGCGTGAGCTGGCGCTCTACACGCCGGAGTCGATTGGCCAAGCAGAGGCGGGCGTCGAGGCGATCGGGGAAGCGCTGCGCGGACAGAAGATCGCAATTCGCGATGCGTTGCTCTCGGAGCAGGCGCTAGTCGAGCTACTGCTCGACTACATCGAGGCTCGCCATCGGTTGTGCCTGGCATCAGTCGAGTTAGCCCATGCCGCCGGCTTCGCGGTGGAACGAGGCATTCAGTGAGATCATTCCTCTTTCTATGCGCGGCATTGCAGCTGGCGGGTTGCAACAAATCGAAGCCTGAGCTTACGGAACGGAGCGCGCCTTCGTCTTCTAGCGCCGCTGCCCCAGCCTCCTCGGCGCACGTCGATGAAGAGGCGCACGAGGCCCTGCCCAAGCGGCTGACGCTGTCGCCCGAGGTCGTTCGTGAGGCGCGGATTCGCACCGAGCCCGCTTCGAACCAGATCCTCGCCGAGACCCTCTCCCTACCTGGAGAAGTCACTGCCGATCCCGACAAGCTCGCCACGGTGGCGAGCCCCGTTGCTGGTCGCCTCGAGCGAGTCAGCTTCCATGAAGGCAGTACGGTGAAGAAAGGCGACGCGCTCGCCACGCTCCGTGTCCCGGACATTGCCAGGGCAAAAGCGGATCACGCCGCGTCGCAGGCAAAGGCCTTGGCGGCACGCGGGAATTCTGACCGGTTGAACGAGCTCGCTGCGAAGGGCCTTGCTTCGCAGCAGGAAGTGATGAGCGCAGCAGCCGATGCCGACGCACTGCAGGCGCAATCGCGCGCTGCGGATGAGTTACTTCGTGCCATCGGAGCCGGGTCAGAAGCGATCAATTCGACTCTCACTCTGCGCGCCCCCCTCTCGGGCGTCGTGATTGCTCGCAACGCCGTGGTGGGGCAACCGGTCAGCGCGGACCAAACACTCGCGACCATCGCTGACCTGAGCGAAGCGTGGTTTTTGGGCCGCGTCTTCGAAAAGGACTTGGAGCGCCTGAAGACTGGCACGCGCGCCGAGGTTCGCTTGAATGCTTACGCAGAGCGCCGCTTCGAGGGGACGGTGGAGTACATCGGTCGCCAGATTGACCCCACTGCGCGCACCCTGACCGCTCGGATCCGCATTCAGAACGACGCCGGACTCTTGAGCGTCGGCCTGTTCGGCACGGCGTTCGTCGAGACCGCGGCGCGAAACGCTGGCACGCCCGTGCTCGTCGTTGCGCAGACAGCGGTCGTGAATATCGGGGACAGGCCGGTGGTCTTCGTGCGCGAGGCGGATGGGGACTTTCTGGTGCACGAAGTCGTTCTGGGCGCACGCGCCCTGGGAAAGGCTCAGATCGTTTCGGGGCTTCGCGAAGGCGAGAACGTCGTCGTGGACGGCGCCTTCACCCTAAAAGCCTTGGTTCTGAAGAGCACCTTCGGCGAGGAGGACTGAGATGCTCGCCCTCCTTTCGGCGGTCGTTTCGTGGTCGCTGAGAAATCGGCCGATCGTATTGGCGGCCACGGTCCTGTTCATCGCGATCGGGATTCGTTCTGCTGTCGGTCTATCGATGGACGCTGTGCCGGACGTCACCAATGTTCAGGTGCAGATCATCACCGCGGCTCCGGCTCTGTCTCCGGTCGAGGTCGAACAATACATCAGTGTGCCGGTCGAGCGAGCGATGGCGGGCATCCCGCGCACTACCGAAGTTCGTTCGATCTCGAAGTACGGCCTGTCGGTGGTCACCGTCGTGTTTCGCGACGATACGGAGATCTATTTCGCCCGTCAGCTCGTCAACGAACGGATGAGAGAGGCGGCGAGCTCGGTGCCGCCGCAGTATGGCAAGCCCGAGCTTGGCCCCGTGAGCTCCGGTCTCGGCGAAATCTTTCAATTTACGGTCAAGAACGAGGCGCTGACTCTGATGCAGCTCGAAGAGTTGCTCGATTGGGAGGTCGCGCCGGCCTTGCGCACCGTGCCCGGCATCGTCGAAGTGAACAGCTTCGGCGGCGAAGACAAACAGTACCAGGTGATGCTCGACCCGAAGCGGCTGCAGGCGTCCGGCGTGTCCATCGCTCAAGTCGCGGAGGCTCTGGAGAAGTCGAACGCCAATGCGGGCGGCGGTTACGTGAACTACAACCGGCAACAATTCGTGATCGGAACCGCGGGGCTCGTTCGCAACCTCACGGACTTGCAAAATGTCGTGATTGGAGCGACTCCGGAGGGTGTCCCGATCACCATCGCCACGGTGGCAGAGGTTCGCTACGGCGCGCGACTTCGGCGCGGCGCCGCGACCGTGAATGGAGAGAAGGAAGGGGTCATCGGCGTCGCGATGATGCTCTTGGGCGAGAATTCTCGCGTCGTGACCAAGGCAGTCAAAGCCAAGCTCGCGCTGATCCAACCGTCTTTGCCACCGGGAACCAAGCTCGAAGCGTTCTACGACCGCTCGGTGCTCGTCGACCGCACCATCAAAACCGTGGCCACGAACCTGCTGGAAGGAGCGCTGCTCGTGAGCGCTGTCCTGTTCTTGCTGCTTGGCGATTTGCGCTCCGGCATCGTGGTGGCCGTCACTATCCCGTTGTCGCTGTTGTTCGCGATCATCGCCATGAACCTGCTGGGGCTTTCCGGGAACTTGATGTCGCTGGGAGCCATCGATTTTGGGCTTTTGGTCGACGGCGCAGTGATCATCGTCGAAAACTCGATGAGGCGGCTCTCGGAGCAGGCGCGCGCGCTCGGGCGCTCGCTCACCTCCGATGAACGCGTTCAGACCGTCGAGACCGCGACCGTCGAGGTTCGCTCGGCGAGCGTCTTTGGCGAGGCCATCATCGCCATCGTCTACCTGCCGATCCTTGCGCTCACCTCGACGGAGGGCAAGCTCTTCCGGCCCATGGCGACGACCGTCTTGCTAGCGCTCGCCGGCGCCTTCGTACTCTCGCTCACGCTGGTACCCGTCCTCAGCAGTTATTGGGTGAGGCCCAAGAGCGACCACTCGGAAACTTGGCTGATTCGCAAGGCGTCTGCGCTTTACACCCCGACGCTCATGCGGGCCCTCGGTCACCGTTGGATCACCATTACGAGTGCCCTCGTCGTGCTTGCAGTCGGCGCTTTTCTCTTCACGCGTGTCGGTGCAGAATTCATCCCTCAGCTCGACGAGGGAGATCTGGTCGTCGAGGCACGACGGTTGACGGGTACGTCGCTGGATGAATCGGTCGCTTCGGGCCTGCGGCTCGAGCGCGCCATCAAGACGGTGCCAGAGGTCAGCCACGTGGTGAGCAGAACGGGCGCGCCCGAGGTCGCTACCGACCCGATGGGTGTCGAGCAAAGCGATGTGTATGTCGGGCTCGAGCCACGCTCGCAATGGCGGAAGCACGTATCCAAGGAAAACATCGCCCAGGAAATTTCTGCCGCGATGGAGAAACACGTCCCTGAGATCTCGGCGGCGGTCTCGCAGCCCATTCAGATGCGAACCAACGAGCTGGTCGCGGGCATCCGGTCCGATGTCGCGGTGCTCATTTACGGTAAGGACCTGGAGCAGCTTCGGCTGCTGGGCGAGCGTGCATCCAGGTTGGTCGAGAAGATACCCGGCGCTGAAGACGTGCGCGTCGAGCAATCAGCAGGTCTCAGCTACATTCGCATCGAGCCGGACCGCGGCAAGCTGGCTCGCTATGGTCTGACGGTCGCGGACGTCAATCAGGCGGCCGAGACGATCGCGGTTGGCTATCACGCGGGGGACGTCTTGGAGGGCGAGCGGCGTTTCGGTATCTTCGTACGCACCGCGCTCGACTACGCCGGCGATCTCGACATCCTCCGAGCGATCCCGCTTCATTCAATGACCGGCCAAATCGTGCCGCTCGGCGATGTCGCGGATTTGACGGAATTGACCGGTCCGGCTCAAGTCAGCAGACAAAACCAATCACGGCGCATCTCCGTCGAGTTCAACGTTCGAGGTCGCGACTTGCTTTCGGTCGTGGCTGAAGCTCGAGCTGCCGTCGAACGAGAGCTCAAGCCCCCCACTGGCTACCGCGTCGAATGGGGCGGGCAATTCGAGCACTACCAGGAGGCACGCAGCCGATTGGGCATCGTGGTGCCACTGGCGCTTGCCCTCATCCTGTTCCTGCTTTGGCTCGCATTCGGGTCGACGCGCGCAGCGCTGATCATTTTTCTCAACGTGCCGTTCGCCATCGCTGGAGGTGCCATTGCTCTGTGGGCTCGGGCCATTCCCTTCTCTATTTCAGCTGGGATTGGCTTCATCGCACTGTTTGGCGTGGCCGTTCTGAACGGCCTCGTCTTGATCTCGTTTGCACGCCACCTGGAGGAAAAAGGCCGGTCACACATCGAAGCGATCAAGGAAGCCGCGCAAGAGCGGCTGCGCCCCGTGCTGATGACCGCGCTGGTGGCGGCGTTGGGATTCATCCCCATGGCGTTTTCCAGGGAACCAGGTTCGGAGGTGCAGCGACCGCTTGCAACGGTCGTGATCGGCGGGCTGATCAGCGCGACGCTGCTCACCCTATTCGTGCTTCCCGTGATCTACGGCTGGCTTGGTCGGTCACCGAAACACCCGACAGCGTCTGTCCGCGACGCCGAAGGCTGAGTGCGCCGTGGCGTGTTGAGCGACCATCAACACGCCACGGGCAGCGGTGCTAGAGCTGAGCTGAACGCGATTGCGCGCGGCGCCGACGGGCTAGGCCGAACAACGCGAGCGCTAGTGCGGCGCCAGCGCCGGTGCCGGACGTCGGCTGCCCGGGCAGCTGGCAGCTGCAGGCCTGCTTCGAGGCGGGCCCGGTGCCATGGTGGCCGTCGCTGCCGGTGGTTCCTGCGCCGATCACCTGCCCGTCGCCGCCGTAGCTGACCGCCGCGCCGCCGAACGAGATCGGCCCCTGGTCACCGCCACCGCTGCCGTCGCTGCCACCGGCCGCAGACGTGGGGTCGATCACGCAGTCGCCGTTCGAGCACAGCTGGCCGCGCGGGCAGACAGCGCCGTCGCAGTTGCCCTTGCACGCGCCGGCTTCGCAGTGCGTGCCGGCTGCGCAGCTTTGAGTTTCGCAACCCGAATCGATGCACAGGTTTTGGCGGCAGACCTTGCCGGTGTCGCACTCCGAGCACGCGCAGCTTTGACAGACCCCGAGCACGCAAGTGGAGCCGGGGTCGCATTGCAGCCCTTGGCAGAGATCGACGCAGCCGCCGTTGCGACACGCGAGCCCGTACGGACAGACCACGCCCGTGCACGGCTCGACGCAATCACCGCCCTTGCACACTTGGCCTTCCGGGCACTGCTTGTCGATACACGCGGTCTCGACGCACACGCCGCTGTTGGTGCAGCCAGTACCAGGGGGGCAGGGGAACTCGCCGCCCACGCAGTTGGACACGCACTTGCCGCTGTCGCACACCTGCTCGGTCGAGCACAGCATGCCGTCGTCGACCTTGCCGTTGCAGTCGTCGTCGACCGCGTTGCAGGTCTCGGGTGCTTCCATGATGCTCTGCACACAGGTCAGCACGCCCTTCCTGCACTGCAGGGTGCCTGCTTGGCAGGGGCCCAGCTTGCCCGTGTCGCAGGCCTCGCCGCCGCCGCCGCATTGGACGCCGGAGACCGAGAATACGAAGTCGTCGAAATCGCTATCGCTGCCCTGCCAAATGGGCAGATCTTCCCAGCCGAAGTAGAAGGTCTGGGCATCCTTCACGCTCTGCCAGGTGAGCACGTTGTAGTACAGCGCGCCCGGCATGGCGCCCGAGTTGGAGCTGTTCAGTGCGTGCTGCGTGAAGAACATGTACTGCGGCGTTGGCGGGTTGGCCCCGGATCCGAGCAGCTGGTGCGTCGTGGGATCGATCCCTGTCACCCCGCTACCGCTGACCAGGAAGAAGCCAATCTTGCCGCCCAGGTAGCGCCCGGCAGTTTTCTCGATTTTGAGATCGAGCACGAACGATTGCCCCGCCAACATCGCGCCGGTCTGAAACGGACCGGGAGATGAAAACATGCCGTACATCTGAGCCACGGGCGGCTTGATGAACTGGCCTGGGTTCAGCGGGTCCTCGCGCACGTTGTACCAACCGAAGGCGTCGAAGATCGTGCCTCCCTTGACGATGGGCACGAAGGTGAGCTTGCAGGTCGGTTGAAACGTCTCCGGAGCGATCAGCGCGTCCTTCAGCGCGTCGATCGAGCCGGCTTTGCCCTCGGCCTGATCCAGACAGACTTGCACGTTCTTATCGGCGCACACCGTGCCGCCGGGCGTGACGATAGGAATCGCAGCGCCAGTCGTCGGCTGCGTGATGGCAGTAGCGACGGACGACAAGAACAGCAGCAGACCGAATAAAACCCAACCCAAGCGCCGAGAACGACCAACCATTGAGCACCGAGTGTGCGGTGCGCGATCGCTCGGAGCCATGCAAATCGCGGTCAATTATCAATCGTTACTGAAGCGCGTCGTCATTGCGCAGAGCAGCAATGAGTGACTCGCTCATGTAAGTGCGAGTCGGCGAGTGACGCTCTCGACCGAAAATTCTTACGGTGCAATGCCCCAGATCACGACGTCCCGATAGAGCAGCACGATCTTGTCGCTGGGGGTCGCGGTCGCGCTGAACGAGTAGTCGTTGTCTTGATGGAACACGGGCTGATTGCTGCCGTCGTACAGCCGAAAAGAGATCTCGGCTTCCTTGCCGGCGTCCAGCACGTAAGCGCTGTTGCACGTGAACTCGATATAGCTGTCGGCCGTAGCCGTCGGTGTCGGCAGCTTGACCACGCTGGCTAGGAACGGGACGTCCACCTGATTGCCGGGTGACTTGAGGTGCGCCCAGTTCATCTGCATCGTGGGCATCGTGCCCTCGTTGGTGAAGTAGTAACGGACCTTGAGCAGGCTCAGCGTGGCGTTGCCACCGTCGGTGTTGACCACGTGCATCTCACCCAGGATCGCGGAGATGGCAGCGGTCGTGTTGGTGTCCGACGTCTTGAAGTACGGCTTGATGCCGTCTTGCATGATGGGTCCACCGCCGCCCGCGCCCGTGCCGGCGCTGGAACTGCCGCTATTTCCGGCATTTCCTGCGCTTGGCGCGCCCGCGCTGCCCCCCGCCGCGCCGGCGCTTCCGCCCGCGCTGCTGCCTGCTGCGGCCTGGCCTC
>OUNO010000583.1_pt2 | contig 11296 bp, 7 predicted proteins | sample 1779811 | NCBI WGS metagenome assembly OUNO01 (sample SAMEA3914804, study PRJEB12502) | metagenome | biome: forest; material: soil | place: Canada | collected 2010-06-25 | depth 0.3 m
TTCGGCGACGGGCCCGTCGTCGAGGGTGCCAAGACGGTGCTGTTCTGCGCCTGGCTGGCCTGGAGCCGCTTCCGGGTCATCCTCGCGCTCACCGATCGCACCATGGGCTCGGTGGTCGGCGCGCTCGACCGGACCTTTCGCGTCATCGGCGGCGCATCGACCTACGTGCTGCCCGAAAATGTTCCTCGGAACATTTTCTGGGATCACCACGGCGAAGATCCCGCCGAAGTACTCCCACACCGCCTCGAAGCCGGCCAGGATGTCGGCCAGCGTCAGGGTGAAGGTGAGCCAGACGAAGGAATAGCGCGACAGACACGGCGTGAAGATGACTGCGTGGACGACCCGACGCCGATCCGTGTCAGGGTCGTACATGAGGCCCATGCACCGTCGGCGACGCGGACGGTCTTCTTTTGGCCGCGACCCGGCCCGCATAGTTCGGCGCAGAAACGCTCGAGGGTCCGCTGGGGGACCGCCAACCCCCTGGCGGGCCAGCGCGGTGTGGACCTTGACCAAAGTCAAGCCCTGGTCCTCTAGCCAGGCGCGGATCTGCTTCCGTTGACCCTCGAGGGTGCGCCACGACTCTCCGTGGTCGCTGTGGCGATGAGGACGGACCCGCTCGAGGAGCGCGGAGAGGACCTCGTCGCTCAGCGGGCCCTCCCCACCGCCGCAGTCGACGCCGAGCTCGCCGGCCTCTTGCACGTAACGGCGGACGGTCTTGCGGTCGACCCTGGCCAGACGCTCGATCGCCCGCAGCGCCTTGTCCCGGAGCCAGAGCCGGAGCACCTCTTTCACCTCGAACTCGGGCACCTCCCGGAATCCCATCGCTGCTCCTCAGATCGCGTCTCCGATGGCGGCGAGTGGACTGGATCAGCGACCGGCGCTGGTGGACCCCCGGGGTGGTCCCATATTCGTGTGGCGGGCGACACCCTGTTGACACTTCCGCGACACAGTGGATGGATATCGCCGGCGTGTGGGACGGAGCGGAGTACCGAATCCGGTCATGGTGAGTCGCCAAATAGCAACGCATGCGTCATCGAATGGGGCTATTGAGCACCCTCCGTCCGCAATCCCAGTAGGTGTTGCACGCTGAGGGTAAGGGCCTGCCCCCGGTCTCTCTGTGTGCCAAATTCTGACTGGACTCTCCGAATTGCCGGCCCGCGACCAGGAACTGTGAGCCAACGAGGCTATATATTGTCACCCTTGACCCGCGAAGGACACACACATGTCCGGGATCTCGACCAGAGGAAAGAGGGATGACGACAGATACCGTTCAAATGACGGCGACGCAGGACCCGCAAGTCGGGGATGTCGTCGCTCCGCAGGCGCGTACTAGGCGGCTCGCCCGACTTGGGCTCCTCCCGGCCCTCGCCGCGTTTGCCCTGATCTCCGCGGCATGCAGCAGCGGCTCCGGCAGCTCCAACTCAACTGTAGGCTCGTTGGTCTCCCAAGGTCTCAGCGCAGAACAGAGCGGCCAGCCCCAACAAGCCCTAAAGGACTTCAAAGACGCAGCCGCTGCGGATCCGACTTCCGCCATCCCGTACTACGACCTAGGAGTCGTCTACCAACAACTCAAAGAACCGGCCAATGCCGCGACCCAGTACCAAAAGGCTCTGGTAGCTGATCCTAACGACGCGGCCGCGGTGTACAACCTTGCGATCGTAGAGACTCCTAACAATCCTCTGAACGCGATCAATCTCTACAAGCAACTGTTGCAGCGCAACCCGAATGATTCAAATGTGCTTTTCAATCTCGGCCTAATTTTGGTCAGCAATGGTTCGGCGATCGAGGGGCAGGCGGATCTCAACAAGGCCATTTCGATCAATCCAGGTTTTTTGAATCGCGTACCCAAGGGAATCACGGTTTCACCTTCGTTCTGAGCGCGAGAAGCAGATTGCAGTGAAGGGCAAGCGGGCGCTGGTAACCCGCATCCCGAGAAAAGGTTACTGACAGACATGCCCTGCGAAGGTCCACAACCCGGGCGCTCACGGAAGCCGATCTCGATTCCGAAGGTCGCGTCGGACTTTCGCCCGAGCTGACACGAGTGATCACGCCTCGACACCTCCTGGTGTCCATCGGAAATTTTGGTGCAGCCCGACCGGTCGATCCCGACAATCCTCGTCCCACGTGCTTACTTCGGGTCGATCTCGATTCGACGCAATCGCACTGGATGGACGTGGGGTGTTCGGAAGAGCCTTTGATCGCAGGTCTCGGAATCTGCGCGGATGAACGGTTCATCTACCACGCGAGCCTTGCCAAGACTGACCACCGCACGGTCTTGAGCGTTCTCGACCGCGACACCCTGGCTGTCTTGCACGTCCAACAGCTGCCGGAGATCTCGGATGTCCATTCGATCCAACGGCTTGAAGACGAACTTTTCGTCGCGTCCACCGGGACGGACGAGATCGTCGCATACCGAATGGACGGTTGTGTTGCCAAAAATGCTCGCGTCGTGTGGAGTCCCACGGGCTCAGGAACTGATACCCACCACATCAACTCGCTAGGTCAGCTGAATGGCGAACTCTGGTGTTCGGCCTTTGGGGACAGAGGAGGCGAGTCCTGGGTGACCGCGGGAAATGGTTATGTCCACAATGTCTCAACCGACAAGAGGCTTCTTGAAGGCCTTCGGCAGCCGCACTCCGTGACCTTTTATGACGGACAGCTCTACTTCTGCAACTCCCAAGCCGGGACGGTTGACTCATCTGAGGGTACGGTGGCATTCCTGGTCGGCTATTCGCGCGGTCTCGCTTTCAGCTCGGAGGGAACGATGTATGCCGGCACAAGCCTTAGCCGTCGCACGACCCACGGTGCCGATGAATTCCTCAACCTCGGCAATGCCGGACTACTCAGTGGTCGCTGCGCTGTAGTCAAGATTCCCCCAGAAGGATCTCGCCTCGAGATAGGCCTGTCGCACGCCGGATTCGAGGTCTATGACCTGTTGCTGGTCTGACTCGCTGATCGGTCAACGCCACCATGTTGGCGATCTCGACGGACAGCGGCCTTGACCCAGATGACGGAGCAATGGAGCGAACCTCCGAGAGCTCCATCCCTCCTCAGAGACGAGATCGACGACATTCGTGATGCTGGAGGTCGCCTACTCTCGCTTGACGTCCGTCGAGCGGAGTTTGTCCAGGTAGAACCCCATGTTAGCGAACAGCCGCGGCCGGTCATCTGACCAACGCAATGCCTTGACCGTCTCCTGAAGCGCTTCTTCGAACATTCCCAACTCGCTGTGACAGACCGCGAGATAGTCCCAGGGACCCCAGGTGTAGGCGGTGTCGTCAATGAAGCCCTCCGTCGGTCGGCTGAGTGCCGACGCCGCGGCGAAGAAGGGCGCGGCTTGCGCCCACTCCCGTAGGTGATAGTGGTGCAATCCAAGTCGCATGAACGCCTCCGCCCGGGTGCAGTCGAGCTGGACCGCTTCATGAAGGAACGCGAGCTTGCGCGTTACCCGACCCAGTGAGTCGGCACATGCGGACATTGACAGAAGCGCCGAGTGACGCTCCCAGACGGCCGTTTCGGCCCCATCGAGGTACTCCCGATAGGCGGCCAGGGCCTCTTCGCATCGCTCGTGGTCTCTGAGCTCATTACCCAGGTAAAAGAGGGTGCGCGACGACCGATCGCCCCCCGCGACGGCGCGCTCCAAAATCCGCAAGTTCCGATCGACCTTCTGACCCCGGTCCTCGGATCGGGGCCGGTGTTCCACCCAGGCGTGAGGCCATCGCAGGGGAGGACCCGGGACTCCAATGAACTCATGCACCGGTCCCACCCAACGAAGACCTGCGCTGCGGCGCACCACGCGTTCGCGCTCGTAGCTGAACGTGCAGCTGTTCGGATCGGTCTGCGAGAAAGTCACGCGATAAGGAATCGCGACGACGTCCACCTCGGGCCGGTTCAGGAGCTCGGCTTTGAGCCGGACGAACCCCTGCTGGGCCTCGGGGGGAATCCGGTCGTCTGCATCGAGCCAGAGGATCCACCGCCCCGTGCAATGGCCAAATGCCACATTCCGTGCGGCGGAAAAGTCGTCGATCCATTCAAAGTCGAAAACGTTCGCGCCGTGCCCAGCCGCCACGGATTTCGTGGCATCCTGCGAGCCGGTGTCGACGACGACGAGCTCGTCGCATACGGCCGCGGCATCCTTGAGCACCTCGCCTATCTGCGCTTCGGCGTCCTTCACGATCATGGCCAGAGACCAAGTGACATTGCTTTGGACTGCAACATTCGGATTCACTGACAGCCACGCCTTTCCCAGTGCGGAAAACGATGTGAGCGGGCACGGTACCGCGATCCCCGCCGGCAGCTGAGCAGCAAAGGGGAAGCATTTAGAGCGGTCTTCAGGAGCGGCTGATCGACGAGCCCCTGGCCGGGCTCCATACAGGGCAGCCCGAGGCTGTCCGCGATGGGGTCGTCACCAGGCGTGATCTGCCGCAACCGGTGAGCGCTCGCAGACGGCCTCGGGCAGGGCCGGCAAGTCAGGTACGACCAGATTGAGCCGACCCAGAATGGAGAGGGGGTCAAGGAAGGGACCCCGCCCGTGTGCTGATGTCGGCGGGCGACGAACCTGTCGAGAGCCGACCTCCTCGACGTTGAATACTGCTCGCACCCGGCTTGGTCAATTGCGAGCCCGCACTCCGAGTCTGCTCGCGCATCGTCTCGTTCTTTGTAGTGGCGAAGCTCGATGCATTCTCTTTCACGAGGCTCTGCGCAGCACCCGCTAGAGAACGATCGAAGTGGCTGTAGATATACACGTGTGGTTGGGAGGAGACGAGTCGGAAGTGCTTGTCGAAGTAAGCGGCAAGCTGCGGAGTCCATGGGATGTAGTCACTGAACGGGACGGCAAGCACGACGTAGTCAGATTGAGCGAACCACTGTTGCCAAGCTGCGGGAAAAGCAGCCGGATATGGTGGTGCCGTTGGTGGCGGTTGGCCATTATCACGCGTCAGGAACATCCCGAAAGGATCGACGATTGCAGGACAGCCCGTCTGTGAAGGGTTGAACCGGTTGGCGGTTAGGCCGAAGTTCGTGTCGTCGGCCACGACACAGGAACCCTGGGGAATCTCAAAGGCCACCGACGCGGCGGGATCCTCCGAACTGGCCAAGTAGTAGGCAGCATAGGAAGCATCCTGTTGCACGATGAGTGCGACAGCGCCGGCAACTCCGATCATCACAGCGCTGCTGATTATCGCCAACGTTCTTTTGTGAGCCCCGGGGAGGTGATCCGCCCATTGGCGCGCCCAGAGGACCAGCTGCGCCACGCACACGGCGAGGAGCAACGCAAGGAATGCCGCCGGAAAGTAGGCGTAGTGGTCATAGAACTCGGGTGACGAGAACATCCCCAGCATCACGATGACGACGGCCAGGAGGATGAACCACTCCAGTCTCGATCGAGAGCGCCATGTCGTGATGTACACCACGGCCGCGATCACTGCTAGCACGATGAAGAGCCCGAGCGCGAGGCCCGTTGTCGCATTGAGACCTGGGAGCCCGCTCAGTCCATTCATCATGACAAGTCTCTGTGCGATAGACAATGCTCCCCGACCAGAGGTGCCCCGATGGATCTGCGCGGTGATCACGTCGTGTAAGAAGGTGTGAGGAGCAAAAACGAAGTAAGGCAGGCACGGAACGGCGAAGCCAAGGAACAAACCGATCACTAAAGGACGCAATCCACGTCTCCATGCCGGCAGACAGACCAGGAGCGCAGCCGCCGCAGGGAGCACCGCCCATAACTTGATCGTCCCGGCGAACCCGATGGCCAAGCCGCCGAGAAGGATCCTCCGTGAGCTCGCTAGTTCGCCGCCCCTGAACAGGGCGACGACACCGAGGAGACAGAAGCACACCAGGTACGGCTCGAGCAACAAGGTCTGATCCGCCGTGACGGCCAGTGGGAAGAGCGCCAGTGAGATTCCGGCCGCGAGCATGGCCACCTTGCCCCGATCACGCATCACCAAGGCCGCCAGGGCGGCGTTGAGCCCGGTCACCGCCGCGGTCACGCAGCGAGCGACCGCCATCGCATCACGAGTCCCGATAAGACGCCCGAGGAGGGCAACGGGCCCCATGACGAGCGTGATCCCGGGTGGCTGGGCGAAGTCGAAGTCACGGTACGGGAGCACCCCATGGACGAGCCGCGTGGCGGCACCCAGATAGACGCCATCGTCGTACCCGATGCCCGAGTACCCGTGGATGCCGAGCATCACGAACGGAAGTGACAGCTGGTAACAGCAGATGCCCAAGGCCAGCAGTGCGACACCGGTCGGTATCCATACGGTCGCGGGCACGCGACGGATATCCACGAGCCGGGCGCGGACCCAATCGGCCGGCCGCCTACGGCGCGTCGACAGATCGTCGAGCGAGATGTCGCGCTTCACCAAGATCTCCAAGGTGGCAGAGAGCATACGTGCTCGGCTCAAGGCTGGCGGCGGCACTTGGCGCGAGAGGGCCGCCCCTTCCGCGATAATCGGCTCATGACATTCCGGATTGGCGAGGCCGTTCGCTTCGCCGGAAGCGACAGCGTGGTGAGCGAGGTCGGGGAGCGCGGCGGGCGGGCCGCCTATCTGATCCTGAACGGCGAGAGCCGCCTTCCGATGTGGATCCCAGAAGACATTCTCGAGGCACACCAGGGGCCGGGGCGACGACCGTCGCAGTTTCACCAGAGAACGCCCGCGGTGATCGTGGTCGACGATTTCCTGCACGACCCGGACGAGGTCCGCACCCTGGCTCTGGCTCAGGAATACGCCTCGGATACACGCTTCTACAAGGGCCTCCGCTCCCGCGAGCGGTTCCTATGGCCTCACCTGCGAGAGGAGTTCGGGCGCCTTCTGGGGAGACCGGTCACAGAATGGCTCGGGCACGGGGCCAACGGGGTCTTCCAGCAGACCAGCAGCGACGACCCCCTGGTGTGGCACCACGACACGCAGGGGTTCGCAGCGGCCGTCTACCTAACCCCCGATGCCCCGCTCAGGTCGGGAACGAGTTTCTGGCGTGACCGAACGTGGGGCTGCCGGCGAAGACCGAGTCACCATCTCGAGACGACTCGACTGGGCAGCACGGAAGCGGTCCAGGCGGCCGGGGCCGTCGTCTACGACGCGTACAACCTCGAGCACGGCGACAACTGGGAGCTGGTCGAGGCAGTGGCGGGCTTGTACAACCGCCTCGTCATTTGGGACGCCAGCTTGATCCACTCGGCCACCTCCTACTCGGACTTCGACGATGGCGGGCGCGCCCCGAGCCGGCTGGTGCAGCTGTTCTTCTTCGACGCCGACTAGACCAAGACGGGGTCGCGGAAACTCAGATGAGGAGGTGGCCACCCAGCCGAGGACCATTCTTGACCGCCATGAGATTGGCGCACACATAGGAGATGTTGTTCTGCTCGTGCCATTCGCTCGGGAAGTATGTGACGAGCCGGCTCGTCTGAAACCGACATGAGATGTGGGGCACGTATTTTGCGTAGTCCCGATTGGTGAAGTACCAGAACGAATTCTCGTTGTAGAACGCGACATGGGTGGGGTCCTGAAACGCCCCTCGCCCATCGGTGCTCGGCGTCAGCGTGAGCAGCATGCCACCGTGACCAAGAAGACGATACGCCTCGTTGAAGAACGCCACCTTGTCCGGGACGTGAGGCAGGAAGTCGACCAGACGGATGACTCCCACGCTTGAGTCTGGGAGGTCCATGCCCTCGCAGAAGTCACCGACGAGGTCAACGCCTGGGGCGTCAGCCCTGCCAAGGCCCAAATATCCGGCTGGCTTGCTCTCGAGGGGACCGAGGAAGAGCGCCTTGAGCCCCCGACGGTTGGCCCAAGCCAGCGCGTTGGGCTCGATGTCGCGGTCGTAGAGGGCCACGGTCTCCCGCTGGATCCGCGCGTTGATCTCGTTCTCCCGCTGCGTGTTGGCCTTGTGCATGCGTTGCAGGTAGATGCACTCCTCAATGAGGTGGAACTCGGTGAGCTGGTACATCCGGCACATGAGATCCTGGTCATCGAGCACATCCTTCGTGGCGTCGTAGCCCCCCGTGAGCTCGTAGATAGCGCGGCGAAAGGCACGGACGTGGTTGGGAGCGAACCAAATGAAGCTGACGTTGTGGGGGTAAGCCTCGAGAGAGTTGCACTGCAGAACGGAGCGCCCGTCAACGACGGTCTCGACGTAGATCCAGCCGTTTCGCTCGTCGAATCTCATGTCGTCCCGCGAGCCGTCTTCCTTGATTTGGGCGAAGTGGCTGAAGACGAAACCGGCCTCTGGGTGGGCGTCGAAGGCCTCGACGATCAGCTGGAGAGCGTCAGAGCGCAACTCGTCGTCGTGGTCGAGCTCTACCAACAGCTCGCCCAGCGCCAATGAACACGCGTGCTGCTTGGCGGCTCCAACCCCCGTGAGGTCGTCCTCTATCACGACGCGAAGTCGCGAGTCCTCGACCGGCGGTCGCCAGCGAGCTCCTTGATTGAGGACGACGATCCACTCCCAGTCCTCGTAGGTCTGGGCGAGGAGGCTGCGCATGCAGTCGTCGAGGTACCGGGTCTGGTGGCTCGGACTGAAGACGCTCACCCGGGGCCGGTGTGCTCTTCTGGCCTGTTTGGCGCCGATGGCGCTTGGCGGCGTTGGATTGTGGCTCACGACGTGTTTTGTAGCAGTTCGACATCGTCCACGAGCGAATGCCCAGGCACTGGCCCGGTTGGCATCGCAACGACGTGGCTCCAGGGGTATCTCGAATCCGCCGGAGAGCGCTTCGCCACTACCCGGGTTCGCCACAGCCTATCGAGCCTCATCGGTCGCGTCCGACGACGACTGGTCGTCCGCACCGTGCGAAGATCTACGGCGTGACGCGCACGGAAGTCGCCGACCACGTGTCTCGTCGCTCCCCCCCCGCCACTCACGCCACCGGCCGATTCGTCCAACGGGTCGATGTGGCAACCACCCCGCTCACTCTCGCCCTGATCGCCGGCGCGGTGAGCCTCGCGATCGGTTGCTACCAGCTCAGCCTTCCGCACGTGCTCTCTGGCGTTCTCGGGTGGAACGAGGGCTACGACGACGGCGTCTACCTCGGGGTCGCCACGCGTTTCGTTCACGGAGTGCTTCCGTATCGCGACTTCGTCTTCGTGCAACCACCCGGGATCGTCTACCTGATGACGCCCGTCGCTCTCGTCGGAAGGATATTCGGGACGGATCTCGCGCTGGAGATCGCGCGCTGTATCACCGTCGTAATCATTGCCCTCAATGCCACGCTCGCAGGGCTGGTGGTCCGCTCCGTCGGGAGACTGGCGACTGCGATTGCGGCGTTCTCCCTCGCCCTGTGGCCGCTCACGGTAGGGGTCGATCGCACGCTCGAGCTCGAGCCATTCCTGGTTTGCTTCTGTCTGCTCGGGGCGATCCTCGTCTTCAACGGGAACGAGCTCGGTTCCTGGCGACGCGTGCTCTTCGGAGGGATGGCGTTCGGTTTCGCCGGAGCTGTGAAGATCTGGGCAATTCTTCCCATCATCGCCGTCCTCATGATCTGCCTCCCCAAATGGCGGAGCCGAGGGTTGCCACTGGTCCTCGGCATCGGCATCGGCGCGCTGGTGCCAAGCCTTCCCTTCCTGATCGCTGCCCCGCACGCCATGTTCCACGACGTGATCGTCGCCCAATCGCAGCGCCAGCTGTACTTCGGAACCACTCCCACGTCTCTCGGAGATCGACTTCTTCAGATCGCTGGGCTAGGCGGGACGCCATCGGCAATCAGCAATTCGGCCGCGCTTGGGTACATCGTGTTCGTCGTCTTCGCGCTCTTGGTCGCAGGGGTGTACATCCTGGGTGCCCGACGCCGCACCCTGGTGGAGTGGTTCGTCCTCGTGGCCAGCGTCGTCGTGTTCTTTGGATTGTTCGAAGCCACCCAGGTCGAACCCCACTACGCGTACTTCCCGGCCGTGTTCTTGGCCATGCTTCTCGGGATCTGCCTGAGTCACGCCTTCCGCGCGGTATTGGTACTGGTGAAACGGCGGTGGGCACCCCACCGACGTCTGACGTTGGCGATTCCCGTCCTCGCCGCCGCGCTTGTGCTCTTCCTTGTCGCCTTGCTCGTCGCTCAAGACACCGCATTCGCGGACACCTACCTGTCTGAAGCGTCAGATCCGTCCGCCGGGCTGGCGTCGGTGATTCCCCCTGGCGCCTGCGTGATCTCCGATTACCCATCGGATCTGATCGTGGCGAACCGCTTCACCCCGACGCAACCGGGATGTCCCGCGGTGATCGATCCGTTGGGGTCGTATCTGGCGGACGACAACGGTGACACCCCGCACCCGTCACCACCCTTTTCTGTCGCGTTCGTCGAAGAGTGGTTCTCCTGGTTACAGGTTGCCGACTATGTCGAGCTGCGGATACCCTTCAGCGACTTTCTCCCGTGGACGAGTACCACCGCTGCCTGGTTCAATCAGAATTACCGGCTCGTCGCCCACTTCTCCTACGTCTATCCGCAGGGATACATCGATCGGGTGAAGTACGAGTACGTCTACAAGAACATCTCGCCAATGGCGCTGCCGATGCCGGGCTAGCCGAACACACCAAGGCCGAGCGCTCCGAATTTGTTGCCCGCATCCGTCTCGGGCAGCGTGTGGACCGCACCAACATCGCCCTCGGGGCGGCAGCCAGGCAGTGGCTGGAGCGAGGGACCGGCGTGCGGGGAGCCTGGGAACCGACGACAAGGGAGCGCTACGAGCGGATCGTGCGGCGCTGCATCGAGGACTCCCCCGACCCGGCTTTGCGCCCCATCGGCCAACTGCGCCTGCGGACCCTCAACGTGGACCAGGTGGCGGCCTGGTCCAAGGCCAACGAGGCGACCCTCGCGCCCACGACCGCTGCCCTGGCTCTCCTCACCCTGCGCCAGGTCTGCCGCTTCGCCCTGCGCCGCGGCTGGATCGCCGAGGACCCCCTGTGGCGAGGCTGGAGGCCGGTGAGAAGCCGCGCTGGGAGCCGAGGGCCGTCGGCATCCTCGAAGGGGCGGACCTGGTGAAGCTCTTGGCCCACGCCGGGACATACCGGCCGCTGTTCGAGTTGCTGGCCTTCACCGGACTGCGGATCGGCGAGGCCCTCGGGCTGCGTTGGGGCGATGTCGACTTTCAGGCCGGGGTGTTCTATGTGCGCCAACAGCTCGGGCGAGACCGCCTCCCGAGGAAGCTCAAGACCCCCGCAGGCGTACGGGAGGTGATCCTCTGCGCCCCAGTGGTAGCTCTCCTCGCCGAACTGCGCGGGGCCGAGGCCCGAGGGACAGAGGAGTTGATCTTCCAGACCACCACCGGCAGGGGCCTCGACCACCGCCATGTGGGCGATGCCTTCCGGCTGG
>OUNO011273766.1_pt1 | contig 11294 bp, 8 predicted proteins | sample 1779811 | NCBI WGS metagenome assembly OUNO01 (sample SAMEA3914804, study PRJEB12502) | metagenome | biome: forest; material: soil | place: Canada | collected 2010-06-25 | depth 0.3 m
GCGCGGCGCCGAGGGTCGCGGGCTGTGCGAGATCCGCGACGCGGTGCTCGACCTTACCGTCGGCAGCGTGGCGCGAAATCGCGATCACCTTTTCTCCCGCCGTGGCGAGCGCAGCAACCAATGGCCTTCCAACGTTTCCCGTAGCTCCGATGATGGCGATCATGAGCCGAATCTGCGCCCGTCCTTCACTTGCGACAATGAGTGACGTGAGCGCATCATCTGCTACAAAACGATCCTAATGCCGGATCTTCTCGAAAATGCCGAGCTGCTCGCGTTCGCCAAAGCGGCCGACGCAAAATCGCTAACACGTGCTGCCGCGGAGCTAGGCATCCCGCGCGCTACGCTCGGCAAGAGGCTCGCGCGGCTAGAACAACGGCTGGGCGTGCGCCTGCTCAGACGAACGACACGTAGTCTCGCGCTCACGGACGCTGGCGAAATTTTCTACCGGCAGGCGCGACTCGTTCTCGATGCACTGAGCCAAGCCGAAGCGAGCATTCGGAAATCGGGCGACGTCATCTCCGGAGACCTGCGCGTCTCGTTGCCGCCGATGACGGGGTCGGACTTGTTCGACGTCATCGCCGGCTTCGTCGACGCGCATCCGCAAGTACGACTCCACCTTTTATTCTCGAGTCGCATGGTGGATTTGAAGCGAGAGGGTTACGACGTTGCGCTCCGCGCTACCGCCCAACTCGAGCCGGGGCTGGTCGCGCGCACGATCGCGCGTACGAACCTCGTCGGCGTTGCCTCACGCGCGTATCTCGCCGAAAATGGAGAGCCGCGGAAGTTGAGCGACCTGCATCAACATCGTTGTCTGACGGGGTTCGCGCGTGGTGAGCTCCCGCAGACGCATTGGGGCAACGGTAAGAACAAGATTCAACTGGACGGAGCTCTCTCATCGAACAGTCCCGAGCTTCTCTGCTCGTTGGCGGCGCGAGGGCAGGGAATCGCGTTCGTGCCGGCGACCACGGCGAAGCGCTACATCGAGCACGGAGACCTGGTGTTCGTTCTTCCAAAAATTCTGCGCGTCGAGGGACGCGTGGCGCTTGTCTACCCCGAGCGAGACCTCATGCCCTCACAGGTTCGCGCCTTCATCGACTGGATGGCCGCACGGTTGCCTCCGTTATTCCAACAGGCTGTGCCGTTTCAAAGCGACAGCAGCTCCAAAGGAGTGAACGTGCCGAATGCCGGTGCTCAACAACGGCGCCGTGGAAAGAGGCCGCCACGGTCTTCCAAAAAGCAGTCTCGGCGCCCGGCTTGAGGCATGATCAATCGAGGATGATCACGTCGACACCAAACGCCGTTCGGCTTTGGCTCTTTGGCGAGCGCCTCACTGGCTGACGCTCAGCTGGCGGAGCTCGATCCCACGCGGCGCTGCGGCACCGTGATCGCCACCGGCCGAGGTCCGGAGAGCTCGGCCAACGAGGCCGTCCGCGACTGGCTGCGTTTAGCGGCTCGGCGTGCCTGGGCGCATTGTCTCGGTGTGCTCAGGGGCCTTCTTGTTGGCAGAGGCCGGGCTCCTGGACGGCAGGCGCGCGTCATCGAGGCTGGAGCGATCCCAACTGCGACACGATCTTACGTTGCGGGAGAAGCCTGGCTGGGCGCCTCAGTGCTCGCGAGCCGCCTGCTCTCGGTCGACTTCGACGTCACCGACGAGGGTCCTACCCGTGGACGGCGTTGCTCCTCAAGGCGCCAATGGCGCTGCGATTCGCGTTTTGAGGCCATCGACGAAGGGTTACCTAAGAGAGCGGCGGCGTCGCCGTTTCCGAAGGGGGCATGCAAAAAGGTGAGCAAGTCTAGGTGCGTGTCATGAAGTTGACCCTCCGCTTCGTTTTGTTGGTTTTGGTATTGTTGGTCGGCCTCGCCGCGAGCGCGACGGCTGGCTCGCGGGCGTTGACACAATTGGACGTCGCCCTCGACGGCGTTGTGAAGGGCGACATGGAGCGCCTGCTGGCTATTACTCACGCGCGACGTTTGTTCCGTTCGCTCGTGTTGCTGGAACGCAACTACCTGCTCGCGGCGTCTTCCGACGAACGCAAGAGCATCGACAAGAAGCTGGCGTCGACCGACACAGAGCTGATTCAGCAACTCGACAAGTACGCGCAGCCGATGCCAGCGGAGGACCGGGCCAGCGCGGCCCGTCCGAACCCGGCGCGAGCCCTCGCGGAACGCATGAATGCGCGCAATTATCTCTGATGTTAACAAACAGCTAGAGCGATTTTGACAACCTGAGAGGTTTTCATGACCCGTGGCGGCGGGCAAGTCCATGAACCCGGCTGCACGGGCAGCACCGCCTTGCTCGTCCTAGCCCCCAGGCCCGCTCAGACGCGCCGCAGCCAATAGCCGGGCTTGCGCTTGGTGTGCGCCACGGCAGCTACGGTGATGCCACTGTCAACGGCCACGACGTAGACGATCGAGTACGGAAATCGCGACAGCAAGTAGCGCCGAGCGCGCGGGTCGTCGACGCTGATCGGCCAAACCTCTCGGGACCTTCGACGATCCACTCGACCGCCGCAATCAGCTCGGCACGGAAGTCGTCGCCGAGCCCTGGCACTCGCTCGTTGTACCAGCGAACCGCGGCCTCGGCCTCGGCCTCGGCCTCGGCACTCGCCGCGCGACAGAGCGATCCGAAGCATTTTGAGCGCGATTTCCAAGCGTTGGCGTGCAGGGTCGCGTGCCGCCTAAGGTTATTGCCAACGCCGTCCGCAGGATTCGAATCCCTCCCTCTCCGCAAAAAATAAAGTCTCTCACTGTCGCGCCGCGCCGAATCTCCGCGAGCACGGCGGGAGGGATTCGAACCTCAGAGACCAAACGGGGCAAATCGACGGACCACGAGCCGCACTGACCGAGCGTTCGCACCGAGCCGTAACGCGCCCACTCATGCACGAAGCTCCGCCGCCGCACGCTTGGCGCGGTTCATGGGCTGCGCTAGCAGCAACGCCCGATGGGCTCGATGGTCGAGCAGTGGCGGAAAGCGCATGCGAACGGGCGGGCTGAGCCTGCCGATGCCGAGCTCGGTCAGAAGCTCGGGCGAGCGTTTCACGACAGTCGACGCGACGCCATGGCCAGCGCCGCCACCCTGCGTCTGGTCGGCGCTCGGGATTTGCCAACTGTGCTCGAGGGCATGCGCGAAGTCGTCGATCCCATGGCAGCGCATGCGGGGCTCGCGTGCGGCACTCTGAGCGAGCTCGCGGCGCGAGCGGATACGACTGAGCTCCGTGATGCGCTCCAGACGCTCAGCGATGCCTGGAAACCCGCTGCCGTCGATCGCTTTGCAGACTGGGTCGCTGGCCCAACTCCTCGGTACGAGCGACGCGAAGGCGACGCTGTACCGGCGCTGTGTAACCGATCATGCCGCTCGCCAAGAGCTCGAAGCACTGCTTTCAGTCCGACTCAAAAAAGGTCCTGCGGCACTTCGCCAATCCGCGCTTCGCTGGGTCAACGCCCTGGCCGAGCTCGGACTCTCGCTCGACCTCGTCCCTGCGCTCGAGAAGCTCGCCAAGCCGGAAGCCGGTCAGGCGGCGCGCAACGCTCTGTCTGCGCTCGCAGCCAGGCTACCGACGCTCGACCTCGAGAGCGCACTCGCTCACGTCGCCGCGCAAGAGCGGCACCTGATTCGCTACTGGCACGGCATCAAGAGCCTCGAAGCGCTCGGCAAAGCCGGGCACTTGGGCGAAGCGCTGGAGCGCGTGGCGGAGCTCTACCCCGCCGCCGCGGAGCTCCAACTGATCGCGACGAACGACGCCGCTTCGTTCTTCCGAGTTCATACGCGTCTCGGGCTCTGCGGCTTCACTCGCCACGTGGCTCAACTCTCGCTCGCGGATGCTCTGGCGCGAGCCCCGCGGTTATTCCCGGAGCTCGCTGAGCAGGACCTAGACGAACGCGGCGGGCTGACGATGCGCACGCAGCAGCTGTGCTTTTACCTGGGGCCCACTCAGTACATCGGTGAGCGCGCGATCACTTGGTTACGAGCCTCCGCGCTCGATCCGGCTCCGCCCTCGTGGCCCGCTGCGTGGAAGGGCTGGAGCAGCAAGCCGAGTCGCGGTGAAGTGGCAATTCGCGCGCTCGGCTTCGCCGCCATTGCACCTGATGCGAACGCAGCGCGTGCCGCGCTCGAGCAGCTCTTGCGAGCGCCATTGCCAGCCGCGAGCCACGCCGCACGCCCTCGCGATCTCGGCCGTGGCGCTCGCCGTGCCGGCGCTGCTGCTTCATCGCGCGCACCCCGACGTCGAATTGCGGCGGCTGGCGTGGGCTGCGCTCAGCGATGCGTGCGCGACCAATCACCCCACGGCACGCGTGCACATCTTGGAATCGTTCGCACTAGCCGCCTTGAGCGACGCGGACGAAGATGTGCGAGCGTCGGCCCGGCGCGCGCTCAGCAAGCTCGAAGCGCGTCGCGCGCGTTAGCGACGAGAAGCGCTCCACTCCCGCGTCGGCATCGGGCCGAGCTTCGCGGGAACAGCGCTCTTGGCACTGCCCACTGGGTGCACAAAGTTGAGCAGACCTTCTCGCAAGGCCCCCTCCCTCTGCAAGCTTTTGCATCGGCGAGTGCACTTCGGCGCAGCGCGCGGCGTCGAACACAGCGCGCGCTGACGAACGCAATACGCGGTCTGCTTTTTGCTTTGGCCATCGCATTCGAACCGGAGCGCAGGTGTCGCTCCCCAACTCAAGGAGACGCCATGCTTATTCGTCAGCAACCAGCGCGCACCATTCTTGGGGCCGCGCTCTCGTGCGTCGCGCTCATCCACTGTGGGAGCAGCGACAACGGCTCGGGCTCAGCGGGCGCAGGTACCGGAGGCACCGCGCATGGCGGCAGCAGCGGCAGCTTTGCGGTCGCGGGCAAAGGCGGTGGCGGTGCCGGCGGCGCGAGCGCCGGTGCGACGGGCACCCCGGGTGGCGCGAGCGGCAGCGCGGCCACTGCGGGCGCGAGCAACGGTTGCACCACTGATACATCGTGTGGCACGGGAAAGATCTGCGATGCCGGACTATGCCAAGTCGCACAATGTGCCATGAACGACGACTGTGGAGCGTCGCAGATCTGCGACAAACAACGCTGTGTGACACAGACATGCACGCCGCCTGCAGTCACGCTCAGCTACGCTGCACCGGCGGGCACGCTCGCAGTCGGCTTGATTGGCTCATTCAATGGTTGGGGCACGGGAGCCGCGACTGCCGCACCGTGGCTTCTCACCCAGGGAGTCACCAACTGGAGCGGCAGCTTCATGCTCAATACGGGCGCGAACGTGTACAAGTTCTTCGTCGAGACCGCCACCGCGTGCACGCTCGACGCCGACGCCGGCGCCTCGGGGAGTTGCGATCCCTCGCAAGCCTGCTTGCAAGGGCACTGCTGGGGCTACGTTTCCGATCCGGCGAACCCGCACACGGCAAGCGACGGCTTCGGTGGGCTGAACGCGATCATCGACATGAGCTGCACCGGAGCAATCCCGTACGTTCCGCCAGTGATGGGTGAGGCCGGTGCGAGCAGTGACGGCGGTGCGGCCGGCGCTCACTGAGCGGCTTCTTCCAGGAGGCGAAAAGAGTGCGCGGGAACGGTGAGCGTGCTGCTCACCGTCTCGCCGCTCAGCACGTCGCGCTCGGTGCCCGCGGGCAGGTCGAAGCTGCGCGCGCTGGCGCCGCGATTGATAGCTACGAGCACGTTCTTCCAGGCGCTGCAGGCGGACATGCGGTACAGCCAGGTGTCGTGGTCGGCGGAGAGCGTGCTGCGCGTGCCTCGGCTCAGCACGCGGTATTTGGCGCGCACTGAGAGTAGCTGACGCACGGACTCGCGTAGCGCTTTCTGCGGCGGCAGTAGCGCGCCGTCCCGCCAAGGCATCATGCGGCGATTTTCGGGGTCACCTCCGCCAGCGAGGCCGATCTCGTCGCCGTAGTAGAGAACCGGAATGCCCGGGCTCGTCAGCAAGACTGCAAACGCCAGGGCCATGCGTTGATACGGGATCGCGTCCGTCGGTTGTGTGAACTGACCGGGCGCGTTGTTGCTCGGTCCGCTGCCCGTAGTCGCCGCGTCAATCTGACCGTTCGCATAGTGGATCGAGCGAGGCAAATCGTGATTGCCGAGGAACGTGGACATGATGGATTCGACGCCGTAGTAGTGGTCATTGGTGCTGACCCAGGAGGCCAATTGGTCGAGGGGCAACTTTTCGACCAGCAGTGCGTCCGTGAGCCGAGCCCGCAGCGGGAAGTCGAACTGACCGTCCAAGCGTCTGCGCGGGTCGACCAGACGCCGAATCGCGGCTTGGCCGTAGTCGAAGGTCTCACCCACGACGTACAGCGGCACCGTGCGCGAAGCGAATTGCTGGTTGATGCGCGCGCGCAGCGCCGTGGGCCAGCGCGTGGATACGTGCGTGATCGCATCCAGCCGAAAGCCGTCGAAATCGAAGGTTTTTGCCCACCAAGCGGCATCGTTCAGCGACCACCCGAGTGCGTCCGAGCTGGCGTCGAAATCGAACGGATACAGCCAGCTGTCGAACGCGCACTTGGTCCGCCAGACTGGGTCGTCCCAGAGATCATCGCTCGGGTCGGCGGTGCCATTGTCGCACAAGCGAAAGCCTTGCCCACTACCGATGAAGAACTCGGGGTGCGCGCCGGTGAGCGGGCTCGACTGATGGACGTGCTTCATCACGTAGTCGAGGATCACGCGCAGCCCGCCACTCTGCGCGCCGTGCGCAGCGTCGAGGAGTGCATGCATGTCCTGTGCGCTGCCGAAATGCGGGTCCACCTCGGGCGACGGGCTCGCGTTGCCTTGCGCGTCGAACTGCAAGTTGGGCGGCGCCGGGTAATATCCGTGATAGCCGCCAAGCCCATTCAACACAGGCGGGCTCAACCAGAGCGCGGTTGCGCCCAAGCCTTGGATGTAGTCGAGGTGTTGCCGTATGCCTTGCAGATCGCCTCCGCCGTAGCCAAAGCGCGGGTCGTCTGCGGTGCCCCCCTCGCCGGGGCTCGAGCCTTTGCCGTCCGAGTCGGCAAAGCGATCGATGAGCACTGAATAGAGCACCTGATCGTGCCAGTCGAACCCGGTGCTCGAGCCGATGCACGTGACAGGGCATGTAATCTTCAGCGCGGAATTTTGGCTCAATTCGTCCAAATCGGGGTTCGCGGGATCGGTCACCCACTCGCTCCCGTTCAGCACGAACTTGTAGCTGAACGTGCCGGGACCCAAGTCGAATGCGCCGGACCACGCGCCGTCGCTGCTCGAATAGTCTAGCCCCGTGAGATCCTCGGCTTGCCACGCGTTGAACGAGCCGGATACACGCACCGAGTCGAGCTTGCGGCCCTTCGGATCGTAGCGAAAGCGATGCACACCGCACGGCAGCGGGCAGCTGGGCCCTCGGCACGCTAGGGCGCCGCCTCCAGCTCCCTGCGCGGCTGCGCCGGCACATCTGTCGCCTTCGCAATCGCCGCCGCTACCGCTGCCGCCATTCACGCCCCCAACCCCGCCGCTCGGCGCTGATCCGCTCCAGCCGCCGTTGGCGCTCCCGGCGGCGGAGGGCGCACCTGCACCGACCTGCCAGCTCGCCCCCGCGTTGGATAGCGTGCCGGGCGGCGCGCCGTCATCACCAACGGCAGCGTGGCACGCGCCAACGAGAACAACGCTGAAGCCGAGGAAGGAGCGAGAACACATGTCCGCTGACGGTGCAACGCGAATGCCAAGCAAAGCCTGCGCGTCACCGCGTGCAGCGTTCCGAATTGCGCGCCGCAAGGAGTGCACGTCGCTGCACCGAAAAGTGCAACTGGCGGCTGAATTGATGCTCGAATCCTGGCGCGACGGCGAACGCGCGTAGCGGCATGCTAGCTGCACTCAGGCCGATATGAGCTGGCATCGTGCGTCGCTTCGGTCGTTCGCGAGCGCTGTGTTGATCGTGGCCTGGCTATCGGCACCTGCACAGGCAGCGACGTTGACGCAAGCCAATGGCGATCCCATCCCGAGCCTCGGCAAGATCTGCCTCGACGCGAGCAGCCACACTACCGGCGGCCTCGCTGCGGTATTCGCTTCCGCGACCTGTATGCCACCGGGTCAGACCGCGATCGGCGCTCCATGCAATACCGAGCAGTCGTGTGCGACCGAGAAAGCGCGCGTGCTCGCCTCAGGCGTGACGTGCGAGACGACCTGGCTGCACGGTGTGAACGACGACGGGTGCGCGATCGATCCGCTGAAGGGCGAGGTGCTCGGCCTGAACCCGTGGAACGACGTGCAAACGAGCTACAACACCTTCCAACCCTTGCCGTGCAAGGTCACGTTCTCGGTAGTGTCACGCGGTACGGCGCTCTTTCACGATGCGTTCGGTTGGTACAACGCAGTACCCGGCCAAGCTCCGGATGCGAGCGATTTGCACGTGATGCTCGGCTGCAACAGCCAAGTCGGGGACACGGCCTCGCTCGACGTGGTGCACGAGCCTGCCTATAAGGGCGGACAAATCGGCTACTTCCTGCTCACTCCGGAGAACCGCGCCGCCAATAAAGCCTGCGCAGGTGGCGACTGCTGTGCGAGCGTGCAGCGTTTCGAGGCGGGCGTCGGCTACGCGTATTTTACGGAACCGAGCCACAACCCGGAGGCCGCCGTGAACGGCAAACCGTACGTGCACTTCATCGCATACGACAGCCGGCTCACGCCTGCCAAGTTCTACTTTGCCTGGGAAGACCTGTACCAGCCGAGCGGCAGTGATTTTACGGACGTGGTGGTCAGCGTCGAGGGCGCCGAGTGCAGCGGTGGCGGAGAGGATTGTCAGACTACGGACGGCGCCCAGGGGCCGTGCGGGCTCGGCACGCGCGCGTGCAAGAACGGCGTGCTCGCGTGCGTGCCGCGTGCCACGCCCCATAGCGAAGCCTGTAACGGCATCGACGACGATTGCAATGGCGCCATCGACGACGATGCGCCTTGCCCTCAGGGTGACACGTGCTTTCGCGGCCAGTGTCAACCGAGCTGCAAAAAGGGCGAGTTCCCCTGCGCCGTGGGCCAGCAATGCGACGATGCGAGCGGCCTGTGTTTGGAGGCGGCCTGCATCGGTCAAACCTGTGCCGCGGGCCAGGTGTGCTCGGGAGGCGTGTGTAGCGCGCCGTGCCAAGGCGTGGTGTGCCCCGGCGAAAAGCTATGCTTGGCCAACGAATGCGTCGATTTGTGCGCGAAAGCGCAGTGCGCAGTCGGCCAAGTGTGCTCCAAGGGCGCGTGCATCGCGGGCTGTACATCGTGCGGTGGGCTTACGTGCAAGGGCAGCGAGCAGTGCCAAGAGACGACCGGGCACTGCGTCGATCCCACGTGCGCCGCGCCTTGTGCCAGCGGTTTCGCGTGTCGTGACGGCGCGTGCGTGGATGAGTGCACGATCAGTGCGGTGCATTGCCCGATGGGTGGTGCGTGCCAAGCGGGTGCGTGCCAAGCCGCTGCAGCGTCTGGGCCCAACGGCAGCGCGGGCGGCGGTGCTGATGGCCCGCTGGACTTCGGCACGGGCGGCGGCGAAAATGGCGTTGGCGTTGGCGCGGGTGCTAGCGCAGGAGCGGTTGCGACTCGTACTCGCGCGCTGCCAGCCAGCGCATCGTGCAGTTGCGCGGTGCCGGGCGGCGCGGGCGCGAGCTCTCACGCCAGTGAGCTCTGGGTTCTGCTCGCCCTGGGCCTGCTCAGCAGCGCACGCCGCCGAGCAGCGCGTCACTCTTCCAGCGACATGTCACTCAGCTTGTAGAACAGCGTGCGACGGCTGATGCCGAGGATGCGCGCGGCCAACGTGCGGTCCCCGTTCGACTTTTGCAGCGCCTTGCGGATCGCCTTGCGTTCGGCGCGCCGTACCACGGCTTCCAGCTCCACCAGGCTGACCTCACTCTGCGCGTCACCCGCCGAGAAAGCGCCCGCCTGCAGCTCGAGCTCGGCTTGCACCTCTTGAGCGCCGACTAGCGAGCTGTCGGTTAGCACCACCAGGCGTTCGACGAAGTTTTGCAGCTGGCGCACGTTGCCCGGCCAACGCGCGCTCTTGAGCAGCTTCACGGCCTCCGCCGAAAGGCGCACTTGCTTGCCGTTCTCCGCCGCGAAGTTGCTCACGAACTGTACCAGGAGCGGCTCGATGTCATCTGCGCGTTCACGCAAGGGGGGCACATCGATCCGGACGACGTTCAAGCGATAGTAGAGGTCCTCTCGGAACTCGCCCTTCTTGATCATGCGCTCCAGGTTCCTGTGCGTGGCAGCTACGAACCGCACGTCCGCGTTGAGCGTCTTCGTGCCCCCCAAGCGCTCGAATTGCTTGTCTTGCAGCACGCGCAGCAACTTCACTTGCATCGCCAGCGAGATGTCGCCGATCTCGTCCAGGAATAGCGTGCCGCCTTCGGCGAGCTCGACGCGGCCGAGCTTGCGCGTGACCGCGCCAGTGAAGGCCCCCTTTTCGTAGCCGAACAGCTCGCTCTCCAAGATTTGCTCGGGCAGAGCGGCGCAGTGCACTTTGATGAACGGTTTTTCGCGGCGCGGGCTGAGCAGATGCACGCGACGCGCGACGACCTCTTTTCCCGCTCCGCTCTCGCCGCGCACGAGCACCGTTGCCACGCCTTGCGCGGCGCGACGAACGGTCTCGAACACTTCGCGCATGGGCGCCGACACCAGCGTCATTTGCTCGCGCCCGCCGCGCTTGACCGGCGGCGCCTCGGCCACTCGCGCACCCGCGGTGATCGCTTGGTTGACGACGAAAAGCAGCTCTGCCGGAGCGAGCGCGCTCGATAGGAAGTCCGCCGCGCCGGCCTCCATTGCCGCGCGCGGGTCCGGGCCTTCACCGTCCGCAACGAGCGGCAACACTGGCACGTCGGGACAACGATTCACGAAATCCGCGACGGCTTCTGCGACGTTCGAACCAGCGCCGGTGCCGAGCAGCAACGCATCGAACGATTCGGACTCCAGTAGCGAGTATGCGGCCTCCGCGCTCGGCACGTGTTGCAGCGCTAGGCGGCCGCCCGACAACGCCTCGCGCAACGTTTCCACGCGGGGCCCGTCTGCATCGATGAGAAGGAGCTTGCGAGAGAATTCGGTCATGTGAAGTCAGCGTTGGGAACGCCCCGATTAGAATTAGCACACCTCGTTAGTTCGTGAAGCACCTCTCACTCCAAACGCGCGTGCGCTTCTCGGTGCACCTTCTTGCACTCAATTGCACTCACCTTCACCCCAAACGCGACCGTGCGCGGCGCAACGCGGGCGATTCATGCGCGCTGCCTCGGGCATTCGTTTTGCAGCCGTGTCGCGCATGAGTGCCCGCCACCTGTGTTATCTCGCCTACCTCTTGCTCGCCCCTGCATGCGCGGTCGCCGCCTCGCCC
>OUNO010003227.1_pt2 | contig 11281 bp, 9 predicted proteins | sample 1779811 | NCBI WGS metagenome assembly OUNO01 (sample SAMEA3914804, study PRJEB12502) | metagenome | biome: forest; material: soil | place: Canada | collected 2010-06-25 | depth 0.3 m
TCGAAGGCGAAGACCTGGGCGCCGGCATAGCGCCGGAAGGACAGCGCCATGATCGCCAGCAGGACCGACTTGCCCGCGCCAGTCGGCCCGACGACCAGGGTGTGGCCGACGTCGCCGACATGCAGCGAGAAGCGGAACGGGGTGGCGCCGTCGGTGGCCGCCTGCAGCAGCGGCGGGGCGGAAAGGTGCGCATCCCGCGCCGGCCCGGCCCACACCGCCGACAGCGGCATCATGTGCGCTAGGTTGATCGTCGAGATCGGCGGCTGGCGGACATTGGCGTAGACCTGTCCGGGCAGGCCGCCGAACCAGGCCTCCACCGCGTTGACCGTTTCGGCGATCACCGTGAAGTCGCGACCCTGGATGGCCTTCTCCACCAGCCGCTGTTTGTCGGCGGCGGCCTGCGGATCGGCGTCCCAGACCACCACGCTGGTAGTCACGAAGGCCTGGCCGATGTCGTCGGAGCCGAGGTCCTGCAGCGCCGCGTCGGCGTCGGCGGCCTTGTTGGCGGCGTCGGAGTCGACGAGGGCCGAGGCCTCGTTGGTCATCACCTCCTTGAGGATCGCCGCCACCGACTTGCGCTTGGCGAACCACTGGCGGCGAATGCGCGACAGCAGTTTCACCGCGTCGGTCTTGTCGAGCATCAACGCCCGCGTGGTCCACCGGTAGGGAATGGCCAGGCGGTTGAGGTCGTCGAGGATCCCGGGGTAGGTGGCGCTGGGAAAGCCGACGATGGTCAGCATGCGCAGGTGCTGATCGCCGAGCCGGGGCTCAAGCCCACCGCTCAGCGGCTCCGTCGCCAGCAGCACGTCCAGGTGCATCGGCGTCTCGGGGACGCGGACGGCCTGGCGGGTCGTGGAGACCGCGCCGTGCAGGAACGACAGGGTCTGGGCGTCATCGAGCCAGGCCGCCTGTGGCATGAAGGTCTCGACCAGATGCAGGATGCGGTCAGTGCGCTGGATGAAGCCCTTGGCCTGCTCCCAGGCGTCTATCCCGCGATGGGCCCGGCCCTCGATCATCAGGCCCTCGACGCGGGCAGCGTCCTCGGCCGGCGGCCGCCAGGCGAAGGTCAGATAGTAGCGGCTCTCGAAATGCGCGCCCGCCTCGGCGAACTGTTCGCGGCGTTCCAGATCGACCAGGGCCGAGGCCGGGTCGGGGAACAGGGCGGCGGGGTAGCCAGCCGCCGGGTCGCGGCGCGCCTCGACGAACAGCGCCCAGCCCGAACCCAGCCGGCGCAGGGCGTTGTTGAGGCGCGCGGTGGCGGCGACCAATTCGGACGGCGTGGCGCTGTCGAGGTCGGGGCCGCGAAACCGCGCGGTGCGCTGCAGGGCGCCGTCCTTGTTGAGGACGACGCCGGGCGCGACCAGGGCCGCCCAGGGCAGGAAGTCGGCCAGCAGCGAATCCGTATTGCCGTAGGCGGCCAGGCGCATCATCGCGTCAGGTCCGCAGGTAGGCGGGGTAGCGCAGGTGGCGGCGCGCGACCTCCACGAACTGCGCGTCGTGCCGCGCCGCCCACACCGCCGCCGCGTGGCCGATCGCCCAGAGGACGAGACCGGCGACCCACAGCCGCAGGCCAAGGCCCAGGGCCGCGGCCAGGGTGCCGTTAGCGATGGCGACGGTGCGCGGCGCGCCGCCCAGCAGGATGGGCTCGACCAGGGCCCGGTGGACGGGCGCGAAGAATCCGGCTGGCGTGGCCATGTCCCCAGGCTGGTTCATGCGACCAGCGCCCCGCCGCCAAAGCTGAAGAAGCTGAGGAAGAAGCTGGAGGCGGCGAACGCGATCGACAGTCCAAAGACGATCTGGATCAGCCGGCGGAAACCCCCGGACGTGTCGCCGAACGCCAGGGCCAGGCCCGTGGTGATGATGACGATCACCGCGATGATCTTGGCGACCGGCCCTTCGATCGATTCCAGGATCGATTGCAGCGGGGCTTCCCACGGCATGGACGATCCCGCCGCCTGGGCCGGCAGGGCGTAGAGCAGACCTGCCGTGGTGATCAGACCGACGCCGAAACGATCGAGCATGGTGCCGGCCAGCAGTCGGCGTTTGCGGCGCGCGGCTGTGATCCCAAGCGATGCTTTGGAAGAGGTCATGATGGGTCTCCAAGCGGGGTGAGGGCGTAGTCGCCGTCGGCCAGGCCCTGGACGGCGGCGAGTTGTGTCAGGCGGCGCTGCCCGCCGCGGCCGACCAGGACAGCGATCAGGTCAATGGTTTCGGCGATCAGGGGGCGGGGAACCGTGACGACGGCTTCCTGGATCAACTGCTCAAGTCGGCGCAGCGCGCCCAGGGCTGAACCGGCGTGCAGGGTGGCCACCCCGCCTGGATGGCCCGTGCCCCAGGCCTTGATGAGATCCAGCGCCTCGGGGCCGCGCACCTCGCCGATGATGATCCGGTCGGGCCGCAGCCGCAGGGTCGAACGCAAAAGCTGGGTGAGGGAGGCGACCCCGTCCCTGCTGCGCATCGTCACCCGGTTGGCGACCGCGCATTGCAGCTCGGCGGTGTCTTCGATCAGGACGACGCGCTGGTCGCTGTTGTCGAGCTCGGCCAGCAAGGCGTTGACCAGGGTGGTCTTGCCGCTCGACGTGCCGCCGGCGATCAGGATGTTGCGACGCTCATGGACGGCGGCGCGCAAGACGTCGGCCTGGCCTTGGCGCATGACCCCGGCCGAGACGTAGGCCGCCAGGCGGATGACCTGGCCGGCGGGCTTGCGGATCGCGAAGGTCGGCGCCGCCACCACCGGCGGCAGCAGGCCCTCGAACCGCTCGCCGCCTTCGGGCAGTTCGGCCGAGACGCGGGGCGAGCCGCCATGCACCTCGGCCCCAACGTGGTGGGCTACCAGACGGATGATCCGCTCGCCGTCCTCGAAGCCGAGATGCCGGCCCGTGTCGGTCAGCCCCGCGCCGAGCCGGTCGATCCACAGCCGGCCGTCCGGGTTGAGCATGACCTCGACCACGTCGGGCGCGGCCAGCCAGGCGGCGATCTGGACGCCCATCGCGGTGCGCAGCATGCGGGCGCCGCGGGCGGCGGATTCGCTTCTGAGCGGGTGCAGCGACACGGGTCAGCCTCGACAGGGCCCAGCGTTTCGCCGGGGATCGGGCTAACTAAAGAAGGCCGGGAATCCCCAGCGGCAACAAGGATCCGGGGACGGTCGAGGCCTGGCGTGCAAAGACAGGCGGTGGCGAAGAGAAGGCGCGCGAGCGGCGGCTAGCTTGCGCGTCCGGGCGCCGACTTCAGGCCGGCGTGGCCATGGTTTCGCTGTAACCGATCATCTTCAACCACGGCCTACCGTGCTTGCGCCGTCTGGCCGACCGCGACCCCACGACCGACGACTGATTGGCGAACAGGACGTAGCAGATCGCCCCGTCCCGGGTGCTGCGATACTTGATCCCCTTGATCGCACGGCCGTCGAACCGCACGGACGTGCGAAAGTATTCCGTCACGGCCTGAGTGGGCACGTACTCGACATGGACGCGCTCGTCGCGCGCGATCGGGCGAGCAAAGTCCCTGCGGAACCCGTGCATGAAGGTCGCCCACATCCGGTCGGCGGCCTTGTCCATATCGAACAGCGATGGGAACGGCGGCGGCTGCGACAGGTCCAGGATGATCTGGTCCTTGCGGGTGGCAAATAGGCCCGTCGCGTAGTTGCCGGCAACGTCGACCGTTTCGAGCAGGGCCGTCGCCTGGTCCTCCGCGCCATAGAACATCGAAATTCCGGGCGGGCTCATGCGGTTGGCCTGGATGGCGAGATCGCTTGGGGGCGGCCCCATGCGGGCGGCGTCGAAGGGCGCAAGGCTGGGGTCCAGCTTCTTCTGCGCGCGATAGATTTGAGAGCCCCGGGGCAGGGTTTTGAAAAGGTTTGCCCGCTCGCAGTAGCTGGCCAGCGCCTGCAGCCAGCCAGCCAGGTCGTAGCCCGCCTCCTCCTTCTTCATCCGCCGCGTCAGGGACGGGGTGTCGTACTGGAGGAAAAAGAAGCGCCGCTCATGCATGAGAACGCGCTGGAACAGCGACCAGCTAGTGGCGATCGGCTCATGGGGGCGAGGGCCGTAGGGGTCCCGCTGGCACCACTGGCGATCGCCCAAGCCGCTGATGATGTCGTCGCGCAGACTCGGGCCGGCAGTCTTGGCGAACTCGAGCTGCAATGTGTCGTCCACCAGGTCGATGGTGTCGGTCACATCGCCCATCCAGCCGCTTTCGCTTTCCCGGTCTAGGAACAGGCAATTTTCGGGAATGTCGAACTCAAGCTGGAGGCGCTGGTCCATGAAGCGGACAAGCTCGACCATCGGCGCGGCGATCGGCTTCCTGGCGGTGCGCTCGCAGTAACTGCAGGCCTGGGCGGCGGCATGCGCCTTGGCGAAGGCCTTCAGCCCCACGTCCTTCAGGCAGCGTCGGCAGACGTGCTTTCCCGCCAGGCCAAAGAGGCTGAGGCCTCCCTCGGTCATTTCCTCCTGATAGTGCTTGAGCGATCCCATCCCTAGTCTTCCGTGCCGGCCCGCGTGGCCGCGAGCAGGGGCTCGATGATGATCGTTGACCAGGCCTCGGCCAATCGGGCCTCCACGGCGGCGCGGGCCTTGTCGGGAGCCTCGGTCTCGAAGAAGGCCTGCCAGATATGAGCCAGTTCACGCTTGTAGCCGGGCACGCCGGTCCCATAACGGTTCACCGAACTGGTCCAGACCGAGGGCTGGCTCAGGAGGGTGTCCTTGAAGGCGTCGCTGCCGATCGATTGCGATTGCGCCAGGAAGTCCTGCTTCCACTTGGCGACGCGGTCGCGAAGGCTGCCGATGACTGCTCGGACGGCCGCCAGTTCCGCGTACTCCTGCTCAGCGTCCTCTAGAATATGCTCGATCCGCGAAAAGTGCTCGATGGACCGCAGGTTGGCGTCCTGGCGGACGCCCACGCCCAGGATGTGGAGCATCGAGAAGTTGGGCCAGTCTCCGTGCCGGAGCATGGCTGCCGCCACCGAGCTCTGGTGGCTGGCGGCCAACTGGTCGATCAGGTTTTGGTGGGCCGGCCGGCGAACGCCAGGCAGGGCGGAAATGCGCTCGGCCAGGCGGTCGAAGACGTCCTCGATGCTCTTGCGCGCGCCACGGGTCTTGACGACCTGGACGTTGGAGACAAGTTCGGCCACGTCGCGAACGGTGCGATTCAGACGTTCGATATAGACGCCGCGCATCTGCTGGATCTGTTCACGCAAGGAGGCCCAAACTGTCTCGGGCTTGTCGGCGTGGGCGTCGTAGAACGTCACGGCGATGCGCGGCAGACCGGCGCCGGACAACGCGTGGCCGATCTCGTCGCGACGCATGGCGCAACCCAGGGCTCGGGACATCGGCGTATCGGTCTCGTTGAGCACCTGCAGCGGTTCGTCGTTGCGGGGCAGGACAAGCAGGACCTCGCGCTTCATGGCCGCGGAATCGGAGCCGGCCTCCTCGTTCTCGCGTAGGATGCGTTGGACGGTGGCGTTCGGGGCGTCGGGGAACTTGCTGCAAAGGACGACGAGCGTGCGTGGGTCGTCGATATAGCCGCGCAGGTCTGGGCGCTGAGTGATGGTCTCGACGCCTTTGGTGTCGACGATGCTGAGGTCGCCAGTGGCCTTGAGGCTCTCGGAAGGAACCAGAACGGTGATGCGGCGCGGAACGGAGAATCGCGGGTCGAGGCCGCTGTTGATCTTGCCGATCGTCTTGGCCAGCCACTGCATGCCGTCGTCGGTGTCCTCGGACACAGCTAGCGAGGTCTCTCGACGAGACGGAAGGTCCATGGCCGCGATGATCTTATCGACCAGCAAGGTCTGGTCATCGCCGGCCGACAGGGCCGAGGCGATAGCGTCCTGGGTCTCGAAGTCATCGCCCGCCGGAACGCGCGTCGCCAGATAGCCGGACATGTTGCGCAACACCCGGGTGATCTCCGCGGGCACCGCCGCCTGGCCGCCAGCGATCCCGCTTACAAGGTCGCGCACGAGGGCCCTGATGGCGTCTTCGCCAAGAGGCTCGACGGCGACCCCGAAGGCCGGCGCGGTCTTGATCACCGTCTCGCAGACCGTCACCCGTCCCGATCCGACGGGGAAGATCGAACGCTGCTGGCCCCGGCCATCCACCGTTAGGAGGCGAGCGGCGTGGGCCAGCGCCGTCGTCTTTCCAACGCCGATGTCGCCGACCCAGGCGATCACGTGGTCTAGGCGCTCAATGTAACGCATGACGGTGGAGAGGTCGTCACGCAGCGCTGTGATGGTTGGTGCGAGGATGGGGTGGTTCTGGGGCGATTGCTCGAACGCCGAAAGCTGCTGCAGCGTCGCCTCGATCCGCCAAATCTGTTCGCGGTCCGGGTGAAGGAACGATGGCGGGTCGAAGTTGATCCAGGCGCGGCCGTAGTACTCTAGGATCTCTCCCGCGCGATCGGAGCCCACTACCCGCAGGTATCGTTCTGCGAACGCCGGATCCACTGCGCCGCCCTTCTCCAGGCGCGAGACTAGCGTTCCGTTGGTGTCGAGCGCCTTTGCGAGCGCGCCCTGCTTGACGCCAGCCTGGTCGCGCGCATGCCTCAGAACATCGCCGGGGATGGAGAAGAGCATGGTTGTGGTCCTTGTGGCGGCGAAAATCTGCGATCATAACTGTGCCAATGAAATGAAAATTGCAAACTCAATCGCAATTAAAGTATGAAAATATATTGTAACTTCGATCGGTATAGACGCAATTTTTGTCTCGACTGCCTTGCCGGCATGTCTTTTGGCCGGCGCATTTCACCGTGGATTGGGCCGATGGCGATTAGCCACCGCCGTCCTCAACGCCCGGAAACATGCCGTGCTGGCACTGGGGCGAACCACGCGACCGGTCTAGGTCGCGTCCGCCTCCGGCGTAGCGACCATGGCGGCGATGTCCTCCGATAGGGTCTTGCCCTTGGCGATCCGACGGCCGAGCGCCGCGAGGAAGTTCTCGTAGCGCTCGCGACCCTTGGCCTGCTGGGCCGACAGCGCCGCCTCTGGCAGGGCCAGGGTGTTGGCCAGCCAGAAGCGCACGAACAGGCCCAGCGCCTCGTTGGCGACGATGGTCTGGTGCTCGATGCGATCGGCCTGGCGTGACAGACGGTCGAGCCGCCGGCTCAACGCGGCCTCCAGGTGCTCGCTGTTGTCGGGGGACAGGAAGGTCGACAGCGCCGTCTCCACGACCAGGGCCTGGGAGACGCGCTTGCGGATCGCATATTCAGCCAAGCGACCGGCGAGGCCCGGCGGCAGGCGGAAGGTGTGCTTGGTGCGCATCGGCTAGAGCTCCACGCCGTCATCGGGATCGAGTGCGGCCTGGCGCGCCACCGCGGCCATGCGGCGATCGAGGCTCGCCGCATGGACCAGGGCGTCGTCCTGGTCGGCCGGATCGTCGAAATCAAATTCCTCCGGCGCAGGCCTCGGCGGCGCCGGATCGAGCGCAAGGTGGTGGGCGCGGGGATCGGACCGCTCCTCCTGGCTCTCCTGCGCGATCGGCGATGGGACCTGCGACGCCAGGTTCGCGGGCGGCGCGATCCTCGCGGTTCCAGACCAGTCGTCCGGTATTGGGGTTAGCGAACGCCAGGGCGCCGGCGGCGGCAGGATGCGTTCCCGCAGCCGCGCGTCTTCGTAGTAGCGGGCCTTGCTGGCCCGAATTGGCGGCGCGCCGGCCAGCATCACCACCTCCTGGTCGGCCGGGAGCTGCATGATCTCGCCCGGCGTCAGCAGCGGCCGGGGCGACTCGGCCTTGGAGACCATCAGATGACCCAGCCACGGCGAAAGGCGATGGCCGGCGTAGTTGCGCATCGCTCTTTCCTCCGTTGCCGTGCCCAAAGCCTCGGAGACGCGCTTGGCGGTGCGTTCGTCATTGGTCGCGAAACACACCCGCACATGGCAGTTGTCGAGGATGGCGTTATTGGGTCCGTAAGCTTTCTCGATCTGGTTCAGGGACTGGGTTATTAAGAAAGCACGCAGACCGTAGCCCGCCATGAAGGCCAGGGTGCTCTCCAGAAAGTCCAGGCGACCGAGCACCGGCAGTTCGTCCAACATCAGCAGCATGTCCTGCCGCTGACCAGGCGCGACCAGGGTCTCGGTCAGGCGACGGACGATCTGGTTGAGGATCAGCCGGACCAACGGCTTGGTGCGGCTGACGTCCGAGGGCGGGACGATCAAATAGAGCGAGCAGGGCGGACCTTCGACCAGATCGGCGATGCGCCAATCGCAGTGGCTCGTGACTCCGGCGACCGTCGGGTCGCGGTAGAGGCCCAGGAAGGTCATAGCCGTGCTGAGCACCCCGGAGCGTTCGTTCTCGCTCTTGTTCAGCAGCTCGCGGGCCGCACTGGCCACGACCGGATGGGGACCGGCCTCGCCAAGATGCGGGGTGTCCATCATCGCCTCCAAGGTCTGTCTGATCGTCCGCCGCGGATCGGAAAGGAAGGTCGCCACGCCGGCCAAGGTCTTGTTCGGCTCGGCGTAGAGGACGTGCAAAATGGCGCCGACCAGGAGCGCGTGGCTGGTCTTGGCCCAGTGGTCGCGCTTGTCGAGCGATCCTTCCGGATCGACCAGAATGTCCGCGACGTTCTGCACGTCGCGCACCTCGAAGAGGCCGCGCCGAATTTCAAGCAAGGGGTTGTAGGCGGAGGAGTCCGGGTTGGTCGGATCGAATAGCAACACCCTGCCCAGCCGCGCCCGAAAACCGGCCGTCAGGGTCCAGTTTTCACCCTTGATGTCGTGGATGATCGTCGAGCCGGGCCAGGTCAGCAGGCTTGGCACGACCAGGCCGACGCCCTTGCCCGAGCGAGTTGGCGCGAAGCAGAGGACGTGCTCGGGACCCTGGTGGCGCAGGTAGCGTCCGCCCAGTTGGCCGAGCACGACGCCGTCCTCGCCCAGCAGCCCCGCCGCGCGCACCTCGGCCGGGACCGCCCAGCGTGCCGAGCCGAAGGTCTGGGACTTGACGGACTCGCGAGCCCGCCAGACCGACATGGCGATCGTCGCGACGACCGAGGCCAGGCCGCCGGAGGCGGCCACGGCCGCGCCCCGCAGGAAGACCTTGGGCGCATAGGCGTCATAGGCGAACCACCACCAGAAGAAGGCCGGCGGCGGATAGAGGCGATGTCCGGCGACGACCAGCCAGGGCGGGCCCAACTGCGGCTGGTAGGCCAGGGCGTGGGCGGTCCATTGGGTCGCGGTCCAGGTGGTGGCCAGCACGATCAGGCCAACGACGAGGACCGGCGCCCACAAGATGCGTGTCGCCGGCATGGGCGGTCCTGGAAGGCTCAAGACTTCCAGGATCGGCAGCCGGATCGAGACCCGCAAGGCCAGCCGGGCGGCCGGAGAAGCCAGGCGGAGCCTGGCGGGCAAAGACAGGCGATGGCGCGGTTCGCGCCGGCGCGGCTTTGACGTCAATGGGCGCCGGCGCCGGCGCTAGTCCTGGTCCTGGGTCGGGGAGCCTAGCGGCATGTCCAAGCGCTCGCGCCAAAACCCTGGGGATCCTCGCACGACCTTTCCAACTCCCCGACTTTCCAGCTTACCGGGTCGACGGCGCCGGGCCCTTCCAGAGGCCGCGCCGCGCCTGTCGGGCCTCGGCTTCGGGCGCGGCGTAGGCGCCCTTGCTGTAGCGGCGATATTCGGTGGCGAAGCCCGAGCGGATCAAAGCGGCGTTGAGGTCCGGACTGGCATCCGACCAACACCGGCCTACGAAGCGGCCGTAGCGGTCGCGATCGACGACGCGGCAGCCGACCCGGCCGCGGGTCAGCCGCACCAGTTCGTCTCGCGCCGCGTAGGCGAAGGGCTGGGCCGCCGTCTGGCCGCGTCGGACCTCGGGCGCATCGACCCCGAACAGCCTCACCCGGTCGGCGCCGCATCGCAAGGTGTCGCCGTCATGCACCTGGGGCGCGGTGCAGGCGATGATGGCGGCGGCGATGAGCGATGCGGGCATGAGCCTGTCTAGCCTGGTTCGCTGCGGGGTGGTCAAGCCGCGCGGTCGAGGTACCAGGGGCGCCTAGTCGGGGGGCCGGCGGCGCAGATAGACGTCGAGTTCGGCATAGAGGCCGCCTAGGTTCAGCAGGACCAGGCGCAAGGGGCGGCTGTCGAAATAGGACGAGTGGGCGTTCTTGAACGCGGCGGCCGGGATCAGCACCTCCCAGCCTTCGTCGCGGGCGCTCCAGCGCAGTTCGCCGCGCCTGAGGAGTTCGAGCCGGCGCTCGGCCGTCGGCGTCCGGCCCGGCAGGCAGACCAGCCGTTGACGCAGGTTCTTCTGCCGCACGCCCAAGCGCAGGCCGATCCGCAGCAGCAGGAATACCCGGCCGTCGACGACCTCAGATGCCCAGCCGGACCGCTTTGATCTCGGTGTAGGCCAAGACGCCCACCAGGCCATTCTCTCGACCGAACCCGGACTGTTTGACCCCGCCGAAGGGCAACACGGCCTCGCCCCCGCCGCCGTTGACGATCACCTGACCGGCCTCGAGGCGGCCAATCAGTTCATGGACCAGCCCGACGTCCCGCGCCCAGATCTTGGCCGACAGACCATAGATCGAGTCATTGGCGAGCGCGGCGACCTCGCCGAGGGAGGCCGCGTCCGAGAACGGTGTCACCACCAAGGCGGGGCCGAAGATCTCCTCTTTTGCAACCTGCATGTCGGCCGTCGCCTGGGTGAGGAGGGTGGGCTCGAAGAAGTAGCCGGCGCCCGGCCGCGCTTGGCCGCCTCGAAGCGGCTGGGCGCCGGCCTGGACGCTGTGGCTGATGATGTCGGCCGCCCGCCGGCGCTGCCCGGTGGAAATCATCGGACCCATATCGACGCCGTCGATGTAACCTGGCCCAATGCGTAGCCGGTCCATCGCCGATCGCATCCGGGTCACCAGGGCGTCGTGGATCGAGGCCTGTACGAAGACCCGCGAGCCTGCCGCGCAGTACTGGCCGCTCTTGAAGGTGATCTCGCTCACGATCGCCGACGCCGCCTTGTCGAGATCGGCGTCGGCGAAGACCATCACGGGCGACTTGCCGCCCAACTCCAGCACCAGCCGCTTGAGATTACCGCGCGCCGCCGCGGCCATGATGGCCTTGCCGACCGCCGTCGAGCCCGTGAAGCTGATCATGTTGACGTCGGGATGATCGGCCAGCGCCTGTCCGGCCGCCGCACCCGCACCGGTCACGATGTTCACCACACCCGGCGGGATGCCGGCCCGGGAGCACGCCTCGCCGATGCGAAGCGCCGACAGGGGCGCCAGTTCCGAGGGCTTGATGACCACCGTGCAGCCGGCCGCGAGCGCCGCGCTCAACTTCTGGACCACCATCAGGAACGGCGCGTTCCAGGGCGTG
>OUNO010013667.1_pt1 | contig 11275 bp, 8 predicted proteins | sample 1779811 | NCBI WGS metagenome assembly OUNO01 (sample SAMEA3914804, study PRJEB12502) | metagenome | biome: forest; material: soil | place: Canada | collected 2010-06-25 | depth 0.3 m
CAAGCAGGCCCGCGGCTTCCGCCAGTTTCTGCTGCGAGGCCGCGTCAAGGTCACCGCCGAATGGGCGATGATCTGCACCGTCCACAACCTCCTGAAACTGGCCGGAAACCGCCTCGCGCCGGCCTGACGCGGGCCACATCCCGGCCCTCGAGCCCCGGACACCGCAAAATCCGCCCGATCAAGCTATCGGCTCGAACGCAAGACCGCCAACCGCCAGCAACTCACGGCGCGCAGCTCGTCTCGCTCCGCGTCGACCATTACGGAGTCGGTCTGCTAGGCTAGGCCGTTAGAAAGCGGCCGTCCTCACCGCCAATCGCCATACGGGACGACCTTGTTGTCGACGTCGTGGCCGATGTCCGCGCGGCCGAGCCAGGCGATGCCGGAGCGCCCGCACCAGTACCGGGTGACCTCTTCTTCGGTCATTCCGAAGTCGGGATCGTTTTGCGAAATGGCGCTGCAACGACCGAGCCTAAGGCCAGCGACGCGGCGGATCTCCGGATTGGCGGTGATGTGGCCCAGGTCCCGGTCGATCCGGTACATAGGCTCGGAGACTTCCTCGAGCATGAGCACGTGGCCGGTCAGATCGGGTTGCAGGGGCGTGCCGACGATCGAACTGAGGATGGCGATGTTGAACGCCGCGGCCTTATGAGAGCCGTCCAGGCTGGGCTCGAGCGCGTCCGGATCGCGGTCGACCAGCCAGGTCAGGGCGCGCGCGATCGCCGCCTCACCGCCGTTCCGCAACACGTCCTGCGGCATGGGACCGTGCGCCACGCCGCTAAATCCGGCTCCGTAAAGCGCCGCAAGCAGGGCGCCGCCATCGCTGTAGCCAAGATAGACCTTGCGCGAGGCCACATCACGGAGCCTCGGAAGCACCATTTCCGCCAGTCGGCCCGAGCCATAGCCGCCGCGTGCGAACCACACCGCCTCGAAGCGCTCGTCGTTAGCGACTTCGACGAAGGCCTCCGCACGGGCGGCGTCATCGCCGGCGAAGTGGCCTGACTGGGCCAGGCACTGGGGGTGAAAGATAATCTCCGGCGTCTGGTCGGGATAGAGCGCGGCGGCCAGGGCGCGCACCCGATCTGGCGCCTCGGACGACAGCCGGGAGGCCGGCGCGACGACGGCGATGCGGCGAGCCGCGCCGCTCACGACCGCCCCCCGCGAAGAGTTGGTGATCCACAGCGTCGCACCCGATTGCTCCCGTTCGGTCCGACCCATAGGGTCCGCCGGTGATTCAGGGCCAAGCCTACTTCTTCTGCGGTGTCGGTGGCAGCGGCATGACGCCGCTCGCCCTGATCGTCCAGGCCAGAGGCGCCTGCGTCGAAGGCTCCGACCGCGCGCTCGACCAGGGCCGAAACACCGCCCGCTTCGACTTCCTGCGCGCCCAAGGCGTCGGCCTCCATGCCCAGGACGGTTCCGGGTTGACCCGCGCCAACCAGACCTTGGTGGTCTCCGCCGCGGTCGAGGAGACCATTCCCGACGTCCAAGCCGCGCGACGCGTGGGCGCATCGGTCGTCACTCGCGCCGAGCTGTTGGCCGAGTTGTTCAACGCCGCCGAGATCAGCGTGGGCGTCGCCGGCACCAGCGGCAAGTCGACCACAACGGCGATGATCGGTTGGATCCTGGTGTCGGCCGGCCTTGATCCGACGATCATGAACGGGGCCGAGATGAAGAACTTCGTCGGTCCCGGCGCCCCCTTCGCCAGCGCCCGGGTCGGCCGAGGCCCGGCCTTCGTCAGCGAAGTTGACGAGAGCGACGGCTCGATCGCCCTCTACCGGCCAAGGGTCGCGGTCGTGAACAATATCGCCCTCGACCACAAGTCCATGGACGAACTCCGCCGTCTGTTCGGCGACTTCGCCGCTCGCTCTGAGACGGCGGTGCTGAACCTGGATAACCCGGAAACCGCTGTGCTCGCCGCCAGTCTCGAAGCGACGGGGCAAGTGACCTACAGCCTCGCCGGCGCGCGCGCCGACCTGGTCGCCGGACCGCCGGTCCTGTCGCAAGGCGGAATCGCCTTTTCGGTAACCGCGCGGCGCACCGGTGAAACGGCCCAAGTCAAATTGAACGTCCCCGGCCGTCACAACGCCGCCAATGCGCTGGCCGCCATCGGAGCGGTGGGCGCGCTCGGGGTCAGCCTGGCCCAGGCCGCTGACGCACTCTCGACCTTCACCGGCGTGCGCCGGCGGCTCGAGGTGGTCGGCGAAGCCAATGGGGTCGTCATGATCGACGACTTCGCGCACAACCCAGACAAAATCGCCGCCACTCTGGAGACGTTGCACGCCTTCCCGGGCCGGCTTCTGGTGATGTTCCAACCACACGGCTATGGGCCGCTCCGTCTGATGCGCGAAGCCTTCGTCGACAGCTTCGTCGAACACCTGAACGACGCCGACGTGCTGCTGATGCCCGAGCCGGCCTATTTCGGCGGCACCGCGGACCGGTCTGTCAGCAGCCGCGACATCGCCGAGACCGTGGCCAGACGCGGCCGCCACGCCGCCGCCTTACCTGATCGACCCGCCTGCGCAGACCGCCTGGTCGCTTTGGCAAGGCCGGGCGACCGCATCGTCGTTATGGGCGCGCGCGACGATTCCCTCTCGCAGTTCGCCGCCGATCTGCTCACGAGGCTGGCCGCTTCAGCCCCCGCGCCCTAGCGAACTGGCTTTGCTCCAGACGCGGCATTGCCCTATCGATCCGGAGGTACATGGAGCAGCGAATGAAGATTGAATTCACCCCTCTCAGGGACGAGCCTGGCGCGACGGGAGCCTTGGCGCTTTTCGCCTTCGAGGACGGCCCGCTGACAGGCGCCATCGGCGACCTGGACCGCGCTACAAGCGGCATGGTCGGGCGAGCGCTTGCCGGGGGACGCTTCACGGGAGCCAAGGGGCAGACCCTGGACCTTGTGGCCCCGCACGGGGTGGAGATTGCGCGCGTGGTTATCGTCGGCGTGGGGAAAAAAGCCGACTTCGATGAACGCGCCGCCGAGCTGGGCGCGGCGCGCGCCTGGCAGACGGTCAAGGCGAGCGGCGTCAAGACCTTGGTCATCCGCATTCCCGGGGCTTCGCCCGCCCTTGTCGCGCACGCCGCGCTGGGGGTGCGCCTGGGGGCTTACCGGTTCGACCGATATCGTACGACCGAGAAAGCGGAGAAGAAGCCCTCGGTTACAGAAGTGCGAATTGCGGGGGATAAGCCGGCTGCGGCGACAAAAGCGTGGAAGACGCTGAGCACCCTCGCCGACGCCATTATACTGGCGCGCGATCTGGTGTCTGAGCCCGCGAATGTCCTCTATCCGGAGGAATTCGCCCGGCGGGTGAAAAAGCTCACCTCGCTCGGTCTCGAGGTCGAGATCCTCGGCGTGAAGGAGATGCGCAAGCTGGGCATGGGAGCGCTCCTCGGCGTTGGCCAAGGCAGCGTCCGGGAGAGCCAGCTGGCGATCATCCAATGGAGAGGGGCGAAGAACCCTGCCGCCTCGCCAGTCGCCTTTGTCGGCAAGGGCGTGTGTTTCGACTCGGGCGGCATAAGCATCAAACCGGCCGAAGGCATGGAGGAGATGATCACCGACATGGGCGGGGCGGCCGCGGTGACCGGCGCCTTGGCGGCGCTGGCCGGCCGCAAGGCCAAGGTCAATGCGGTCGGTATCCTTGGGTTGGTCGAGAACATGCCCGACGGCGCCGCCCAGCGTCCGGGCGATGTGGTCACCACCATGTCAGGCCAGACAATCGAGGTGATCAACACCGACGCAGAGGGGCGTCTCGTTCTGGCCGACGCGGTCTGGTATTGCCAGGACCGTTTTCATCCCCGCATCATGATCGATCTCGCCACCCTGACCGGCGCCATCATCATTGCGCTCGGCAAGGATCTTGCAGGACTGTTCAGCAACAACGAGGCCCTGGCGGAAAATCTGCTCACGGCTTCGAAGGCTAGTCACGATCACCTGTGGCGCATGCCGCTGCCGCCCCAGTACGAGAAGCAGATCGAAAGCCGGGTCGCGGACGTAAAGAATACTGGCGGCCGGCAGGGAGGTTCGATTACCGCTGCGTTGTTCATCCAGAAGTTCGTCAACGGTGTGCCGTGGGCGCATCTGGATATCGCCTCGACGGCGTGGAAGCCGGGGTCCACCGTGCCCACCATACCCAACGGCGCCACCGGCTTTGGCGTCCGCCTGCTCGATCGGCTTGTCGCCGATCATTACGAAGGTAAGAGCGCCTAGATCGAGCGCGACGACGCCGTGACCGAGACCACATGCGAAGTCTGGTTCTATCACCTGGAGCGGAGCCGGCTCGAGCAGGTGCTGCCCGAACTGCTGGAAAAGACTCTGGCCCGGGGCTGGAGGGCGTCTGTGCGATCCACGAGCTTGGACCGGATCGCACAGTTCGACGATTGGTTGTGGTCCTATCGTGACGACAGCTTCCTCGCTCACGGAGTAGAGGGCGAGCCCTTCGCAGACCGGCAACCGATCCTGCTGGGGCAGGGGTCCGACAACCCCAACGGCGCCAAGGCCCTGTTCCTCGTCGACGGAGCGGAGGCGGGCGACCTGGCTGGTTTCGAGCGGTGCGTGATGATCTTTGATGGCCAAGACGAGGAGGCGGTGGCGCGGGCGCGCGCCCGGTGGACAAAGCTCCGGTCCATAGGCCACGCGGTCGCCTATTGGCGCCAGGGAGCGCAGACCGGGTGGGAGAGGCAGGCCTAGCGCCTCGTCTTGCCGCCGGACCTCGCCGGACCTCGCCTTGGCGTTGGCCACGGGCGCCGCTATAAGCCCGGACCTTTCCGTTTCTCCGCCGAAGAGTGCGCCCTCCCATGACTGAACGTACGTTTTCGATCATCAAACCGGATGCTACGGCGCGCAATTTGACGGGAAAGATCAATGCGGTGATCGAAAGGGCTGGGCTGCGCATTATCGCCCAGAGGCGCATACGGATGAATCGCTCCCAGGCCGAGACCTTTTACGAGATCCATAGGGAGCGCCCGTTCTATGTTGAGCTGGTCGAGTTCATGACCTCCGCTCCCGTGGTCGTCCAGGTGCTGGAAGGACCTGACGCGGTGGCCAAATATCGCGAAGTCATGGGCGCCACCAACCCCGCCGAGGCTGCCGACGGCACGATTCGCAAACTGTTTGCCCGCTCCATCGGCGAGAACTCAGTCCACGGATCCGACAGCCCGGAAAACGCCGCCGCCGAGATCAGCCAGTTCTTCCAAAAGGAAGAAATCGTCGGCTGACGCGCGCGTGTCAGGCAGCTCTCAGTTCTCCACACACAAACGCCGATTCCCCGGCTTCGAGCAGTGCGCCCAGCACGTTCTCGGCCTCGTTGACCGACACGATGAGCACGAAACCCACCCCGCAGTTGAAGGTTCGACGCAGCTCATCCTGCGCGACGCCGCCGCGCTCCTGCAGCCATGCAAACACCGGCGGGAGCGTCCAACTGTCCCAATCGAACACCGGTCGCAGATGGGCCGCCACCGCTCGCGGCGGATTTTGCGCCAGACCGCCGCCGGTGATATGCGCCCCGCCCTTCAGCCACCCGCGTTTGGCGAGAGGCAGGACCGATTGGACATAGATACGCGTCGGCGTGATCAAGGCTTCCCCGAGCGACGCCTCGGAAGCGAATGGCGCCGCATCCGACCATTTAAGTCCAGAGTCCTCAACAATGCGGCGGATCAGCGAGTAACCGTTCGCGTGGGGGCCGGAGGAAGCCAGACCGATCATCAGGTCGCCTGCCTTCTGGGTGTCGAGGCGCGGCAATACCATCGAGCGCTCCACCGCCCCGATGCTGAAACCGGCGAGATCATAGTCGCCGCCAGCATACATACCGGGCATCTCGGCGGTCTCGCCGCCGACGAGCGCAGCGCCGGCTTGGCGGCAACCATCGGCGATGCCGGTGATGACCTCGGCGGCGAAGTCCAGGTTCAGGCGCCCGGTCGCGAAATAGTCGAGAAACACCAGAGGTTCGGCGCCCTGGGCCAGCAGGTCGTTCACACACATGGCCACCAGATCGATGCCGACGCCACGATGCAGTCCGGTCTCGATGGCCACCTTGAGCTTGGTCCCGACCCCATCGGTTGTGGAGACCAACAGCGGATCGGCAAAGCCAGCCGCCTTCAGGTCGAACAGCGCGCCAAATCCTCCGAGACTGGCGTCGGCGCCCGGGCGCCGGGTTGTCCGCGCCAGCGGTTTGATCCTCTCGATGAGCGCCTCGCCAGCCTCGATGTCCACGCCGGCCTCGGCGTAGGTCCAGCCGTTGGACGGGTGAGTCATCTGGATCGGTCTCGCCAATTGAAGGGGACTCGCGAGCGTCTGGCGCGCCACACTCTTGCAGACTCGCCCTCGGCCAGGGGTATAGCTAGCCGATGATGCCGATCACGACCACGGCCCAACTCGCCGGATTTTGCGAAAAGCTACGTGGACAATCCTTCGTCGCGGTCGACACCGAGTTCATGCGCGAGTCCACCTACTGGCCGAAGCTGTGTCTCATTCAAGCCGCCGCCGGAAGCGCTGAAGCGGTCATAGATCCCTTGTCGCCCGAGATCGATCTTGAGCCTTTCCTGGCCGTGATGAGGGATGAAGGCATCGAAAAGGTCTTTCACGCCGCCCGGCAGGACGTTGAGATCCTGAGCAATCTGGACGCCATGCCCAGGCCGCTCTTCGACACCCAGGTGGCCGGAATGGCGGCCGGGTTTTCCGAGCAGGTCGCCTACGACGTGCTGGTGCGTCAGATGCTTGGGGTTGAACTCGACAAGTCCAGCCGTTTCACCGATTGGGCGCGGCGCCCGTTGAGCGAGGCCCAGCTCACCTACGCCCTGGCGGATGTCACGCATCTGGCCAGGCTGTATCCCATGTTGCGCGCCAAGCTCGAGGAAAGCGATCGCCTCCCCTGGGTTCGCGAGGAAATGGCGGCCCTTGTCGACCCCGACCTCTACGACACCACGCCGGAAAATGCCTGGAAGCGCCTGAAGCCCCGCCGCCACACGGCCAAGTACCTCTCTGTGCTGCGCGCGCTTGCGGCGTGGCGGGAACGGACCGCGCAGCTCAGAGATCAGCCGCGCGGGCGGATTCTGAAGGATGACGCTATCGATGAACTCGCCACCCAGACTCCGACCGACCTGGAGAGTCTTGGGCGGTTGCGATCTCTCCCGAAGGGCTTTGCAGGCTCCCGGTTCGGGTCGGAGGTGATCGCTTCGGTGCAGGCCGGCCTTAAGGCGGCCGAGACCCACGCGCCCGAGCCCAAGCGCGCGCACAGGAGCGCGGTGGCCCCCACAGGCGCGGTGGTCGAATTGCTGAAGGTGCTGCTCAAGTCTCGCGCCGAGGACGCCCAAGTGGCTTCCAAACTGATCGCCACGGTGTCGGACCTGGAAAAAATAGCCGGAGATGACGAGGCGGACACGCCGGCCCTCCATGGATGGAGGCGCGACACTTTCGGCGCCGACGCCCTCAAGTTGAAGCGGGGCGAAATCGCCCTGGTCCTCGATTGCGGAAAAGTGCGTGTGGTGGAGGTTCGCCGGCGGCCCCGGGCGCTGTCCGACGATTAGAGCAAGCCATCAGGCTCTTCGCTCAGCCGGCAAGGCGTTTGCGGGTCGAGGCTACGGACGGCGAGGACTGAGTCTTGATCTTGAGCTCGCGCTCGAGCATTTCGGCCAGGGTGGTGGCGCGTTTGGCGACCTGTTCGCCGAGCAAGATCGCCTCCCAGCCGCCATCGGCCTGCAGCGTGATGGTGTTGGGCCTCAAGTCCAGGCGCGCGTGACTGAGCAGTTCGGGGCTGCGGCCGGAAAGGTCGCAACCCAGACGAATGGCGGCCCCAAGGGCCCGGGCCCTTTGGTACCGTTCGGGGCTTAGCAGGCGCGCCACGATGTCGGGCTCTGGCATGGTCGCCGAGGCGGTGTGTCGACCGAAAGCCGCGCAGGCCAGAAAGATCCGCTCGCCGTGATCGACGCCGGCGATGGGCGCCCGCAAAACCTGATCGAAGACCAGGTCGGCGCGGTGATCGGGGTGAAGCTGCGAACCAAAATCCGCCAGACGGCAAGCCGCGGCCAGGAGGACGCCGTCTCTGCCACGGAAGATTGGCGGCAGGCTGGCGAACGCCTCCCGGAGCCAGCTCTCAAGGGCCGAGCCGAAGAGCTCCGCAGCGCGTGGCCGGCCGCCCAGCGCCGCACATCCCGCGACAAGCGGATCCATCGCGCGTGTCCGATTGCCCATGGCGCTGAAGATCAGGCCTTCGCGGAGACCATAGGCTGAGAGGATGACGCGCTCGATCTCCAGGCCCGACACCAGCCCCTCCAGTACGGCGGCCGCGTGGGGCAATCCCTCCACCCGGCGTCTGGAGATGCCATCGATCCTTTCCAGGGAGCCTCGGGATTGCCGGGCGATGAATCGGGCGGCATCGAGCGCGTCGCTTCGACTGAGCTCATACTGGTGGATGATGCCGAGGGGATAGTCTGAATACCTCATGTGCAGCAGCGCCAGGTTGCGCCAGGCGCCGCCAACGGCGTTCAGAGTCTTCGATCGAAAGTCGGCTCTGACGTCGCGCAATTCGCGCCCCACGGTGGCGCAGACCCACGAGGGGTCGAACGGGGGTTCGAAGGCGAAGGGGCCCAACGGCAGGGAAACGCCCGCACCCGGGACACCGTCGGCGATCCGGGTAAGCTCAAGGCTGGCGCCGCCCAGGTCCCCGACCAGGCCCTCCGCGTGCGGCGCGCCGGCGATGACGCCCAGAGCGGCGAAGCGGGCCTCTTCGGTTCCCGACAGGATTTGAAGGCGCAGGCCGGTTTCGGACTCGACCCGGCGACAAAACGCCTTCCCGTCCGTGGCGTCTCGCACCGCCGCTGTCGCCACCGTATGGACACGACCCGGCCGCGCGGATTCGATCAGGGCGCGGAAACGGGCCAGGGCCACAAGCGTGGTCGCGACGCCCTCGTCCGACAGGCGTCCAGTGGTCGAAATGTGCCGGCCGAGGCCGGCGGGCACCTTCTCGTTAAAGACTGTCCAGATGGCGCGGCCGTCCAGGCGGTACATGACCAAGCGGACCGAATTGGAACCGACGTCGATGACGGCCGCGTCGGCCTGGCGCGGACTAGCCCTGGAGGCCGACATGGACGATCGCCCGCGGCAGGTCTTTGACCTTGTGGCCGCGACCGGACAACGAGGGATTGGTCATGAAATAGTTATGCGCCGAGAACGCGCCTTTGCGGTTCCAACCCGGGTGACGGCGATAGCCGCCTTCGGCGTCAAGCAGCCAACTCTGGGCTTCGTCATTGAGATTGGCCACCATGATCTGCTGCAATACCTGCTGATGCACCGTGGGATTTTCAACCGGGGTCATGACCTCGACCCGCCGATCGAGGTTCCGCGGCATCCAGTCGGCTGAGCTGATAAAGACGCGCGTCTGGTTCGATGGCATCGGCAAGCCATTGGCGAAGGCGGCGATGCGGGCATGTTCGAGGAACCGCCCGACGATACTCTTCACCCTGATATTCGCCGAAAGTCCTGGAATGCCGGGCCTCAGGCAGCAGATGCCTCGGATGACCAGCTCTATCGACACACCCGCGCTGCTGGCGGCGTAGAGGGCATCGATGATTTCCGGATCGACCAGGGAATTCAGTTTGGCCCAGATGGCGGCCGGCCGCCCGGACCTGGCGTTGGAAGCCTCGGTTTCGATGAGCTGGATCAAATCCTGCTTCAAGGTGACCGGCGAATAGGAGAGCTTTTCCAGGCGTTCGGGCTGAGCGTAGCCGGTGACGTAGTTGAACAGCCGGCCAGAATCGCGGCCGAGCACAGGATCCATCGTGAACAACGACAGGTCGGTGTAAATCTTGGCCGTCACCGTATGATAGTTTCCGGTGCCGTAGTGGCAGTAGGTCCTCAGGGCGTCGCCCTCGCGCCGGACCACCAAGGACAGCTTGGCGTGGGTCTTGTACTCCACGAAGCCGAAGACGACGTGGACCCCCGCGCGCTCCAGATCGCGCGCCCACTTCAGATTGGCTTCCTCGTCGAAACGGGCCTTGATCTCGACCACGGCCACGACATTCTTGCCGTTCTCAGCCGCCTCGATCAGGGCGGCGACAATCGCGCTGTCTTTCGAGGTGCGATAGAGGGTCTGTTTGATGGCCAGCACATTGGGGTCGCGCGCCGCCTGAAGCAGAAACTGAACCACCACGTCGAAACTCTCGAAGGGGTGGTGGACCAGAATATCCTTTTCCCGAATGGCGGCGAAGCAATCGCCGCCGTGGTCGCGGATACGTTCCGGAAATCGCGGCTGGAACGCCGGGAACTTCAGCTCTGGGTGATCCGACGGAATGAGCTCGGACAGCTGGGCGAGGCCGAGCTTGCCGTCCACGCGAACCACATCGTTGGCCTCAGCCCTCAAGCCCGCGACGATGAATTCACGCAAGTCATCCGGCATCGACGCCGAGACCTTCACCCGGACCACGGACCCCAGCCGCCGACGCTTCAGCCGGGCTTCGAACTCCCGAACCAGGTCTTCGGCCTCCTCCTCGATCTCGACATCACTGTCGCGGATCAGCCGAAACAGCCCGCTGCCCTCGATCTTGCAGCCGGGAAACAGCTTGTCGAGAAACAGGATCAGAAAGCTCTCGAGGGCCACGAACCGTCGTTGCGCCCTGCGGCGGCCATTTCGAGCCGGCGGAAGCTCCCAGAACCGGGGGACCTGACTGGGCATGGGGACAAGGGCGTAGAGTTCTCGGCCGTTGGCGCGTCGCCGCAGTTTCAGCGCCAGTGAGAACCCGAGATTGGGGATGAACGGAAAGGGGTGAGCCGGATCGATCGCCAGGGGCGTTAGCACCGGGAAGATGCTGCTCTGGAAAATGGCCTCGGCGGCGCTCCGATCTGTCGCGGTCAGATCTTTGGCGTCGAGCAGACGCAGGCCTTCGGTGGCTAGTTCGCCGCGCAGCCCCAGCCAGAGCCGCTGCTGATCGTGCATCAGATGGTTCGCTTCGGCATTGACCTTGCGTAGCTGTTGGCTCGCGGTCAGACCGTCCTGACTGACCACACGCACGCCCTCGCGCACCTGACCCTTCAGACCGGCGACGCGGACCATGTAGAACTCGTCGAGATTGTTGGCTGAGATCGACAGGAACCTCAGCCGCTCCAGGACCGGGTGTCTAGGGTTGCCAGCCTCCTCGAGGACCCGTCGATTGAAGGCGAGCCACGACAGTTCGCGATTGAAAAACCGTTCCGGCGAGCCGGCAAGGGAGGGCTGAGGGTCCAGGCGTCTGCCGGCGTCAACCGGCAGATTTTCGACGAGGGAAGACATCTCGGTCATGGATACCGGTGGCG
>OUNO011314693.1_pt1 | contig 11275 bp, 7 predicted proteins | sample 1779811 | NCBI WGS metagenome assembly OUNO01 (sample SAMEA3914804, study PRJEB12502) | metagenome | biome: forest; material: soil | place: Canada | collected 2010-06-25 | depth 0.3 m
GTCTCGCCGCCGAGCGAGCACGCGCTGATCCCCAACTACCCTTGGTATCAGCGTTACCAGACGGTCAACTATTCGCTCGCGCAAAGCCGCAGCGGCACCGAAGCCGAATTCAAGGACATGGTGCAACGCTGCGCGCGCGTGGGCGTCGGCATCTACGTCGATGCGGTGATCAACCACACCACTGCAGGCGGCACTGGCCAAGGCTCGAACGGTACGCGGTTCACCAAGTACGAATACCCGAACCTGTACACCGCGACCGACTTCCATCAGCCAACGTGCGCGATCGCCGACGCGGACTACGCGACGAACGCGGACCACGTGCGCAACTGCGAGCTCGTGGGCCTGGCCGACCTGAATACCGGCAGCGAGAGCGTGCGCGACAAGCTCGGCGGCTACTTGAGCTCGCTGCTCGACATGGGCGTGGCTGGCTTCCGCATCGACGCCGCCAAGCACATGGCCGTCGCCGACGTGGACGCAATCATCAGCCGTGTGAACCTGCACGCGGGCGCCGGCCATCTGCCGTTCATTTTCCTGGAAGTGATCGACAACGGTCAGGAGGCGATCCACGCCAGCGAGTACCTGAACGTCGGCGCGAGCAGCGGGCAGGCCGTGTCGATCACGGACTTTCAGTACGCAGGCTCGTTCAAGGATTTCCTGAGCTACGCGGGCACGATCGCGCCGACGTTTCGCACGCTGAGTGACAAGGGCAACTTGCTGCCCAGTGCGCAAGCCGTGGTGTTCACCACGAACCACGATACCGAACGCGCGGACGCCATCTACTACCAGGACGGCGCGCCGTACGATTTGGCCACGGTGCTGCTCCTGGCTTCACCCTACGGCTATCCGTCGTTGATGAGCAGCTTCGCGTTCGATCGGGACACCGACGCGGGCCGTGCGCTCGGGCCCCCCTCCGCGGCGCTGGGCAAGACCAACTCGATCTACGCACCCGGCAGCGACACGCCGAATTGCGCCGCCGACCGGGCGAATCCGGCGGCGGGAAGCTGGGTCTGCCAGCACCGGGCTCCGTTCATTCCACCGATGCTCGCGTTCCGCAAAGCCACCGCCGGTACCGACGTGACGAACTTCTGGGACGACCAGAACAATCAGATCGCCTTCGCGCGCGGCACGAAGGGCTTCGTGGTCATCAACAACGAGAGCGCGGCGCTATCGCGCGCGTTCACGACCGGGCTCCCCGCTGGAAGCTACTGCGACGTGATCGCGGGCGGCCTGGTCAACGGGGTGTGCGCGGGCGCGACCATCGAGGTCGACGCGAGCGGCATGGCAACGATCGCCGCGCCAGCCTTGACGGCCGTCGCCATCCACGTCGGACAGAAGAAGTAACGAGGGCGAACGCGGTTACTGACCGCCGAGGGCGGTACGAACGGCACGCGTGACCGAGCCGGGCGAGAACGGCTTCTGCAAGAACACCAGGCCCTCGCGCAGCACGCCGTGGCGGGTGATGGCCGAGCCCGAGTAGCCGGACATGAACAGCACCTTCATTTCGGGCCTCTTTTCCAGGAGCTCGACCGCGAGCTCCGGCCCACTCACGCCGGGCATCACCACGTCGGTGAGCAGTAGCTGAATCGGCTTCTCGTGCGATTCGCAGATCGACGCGGCTTGCACCGCGTCGCTGGCATCCAGCACCGTGTAGCCGGCGTCGCGTAGCACGCGGCACAGCACCGAGCGCACGGCGGCGTTGTCTTCCACGACCAGCACCGTTTCGTCGCCGCCCGTCGCCGTGCTCTGCGCAGGCGTCCGCGTGGTGAGCGGTCCATCGACGCACGGCAAGTAGATCTTGAACGTGGTTCCTCGATCGATCTCGCTGTAGACCCAAATGTGGCCGTGACACTGCTGCACGATGCCGTAGACCGTGGATAGGCCGAGCCCAGTGCCCTTGCCGATGTCCTTGGTCGTGAAGAACGGCTCGAAGACACGTGCCTGCACCTCGGGCGACATCCCAGTGCCCGTGTCGGTGACCTCGATCGACACGTAGGGCCCGGGCGGCACGCCGTTGTGCTGCGAGGAATAGGCCTCGTCCAAGAGCACGCCCTTGGTCTCGACCGTGAGCTTGCCGCCGGACGGCATTGCGTCGCGCGCGTTGATCACCAGGTTCATCAGAATCTGCTGAATCTGTCCAGAATCCGCCTCGACGCGCGATACTCGTGGCTCGAGCACCGTGGAGTATTCGATGTCTTCGCCGATCAGGCGGCGCAGCATCTTGTCGAGCTCTGTGATGATGGTGTTGACGTCCAGCACCTCGGGCTTGACCATCTGCTGCAGGCCAAAGGCCAAGAGCTGCTTGGTGAGCGCGCTGGCGGCGTCTGTCGCCTTCAGGATCTGATCCATGTCACTGCGCTCTTGGCTAGCGGGCGTGAACTCCTGCATCAGCAAATCGCCGTAGCTACGGATCACGGTGAGCAGGTTGTTGAAGTCGTGCGCAACACCACCCGCGAGCTGACCTATCGCATCCATCTTTTGTGCGTGATGGAACTGGCGTTCGAGCTGCTTCCGAGCCGTGATGTCCTCGTGCTCCATGGCCAGCAGGTGGGTGCCGCGATCCACGAAGCGCGCGCCAGACAGGGAGAAGAAGCGCGTCGTGCTACCGATGGGCACGGAGTACTCGAACGAGAACGAGGGTTGTTGCCCCGACTGCACGGCGTCGAGCCCTGCCCGCAGCCGACTCTCGTGCTCACGGGCGCCGATCGTCGCTTGCCAGGTCTCGAAGTAACCCGCGCCTTGCAAGGGTCGCGCGGGGTCCCAGCCATTCTGGACCACGAAATCGCGAAATGAAGCGTTGCTCGCTTGGATCTTGCCCGCGGTGTCGATGATGGCGATCTGCCGCGACAGTGCGTCGAGAGCCGATTGCAAGAAGCGGTGTGACTCACGCGAGCTCTGCTCGCTGAGCTTGGCTTCGTACTCGCGCTGGCGCGAGCGCAAGACTTCTTCGAACGTCGAGAGCAGCAGATCCAACATCTGCTCCTTCTCGGAGTTGATCGTGAACTGCTTGCCCATCAAGAGCACGTCCACGCCCAGCGAAACCTTGCGGTCCCCGCGCAGCGCGCGGTTCTCGAGCAACCGACGCACGCGCCCGATCAGGTAAGCGCCGTCGTACGGCTTGGTCAGGAAATTGTCCGCGCCGCACTCGAGCCCGCGGATGATGTCCATCGGGTCGGAGAGCGACGTGAGCAGCATCACTGGCACGTACATCGTGCTTGCTTCGGCCTTCAGCCGCTTGCACAGCTCGTAGCCATCCATGCCCGGCATCACCACGTCGCTCAGCACCACGTCGATGCCACCGGTTTTGACGCGCGCCAGGCCAGCCTCGCCGTTGCGAGCAACGTCGACTTGAAAGCCCGCTGATTCGAGCAGAAATTGCAGCTCGACGGCCTGCGTGGGGCTGTCTTCGACTACGAGCACTCGGGTCATGCTACTTGCCTTTTGCGCTCGAAGCGGCGCTCGGCGCGGGCAGCCAGGCCTGCAAGCGTGGACCGATCAGATCGATCGGCAAAGTGAGGTGCACCAACCCGGCGGCGATGGCCGCAGCGGGCATACCGAAGACGACCGAGGTCGCTTCGTCTTGCGCAATGATTCGACCCCCTGCGCGTCGCAACGCGCCGAGCCCGGTGCAGCCATCGTCGCCCATTCCTGTCAGGATGACACCCACGGCTGAGCTACCGTAGACGCGCGCGACCGATTCGAACAAGTAAGTACCGGATGGACGGAAACCGCCACACGGTGGTGTGCTCGATACCTGGAGCGTTCGCCGATCGAGCAAACCCAAATGATGATCGTCGGGCGCCAAGTACGCGACGCCGTTCTCCAAGCGCTCGCCGGTTTGCGCCACCTGCACCTTGAGGCCCGAGCCTTCGGACAGCCAATTGGCCAGGCCCGCCACGAATCCGGGCGCCATGTGTTGCACGATCAACACGGGCACGGGCAACGAGGGAGGCAAGTCCGAGAGCAGCCGCAACAGCGCCGTCGGGCCTCCCGTCGAAGCCGCGACTGCGATGATCTGCAGCGGAGAGCGTTGCTCGGCTGTGAGCTCGGCCGCAGGCATGCTGTTCTCGGCCCAGCGCCGTACGACCTTGACCGCAGACATCGCGCGGATCGTGGCGATGAATCGCGCGCAGGTCTCCGGGTAGTCTTCGGCGCCCGGACCGAGCGGCTTCTCGAGCACGGACAGCGCGCCGAGGCGCAGTGCGTGCAGCGAGACGTCGACGGCCTTCACGTCGAGCGTTGCCGAGACGATCACGATCGGAGTCGGTGACTCGATCATGATCTGGCGCGTGGCGCGAAAGCCATCGAGGACCGGCATGTGAATGTCCATGACCACGACGTCGGGGCGGACGGTCTTGGTCAGAGCAACGGCCTCGGCTCCGTTCTTGGCGCGTCCCACGACGCGGATCTCGGCGTCGCTCTCCAGCATGCTGCACAAGAGCTCGAGCGTGGTGGCGCTATCTTCGGCGATCAGGACTCGAATCACGGTGTTCTCACAGCAGTTGCTCGATGGCTTGCAGCAGTTTGGTTTGATCGAAGGTGCTCTTGACCAGGTACGCGCTGGCCCCCGCGTCCAGACCGCGCGCGCGGTCCTCGGGGCTATCGCGAGACGTCAGCAAAATCACGGGTAGATCGCGAAAACGTGAGGAACTGCGAACGGTTTGGGTCAAGGTCAAGCCGTCCATCCTCGGCATTTCGACGTCACTCAGCAGCAGGTCGGCGCCGCGCTCTTGCAGCAGCTGCCAAGCGTTCTGGCCGTCGACCGCGACGATGACGTCGTAGCCGGCGGCTTCCAAGATGCTGCGCTCCAGAGCACGCGTGGTCAGCGAATCGTCGGCGAGCAACAGCCGCTTTCTCGCACGCGACTCTGCGCTCGCCGCGCCCAATGGATTGAAGCTCGTGAGATCGAGCGCGCTGAGCAGCAGCGCCGGTGGCTTCAACACCATGGCCACCTCGCCCGTAGAGAGCAGCGTCCCGCTGGAGACGTAGGGTAGCTCTTGCACGCGCACACCCAGGGACTTGAGGACCACGTCTTGCTCGCTCAAGAACTCGTCGACGATCAGCGCGGCGCGCCGCCCCTCACCGCGTACCACCACCGCGAACAACGCAGCGTCGGAGGAGCGCTCCGGCGCGCCGAAGCCCAACATCGAGCTCAGGGACGCCGCTGGAATTGGCGCACCACGGTGAGCGATGACCACCTTTTCCCCCACGAACTTGAGGTCGCTCGTGGGTACGCGCAAGAGCAGCTCGACCGCAGCGGAAGGCAGCGCCAGCACCTCGCCGCCGGCGCGCACGAATACGACACGCACCGTGCTGAGCGTGAGCGGCAGCGTGAGGACGAAGCGAGTCCCTACGCCACTCGGGCTGACGTCGATGGTGCCGTTCATGCGCTCGGCCCCCGTCTTCACGATGTCGAGCCCGACGCCGCGTCCAGAGACATTGCTCACCTGCTTGGCGGTCGAAAAACCGGGCATGAAAATCACGCGCCACAGCTCGGACTCGGCTCCTTCGTCGCGGAATCCGCGATCGCGCAGGCCACGACGAATGCCGTCACGGTCGAGCCCACGCCCATCGTCGGTAACGCTCACCTCGACCGAGTCACCGGCGACCAGCGCAGCGATCGTGAGTGTGGCGCGGGCCGGCTTGCGAACGCGCGCGCGATCCTCGGCCGGCTCGATACCGTGATCGATCGCGTTTCTCACCAAGTGCAAGAGTGGCTCGCGCAGGCCTTCGACGATTGCGCGATCGAGCTCGATCTCGCCGCCCGAAATCTGCAGCTCGACCTGTTTTTGTTGGGTGACGGCCAGATCACGCACCACACGTGCCAGGCCCTCGCACGCCTGTGCAAAGGGCAGCAGCCGAAGCTGGTGAATCTGCGCCTCGAGCGGCGAGGCCGCGCGGTCGAGCGCGTTCGAGTCTTCGCGCAAAGCAGCGGCGATTCGGTCGACCTCGCGGCCAATACGCGCCAGCTCTTCGTCGGTTCGCTCGAACAATCGCTCGAGGCGCTTGGGAAACTCCAAGGCCACCTCGGCTTGGAGCTCACGCGTGTTTCGTTGCTTGAAACGGCGCAGCGCCAGGCCCCCCGCCTGCCACTCCGCGCGCAGCCGCGACAATTGCTCCCGTGTCGCGCCCAGCTCTTCGCGTCGAGCCTCGAAGCGGCGCCGCGTGATCGTGAGCTCACTACTCTGTCGCAGCAGCGTGTCGAGCCGCGCGTGGCCGACGCGCACGAAGCCACCGGGCACGTGCGTTGCCACCGGCGCCGGTGCAGGTTCGACGACCGCAACGTCCGGCCCGGGTACCGGCAGAGGCGGCGGTCGATCGCTGAATTTCGGGCGCGATTCGGGGTCGACGGCCGGCACGGGGCGGAGTGGCGTGTCCGGCGTGAGTAGCGCAGCGTTGAGCTGTTCGATCAGCCCGCCCAAGCCCGAGTCATTCGCGGAGCCCGCCGCGAAGCGCTCACCCGCAGCCGCAAAGCCGTCGGCCGACGCGAACAATACTTTGAACAGCTCAGGGGTCAGCTCACGCCGGCGATCACGCACTCGGGACAGCAGTTCCTCTACCTGGTGCGCCACGCCCTCGATGCCGCTCGCGCTCACCGCACGCGCGGCGCCCTTCAGACTGTGCGCCGCTCGAAACAGCGAATGAATCGCTTCGTCTCGCCGCGCGGGGGTCGGATCTCGTTCGAGGAGCAGCAACTCGGCGTTGAAGACGCGTACGTGCTCCGCCAACTCTTCCAGGAAGGTGGCAGTGAGGCGCCGGATGAGCTCGTCTCGATTCAAGCTCGACCGCCCTCGAAGCTTCCGAGCCGCTCCTTCAAACGTTCGCCGAGGCGGTTCAAATCGCGCGCGGCCTGTTCGGTTTGGCGCGTCGAGCCGAGGTTCTGATTCGTGACCTGCGAGATGTTGCGCATGGCCTGATGAATCTGAGCCATGCCGGTGGACTGCTGGCTGGCAGAAGCGGAGATCTGGCTGGCCGCCTGCGAGGCCTCGTGGATGATCTCCGCCAGATTCTTGATCGTGTCGCCGGCCTGCTGAATCACCTTCATGGCCGCGTTCACGCTCTTCGTGCCGTCTTCGGTCGCCATCACCGCGCCGTTGGTGGCGCGCTGAATCTCGCCCAGGATGCGCCGCACCTGCGCCGTCGCTTTCTTGGATTGATCCGCGAGCACCTTCACTTCCGCTGCTACGACGCCGAAGCCCTTGCCTTGCTCACCGGCGCGAGACGCCTCGATCGCGGCATTCAAGGCGAGCAGATTGGTTTGCTCGGCGATGTCGTTCACCGTGCTGATGATTTCGCCGATGGCTTGAGCCTGCTCGGCCAAAGCCAAGATGCTCTCGGCCGACGATTCGACTTGGTCGCGCACGGTGCCCATGACCTGGATGCTGTCGTCGACGACCTTGCGCCCCGAACGGCTGAAATCCAGCGACTTCTGAGACAGCTCGGACACGGCGCGCGCGCGCGCTGCCGACTGCTCCGACGTCTGCACCACCTCGTCGACCGTGGTCACCGTCTGCGCGACGGCCGCGGCCTGTTCCTGAGCGCCTGCAGCCTGCTGCGTGGTCGCGGCCAGGATTTCCGCGGTTGCGCTCACCAGGCCGTTGCCGGCTTCGGCGATCGCACTGAGCAGGAGCTCGATGCGCTGACGAGCTGCTTTCTCCGTGTCGGCACTGACCATGGTGGTGCCGAGGCTCTCGGTCATCTTGTTGAACGAGAGCGCGAGCTGCCCCAGCTCGTCCCGCGCCGAACCGTCCAGGCGGTAGGTCAGGTTACCGCCGCCAATCTCGGCAACGCCTTTGAGCATGGCCGCGATCGGCCCCGTAATACTGCGGGTGATGACGAGGCCGGCCATGAGCACCAGCAGCACCGCCAACGCAGTGCCCCAGATGACCGCGCGCAACGAGCCCTGCGCGGTCAGCTGCGTCTTGTCGTCCCGCTGAGCCAAGAGCTTTCGTTCTTCCTCGGCCATCGTGCGGATGATGGCTTGCACCTCATCCATGTGGCGCTTGCTGGCACCGGAGCTGAGCGTGGCGCTCGCCCCTTCCAAGCCTTTCTGGCGCCGTGCCAGCTCAATCTCGCTCATCGACTCTGCCTTCGCGGTCAGCGCTCGGCGCAGCTCGGCAACGCGCACCTGCTGCGTCGGGTTGTCGGCCGTCAGCGAGACGAAGCTCGCCACGGCATCCTCGATCGGCGCTCGTTCGGCTCGAGAGCTCTCGAGGTACTCCTCTTGCCCCGTCAGGGCGAAGCCGCGCACGCCGGCTTCCTGCTCCTTCAGCGCGGCCACGACGACGTCGAGCTTTTCCAGCACTTGATGCGTGTGTGCGACCCAGCGGCTATCGTCGATCAGATCCGTGGTGTTGCGGTAGACGACCACACCGATCAAAACCGAGACACACAGCGCTGCGGCGAAGCCGAGGCCAATTCGAGCTGCAATGTTCACGTTGCTTCCCTCTCCTGATGCGCGCCCTTCGGCCGCCGAGCTACGAATACGGATCGGTCTTGGAGGATGGCCGCGCCATCGAGCAGTTGGCAGCCATCCGCGGTGATGCCGCGAACGTACTCCGGATGGGGCAACGCTCCGACGCTGTGCGCTTCGGCCAGCGCGCTCGCCGCGAGCCGTGTCACCTCGTCCACGCCGTCGACCAAGAGCGCGAGATCCGGGCTTTGCAGACCGAGCACGACCAGCTGAGCGTTCATGGGCTGCTCCTGCGCAGCCGTGCCGCCGAGCGCGGAGAGCTCGAACACCGGCAGCAGGTCGCCGCGTAGGTTGGTCATGCCGACGAGCGCGGGGCCCGCCCCCGGCACGCGGCTCATCCGTCCGCACGCGCAAACCTCGATCAGGAAGCGGGACTCGATCGCATAGCGACGCTCTCCACGCCGGAATAGCAGGACTTCGAGCCAATTTCGTTGCTCGGTGCCCAGCTCGAGCGCGGTCGCCAGGCGTGCCGCGCGCTCGACGAGCAACTGCTTCGCCTCTTGCTGCAAGACCTCCGAGGTCTTGGCGACTGCGGCCAAGCGGCGCCGTGCACCGTCCCAGTCCAGCCGCGCGCGCGTCGTGGGCGCGCCACCTGAAGTGCGTCCGCGGGTCGTCATCGGGCTCCGCTCCGGGCTTTGAGCAAGGAGAGCTCACGCGCAGCAGCACTGGCCAGCCCCGACGCGCTGAGCTCGCCTGCCAGCGGCACCGGTTCGTCACTCGGGCGAGCACGCGCGCACTGCTCGGCGTTGCGGTACGAGCGTTCAGCGCCACTCACATCGCGGGCGTGCGCCAACGCCGCGCCGAGCGTGAAGTGCACAATCGCAAGCGACGAGTCCAAGTAGATCGAGCGACGCAACGCCTCGAGCGCGTGCGCCGATCGCCCGACCTCGAGCAAGAGCACACCGTGCAGGTAGTGCAGCTCGGCGCACAACGGATGCGAGCTGAGGGCCTTCCGACACTCGGCTTCGATGACGCGGCTCGGCAGTGCGTCGCTGCGCGCCCTGAGCGCGGCGATCGCGAGCCAAGCTTCCCCCGGGTGCTCCCGGGCCAGGGCCCAAAGCTGCTCGTGGTCCCGCGCGCCCTCGGCCCGCGCCGCGCGCTCAGGCAGTGTCTCCGCCGCAGCCGCGGGTACTGCAGCCGGTCGGGGCGGCTGCGGCTCACTGCGTACGGCCTTTGCGAGGCGGGGAGCGACCGGCACCGGCTGCTCAGCCGCCGCCACGAAGCCAGCGAGCGGGCGATGATAAGCGACGCCTGCCGGCACGCTCACTATCTCGAACCCAGCATCGGGCAGCAAGGGGTCGGAAGGACCAACGATCAAGTAGCCACCCGGCGCGAGGCACTCGAACAGGCGTCGCGCCACGCCTGCGATCACCTCCGCGCTCAGGTAGATCAACACGTTGCGACACAGAATGAAATCCATGGCGAACGTACAGGTGAGCGCCGAGGGATACGTGGAGCTCGCCAAGTTGAGCTCCTGGAATGTCACCTTGTCGCGCACGGACGGCGACAGGAGCACCTCGTCTTTCGACCAGCGAAAATGGCGCTCGATCAAGACCGGATCGAACCCACGCAGGGACCATTTCTTGTAACGAGCGGCGCGGGCGCGAGCAAGTGCGGCCCGACTCAGATCGGTACCGAGCACGAACGCACCCTTCAACTTGCCCTGTTCCTCGAGCGCGATCGCCAACGAGTACGCTTCCTCGCCGCTGGCGCAGCCCGCGCTCCACACCCGTGGTCGATAGCTCGCCCCGTGACGCTCGGCGAGCTCGGGCAGCACGCGGTTGGACAAGAACTCGAAGTGCTCGCGGTCGCGGAAGAAGTACGTCTCGCCCACCGTCATCTGGGCGATCAGCGCGTCCCATGGCACGAAGCCCGCAAGCAGGCGCCGCTCGAATTCAGCCAGATCGTCCAGAGAATGGTCGCGCATGACGCGTCGCACCGCTTGCTCGAGGCTCTCACAGCGGTTCGGTGCGAACAGCAATCCCGTGCGGCTCGTCACGAGCTCGGCGATCGACGCGAACTCGGGCTCGGACCAGAGCGCCGTCACGCTCCCCCTCCAACGTCGCTTCGAGCCAATGCTTCGTCCAAGACGGCGGACTCGGCGTCGCTCAGGAACTGGTCCAGGTCGTAAATGAAGATCACGCCGTCGGCCACCGCCGCGACTCCGGACACGTAAAGCAGCGACGGCGGCAGGTGGGGAGCTTCGGCGGTCGGCGTCTCGTCCAGCTCCTGAATCCCCAGCAATCGGTCGACCCGCAGCGCCACCAACCGTTGCCCGACTCGAGCGAACACGAAGTAATCATTGGGATCGAGCGCCGTGTCGGGAAGCGCCAGGCGGCGCCGCATGTCGATCACGGGCACGACTTGGCCGCGTAGATTCAGGACTCCGAGGATCATCGCTGGCGCAGTCGGCAAGGCTTGCACCGCACACGCACGAGTCAGCTCTTGCACACCGGACGAAGGCAGCGCGTAGCGTTGCTGGTTCAGCTCGAACAGCAACACTTCTCGTCGCACCGGGGGCGACGGCACGCTTGCACTTTGGCTGGCTTCCATGAACGGCCGACGTCACTCGAATCGATCCCCGATGCTCCTGCCCAGCGCCGTCCCCGTCAACGAGCATCGGTTACATCGGCGCCGCAGCGCGCGTGTTGCAAACTGGCTCTGGCGGATACCGCCAGCCCCCAGATCGGCAGCACCGCAGCTCTGGGCCTCAGTGCTTGATGCCGTACAAAGCACGCTCGACGCCGGCGCAGCGATCTTCGACGTATTGCAAGCCTGCCTCTTTGGCGATGCGACGCGCTTCGG
>OUNO010004833.1_pt1 | contig 11270 bp, 8 predicted proteins | sample 1779811 | NCBI WGS metagenome assembly OUNO01 (sample SAMEA3914804, study PRJEB12502) | metagenome | biome: forest; material: soil | place: Canada | collected 2010-06-25 | depth 0.3 m
AGCGCGCGGATCGGCACCGGCGCTTTGTACATGTGCTGCGTCAAGATGCCCATGAAGTTGTCGGCATCGAACGGCAAACGCCCGCTCGCGAGCTCGTACAAGATCACACCGAAGGAATAGATATCGCCGCGGTGATCGACGGGCTGGCCTGCGGCCTGCTCGGGCGACATGTAATGCGGCGTGCCGAACACCGCGCCAGCGCGCGTGAGCTTCGTGCCCTCGGCCGAGGTCGAGACTTTGGCGATGCCGAAGTCCAAAATCTTGATGAAATCCCGCTCCGCACCGCGGTCGACGAGGAAGATGTTATCGGGCTTTAGATCGCGATGCACGATGTTGGCGGCGTGCGCGGCCGACAAGCCTTCGGCGATCTGACGGGCCAAATGCAGGATGCGCTGCACGGGCAGCGGTTGCCCGCCCTCCAGCAACTTGGACATCGGCTGGCCACCCAGGAACTCCATCACGAAGTACGCGGCGCCGTCCGGGAATTGCCCGAAGTCACTGATGTCGATGATGTGCGCGTTGCCGATCGACGAAGCCGCCTTGGCCTCGTTCAGGAAGCGCTCCGTCACTTCGGCGTCGCGCGCGAGATCCGCACGCAGCACCTTCATGGCCACCTTCTTGCCGATGATGGTGTGCGTGCAGCGATAGACGACGCCCATGCCGCCTTCGCCGAGTACGGCTTCGACCTTGTAACGGTTGTCGATGGTCGCGCCCAGGTACGGATCCTGTCGCAAGCGCGCGATCTGGCTCGTCGTTACTTCGGCGTCCGAGTACGAAATGCTGCCCGGCGCAATGGTCACTACTTTGAGCCCGACCAGCTCGTCGGACGTCGGCGCGCGCGTGGCCTCGAGTGCAGGCTCGTGCTTGTCCCAAGATCCGCTCACCGATTGGCGTGAGGGTGGGGGCGGCGGGGGGCGCTTGTTGTACGTCTCAGTCATCGAGAAGGGTCGCTCGGAGGAGTTCGGCGGCGCGAGTCACTGAGAGTCTAGTGACTTAACGACGTTTGCCGAAGGCAAAGGTTCTGCTGAACAGTTCGCCAAGGAGGTTGCCGCGAGGTTCCGTACTGCTCAGGAGTTCACCGAGCGTTCGGTTCCCAGCCGCCAATTGCGTTTATCGCCTGCAAGTCGTAGGCCGTGCTCCTGAATGGCCGCAGCACCCCCGATCCGGTTCACATTTTCGTGATTCTCATGGGCAAGCCGTGAACCAGAGTCCGCAAGCGTTGCGTACCCACGCCAGTCAGTGCCAGCCGGCGCCCGTCTCGCCCGTCCCATCCCGCTCCGGACCCGACCCAGGGTGAGGTCTCGGAATCGCGGGCAGGGGCGCCGGGTGGCGCGTTTTATGCGGGAATTGCTTTTTTCAGGACCGGAGGCGATGGGGGGTGTAAATGCGGGGCCGGATGGGATTCCCGCTCGAGCTCGCGTTGCGCTACATGCGCTCGAAGAAGCGCGCGTTCGTGTCCGTCGGGACGATGTTTGCGGTGCTCGGCGTCGCGCTGGGAGTCGGCGCGCTGGCCACCGTCATCAGCGTGACGGGCGGCTTTCGGGCGCAGTTCCGCGAGAAGGTGCTGGGGGTCAACGCCCACGTGTTGATCCTCAAGTATTCCAGCGACTTCCGCGAGTACCGCAAGCTGATGGAGCAGATGAAGGGCGTGCCGGGCGTGATCGGCATCGCGCCGTTCGTCATCAGCCCGATGATGGTCACGCACGGAGATCACACGGCGACCGGCGTTTTGCTGAAGGGCGTCGATCCTGCGCGCGTCAAAGACGTGCTCGACCTGCCGCGGCACATCGTTGCGGGGAGCAAGACCTTGGAGGGGCTGCGCCTCCCTGGGGGTAAGCCCCCGGAACGGCGTCGCCAAGGGCTGCTCGACGATCTCGATTCGCCCGGCTCGGGTGATCCGCTCGAGCCGCTCGCGCCTTTGCCCACGCGCAAACCCCGGTCACTCACGGCGGCGCCGGCTGCGTCCGCGCAAGGTTCGGATCACAGCACCGTCCTACGCGACATCGAGCAAATCGTGCACGACGAGGCGGCAGCCGAGCCGGACGTGCGCACTCACTCGAGCCCGTACGCTGCCAGTGATGCGGGCGCCGAAAAAATTGCGGAAGGCGAAGAGCCGCTCGATCCGAAAGCGCCCGTAGGCAGCGTCGTTCCAGACGGGGGCTATCAAAGCGCGCTCCCGGACGACGACCTGTTGCCTGCCGATCTCGATCCGGATCCGTGTCGCGACGCCGAGTCGATCAAGCGCCTGCCCGGCATCATCATCGGCGTCACGTTGCAGAAGAACCTCGAGGTCAAGCTCGGCGAGTGCATCCAAGTCACGAGCCCGACCATCGGCTTCACCTACAACCGTGGCGCGATGCGCGCGCCGGTGGCCAAGCAATTCCGCGTCACGGGCGTGTTCGACGCGGGCTTCGATCAATACGACTCGAAGCTCGTGTACACGGATTTGTACGAAGCGCAGCCCTTCTACGACACCGGTGACAGCGTGACCGGCATCGAGATGAAGGTGAACGACATCGAAAAAGCGCGCGACATCGCGCGCGACATCGATACCCGCCTGCAAAACGGCATCTACCACACCATGGATTGGGAAGAGCTGAACCACGGCCTGTTCACGGCGCTGCGCATTCAGCAGCTCTTGATGAGCCTGGTGCTCGCGCTGATCATCGTCGTTGCCGCCTTCACCGTGATCGCGACGCTGATCATGGTCGTGCTCGACAAGAAGAAAGAGATCGCCGTGCTCAAGGCGATGGGCGCGAGCAACAGCGCCCTACTGCGCGCGTTCCTGTATCAAGGCGCCATCATCGGCGTGATCGGCACCGCGATCGGCCTCGGCCTCGGCCTCTTGATGTGCAAGGGCCTGCTCGTGCACGCCCTGCCGCTCGACCCCAAGGTGTATTTCATCTCGCACCTGCCGGTTCAGGTTCGCTACGGCGAGTTCGCGATGGTCGGTGTGTTCGCGATCCTCGTTTGCCTCGCGGCCACGGTCTGGCCCGCTCTTCACGCCGCGCGGCTCAGGCCTGCGGAAGCGTTTCGCGAGCAGGCGTAGCTCGCTCCAGGTACGCGCACAGTGCGTTGACCAGCTGCATCTGGCGCGGCGTTTGGCAGCGGACGCGGGTCAGCTCCGGGTTGCCCACCAAAATCACGAGCGCCTGAGCGCGTGAGGTCGCGACGTTGAGCCGGTTGAGGCTGTACAGGAACTCGAGACCGCGCGGGGCATCCTCGGCGCTGGACGAGGTGAGCGAGTAGATCACGATCGGCGCTTCCATGCCTTGGAACTTGTCGACGGTGCCGACGCGTACGTCGCTCGGGAGCGCGCTGCGCAGCGAGCTGACTTGCGCGTTGTAAGGAGCGACGACGAGCAGGTCGCGCCCCGTTAGTTGACGCTCGACGCCTTGGGCGTCGACGAACGCATGTGCTCCGGCGAGCAGCTCGCTCACGACTTTGCCGACGCGCGCGACCTCTTCCTCCGATTGATTGGTGTTACCGCGGTGCAGCTCGGGCACGAAGCGCAGGCCACTGCCGCTGAACGCGCTGGGCCGCGAAGTGACGATGCGCTGTTGCTCCAAGCCAGCGATGGGCTCGAGCCGACCGTCGTAGAACACGGCCGAGGTGAAGGCGCAGATCGCGGGCGCCAAACGCCGCGTTTCGGGCAGAAAAACCCCGCGCTCGGGCGGCATGGTCAATGCGTCGCCCAGCAGGTGCTCGAGCGCCGAGGCCTCTGCACCGGGCGGGTGTGAGCCCTTTTGAGGCTGGTCGAGCTGCGCGGGATCGCCGAACAAGACCAAGCTGCGAGCTGCGCTCGACACCGCGAGCACGTTGGCGAGCGACACCTGTCCGGCTTCGTCGACCACCAGCACATCGATACTGTTTTGCAGTAACGGATTCACCCACGCCCAGCTCGTGCCGCCCACCACGTGCAGCTTGCCCGCGTCGAGCCGCGTGCGAATGTCGGCGTAGTCCTTGCTGAGCTCGAAGGGCAGCTCGCCCTCGCTCTCGCGGTCATCGACGTGCAGCACGTTCACGGGCAGCTCGCTGGCGCGCGCGCGCTCCACGACCTTGCTCAGCACGCCCTTGATCACTTGGTGACTGTTCGACGTCACCCCCACGCGCTTGCCCGCGCGTACCAAGGCCACGATCATCTCGGCTGCGCGGTAGGTCTTGCCCGAGCCCGGCGGACCTTGTACCGCGAGCACCGACTGCTCGAGCGCGAGCGCCAAACGCGTGATCCCGCGTACGGTATCTTCTCCGTTGCGGATCAGGTTTTCTTGGGGTTTTTGCCCACAGCGCGGGGCATTGCGGACCAGCAACTCGCACGCCGCGCCGAACGCATCGCCCGTCCCCAAACCCTGCTCGGCGACGAATCGGCCGAGCGCGAGCAGTCGCTCGGCGTGGGCTTTGGTTTGCAATGGGCCCGGGGGGATCAGTGCGCGCGGGTGACCGGTTGCCGAAGGGCCACGCTTCAAACAAATGAAGTCGTCTCCGAGCTCGAGCACGTCGCCCGCAGACTTCTCGGTGTCGGGATCCATGGGCGAGGGCCCGCGCTTGATCGCGTGCTCTTGCTCGGGAAACGTGTATCGATAAATTTGCGACTTCTTCTCGGTGCCCACGATCTGGTCGAAGGTCAGCTCGGCCAGCACCGCGCGATCTTCACGGCGCTCGGCGGGCGGCAATTCGCGCGCTCGGAAGTGTTCCCACCAGGTTTGCTTGCTCTCCCGCCAGTGCCAGTCGAGCAGATTCGCGAGCAAGCGTTGCGCCGCTTCCTCGCGCGTGTCGAGCGTCGGATCCTCCGGTAAGCGCGCGAGCAGCCGCGCGGCGAGCAGCGCGCTCTCGGCTCGAGGCTCGTCCTCCGGAGCCGGCTTCGGTGGCTCCGGTCGATCCAATATTTGCCCGGTTTTCTGCTCGAATTCGTGACGGAGGGCTTCCAGCCAATCACGCAGGCCCAGCGTGGAACGGCAGTCGTCCTCGTTGTAGCGCTCGATGGTCGCGCGTAGCTGGGCCTCGGAGTGCTCGCCCTCGCCGGTCTCCAGCAGCCAACCGAAGAGTTGCATGGCGCGTGCTGCTGCGCGCAGCTCGGTCTTGCGCTCGTAGCCATAGAGCGCCTCGAGCTGCTTCAGCGTGTAGCTCTCGACCGACGCGCGCAGGCTGCGTTTCACGACGCCGTGCAGGTCGACCAGCACGTGCTCGCGCAGCAGCTGGTCGAGCTCTGCCTCGCGCGTGTTGTGCCGGCACGACAGCGTTTTCAAGGCGTCTGCTTCGCGATGCCCGAAATGGAAGACGTGCAAGCTGGGCTGCTCACGCCGTCCGCGCACGATGCGATCCATCACCGCTTCGAAGGCGCGCTTTTCTTCGGCGCGGTTCTTCGACCAGAAGGCCTGATAGCGCGGCGCGGCGTCATCCTGCGCGAGCTCGACCAGCCCGAACAGGTACTCGAGGCCGTTGCCCTGCACGAACGGATCGCCCTCCAAATCGAGGAATAAATCGCGCGCTTGCGGCGTGGGCAGGCGATCGAGCCCAAAGCCACGCTCCACGTCCAAGAGCAGCTCGTACAGCGGCTTCGGCGCGCTGCGGCCGGCGAGCTGCAGCCGCGCTTGCTCGCGCACGCGCTCGAGCGAGCCGCGCGCGATGCCCACCACCTGTGTGCTCGGAGCGAGCACGCCGAGCTCGCTCAGGCGCGTGACGTCGACCGTGCTCAGCCGATCGCGCTGGCGCGCGCTGATACCGGCGACCAACGACAAGTGGTCGTCTTGGCGGCGGCGATCTTGGCAGCGCTTCCACCAGCTGCACACGCCGCAATGCTCGACCGGCTCGGGATACACCGTGTGCGCCCCGCGATCGGCCACGAACGCCTCGAAGCGCTGCTTGGCTAGGCGGTAGTAAGACAGGTAGTTCGCGGTGCGCAGCTCGACCAAGCGCACTTCGCTGCCACCTGGTGCCAGGTAGAACAGCTCGGGCACGTGCTCTTGCCGCGCGCCGAGCAGGTCGCTGTACGCACACAGCTGCAGGACGGCGCGGGCCTTCGCCTCGCTGGCGAGCTTCGCGTCGGCGACGACGTAGGAATAGTCGCCGAAGCGGCTCTTGCCCGAGACGCGCAGCAAGAAGTCGGGCCGGCCGAACCAGCGTTCCCCGAGCAGCACGCCCTGCGCGATCACTTGGGCGCCGCGGGCCATCGCGGCTTCGGTCGCCCGCGCGGCTTCCTCGCGCGAGGCTTGATTCGGCCCCATCGTGATTTCTGCCACGTCTCGGCGTGTCGCCTGCAGGAATTCGAAGACGCGCGCCTCGTGCTCGTAGCCGCGCCGCTCCAGCATTTTGCGCTCGATCTCGTTCTCGCCCACGCGGTCGAGCTGGCCGAGCGCGACGGCCAAGTCGAGCACGGTCTTGTGCTCGCACTCACTGAAGCCGCTGAGGTCGGTGGCAGAGAGCGAGAGCTCGCCCGAAGTGCGGTCGGCTTTCACCGCGAGAGCCTATTGGGACCGTTAGCCGGCCGCAACGCGTTCGCCGACGACGCGGCGCAACAAGCCTAGGACGCGCGCGCGCAGCTCCGGCGCGCGGAATGGCTTGCTCACGAAGTCATCGGCGCCGGCCTCGAAGGCCTGCACCAAATCCGTGCTCGAGGAGTGGCCGGTCAGAAACAGAATCGGCAAATCGCGATTGCTCTTCTGCTTGCGCAGGCGTTGGCACAGCTCGAGCCCGCTCATGCCCGGCAGGCCCCAATCGAGCACTAGAAGATCGGCGCTGTTCTTGGCCAGCCAATCCAACGCTTCTTCCGCGCTCTCGAGCTGCAGCGTGGTGATGTCCGACGAGCGCAACATGGTGCAGACGATGGACCGCAGCGCGGGGTCGTCGTCGACGACGAGCACGGTGGTGCCCGGCGGGGCAGACACCACCTCCGCGCCCTCGGAGCAGGGCGGGGGAATCATCGACGGTGAGCACTCGCCATTGGCGAAGCGGCACAGCTGATTCCAATCGCGCGCTTCGAACGTGAGGTGCAGCTCGGCGCCGCGATCGGCGACGCGACCCGCGACCGACGTGGCGTCGTTGCCGATGGTGAACGTGGCCACGAGCCATTGGCCGTCGACCAAGCCGCCTTCGGCCGGCAACTTCACGTCCGCTTCCTCGGAGTCGAGAGCCTCGGAAAGTGCCGCAAAACTATCGAACTTGTAAACGATGCCTTGCACGCTCCCAGCGAGCCTAATCCTAGATCTCGGGCTGCGCCAGTTCACGGCGAGTCACTATTTCGGGAAGCGGTCTCAGCTCTGCTCAGTGCAAAATCGTGGCCAAAACTGTGGCGAGCTCGCGCGGCGCAGCACCGCAAGGTTCGTGCCGCACAAAAATGCCCAACAAAAAGGGCGAAAACAGCGATTTTATTCAGGCGTGCGCGCAGCGCTGAGCGCCAAGCTGAGCACGCCGATCAGCGTCAAAGCAAACCACGCGCCGGCCTGGCTGAGCTCGAGCGCGGGTGCTCCGCCCAACAAATTACGGATCTGTGCGCGCGGCCAAGGCGCAGCCAAGAACGAGCTGCCCGCACCGAAGAGCAGGTCCAGCGCGAGCGCCCAGCGCCGCCCGCCGCCACGCCTACCGAGCAGTGAGGCCACGCCGAACCAGAGCGCGTACACGAAGCCTGCGAGCAGTGCGACAGCGACGCTCATGCCCCAATCAGCGAGCGAGGCGTGCACGCCGAGCAACGCCGCGGTCGTCAGGAGCACGGCGACCAGCGCCATGCACGCGGCGAACGTGAGCAAGAGCCCGAGCAGCGCGACGCGGCGATCGACGCCGTGGCGCGCGATGGCATCGACGCTGCGCGTGAGGCGCTCGCCATTGCACACGCGCTCGCACGCGAAATACGCGAGCAGCGGCAGTGCGACGCCGAACACGGCGCCCGTGAGCGTGGTGTCCGCGGCAAAGGCCAGGTCGCTTCGTCGTTCGAGCAGGCCGATTAGGTAAACGGCGCCGCAGCCCAAGCCGAGCGCCAGCCCCGGAGTCACGCCGCGCAAGCGTTCACGCGCGAGCAACGCGCCCATGCCGAAGCCGTTCATGGCAGGCCCTCGGGCTTCAGCGCAGTGATGCGGATCGCTTCGGCGCGCGCGCTCTCGGCCACGCAGCGTGCGGTCGCCTCGAGGCCCTTGCCGCGCACCAAGAGCTCTTGTCCGCCCGCCCACTCGACCGTCGAGATCCCGGAGGTGCCGCGCAGGAGCGCTGCCAAACGGTTGGCCTCCGGCGTGTGCACGCGCAGCGTGATCGTGCTCTGCGCCGAGCGCGTGGGCCCGGCGCTGTGCCAGGTGCCGCGCTGCAGCGTGCCCGCCACGGTGCCGAGCTTGGCCGCGTCTTCTGCTCGGCTCGCGCTGCACAGCACGACGGCTTCGGCGTGGCTCGCGAGGGCGCCGAGCACGAAATCTTCGTTCAGCAAGCCGAGCAGCGCCAGCGGTTCGTGCAGGGCGATCAACGCGGGCTCCGGATGGCTCAAAGCGAAGGCCAGCGCGACCGCGCGCGTTTCGCGAGCGGGCAACGTCTTTGGATGACGCGTCGCCCACGAGGCCAAGCCTGCCGCGTCGAGCACACTCAGCCCGGCGCGCGCGTCGCCTCGAGCACTCAGAGCCAACTCCAGAGCGGCCACGACGCTGCTGGCGGGTGGCAGCGCCTCGTGCGCGAACAGCGCGCCAATGCCGCGTCGAGTCACGCAGCTCGAAGCGGGCGCAACGCCGCCCAGCAGCACGCGCCCGCGTCGTGGCGAAAGCAGGCCAGCCGCGAGCATGAGCAGCGTATCGGTGCCGTCGGCTTCGGTACCGAGCAGCACTCGTCCGCCCTCACCGAAGCTGGCGCTCACGGCGCGCAGCTCGCCGTGGCTCACCGCTTCGAAGCCGAGCGCGCTCACGTGAGCCCTGCACCGGCAGCGAGTAGCCCCGAGAGCAGCTCGCTCAGCAACTTCGGCAACGTGGGAAAGCTAGGCTGCGCCTGGGAAACGAGCCAGGGCAGCGCCAACAATGCCGCCAGCATCCAGCGCGGGCGGTTCGGTGCCAGCCTTGCCGCGAGCAGCGCCAGCAATGCCGCCAGCAAGCCCACCACGATCGCGTAGGCCGCGATGGCGGGAGCGACGGCAAGTGCCCAAGCCAGGCGCGCCCCACGCAGCGCTCCGATGGCAGCGAGCAGCAGCCCCGGCGCCGCGACCCAGCGCGCGATGCTCGCGCCGACGCTCAGCGTGCGCGCTCGCAGTAGTCCGCGGGTGTCTCGGCCGCGTTGACGAGCCAGCGCAGCGAGCGCGTCGTTCGCTGCCGGTTCGGTCAGTGAGCGTGCTGCGCCGAGTGCGACGAGGCCAGCCACTGCCCAAGACAGGGACGTGAGCGCGCCTTGCAGCAGCGCGTGGATGGTCTCTCGTCGGTCACGTGCGCCTGAAATGGCGATCAGGAGGCCATAACCGAGGAAGATGCCGATCGCATAGAAGCGCGCGGAGCGCAGCGCGAACTGTTTGCGCTGACCGGCGTCGAACAGCGCGAGCAAGGAGCGTTCGCGCTGCGCGCGCTGCCACAGCTCCGCCCAGGGGGCGCGCTGGGCTTCGAGGCGAGTCTCGGTCACCGAACCGAGTCTAGAGCGACTCTTACGCCGGGCGATAGCGCGGAAGCGCGCGACAGCCATTGCTCGGCGCCCGGATCGCCCAGCTTTTTCAGGCTGATGCCGAGCGCGTAGCTGGCCAGCGCGTCGTCCGGCGCGAGCGCGATGGCTCGTTCGGCATGCTGCGCGGCCTCACTCGGGTGACCTGCAGCGAGCTCTGCCGCGGCGAGCCAGGCCAGCGCGTGCACGGCGAGATCGGTGTGCTCCGAGGTCAGTGGGGTCAAGCGTGCGCTCGCGGCTTCGTACTCGCCGTGACGGATCTCGAGCCGGGCAGCCAAGATGTTGAGCTCGGGATCGTTCGGTGCGGCAGCCAACGCGCGTTCGATTACTTCGCTCGCTTCGCTGACGCGCTCCAGGTGAAGCAAGGTTGCCGCGAGGCCGGCGTAGGCCTCCACCGCGCCCGGTGCAACCTCGATCAGACGCTTGAATTGGACGAGCGCGTCTTCGTAACGCCCGCCGTCGTACAACAGGTGCGCCAGGTTGGCGCGCGATGGCGCGAAGCCCGGGTCGACTTTGAGCGCCTCGTAGTAGTCGCGCGAGGCAAGGTCCGGGCGGCGTTCGCGCTCGGCCAGGACGCCCAGCGCGTGATGTGGCTGCGCGACATCCGGGTTCAGGCGCCGAGCTCGGGTGAGCAGCTGCCGCGCGCGCTCGAAGTTCCCGCGCTGCAGCTCGACCAGCCCCTGGTTGGTCAGCGCATCGACGAAGCTCGGGTTGTATTCCAGGGCCAAGCTGAAGCGGGCATCGGCCGTTTCCAGGTCCCCGGCCGCCAGGGCGTCGACCCCGGCCCGATTCAGCTCCAGAGCCTTGGCGGGCAAGGGTGCGCTGCCCGCGCACCCAAAACAGCAGGCAAAACAGAAAATCGGCCAGGCTCGGGTAAACATCGCGATCCGCTGCATTTCCTAGGGTCGGTCAGGCCCCGGGCTGGTTGCGTGCGAACCACATTCGAGGTACCCGAGTGCGCCCATGGCAACGGATTCCGAGCCCAAAAGCGGTACCCTGGACGAGCAGCAGGACTCTGAAAAGGGCTCCGCGGCACAGGTCAGCGAGCGCCCGAAGAAGAAGAAGCTCAAGCGCCCGCGCCCGCCGATCCCCAAGACCGAAGAGGAGATCGACTCACCGACCAAGCAGACGGTCGGCATGTTGGGGATCCTGGGCATCATGACCGTCATCATGTGGGCCTTGGCGCGCGGTGGTTGTAACTACCACCCGCCCAAGGAAACCCGCGTGCCCCGCCAGGTGACCACCGATGAGCTGGCGCGCGATCCGAAGAATGCCGCGGTCGAGCTGCAACAGCGCTGGCTGACTCACGATTTCACGGGCGCCCTGGAGCTCGCCACGGGTGACGTCGCGACGCAGGTGCAAGCGGACAAGGCGGCGTGTGACGCAGCCTGCCTGGCTCAGCGTAAGGACTTGGCTGCCAAGGTGCTGACCTCGGCCGTGATCCTCGACGCGAACATGATGGGCGCCAACGCGCGCGTGACGAGCGTCGGTTTGCCGGGCGGTCCCAAGGTCTTCTTGATGCGGATGGAGCGCGCGGACACGATCTGGAAAGCCAGCGCGCGCAAGGCCGACAACGGCGAGCCGCTGCCGCCGTTGCCCGCAATGAACCCGCACGAGGTGCCTCTGCCCATGTCTCCCGTGGGCTCCTCGTCGCCCGCCGGCTC
>OUNO010004892.1_pt1 | contig 11267 bp, 11 predicted proteins | sample 1779811 | NCBI WGS metagenome assembly OUNO01 (sample SAMEA3914804, study PRJEB12502) | metagenome | biome: forest; material: soil | place: Canada | collected 2010-06-25 | depth 0.3 m
CAGGCTCGTCTCCACATGGAGAAAAAGGAATACAAGGAAGCGGAAGCGACCTTCCCGGACATCGAGATCCTCCAGCCGGAAAACACTGCGGTGAGCGAGTGGCGGAAGATCATCATGGGCGAGAACGACCGCAAAGAGCGGGAAGAGAACGAGAAGAGACGCATTGCTGCTGAAAGCAAGGCTCAGTGGTCCGATTACGAAAAAGTCATGGTTCTCATGAAGGACAAGAAGTACTGGGATGCGCTGGATGGCTTCGACGCGCTTGTCGCGAAGAGCATCATTGATTCGAAACTTGCTGAAAACGTGAAACTCGGGACGAAGAAGGCGGAAGATCTGATCGCGGCTGACCGGGATCCACTCCTTGCAGAGGGCAAGCAGCTTGAAGAGGAAGGGAAATACACCGAAGCCTACCGTTCATACCAGAGGGCTTACCAGGTCGACCCAACCGATCATTCCTCCATCGACGGGATGGCCCGGATTCGTGGAAATTTGAACGGCCGCGCGAAAGCGATTTACGCCGAAGGAGTTTTCGCGGAAAGTTATGGAGACATGGATGCAGCAGAAAGACAATACCGTCAGGTTCTGGAAGTGGTTCCGAACGACGACGATTACTATCAGAAGGCTCAGATTCGCTTGAAGCGTCTGACTGTTTTCAGAAAACCGGCAAGCGAGACGCCTCAATGACCGGATGGGCGAAATCGAGGATTGAACTCGTCTCGGCAGAAGGTTTTCAGATTCAAGGCAGGGCACCGACCCAGGAAGATTATTTCGAGATCAATCCGGATCGCGGAATTTTCGTTTTGGCCGACGGCTTTGGTGGCGGTCTGGGAAGACAGGCTGCGGAGCTTGCGGTGAAGTCCGTTCGTCATTTTCTCGAGCAGGAAGCAGGGGACCTCGATGCCACGCTCCCGTTCGAACTCAGACCTTATTATTCCCTCGCTGGGAACGTCCTGTTCAATGCGATTTCCTACGCAAACCAGAAACTGCTGAAAATGAATCAAGGGAAGGCCTGGCTTGATTCCGGAGGAGCGAGTCTTCTTGCCGGATATCTGGATGGCCGTCTTCTTGCGCTTGCCCAAGTGGGCGCCTGCCGTCTGCATTTGAAACGTGACCAGCATGTGAAAGAGCTGATCTCCCCGAAGACACTGCTGCGCCAGGTGGATCCGATGCAGGACGAGGGAGACGGGGACGAAGTTCCGCTGATGAGCTTCGGAACGTCAAAAAGTCTCGAGCCTGAAATCACCGAACTGGAGATCCGTCCCGGTGATCAGGTGTTCTTCCAGACAAGCGGAGTGAAGCAAACACTCAGAAATCAGGTTTTTTCCCTGAATTCCTCGAAAGAATTAAGTCAAATCGTTGACCGCCTCGACTCGAAGGGCAATGCCAGCGTCCTCTGGTTGACCTTTTAAATCCACATCTGCTGTGTAATAATAGACACAGAAGGGTGGAGTGGAGTTGAGGAAAAAGAAGAACGAATCCGGACAAGCGCTTACGGAATACGTGCTGCTACTCATGATAGTAGTGCCGGCACTCGTGTATTTTGTAGGCACTCTCGCCGGTACGTTCTATAAATCCAGCGCGAAATACGGTGGTTTTATTGAAAAACAAATGCGGACGGGGGCGGCTCCGGCTACGATATGGACCAAGTGAAATCAGAATCAGGACAATCGCTTGTCGAATACATCCTGCTGCTCATGATCGTGGTGTCTGCGTACACAGCGATCATGAAGCTCCTGGGTAACACTCCGGTTCTCACTGCGCTCAAGAAGCCGTTTACACAGGACTACAAGTACACTTACGACTACGGGCATGCGGATGCCAGAGGTCAAAGTGATGGCGGTCCGATCTATATTCCCCAGTGTAGCGCCGCGGATCAAAATTTCAGAATTTTCATCAATCCACCGATCAGTCAATAGACATGGTGTGGAAACTTTTTAGACAGCAGCAAGAAGAAGGTCAGGCACTGATCGAGTTCCTCCTCGGACTCATGGTCGTGATCTCCTTTTTCTTTTTCTACATCCGCATGTGCGCAGTGTTCGCGATTGGTAATTACATCCACTACGCAACTTTCATGGCCGCAAGAACTCTTTCCTCATCCTCGATCACGGCGGACACCCAGCAAAGCAACGCCCAGGCAATCATGGATGCGATGGTCACCAATCACTTCAAAACTTTCATCACACCGGTGGGTCCCGCGAACATCGGACCCGGAGATTTTTTTCAAACCGCTCCTCTCAGAGACAACTGGAATCAGGGCGTGAGTTTTGAATTCAAATCCAAACTCAGTCTTTATCCGTGGAACAAGTCGGGCCAGTCCATCGATCTCGATCTCACCAGCAACAGCTGGATGCCGAGAGAAGAAACAAGTGATGACTGTTCCGCCAAGAGAAGCAAGATCAAGGGTATCCTCGCCGGTAATCAGGTGAGCGTAACTGACGTCGAATGGGACAATGGTGATGCAAATGGATGCTAAAGGCCAAAGTTTGCTCGAAGTTGTTTTCGTCCTGCCGTTCCTGTTCCTCTTTGTGACGGTGCTTTTTAAAATGAATCTTGCGATCAACTCGGCGATCAATAATACGCAGTATGCCCGCTCCCAGGTTTTCTCCCTGACCGCGAACTCTCCCGAGTATCCGCGGCTGGAGTTTCGTCTCACCGGTGCACGCGCTTTCGCGACGATGCAGCAGGACCTCATGGTTCTCGGTGTTGCTGACCCGAGTGCGATTTCCGGATCGGCTTCAGGCGGAATGGATCCGATTCCCCAGACGATCAAGATCGACAAGACAGGACAAAATTTTGCGAAAAAGGGTGTCAAGGTGAGTAACGAGCCCGGTGAACAGGCGAGTCGGAATGAAATCCGGATCCGCAACACCGCTGCGATCTGCACTCAGCTTAACAACTCTCCCTTAAGTGGAAGCGCCCGGTGGCCATTCAAGCAAATGGCTTGTGGTTATCAGGGAGCATGGATTGGAGACGCGGGACAATGAACAGTAGAGCAATGAGTATGTCGGTCGTGATGGCGGGGATCGCCGTCTTCTTCGTAATGAGCTCGGTATCCAGTATCGAGGATCAGACGAAACAGAAGTTCGGGGACGACGTCACGGTTCTTGTCGCGAAAGCAGATATCAAGGAAAGTGACACGATTCTGGACAACATGATCGAGCCGGTTTCCATTCCGAAGCGTTTCGTCGAGCCGTCCGCAATTGCCTTCACCACGGTAGTGAAGGAAGACTCCAAAGATTACGCGATGGAAACCCGTCGAATCGTCGGTAACGTTGCAGTCGTGCCGATCAAGAAAGGCGAGCAGCTTTCTTTGAACAAGATTACAGAACCAAACATCCGTACCGGTCTTGCGCCGCAGATCACTCCGGGCAAGCGGGCGATGGCTTTCTCCGTGGATGAAACCACCAGCGTTGCGAAGTTGATCAAGCCGGGTGACCGGGTGGACGTCATCGCAGTGATGGACTTCGGCGGTGGTGCGAATCGTGAGAACAAGGTTGCGAAGACCGTGATCCAGGATGCCGTCATCCTTGCGGTTGGCCGGAACATTACCAACAACGTAGCCCGCAAGGTGGAAATGGATCCGAGTACCGGAAAATTCAAGAGCCGTTCTCTTGCCGATTACGACGGATTCTCGTCGGTGACGCTCGAACTGGATCCAACCCAGGCACAGCTCATGGCCGTGATTGGAAGCGGAAACGGGAACAAGATCATCCTGACTTTGAGAAACAACGACGACTCGGATCGCACAGCGCTCACGATGTCGCGCGCGGTGGACGCGGTGAATGACAACCGCACTCCGGCCGCGAACAACGGAGGAGCGAAATAGTGGACTCAAAAATGGCTTTTGCAGTCATTTTGCTTTTACTCCTTGATTTGAACCAGGCCTTTGCCCAGACGCCCCCTGTACAGCAGCCGGCTTCAGGTGACGGGAAGACCATTGCAGCTGATGCAGGTCTCCTTCCGAACAATCCGGATGGGGGAGATGCTCCGGATGCACACCGCCGTCGTCCGGTGGTGAAAAAACTTTCTTACGAAACTTCCAAACTCACTTCGGATCGCTCCGAGGCTGAAGCCGATCATCGCAAGCTTCTGCTCGCGGTTGGCGTGGACAAGGTGATCGATCTTGATCCGAGCTTTCAGTTTTCGAATCAGTCGGGCGCGATCATGACGGGGAACACCCAGGTCCTAAACGTGGCTCCGGTCAGCATCGGGGACGCAAGACAGATCATCATCAAGCCAGGGGCGGAAGGTGAGACCAACATCACTCTCCGGGACAAAAGCGGAAAAATCCGCGTCGTGTTCGATGTGATCGTGGCGAAACTGAACCTGATCCGTTTTCTCGAGCGCTTGAAACATAATTTGAAAGAAGTCGAAGGCATCACCATCGACATCGAAGATCAGAAGATCGTGATCCGGGGGGATGTACTTTCCCCGAACGACTTCGGCCTCATCGTGAACGAGATTGGTGACAAGGAATACGGCGATACCGTTCTGAACAAAGTCACGATGTCTCCGATCACCTTGAATGCGCTTTCAAAAAAGATTGAAAACGATGTCCAGGTTTTTGCACCGACGGTTCACGCCGGCGTGTTGAACGGAAAAATCATTCTCGATGGAACTGTTGACAGCGAAGCGATCAAGACTCGTTGCCTGAAGCGTGCGGAGTGGTATCTTCCCAGTGCGCGAATCAGCGACCCGATTGTGAATGCTTCAAACGTGGAGAAAAACGACAAACCGATGCAGCTCATTCAGAGTGATATTCAGGTCACCCCTCCGGCTCCAAAGCGGGAGAGCAAGCTCGTTCGTCTTTCGGTTTACTTCGTTCAGTTGAGCAAGGACTTCCTGAAAAGTTACGGTTTCAAGTGGCAGCCTGGTTTCACCGTGGATCCATCGATCTCGATCGGCTCGGCTGATCAGAGTGGTGGCACGACGACCGGAAACTCCACGGGTGGATTCTCGTTTGCAGGAACCCTTTCGTCCCTGTTCCCGAGCCTGAACGCTCCGCCTTCCAGCGCATCTTACGGAAGAATTCTCAAGACTGCGACCGTGATCGTGAAGAGCGCTGAAACGGCGAAAGTGAAGGACACCCAGCAGATTCCAATTCAGTCGACCGGAGTGAACGGGCAGACCGATAACTCAAAAAACACTCAGGTGGGCTTCGATAGCTCGATCACGCCGACCATCCTGCAGGGGCAGGATGTGGATGTGAACATCGACATGGATCAGACGGAAGTCGTGGGAACGGGAGCAGGCGGAGCTCCGATCACGGACCAGCACCATGTGACCACCCGTTTATATCTGAAGTCGGGTGAAGTGGGTGCCGTGGTTGCAGTGAACAAGCAGAACGCAACGACCACTTTCAACCGGGACGCACCGTCCGCGGGTGGTGCAGCGACCACGACGACGAAACCTCTTTTCACTCTCGAACGTTCGAAAAGCATGAACAAGGATAAGGGCCAGTTCGTGGTGTTCGTGAGTCCACAGATCATCGACAGCGCTTCCGAAGGAACTGAAGATTTGAAACGGAACTTCCGGATTCCGACGTCTTCGACTTCAAAATAAGAATTTAACAGGGGATTTTCATGGGACACATTATTGCGGTAGTTGGCGGAAAAGGCGGAGTCGGGAAGAGTGTCTTTGCGGCCAACCTTGCGATCGCGTATCAACTCAACTTCAAGCAGCGCTCTCTCATCGTGGATCTCGACTTCCAGAGTCTGGGTGACCAGAACATCATTCTCGGAATGAATCCTCCGAAAAACATTGTTGAACTCACCAAGACTCAGGTTCAGACCTGGGATCCGAAGACACTTGCGCCCTTCATGATGAACGCACCCCAGGGTTACAGTTTCGTCTGTGCGCCGAGAGAGGCCGCGATTGCGCGTGACATTGATATCGACGGACTTGGAAAATTTTTAAAAGCCTCAACTCAGATTTTTCCGTGGGTGGTGGTGGATTGCGGGAATGGAACCGAACCGCATGCATTGAAAGCTCTCGAACAGGCCACCGTGATTTTTGTGGTGACCACTCCGGACGTGATCGTGATCAATCAGACCCGCCGGATTCTGGCCAAGGTCCAGGAACTTCTCTTCCCACCGGAAATGATTCAGCTCGTAGTGAACCGATTCTCGCCGACGAGCATGATCAATCTCCCATTCATTCAAAAAAACCTTGGGAAAGCGCCATTTTTTGCAATTCCAGACGAGCCTCAAACCTGTGAAGCCGCTCTTGCAAAGAGCCAGCCGTTCACCCTCTCCAACCCGAGCGCTCCGATCTCGCGTGCGTTCTCGGACATGGTTCGCCGGATCGATCAGACCAAAATGCTCGACCAGCTTGCGAAACTGAACAAGCCTTCCGGAACAGCTCAGAAAGCTGCAGTTCAGTTGGCGGATCCTGCTTCTTCAGGGGACGCCAATGCCGGTCCTTCTGCCCGAAGCAAAGTCGGAACCCTTGATCCATGGACGAACATGAAACTTCGGGTGCACAAGGCACTCATTGATGTCGTGGACATGAAGAAGATGGGCGGAGATCAGTCCGACCCGAAAGTTCGCGAAGTCATGCGCGAGAAAACCCAGAAGGCGATTCTGGATGTTCTCCTGAAAGAAGATCTGAATAGTCTTTGCCCGACCCGCGAACAACGAGCGCAGCTCGTGAAAGAAATTCTGGACGAGGCTCTGGGCCTTGGACCTCTCGAAGATTTGCTTGCCGATGATACCGTGACCGAGATCATGGTGAACGCCCGGGATCAGATCTACATCGAGCAATCGGGCCGCGCCGGCCTCGCAAAAACGACATTCTCAAGCGAACAGCAGATGATGAACGTGATCGAACGGATCGTGACTCCACTCGGTCGTCGTGTGGATGAAAAAACTCCTTTCGTGGATGCGCGTCTTCAGGACGGATCACGGGTACACGTGATTATTCCTCCGCTCGCACTTCGCGGACCGACCATCACCATCCGGAAGTTCCCGAAGAAGCGGATCGTGTCCGCCGACCTTGTGAAATTCGGCTCAATGACGTCTGAAATCGCAGATTTTCTACGGGCCTGCATCGAAGCAAAGATGAATACGGTAGTGTCGGGTGGTACCGGGTCAGGTAAAACGACCTTGCTCAACGTTCTTTCCAATTTTATTCCGACCAACGAACGAATCATCACTGTCGAGGATGCGGCCGAGCTTCAACTCGGACAGGATCACGTGGTGAGACTCGAGACCCGCCCGAAGAACATCGAGGGTGAGGGTGAAGTTTCGATTCGCGATCTCATCAAGTGTTGTCTCCGGATGCGTCCCGACAGAATCATCGTCGGGGAGTGCCGGGGTGGAGAAGCGATGGACATGTTGCAGGCGATGAACACCGGTCACTCGGGTTCACTCACCACCGTCCACTCGAACAACCCGCGCGAGTGTATCGGACGTCTTGAAACGCTCGTGATGATGGCCGGAATGGGACTTCCTTTGAAGGCTATCCGTGAAACCATCGCCAGTTCCGTGAATTTGATCGTACAGCAGTCGCGCTTGAGTGATGGATCCCGTAAAGTCACCCATATCTCCGAGGTGCTCGGGATGCAGGGTGAAACCGTCACGATTCAGGACATCTTCGTGTTCAAGCAGGAGGGGCTCGATAAGAACCGCAAAATTATCGGACGCTTCGTGCCAACCGGTTTCATTCCGAAGTTTGTGGAAGAGATGGAAGCGAAGGGGATGAAGATCTCCCGCGGACTCTTTGCGGCAAAATAAAAAGCGCAGCCAAAACACTGACTGGATTAAACTTTCGCAATTTAAAATATATACTGTAACCGTATGAAAGTTGCAGTTCCACACTGGGTGCTCGCGATCGTAGTGTTCATTTCGGCACTGCTCGTTGCCTTCCAGTTCTCAGGACGAATTCTCGACTGGATCCGCTTCCAGTCCATCGGCACGAGGGATTACATCGCTGAAAAACTTCAGCTGATGATGATCGACGTTCCGATCGACAAAATCCTTCTCTATCAGGTTTCCTTCGCTTTTGGCCTTGGATCCATCGTTTTTCTTCTTTGTCTCCCGAACCTCGCGGGTGGTGCTTTTTTCGGCATCGTGACGATGGTGATGGGCTGGCTCCTTCCGAAACCTTTCGTCGACATGATGTACAAGCGTCGTTGCGGAAAATTCGTCGAGCAGATGGTCGATGGACTCGGACTCATGTCGAACGGGATGCGCTCCGGTCTTTCGGTTTCGCAGGCCATGGGGCTTGTCGCGCAGGAGATGCCGAATCCGATCCAATCCGAGTTCAATCTCATCCTGAGTCAGAACAAACTCGGTGTTTCGCTCGAAGAGGCGTACGTGAATCTTTCCAAACGAGTCGTGGCGGATGAGGTCGAGATGTTCGTGACCTCCGTCAATATTTTGAAGGAAACCGGCGGTAACCTTGCCGAAACCTTCGACACGATTACGGTCTTGATTCGGGAACGGGTTAAAGTGGAGAATAAGATTAAAGCAATGACTGCGCAGGCGTTCTGGCAGGGAGTCATCCTGATGTGTGTTCCGCCCTTCATGGCGATCACCTTGAACCAGACCGATCCGGAAATGATGCAACCGATGTTCCACCATCCACTGGGATGGGCACTTCTGAGTGTCGTAGTTGTTCTCGAAATTGTTGCTTATGTAGTGATCAAGAAAGTGACCACCATTGATGTTTAGAGGAAAGATGATGAAAAAGCTCTCGATTGTAATCCTGACCCTGATGTCCGTTTCTTCCGCTTACGCCCGCGCGGACGTGAGTCTCCGAAACGGGAATTTTTTCGTTTCGTTCCGGGACATTTCGTATCCGGGTGGAATCGAGCCGAAGGTCGAGCGAGTCTACAACTCGAAATCGGATTTTAACGGGATTTTCGGGAATGGCTGGGGAACCCAGTATGAAACCCATCTCAACATCGATCCGGATGGTAGCATCATCGTGACCGAGTACGGCGGCGGCGCAAACAACCGCTTCCTTCCAAAGGATTACTCCGCAAAAGGATTGAATGAAGCAGTGAACAGCGTGTTCGAAGCTGCGAAAAAATCCGGAGTGGTGACCAGTGCAAGCGAGGCGGACCGTTACAAGAAGCGCCTCACGAATGATTTTGATTTCCGTTCCAAACAGTATTCAATCTTCGTGAACAAGGGCACGCTCCAGCGCAAGCAGGTTCTGGAAGGAACCCAGTACACCACGACTGAATATCAGTATCAGTACATCACCAAGGTGAAGGGTGGATACGTTCGGGTGATGGAAGCGGGCGACATTCAGAAATTCAACGAAGCTGGAAAAATGGTTCAGCTCATGGACCGCAACAAGAACTTTGTTAACTTCACTTACGACCGGAACAATCATTTGATTCAACTTGCCGACAATCAAAACCGGAAGATGAACTTCACGTACAATCCGCAAAATCTGGTCGACAAGATCACCGGAGAGAGCGGAAAATACGCCCAGTATCGTTATAATCGCGAAGGTTTCATGGTTGGCAGCCGGGACGATAACGGTGTTGAAAACACTTTCGGTTACACGAAAGACCAGTTCCTGAACTTGAACGAGATCGGTTATCCGAACGACAAGGGTCCGGATGGCAAGCCGAAGAAGATGACCATCCAGTATTTTGGTCCGGATAAGAAATCGAATGTTCGTGCCGTGACTAATCCGGATGGAACCACCAGCGAGTACGAATATCTCTCCGATCTCAAGAGCCCGAATTATTATGCGGTCCATGTTCTGTTGAAAGACGCGAAGGGTGCCCGCATCAGTGATTCCAAGTATGAGTACTTCTACAAGACGAAACTCGGCGGTCAGGATTTCACCGAGAAGATGATTTCGACCATTGATGGTGACAAGACTGAAACCGTTTACGATCAGAAACTGGGTTATCCGGTCAAGATCGTGAACAACGGACGCACGACGACGATGGAATACGATCCGAAGGGCAGAATGATCAAGAAGACCACTCCGATCGAAACCACCGAGCTTTCCTACGATGCCAAAGTAGGGAAAGTGGCAAAGGTGTCGAAGAAGTTGAAGAGCGGAACCGTTCTCTGGAGCGAGTTCCAGTACGATCAGGCTTCTGGAAATCTTCTCTTTGCGCGTAACAACGACAAGAAAACCGTGAAGCTTGTTTATGATCCCGAAGGCCGCATCCGTGCGCTCGTGGATCAGACCGGACGCCAGCTGACCTTCCGTTACAACGACCTCTCCAAGCCGATCGAGATCTCTGATCCAAAGCTTGGAACCGTGAAGTTCAGCTACAAGAACAGCGGGGAAGTGGACAAAATCGACAGTAACGGTGGAGCAAATGTCGCGACCGAAGTCATGCGTGCGCTTCAAGGTCTGATCGACATCACAGCCCCTGCCGGCGTGACGATGTCGATCTAAGTGCTTAATATTAAATAATGATTATTTAACTGGGAATCATGGAATGGTCCCGGTTATACTGAAGAAGGGTGAGAGATATGACTAAATACTTGTTTTTGATGGTAATGAGCCTTGGTTCTGCAACCGCATTTGCGGATGTTTCCAGTCCGAACAATCCGACCTCCGTCTGCTGCGATTGTCCGACGAAAACCTGCGGCTGTTACAGCCAGGTGGCCTGTGCGTCCGTTTCCTCTCCGATTCGTGCCGCGGACCAGACCACAAAGCAGCCTAACTCGGCTGACGAAGCGACCAAAGCAACGCACTAAGTTTTTCCATTGAGTGCTGCGCCGCGTCTCCGCTAAAGTGGGTGGACTAAACCCCTTTTTTTAATGCGGAGAGTTAATGGCATTTTCAGACGAACAGCAATCCGATGCTGTGATTGGTGCAAGACCCGATCAGGCAAGGCCCATTGCCCCTTCCGAGGCGAAGAAGATCGCTCCTCTGAAAAAACCAGAGTGGCTCAAAATTCGCCCGCCCGCAGGTGAAAACTACACCCAGATCAAACAACTTTTAAGAGAGCGCAATCTCCACACCGTGTGCGAAGAAGCGCGTTGCCCGAACGTCGCTGAATGCTGGGCTTCCGGAACCGCAACCTTCATGCTCGGTTCCGAAGTTTGTACCCGCGCTTGTCGTTTCTGCGCGATTCAGACTTCCCGTCGTCCGCCGCCTCTCGATCCGGAAGAGCCGTACAAAGTGGCTGAATCCGTTTCCAAAATGAAATTGAAATACGTTGTTCTCACGAGCGTCGACCGCGACGACATGAAGGACGGCGGAGCGAACCACTTCGCAACCACGATTCGCGAATTGAAACGTCTCGATCCAAGCATTCTGGTCGAAGCACTCGTTCCGGATTT
>OUNO010020688.1_pt1 | contig 11255 bp, 9 predicted proteins | sample 1779811 | NCBI WGS metagenome assembly OUNO01 (sample SAMEA3914804, study PRJEB12502) | metagenome | biome: forest; material: soil | place: Canada | collected 2010-06-25 | depth 0.3 m
CTCTCAACCTGATCTTCAACAGAAAGGAGACCGCTATGAGCACGACTAACTACGGCCCGAAAATGACGCACCGCTGGACCAAAACTACCCGGGGTACTTTCTGCACACTTGCGGCCCTTTCTGCCGCTTCATGTACTGGCCAGGTTTCAGGCTCGTTCCGCTTTCAACAACAGCTCGAGAGCTTTCACTCCGAGCAAGACGTGAACACGAAAGTCGATCTGCTCTGGGTGGTCGACAACTCGTCGAGCATGGACGTTTCGCAACAGAAACTTCGCGCAGGCTTTCAGAGCTTTGCGACGAAATACCTCAAACCAACCTGGGATATTCGCGTCGCCGTTATCAGCACCGATACGTACCTCGCAAACCCGGCATTTCAAGGCTATCTCGGAACGACCGTGACGGGCTCCGTAGGGTATCAATCGCCCTACATTCAAAGCCGCCTGTCGAGCTTCCAAAATCCTTCGTGGAATACAAGCCTCGTGAATCTCACCACCGGAAAAATGGACTCCGGAATTAAGTACAAAGAAATGATCCCGGCCTGGGGTACGAGCTTCGCGCGCCTACTGAGCGGAAATCATGACGGTCCGATTACTTCGTTCTGTTTTGAAGGAATGCCGTATTTCTTCCTGGGCGCCGCTAACTGCAAAGTTCGCGATGATGGTACCCAAGGCACTGGTATCACCGCTTGCGTCAATCCGACGGGCTCTCAGTCGTCTATTGAGCAATGCGTGAACACCGTTCAAAACGATACGGTTCATAGTGGAAAAGCGATTCTCGCTACTCAGCCGCCTGCTGGAACGCCTGGCGATTCCACCTGGACTCAACAGCTCGTGCGAGATTTTATGGTCAACGCCTCGACCGGTTCGTCGGGCCACGGATCTGAACGAGGCCTGAGCTCTGTTCTTCAACTATTGAACGATAACGAATCGACTTCGACTGCGTTCTTCCGTGCAGGCTCGGTTCGAGTTTTGATCTTCGTCTCTGACGAAGAAGATCAGTCCATGCAACCACCCGCATCGCCCCCAAGCGGCTTTCAACCTTTCAGCGACTATGCTTGCGACCAAGCCGGCCTCATCGCCCTGAACGGTCAATCGACGATCACCGGCCCTGGAGGTTACTGCTGCGCCAGCGGTTGCCAATTCGGCTCGAGCGGCACGTCTTGCCCTTCGAAAACAGTCGATGGCCTGACCTATACCGTCAGCATCTGCCCCAACAGCGCGAAGCTGATTCCGGTTTCCACGGTCAAATCGACGCTCGATACGTTCTTTAGAAATCTCGACCAGTCCGGAAGCACGGGCGATCCCGGCTACTTCGTGGCATCGATTGTTCCGACGACTGCACAGGCGATTCAAGATCTGCAGGCCGACCGAACCACGAGCGACTTCGCCGTCGGAACGCTTCGAACTGTCGCAGTCGACCGCGGCGATCGCTACATTCAGCTCGGAACTCTTGCGAGCCCGGACTCACTCGCGCTCGATATCTCGGCCCAGGACTATTCGCCGATCCTTGATTCCATCGGTCAGAAGATCATCCAGAAAAGAGCAACTTTTCTACTGAATTTCGCGCCAACCGGAACCGACGACATGATCGTTTCGATTCGTCACATCACCGGCGCCGATACGGTCGTGCCGAGCGCAGCGATCGCTATCAGCGGAAAAATCCTGCGAATCACCGATCTCGATCTCGTTCTGAACTTCTCGTCCACCGATCAGATCGTCATCAACTATCAGCCAAAGTCCAACCTGTAACCGCTCAAAGGAGTCTGTATGAATTTCCTAGAGTTTCTTAAATCTAATCTTTCGCACGCACTGCCGATTCTGATTTGCGCAGCGTTTGCGATCGCCATTATCTCGGAGCGCCTGAAGGCCCTCTACAAAACCTACCCGTTGCCAGAAACTGACGCGTTCTACGCGAAGGTCGCAGAACTCGTCATGGCCGCAAAAGTTCAGGACGCAATCACTCTTTGTGAAAAATATCCTGAAAAGCCTGTCGCTCGCGTGATGAAGAGCGCCTTAAAACGCGCCCATCTTCCTGAAAACCTGATTGAAGACGGTGTTCGCCTGGCAGTAAGCGAAGCGGTTCAATCCGTTCTCAAACGCACGAGCTTTCTTGCCACGATCGCAAACGTTGCGACCCTGCTGGGCCTCTTCGGAACCATCGCCGGTCTGATCAGCTCGTTCGAAGCCGTGGGTCATGCAGACGCTCAACAGAAATCAGCTCTTCTCTCAGCCGGTATCGCAACCGCCATGAACGCCACGATGCTCGGCTTGGCTGTCGCCATTCCCTGCATGGTCGCCTTCAGCTTCTTGATCAACCGCTCCAACCGAATGATCAGCGACATCGAAGACTCTTCGGTTCGGGCTGGCGATATTCTCAAACAGCGCCTCTACACTCCTGACAGCGGTGCTTCTCACGAATCAGGTGCAGCATGATGTCATCAGGCGGAGATGGCGGCGGCCGACGTGGCGGGGGAGGACAAGAGTTCGATCTCAACCTCGCCCCGATCATCGACTGCTTTACCGTTCTCATCACATTCATGCTGGTTTCGGCTTCGTTTCTTTCGATCGGGATTCTCGATGCGGGAGTCGCAGCACCGAGCTCGGCACCGGCTAATCAGAACGACAAGCCACCTGCGCTACTCGTTCAGGTGAACATCGATCGCGACCAAATCATGGAGCTGAAGGTGAGTGGAAAACTCACGCGCTCTGTGAAGCTGAGCGCGGTGGAAGGCAAGCCCGACTACGGCACCTTGAATCGTGAGCTTGCGAGCCTGAAAACCAAGTACCCGGATACGGAGAGCCTCGTTCTGACCGCACACGACGATGTCGAATATCGTTCGGTGGTCGAAGCGATGGAGAAGATTAAAAAGACCGTTCCCGGCGTGCTTTTAGGAGGATTCTAATATGCGAATGAGACGTCGTCGCTCAAGCGATGAAATGAGCCTACAGATCACGTCGATGGCCGATATATTCACCATCATTCTGGTGTTTTTATTGAAGTCCTACGCCACCAGCGCATCGAACATCGTACCCTCAACCGGAACGAAACTCGTGGAAGCAGAGGCGGGCGACGTCGCTGTTGAAGCCCTCAAGGTCGAAGTTTCAGAAACGACTGTTCAAGTGGAGGGAAGACCCGTCTCGCAGCTGAAAGGGTTTCGCGTCGATGCGCAGGACCTTCAGGCCAATGGTTCATTGAAATCGCTGGCAGACGCGCTCGAGACCGAACGTAAACGGCAGAACCTGATTTCGGCCGCCAACCCTGACGTGAAAAACGATTCCAAGATTCTGATCGTTGCCGACAGCCGCACTCCGTATTCAACGCTGAAGCCGGTTTTGGCTTCGGCTGCGATCCATGGGTTTGGCGATTTCAAACTCGTGGTAGTAAGAAAGGAGTAGCCTCAGGCTGTGTCAGTCCTGACCCATTGGAACCCTTAATAATTCAGCTACACTAAGAGCAGGTAATATTCCAAAGGGGTCCCAATTGAAAAAGTCTATTCTGCTTTCAATCCTTGCCTGCCTCGTCAGCACCACTGCATTTGCAAACGGACTTAAATGTGGCGATCAAAACGCAGCAATCAGTGCAACGGCTCGAGGCAAAGTTGCTTGCCAAGGCACCGCCTGCACTGTCACCTGGGACACCAGAGGCAAACTGATCAGTACTCGCTCGAACCAGTACGGTGACTTCTCGAACCTCGCCAGAGGAAGAGTCACTCAAGAATCCAATGGCCAGAAGCTGTGTAATGCTGACCTCCAGCACGCCGCATCGAAGCAAATGGGCCCGGCCCGCGCAAAACCATAATTTCAATAGTTACAATTAGTTAAGGCCGAAGCATGGCAGTCTGAATAATAGTTGATTAGAAACGTCAACTGTTATAAAAGACTCGCCATGCTTAGCTTATTTAAAAGGCTCCTCACCCCAGCACTCGCCGTCTCGACCGCCCTCACGCAGCTGCCGCAGGCAAGCGCGATGTCCATGGGCGACCTCCACTTGGACGAGCTTCAGTCGTACTACTCAAAACAGCTCGGCGGACTCATCAAGCCCGAGCAGGTTGAAAAGTCCGTCTTCTTTTTCGACTGGTTTGGCGGGGTGACTGATATCAACTCCGGCACTCTCGCATTCCGCCTCGATGAAAAACAAAACGTCATCTCACCGACTCGCTACCTCTACCCACCTCAGATGCAGGATCTTTTCACGCTCGACGTGGATGGCTTTATCTCGAGCCAGGGAAGCGAAGACTTCGTCGAAGCCAAACGCTCGTTCTATTCGAAGCTGAAGTTCGACGAAAAGACCTTCTATCATGAAAGACCGTATGCCTATCTTTCGGACTGGAATTCACTCTTTCATCCGCCTGTAAAAGACCTCATTTTGCCCGTGACCCGATATGCAAAAGACTTCGGAGCGGTAGACTATTCGACGGTCACTTCCAGCTTCTTCTCCCCAGAATTTCATCGTGGAATCGACAAAGATACAGCCTCCGAACTGACCTTCGGCAACAAGCTTCACTACCTGGCAAACGGACATGGATATCAGGAAAAACTCCGCCTCATCCGCGAGGCCAAGCACTCAATTCTGGGCGCGGTGATGTCAATCGTTTGCGATCGCACTGGCATCCCTCTGGTTGACGAGCTGATTCGCCGGAAAAGCGAAGGCCTCGACGTTAAAGTCGTCATGGAAGGCGCGTATCAAGAGACCGCATTTCGCAGCTGTTTGACGAGAATGCGCAAAGGAAAGATCGACGTCGTGCTTTCGCATGACCTTTTCCGCAAAGGAAAGCTCTTTGCGCTCATGCATAACAAGTTCTGGATTCGCGATACTGAAGAAGCCGTGATCGGCGGCGAGAACATCTTTGACAAAGAAAACAGTTCAACCGGATTTAATCAGAGCCATCGAGACGGCGACGTTTTGGTGAATGGCGCAGCCGTCACCACCTTGGTTGGCGAATTCATCGGACTCTGGAATCAGCAAAAGAAGCGTAAAAATGGCAGTGTTGACGAGTACGCCAAAGCGAATCAGGTCAAGCTCGCTCAGGAACGCGTCGACGGACTCCGTGGCAGCAGCGAATACGAGCGCATTTTAGGCTCTCCAGAGACTCGAATGAAAGGCGTTTGCCGCGTGGTCACTCAAGGACCCCAGCACGATATGCACCGTCTCGGACGTGCGATTCTTGACTACGTTCGTGGCACCCAGAAACACATTCTGATCACCACTCCCGATGTTTACTACGAAACCCCTGAAGCGACTTCTGACCTTTCAACTACTGATCTCGTCTATGAGACGCTTCGAGAAAAGGCCAAGACCGAAGGCGTGAAAGTAGACCTGATCTCTGACGGAATGGACGGCGGAGCAGGGGAGCTCACGATGACGTTTGCGCAAATAGAGGGACGCGCCCTAGACCGCGGACGCCCGCTGAAGGAATCGGTTGCGGCAGCGCTGAAGACCACGGCAGGCGCTTCTTACGCGAGCGATAACTATTCGATGATGAAGCCACTCTCAGAGATCCCAGGCATTCGCGCCTGGATGCACTTCCAATACATCCACGCGAAGCATCTCTTCATTGATCAAATCGCCACTGTGATCGGCAGTTACAATATGGAGAAATACTCGGGCCGCACCAGCCAAGAGACCTCGATCTTGTGCCAGGATGAAGACCTCGCGAAGCAGATGAACCCCATCCTGGTCCGCGATTTGATCAATTCGACCCCACTTATCAGCTCAAACTAAGGCCCTAAGCTTCGACATTAAGTCATTGAATCTAATAGATTAAAAGTATTCTGTTGCCCCATATCTTAAGTTACTGTAACTTTGTTTATAGAACTTAACACTTACGGGGATTCAGATGCTTTTTCAGATCTTCCTCCTTAGCACGTTCACCTGGTCTGTCGGAATGCAGACCGCGCACGCAGGCGAAACCGAAGATCGCCAAGTCGATCGCGCGGCGCTCGATACACAGGCGCGCGCCATCACTAAACTGAAGCAGCTCCTTGGACGCTCGCGTGGAACTGAACAAGAAGCGGCGATTCTACTTCGCCTTGCTGAAAGCCAGCACGAAGCTGCGGCAGTCGAGTTTCGCCTTCAACAAGGGCTTGCACGCAGCCAAAAGAAAAATCTGAATGACCTGGTGGTCACTCTCGATCGTCTGATCTCGCGCTTCGGTGACTTTGATCGCCTCGACCAAGCACTCTTCTTTCGCGCTCAGGCATTCGATGAGCTTGAGAAAAAGGACCGTGCAAACGCCGACTACAGCCGCTTAGTTCAAACCTTCCCACAATCCCTCTGGGCCATTCAAAGCCATATGGCATTGGCCGATATGGCGATCGACGCCGGCGATCATGCAAAAGCGATTGCCCACTTGAAGGAAGTCGAAAAATTTCCAGAAGATCATCACTACCCATTTGCGCTCTACAAGCTCGCCTGGGGCCACTACAATCTGAAGCTCTTCACGGTCGCACTTTCTTACCTCGAGAGAAACGTTCGTTTCTACGACGCACGAGTCGTCGTCGCTCCGAACGGCGAGCGCCACTTTGGCCCTTCGGACGAGGCGATTCGCGAAACGAGCTTGCTCGACAGCGCTCTCTTCTTTGTCGAAGCCCTCGAAGCTAAAACACCCGACCATAGCGTCAGCGATGCTTACGATGCCTTTAAGAAGCTGGAAAAGGGGCCGCTCCTCGGAAAAATGCTCGTTCGTTTTGCCAAGCTTCTTCGCTCCCATCGCCACGAGGCCGAACTCTTGGCTTTCTCTCAGCAGATGGCAAAGAAAGAAGCCGAACGCCCAGAGACGCTCGAAATTCTACTTACGGTACTAGAGCATCAATTCAATCAGCATCGTTTTCAGGAAATCGCCGTGACTTCGCGCGACCTGGTTGAGCTCTGCCAAGGGAATCTCGAGAAGTTCAAAAAGACCGAGTCCTATGCAGTCGTCACCCGAACACTCGGTGAAACGGCCGAGCGCCTTCAAGCCATGACCGTGAAGAACAAGAAGGCAGACGAAGTCGGAACTCTGAACCGCACCCTCAATGAAATGTATGGCTCTTTGATCGCCATTCTTGAAGTGGGCGATTCCCGCATTCCTAAAATTCACTACAACCTGGCCGAAGCTCAGTTTGAACTCGGACGATTCAAAGAATCGACTTCGCACTATCGCTGGGTGATCGAAAAAGCCTCGAGCAAGGACCGCAAAGCACTTCCAGACGTGGAAGTGAAAGCGATCGCCAGCCGATACGAAGAACTGCGTGAACAGGGCAGTATTCCCAAAGAGATCAAAGCCTGGAACCTTGCAGACGACGTCATCCTTCCTCTCGAAGGTCCTGTCGCCGAATGGATTACCTGGGTCGATAGTGCGGCTGGCAGCCTCGCTTCTAAACCGGCTACATCACCAGCTGCATCAAACGACGCCTTCGATACGTTTGCATTCGAAGCGGTTCGCACCCTCTATTCACAGAAACGAATCGTCAATGCGCTGAAGCGCATGACTACGACTACCGCTAATCAGCCTAAATCAAAATTCGCGACAGCCGCAGCCACACTGGTGATCGACACTTACGTCGTTACGCAAGACTGGGCGAAAATCGTTGCGTACAGCGAAGGTCTGCTAAAAGCAGATGCCTGGAAGTCTTCTCCATTCGCCGCTACGCTCAGAAAATCGGCTGCCGATGCGTTCTTCAAAACCGTCGAGTTCGCCTATCAAGCGAAGAAGACCGACGAAGTGCTCAAACTTTCTCGCGAACTCGAACGTCGCTACCCAGAAAGCGCTCGCACGGCAGATGCGCTTTTCTTGGCAGCGCAATCGGCTCAGGCGGCCCAGAATCGTGAACTCGCGACCGAGCTCTTCGGCCGTGTCATGACCCGCGCTCAGTCGACTGACCCGATTACTCGTCGCACAGCAGTCCTTGCCCGCGCTCAGCTGATGGAATCAAGCCTAGACTTTGAAGCAGCACTCGCTGACTACGAAGCCTATTTGAAACTCGACACCCAAGCTCCAGTCGGCATTCAAAAGAAACGAATTCAGCTCAGCTGGGTTCTCGGTAAATCTCTTCCGGAATGCGCGGTCCCAGTAACCGACCAGACGAGCGATGAGATTCGCAGCGAATGCCGTAAACGCGATCTCTTGGCTCGTCTGTTGAAAGCCCAGAAAGAGAAGATCGACACCACGACTGAAGAAGGTGACGAAGAGGCTGACGTTGATCCAGATGCGAAGGATCGCGTGAAGGACGCCCTTGCTGATTCAAAAGAAACCAAAGCGGTTTCTGCTCTTCTCGAGCTGCGCTCGTATCGCAAGATGGCCTTCCGTTCGCGCCTGGTACTCGTTCGCGCCATCGCTCAGAATTGGGAATTCCTGGATCCACTCAGCCAGATTCAGGCGCTTCCCCTCATGAATCGCCTGCTTCCTGAAGTCTTCGCCTACAATCGGGGAAAACTCTCGAAGCTGGTACCACTCAAGAAACCTTCGCCCCAAGCGATCGCACGTCGGATGGAATGGATTCGCGAATTCGAGCTCACGGCTGCCAAAGTAAGCACGCTTCCATGGACCGCTCTTCGCGCGTCTTACCTGGCAGAAATGGGAAAAATTTACGCTGAGTTTGTAGCAACGCTTCGTGAGCTCCCTTTGCCGCAAGACCTTCCAGAAGCTGAAGTTCGTGATTATCAGAAAGCCCTGGCCGAAATCGTCGATCCATTTACCGCCAAAGCTGCAGAGCTTACGAAGCGCGCCGCTGAGCTCGATGGATTCAAGAAAATGGGATCCCAAGGAAATGAAATCAACGAAGACACCTTGGTTGATCGGTTTGATGACCTTCGCTGGCTCGATCCGTCCCGCGCTAAAAAAGCGGGGTCGCTCCAGAAGCTCTGGCTCGGGTCTTGGCAGAAAGGTGAGTGGGCTCGCGTCGCGTTCCTAACCGAAGAGCTCGCTCGCGCCACCCAGATCTCGACGTCATCGCAGCGCGGACTTCGCGCACTCCTTCTCGCACGCCTCGGCGCAGATGCCGAAGCCCGAATCGAATTCGAACAAGCCACTGCCAAAGTCCTTAGCCAGGGAGGAGCAAAATGAAATCACTCATCTTGATTACAGCTACGCTCGTCCTCTTCAGCCTTCCAATCACTGGGCACTGCAAGGAGCCCGGTCGTAGCAAAGTCATCGATTTCGAAGGCGAGCTCGTTGAGGGCATGAACAAGAAGCCTCTCGATTCGCTGAGCCAGATTTCCGAAAATGAACGCAACCGCAAGAAGTCGCATCTTTACCGGGTCCGCAAGGGCTACCGGAACGAGAGCACCGAGCTGCTCCGTGAGATGCGCCATCTTCAGTGAGGCAACATCTTATGACGAAACACGCTTCCAACCACTCACACTGTCTTCTGACTCTGCGGATGTCGCAGACTGCGAGCCCTGTCACTCAGGTCTGGCACACGACTTCGCCACTGGCGATTGGTCATCCGCTGCGGTTCGTCTTGGAACGTACCGCTCAAGGTTTCCGTGTTCGCGACCTGCAAAAGCTCGAAGTGATTGAGATCGCCGAAATGTCCGGAAAGCCTGTTCAGTTCGGTGGAATCGGCTTTTCGCTTCAGCCCGTTCCAACGGGCTCAAAAGCCGTTCCAGTTCCATCTCTCCTTGCCCAAGGCACGCTTCATTCCGAACGCGCAGCCGTTTGGGACCGCGAGCAAATTCGTACTTTCAGAAAAAGCACACTGGCCTCAAGCGCAAGTCTGGCTTTGCTTCTTTTGGTCAGCTGGCTCGCTCCAAAATCTGACCCGAAGAAAGAGGAACTCATTCCTCCGCAGTTCGCCAAACTTTTGATGAGCCCTGCGCTCAAAGCCGCACAGAAGGCCCAGAACCAGGCGCAGTCAGCTGCGAATGATAAAGGCGGAAAATCTGCAGGCGTTGTTCAGGCATTCCGCTCACAGGCTGTTCAAAAGTCTGCGAAGAATTTGCTGAGCGGCGCAATGTCGAAGCTTCTCATGCGCTCGGCCCTTACGGCTCCAAGCCAAGCGAAAGTCACTCAGCTCTTCTCTGCTGTTGAGAATACCCGGGCCCCTTCGGCTGCTGGAAGCACTGAATTGAAGTCCGTCCAGATGGCAGCCCTCGGTGGCGCATCAAACGGTGCGGGCGCAGGATACGGCGCCGGTGAAAAAGCCGGTATCGCCAATCAGGGATCGGGTTTCGTTGGTCTCGATACGGGCGAATCGCTCGTAGAAGAAGGCCTGAGCAAAGACGAAGTGGGTCGAGTCATCCACAGTCACTTGGCCGAAGTTCGCTATTGCTATGAATCCGCGATGATCAAAAACCCGAACGTGCAGGGAAAGCTGATGGTGGATTTCACAATAGCTGGCGCTGGAAAGGTCGACACAGCCAGCGTGAAAGACTCAAGCGTCACCGATCGAACCTTGGATCAGTGCCTGATTGCAAAGTTGAAGCAGTGGCAGTTTCCGTCGCCTAAAGGCGGAGTCAAGGTCGCCGTCACTTATCCATTCATCTTCAAAACACTGGGGAAATAAGGAGCATTTATGTGGATCATCATGAGTCTTCTACTTCTGTCCGCACATGCAGACGACACCAGCCAGGCTGAGTCGGTGAATATCGACGCGATCAAGCAGAAATATTGGGCGCGCGGCGATGAAACCGAACTTGGGGTGGTTCAAAACAGAACATTCTCGAAGAACCGTCGTTTTGAATTAGGCGTGTTGGGTGGCGTTTCATTTAGCGACCCATTTCTCAGCGTAAGCCAGGTCGGATTCGACTTCGGATATCACTTCACTGAAAATCTTGGCCTGCACCTCATCGCCTGGAAATCATTCGTCAGTCCTTCAAGTGCTCTGAGCACTTTTGAACAGGAAAAACACGCGACAGCCAATACCAATAATCCGAAAAACTATTTCGGAGTCGAAGGAATGGGAAGCCTTCTCTACGGAAAGCTCAGCGTTCTCGGAAAATCGATCATTTACTACGATCTTTACGGCCTTGCCGGCATCGGATCGATGGGAACTGAATCGGGTCGCTACATTGCCCCAAGCCTCGGAATTGGTCAGCGATTCTATCTCGGAAAGTACGTTTCACTTCGATTCGACTACCGTCTGATGGTTTACAAAGAAAATATTCTCGAAAAGCAAATCGTAACACGTCTCGGCCAAGTGTCGGACACACGTACCAACTGGAACAACGTCATCACGTTGGGCCTAAGCTTCTTGATCGGTGGAGAGTGAGTGGATTATGAAACGTCTCAATCGTTTTCAATCAACCGTCCTGATTCGCGCGCTTGAACTGGGTAC
>OUNO010001019.1_pt2 | contig 11239 bp, 6 predicted proteins | sample 1779811 | NCBI WGS metagenome assembly OUNO01 (sample SAMEA3914804, study PRJEB12502) | metagenome | biome: forest; material: soil | place: Canada | collected 2010-06-25 | depth 0.3 m
TTCGACGCCTTCGTGCCCATCATCATGCTCACGGCCAAGAGCCAAGAAGCGGACAAGATCCGCGGGCTCGACGCGGGCGCGGATGACTACGTGACCAAGCCGTTCAGCGTCGGGGAGCTCGTAGCGCGCATCCGCGCCATCTTCCGGCGCGCCAATCGGCCGAGCGAGAGCGCCACCTTCAACATCGGCAAGCTGACCGTGAACGTGGCCGCACACACGCTGGAGCGCGCGGGCAAAGCGCACGAGTCGCTCTCGTTCTACGAGGTCGAGCTATTGCGCATGCTGTACGAGCGGGCGGGCCAGCCGGTGAGCCGCGAAGAGATCTTGAACAAGATCTGGGGGGTGGACGCAAACCCCACGAACCGCACCATCGACAACTTCATCGTCAAGCTGCGACGCAAGTTGGAGAAGCACCCAGACAAGCCCGAGCACATCCTGACCGTGTACGGCTTTGGCTACAAGCTCGTGGTCTGACGCGCTCAGGGCACGAGCTCGAGCACGTTCCTCGGATCACAAGCGACGGTCTTCGCGTTCTGCGCGACCTGCCCGAGCGGCAATTGGCCTGCGTCCACGCCTTCACGTGCGCGCCGCACCTCGAAGTGCAGGTGCACGATTCCGGGACTGCCCGAGTCGCCCACGAAGCCGAGCAGCGCGCCGTTGGGCAAGCTCTGGCCATGGCTGAGGCCGGGGGCGGCGCTCTCCAGGTGCCCGTAGATCACGAGGTACTCGCGCAGTGCGCCGGCCTCGCGCACCGTGTGCAGGGTGACCACGGAGTTGCCGAACAAATGCCCGGCCTCGAGCAGCGATGCGTCACCCACTTGGTTCTCCAGGTTCACGAGGTGCACGGGCGTGCCGCGCGCTTGCGCCAAGTCGATGCCGCCGTGACCCACTGCCGAGAACTCCGCGCCGCGGCGTTGCTCGGTCTCGGGTCGGTCCAGGTCGTAGCCGCTGCCAACGAAGCCGCCGCCAGCAGGCGCTGGGATCGGTAGGTGGTACTGGCGCAGGTCCTTCGGGCGCTCGGGGCTGCGTGGGATTTGGTCGTACACCTGCAAGCGGCCGCTGCGATCGTGATGCTCGTTCTGCGCTTCGCTCAGCGCCTGGCCGCCCGCTTCCGGGTCCGGCACTGGGACGCACACGTTGCCGTCGGGCAGGGTGCCACGCGGGCACGGCGCCTCGGTGTCAGGTGTGGCCAGCGGCGCTTTGCGGTCGCGCGGCGCAACGACGCTCGGCGTGGCCGACGTGTTCGTGCCCAGTGCGGGGCGTGCACGCAGCTCCGCGGCCCGGCACAAGAGTGCCACGAAGGTTACCGCGAGTGCGCCTCGCAACAGCGGGTCCATGTCGGCCTTGACCATAACAGCCTTCCAGCCAAACGCGCGCGGGGCTCGGCCTGTTCCAGGCCGCCACAAAACCGCCCGGGAGCGCGGTTTGCATTGCTTCTATGGCCTTGGATTGATAGCCATGACTCGTCTTGGTGTTTTCAGAAAAGCTGACGCCCGCCGACGCGGCGATCCTCGAAACCTTCGTGGTCCCGCGTTACTTGTCCCTGTTCGGCGACCTGATGCTGGAGATGATCCTGGTCGGGGAATCCGCGCGCATCGCGCACCTGGGCTGTCGGACGGGCTACCCCGACCTGAAGCTGTACGAGCGCGTCGACGGCGTAGACATCGTGGGGGTGGATTCGTCGCTCCCCGCGCTCGAGCTGGCGCGCAACAAGGCTGCCGTCTTGGGCGACGTCAGCGTCCAGTACCTGATGGCCGAGGCGTTGCCGCTCGATCTCGAATCCGGCAATTTCACGCACGCCTACGCAATCCATCCCATCTCCGGCCCGCAAGATCGCGCCGAGCTGTTCGGTGAGATCAGCCGACTGCTGTGCGAGGGCGGGCAAGCGCTGGTCGCCATGCCGCTGCGCGGCTCGTTCCAAGAGATCGCCGATCTGTTCCGCGAATACGGGCTGAAGCACGACGACAGTGATTTCTCGAAAGCCATCGAGGCCGCGCTCGTCGATCGCCCGAGCATCGAGACGCTCTCGGAAGAGCTCGAAGAAGCCGGCCTCGACGACATCGACGTCGAGATCCGCCAAACCCAGCTCTCCTTCGACAGCGGCCGCGCCTTCATCGAAGATCCCGTGAGCCGGCTGATGATCATCCCCGAGGTCCGCACCTGGCTCGGCATGAACGACCTGAAGAAGCCCCTCGAATACGTGCGCGACGCGATCGACAAGTACTGGTCCGAGGGCAAGCTCGAGCTATCGCTGAACGTGGGCTGCGCCAGCGCGCGCAAGCCGGGCTAACCCGGCGGGCTTTTCAGCCAGCCAATGACCAGCGCAGCTCGCGGTAGACCAGGTGGACCTGGTCTGCGAGCTGGCGACGCACTGCGATGTAAGCATCGATGCTCGTGCCACCTCTGAGCTGGCTCGGTTCGTGGAAGCTCGGCATGGCACCGCGCTGGAAATACACCACGCGATAGCCGCGCGCTTCGAGGCCCTTCTGCGTGCCTGCATGGAACGACGTATTGAACACGATGTCCGCCATGGGGATGCCACAGTCGCGCCAGATGGCGGCGCGGTATTTGAACATCAGCTCCGGTGACATCGCGACGCCGAGGCTCGAGTGCACGAGCTTCGACTTCGGGATGCAGGGCAGCGCCTCTGCGCTGGTCAAACCCCAGAAGTCGATGAACCTGAGCCGGCCCGGAAACGCGGGGAATACATGGTACGGAACTGCACCGGCCTGGCCCGAGGCGAGCCAAATCTTTCCCGGAACTTCCGGCGCAACCTGCGCGATGACCCGTTTCAACTCTTCTGCGAGGAGCGCGTCCCGCAGGTGGCTCTTGTTGCTCAGCTCCGCGAAGGAATACTGCTCGAGCCCATATTGCTGGCGCGCCGCAGGAACGACCTTTAGCGCTGCGTTGAGCGGGTAGCCATTGGTACCGCCCGAGCGCGTCAGCCCGAATAGAAACCACAGATTGGCAGCGGCGAGCGCGACGACGACCCATGGACCGAGCTTCGGACGCGCTGTCAGGTTCAGCGAAAGGCAGACACAGAACAGCAACCACCAGATCGGCAGCTGACTGGCCAAGAAGCGCCCACAGCTCATCCAATCGCCGCCCGACGCGATGATGAACGACACCCCGAGCGCTGCCAGCACGACCACGAACACGGCAAGCGGCTCCGTACGCCGCTTCACGCTCGCCAAGAGCGCGCCGATGACCGATATCGGTAACAGGACGAACATCACTGGCTGGAATGCCGTCGTGTGTTGCACGAGGTACTTCCAGCCGGCGGCCCAGCGCAGTGGGCCGCCGGCCTTTGCTGTGACCGGATGGGGGAACCAGGCGTGAAATGCGGCGTGACGCCAGGCGAATAGCCCGACGATCGGGAGCGCCACTGCCAGCAAGCACAGGCCTAGAAATCGAAGCGCTGCGCGGTCGCTCGAATGAAGCTGAAAATAACGGAACGCCAGCGCGACGCCCGGCGCCAAGAGGCCGAGTATCAGCAAATGGTTCTCGGGTCGCACCGTGATGAAGAGCGTCGAGGCCACGAGCAGCTCGAGCAGAGCGCTGACTCGTCTCGCGGCGGCGGGCAGCGCTTCGATACAGGCAGCAATGGCGTCGAGCAGCCAAACACCGGCAAAAGCCGCCAGAGCCGTCTCCATCCCGCTCGTGCCCCAATAGAGCAGCGGACCGCTGGTCGCGACCAGCAATGCGGCTGGCAATTGCAGACTTGGCTCGAACCGTCGCGCGACTCGGGCCGTCATCCAACACGTTGCCGAGGTCGCGAGCAGTGAAAGAATGACACCCAATGCGGGCGTCGGGATGGGGAGCACGACGCGCAGTGCAGCCACGACGAGCACCAATGCCAGCGAAGAGCTTTGCTCGATCGCCGCGCCATTCAGGTTCAATATCCGCCCCGTTCGCCGCAGCTCGTCGACGACCCACCAGGTGATGTGCGAGTCATCGCCGCCACCACTCCCGAAGAGCGCGAACGCGCCCAGGGCAGCGAGCACGCACAGCACGGCCAATGCGACTCGGTGGAGACGCTGGGCGGAGCGCGTAGGCGCCGCCGCGGCCGTGACAGAGCTCGAGTGCATCGTGTTCTCGTCGAGCCCTACTGGCAGCGGTGTTCGACGCATGCGGGAGGCGTGGGCGGCGCGCAGGGCGGGATCACGACGGCGCAGCCGTCCTTCTCGAAGTTGGCGCAGGTGCTCGCGTTCACTTGGGTCACGGCGTCGGTCACGGCGGAGACGCCGGACGCATTCACGGCGCGAGTGCAGGCGTCGAAGCAGCCCGATTGGAAGGGAATCGACTGGCAATCGGCGTCTTTTTCGCACGCGCTGTGGGCGTCGATGACCGCGGCGATTTCGGCGCGCGCGTTCACGCTTCGTGAATTGCAGTCTGCGCTGCCGCCCGAGCTCGCTGGTGCTGGGGCGCACGCGGACAGCATTGCGCAAGCAATGAGCAGTCGAAGGAGCGCGTCGGTGGTCATGGCTTCATCTCTCGGGGGTGGCAGTATAGTCGAAGGGTCAGAGCGCTCAGTAGCGGTACATCCAGAGCAAATCGACGCCCGCGCCGATGTTGCCGACCTCGGTGCGGAGCGACCAGTTGCGGCGGAAGCGGTAGTCGAGCGTGCCGCTGAAGGCGCTGCTGTTGCTGTTGGTGCCGTCGTTGTTCTGGAGGGTCTTGTAGCTGCCTTCGAACCACAGCTCGTCGGTGATCGGGTAGGCCGCGGAGTAGGTGGCGTAAGATTTTTGGTCGGCGGTGGTCTCGCTGCCGGCTTTCAGCTCCAAGTTCGAGAGCGCCGTATTGGCGAACAGCTGCTTGCCCAAGTAGCCCGCGCCCGCGCCCAGACCGGCGGCAGCCGAGTTGCTCGTGCTGTCGGTGGGCGAGGGCGTGCTGAGCAGCGCCGCTTCGATCTGCGGCTCGGACAGGCTCGGATCGTCGCTGTCGAAGCTGATCTTGGCGTCCCGAAAAGTGCCGCTGACGTTGGCCCAGACCGTCAGCTGAGGCAGCTGGCAAATGGCGCGCACCTTCAAGCGGGGGTTCTTGGCCTCGGCCCCTTCGTCGAAGAACACGGTGCCCGTCTCGATCGTGAATGGCCGGGGCAGCCCGGGAACGCTCAGCCGCCCGCCCGGAATGAGCTCGATGTTGCCCACGATCTGCAGCTCTTCACCCAAGCGGATCTCGGGCGAGCCGGTGAGCGGCAGGAACAAATCGGAGCGCGTCACCTTCACCTTGCGGCCGAGGTCGAACTTCATGCGCCAAGGCAGGGATTCGGCGTCGCCGCCCTGACGCGGCTCACTGAGCGGCTGCGTGATCACCACGCTCTCGTTGTTGCCCAGAGCAATCAGCTCGCGCGACGCTGCCTGAGGCAGCTTGGCTTCGAGCTCGGGAATGGTCAGCGCCACGAACATCTCGGTCGGTCGGCGCTCGAGATCGATGGCGGCGGCGCCGTTGAGCGTGGCCAAGGTCACTCCTTCGACCAAGAACGGCACGCCGCGCACGGTGGCGTTGGCGTTGCCCTTGTCGACCTTGAAGCCCGCGAGCCACAGGTTGCCGCGCGCTGCGACGTTGGTCTTGTCCGACTCTGCCGCTGCAGTCAGCGAATCGATAGTGATCAGCGTCGCGTTCTGATGGTCTTCAGCGCGCGCTTCGAGCTTCACGTTACGCATGCGCAGCCCGAGCTGCGCCAGCTGCAGAGCGCCCTCGCGCATCGAGAGCGTCCCTTTGACCGCGCCCGTCCAATGCTGGTCGGCTTTGGCGTCGAGCGCGGGCGTCAGGTTCACGCGCAGCTGCGCATCCAGCTTGCCGCCGATCTCCGAGAGCACGTCGTGCACGAAGGGCGAGAGGATCACCGCGTCCACGTTTTTGGCTTCGATTGTGGCCGAAATCGGGCGCGTGTCGTCGATGCTCGGCACCACGCCTTGCCAGTCGACCGAGGTTTGCAAGCTTCCGGTCAGAGTGCCGCCGGGCTCGGTCGAGCCCACCGGACCGACCGCGGGTTGCTCGATCGCGAGGCTCGCGCTGAGCGTTCGGCCGTCAGTCTGGGCGTGAATCGAGGCGGTACCCAAGCGCGCCCGCGCGATCACGGCATCTTGCACTTCGAGCTGTGAGCGCACTTGGGGCAGGGCATCGCGGCGATCGAACATCACCACACCCAGCACGCGGCCGCCGAGCCCGGCTTCGGCGAAGGCCGGTACGATGTCGAGCGGCATGCCCTCGAGCGACAGGCCCGCCGTGCCCGTCCAAGCTTGCTCGGCGCTGAGCGTGGGTTGGGTGAGCTTGTCCCACTCGGCACGACCGCCCGCGCTGAACTGCGCGACGCGGTTGCCCTGACAAGCGCGCCCGCTGTCGGCTCCCGGCAGGAACAGCTCGCCGCGCGCGCCGTATTGGCCGCTCGTCTTGTCGTAGTCGACCTGCGCGCACACGTCGATCGGGCGATCCTGATCGCTCGCCCCGAAGCGCAGCCGGGAAAGCTCTGTTTTGTCGCTGAAAATTGGGTGATCGAGCGTGCCGCGCACGGACAGCTCGGTGCGCAAGCGGCCCTGCAGGCCCTCGGGCGCGATCACCGCGGGCAGGTCGGCGAGCGAGCGATCGTCGACCACCAGCTTCGAGGCGAGCGCCGTCGAACGAAGTTGTTGAAGCAGCGCGCTGAGCTGGGGATGCTTGCGCGCCGCCGCAAGATCGAACGTCGCGCGGGTGGTCGTCGAGAGCAGCGCACCGTGCTGATCGTCGAGCTTGAACGTCAGATCGGTCTCGCCCGTGCGCCCGTTCAGATTCAAGCCTGCGTGCGCTTCGACCCCCTCGAGCGCCGGGCGTGCGCTGGTCGCCGCCTTGTCGAAGCCGACGTACAGGCCGTTCGTGTTCGCAACCAGCGAAGCGTTCGGGATGGCCTCGGGCTCGCTGCGGTCGAGCACCAAGCTGGCGCTGCCGAAGCCGCGCACCTCGTTCACGCCCCAGCTCTTGGGCAGGGCGTAGCCCAAAAGCCCGAAGGGCACGCGCTCGGCCTTGAGCGTGACGATGCCGGTCGCGTCCTCGTAGCTCTCGAGCTCGGCCAAGCTGCCGGTCACCGTAGCGTGTGCTTCGCCAGAAAATGAGCCAAAAGTGGGCAGCTCTGCGCTGCTCTGCAGGTCGATGCGTGTGCCGTCGAGCTTGCCGGACAGATCGAGTGACTCGAACGCCACGCCGTCACTTTGCCCCTTCTCGAGCTTGATCTGGAACGTCCCGCGCCGCGTCTTGCCGGCCGACTCCAGATCGGCGTCGAGCGCCAGCTTGCCGCCCAGCAGGCCGCGCGGCAAACCCAATGCGTGCGCCACCACAGCGAGATCGAGGCCGCCCCCGTGCGCCACGAGCGCCACGCGCTGCGGCCCGAGCTCGCCCGAGCCCTGCAAGTGGCCGCCCGCGCCCTCCAGGCTCAACCCCTCCACACGTACGTCTTGGCCATTCACGTCGACGTGCGCCGCCTTGGCGGTGAGCACGTCCTGGTCGCGTTGGATCTCGATACTCAATTCGTCGATGCGCGGCTTCGCGCGTGGGGTCACTTTGGCTTGCGCGGTGATCTGCGGACCATGGTGATTGGTGATGGTCGTCGAGACGGTGGGCTGCGTCACCGGGCCGCGCACTTGGGTGTCCAGCTGATCGAAGCCGAGCGAGCCTGCGCGCAAACGGCGCGAGGCCACCGAAAAATCGAGCGATAGACGCTCGGGCGCGTTCAGCGGACCCGTTGCTCGCCCGGAAAATTGGCTCGATTGTACGGTGAGTGCGCCGTATTGCAGATCTTGCACTTTGCCTTGGACCTGAGCCACGAGGCGGTTCTTGTCGATGCGCGCCTTGAGCTGCAGGTCGAGCAGACCGTGGCCGGCGAAGTAGGGCTGCAGACGCGGCGCGCTCCCCAAGTCGACACGCTTGGCTTCGGCGGTGCCGTCGATCGAACCGTCCGGGTGCACCACGAACGTGGCATCGATCGGCGCGCCCGGCTCGTGCACGAGCGCGTGACCGGACACGGCGTTGTCGCGGTAGCTCGCGGTGACGTCGATCGGGGGCAGAGCGGCGCCCATGATCTGCGTTGCGCGCGTCTTGCCGTCGAGATCGGCGACCCAAGCATTGCCGGCCTGGAAGACGGCCACGGTGGTGTCCGCATCGAGATCGCTGCGCGGCGCGTTGGGCCACAACGCACGTAGGTCGAGATGCCGGCCTGAAACGTCGAGATCGGCACCGAGGTGGCCCGTGAGGCGCACCTCGCCATTGCTCGTGATCGTGCTCGCTTCGCCGATCGTGAGCTTGGCTTGGGTCTGCATTGCCTCGAGCGTGCCGATGCCCTCGACGTGCGCGGTCACGTCGTCGAGCAACGGATAAGCGGCCCACAATGCGCGGAGCGCGGGCGGCTTGGCGCGCGGTACGTCGAGGGTGACGTCGAGCCTCGGGCTGTCGACGCGCACGACGGTGCCGAACTGCACGTCGCCGAAGTAACCGTCGAACGAGGTCCACACGGCTCCGGGCGCGCGCACGTGCACGCTGCCCACGCCCTTGGCATCGGCGCCGCCGAGCCCGCGCACCTGGGCCGAGAAGCGCTCGACATCGACGCTCGTCAGCTTCGAGCTGCCGACGATCGAGCCGTGCACCGACGACAGCTCGGTTTCGAGCGTGGGCACTCCGTCGAGCGCCATGCGGCCGTAGATGTAACCGACCTCGACCGCCGGGAACCAGATCTTCACCGTGCGCGTCGAGCTCGAGCTGCCCGTGCCGGGCGTGGCCGGAATGGGCGTGAACGCCTCGGCGATGGTCGGGATGTTGTTCTTGCGACCCGGCAGTAAGTAGACCTCGGCCCGCTCCAAGCGCGCGTGCTCGAAACGCAGCGTGATGTCTCCCTTGCCGTAGAGCACCTTCTTCAGCACATCCAGCAAATCGGCCTGCACGGAGAGCGCGCTCACGGAGAGCACGAGGCGGCCATCCGGATCTTGAACCGTGATGCCGCGGGCGCGCAGCTCCGTGAGTGAGACGTGATCGACGGCATCGATCGCGAAGCGACCCTCGAAGGTGCTGGCCAGTAGGCGCCGCAGTCCGGAGCTGGCGACACGCCGCCCGGCGGGCAGGTTGGCGTACAGCACGACCGACAACAGCGAGCCGCTCACGAACACCAGCAGCAGCCCGAGCCCGAACCCCGCATGCGCAACGAGCGAGAGCGCCGAGCGCCGGGTTTGTGGCCGTCGCACGCTGGCCACGGCGGCGTTCAGGATGCGCAGGCGGCTCAAAACGACTCTCCGATAGCGATATTGAGCGCGATCGGCAAATAGCTGAGCCCGAACAGGTTACCGACGTCGTTCCCGCCCTCTTCGTCGGAGAGCGTGTGCTCGCCGAAGTACTGCGCGCCCGGAACGCGGTAGCCGATGTCCAAGCGGAGCGGACCCACCGGGGTCATGTAGCGCAACCCCGGGCCCACCGAGAGGTGAGGCACGTTGAAGCGCACGTGCCCGACGTCGCGCGTCACGTCGCTGGTGTCGGCAAAGGCGACGCCGCTGAGCGAGCCATAGAGTGGGAAGCGCAGCTCGAGCGAGGCTTCCCAGAGCGTGAATCCACCGAGCGGGCGGATGCACGCCGATGCCAAATCACTGACCGTGAGGGGGCGAGAGCCGCCTCCGGGTAACGCCACCATGCCGTCGAGCGAGCAGTTCGCGCCGGTTGGCACCAAGAAGCCGACCGGACCGTGCGGACCGACGCCGCGCAATGGATAGCCACGGTTCGAGTTGGGGCCGCCCGAGTAGAACGCGCGCAAGAGCAGCTTCTCTTGGTCGGTCACGACCTTCGCGTCGGTCGGATCCTGGGCCACTCCCGATTTGAGTGTGTCGCCATACCCGCGCGGGATCAAAAAACCCATCGTCACGCGCGTGGCGAGCGTGACCGACTTCTTCGTGACCGGGATGAAGGCCCGGAATTCAGGCTGGATTCTGGTGTCGGAGATGTTGCCGCCGAAGATCTTGTCGGCCACTTGCACGGTGTTGGTCAGCGAAACGCCGACGTGCGTCGATACCGGATCGTCTCGATACTCGATGGTGCTGGTGAGCGCTGGGTAGGCGACCGTCACTGGCACCAAGCCCGCTGGGCGATCCGACTGATAGGTGAACGGGAAGTTCGCCTGCCAATTGTAGGAGGGCGCGAGCGTGACGCGGCCACGGATGCGGCTGATGCGCGGCAAGTACCACTCGCGCTCGAGGCCGACGTCGGCTGCCACCGTTTGGTAGCCGATGATCGGTTCCTTGTGCAGATCGGTGTCTGGGGGAAGCGGGTAAAGCAGCGGGCGAATGTCGTAGCGCGCGTCGATCGTGCCCGTGGTGCGGGCCTCCAGGAACGAGGGCTGACGAAACTTGAGCTGGATCGAGTTCTCCAACAACGCGCGCGTGGGCGCGATGGGCGCGCGCCCATCGAGGCGCGTGGGAAACAGATCCACGCCCGGGGTCGCAGTGATCGCGAGATCGCGCGCGCCACCCAGGAAGTTCAAGTGCTCCCAACCCATGCGCAAATGCAGGTTCAGGCGCAGCACGTCGAACGTGGCGCCGCCGCCGAGGCGTACGGTGCGTAGCTCGCTCTCGCGCACGATCACCGAGATCGGCACCTGCTTGGTCTCCGGGTGCGTGAGATCTTCGTGGATGTCGACGCTGGAGAACACGCCCAGCCGCAGCACCGCCTGGCGCGCTTCGCCGAGGTCGTTGTGCGAGTAACGCTTGCCCGGCCGAATATCCAAGACCGCGCGCACCGGGCCTTCGGGGATGGCGTGCAGCCCTTCGATCGCGACCGCGCCGTACGTGCCTTGTTCCCCGGGCTCGAGCGTCACGTCGATGTCCGCGCTGTGCGTGACGAGGTCGATGTGCGCCTTGGCATCGACCTTGGCGAACGGGTAACCGCGGTCTTGCAGGGCCTCCAAAATGGTGGCCTTCATGTCGTCGAAGCGCGTTTCGTCGAACGGGCTGCCCGTCTGCAACGTCGCGAGGGCCGAGAACACGCGCGCCGACAGCCGCGCCGACAGGCCGCTCATGCCCGTGGGGCGAACTTGCCGCACCAACACTTGCTCGCCCGGCACGACCCGGATTTCGATGCGCACGTGCTTGGCGTCTGTGGTCAGCACGCGCGCCGCGGTGACCTTGGCCTCGTAGTAGCCGCGCGCGCGGTAGTAGCGCTCCACGCGATCCAAGTCGCGACTGAGCACGCTGGGATCGTATTCGTCGTACGTCGCCAGCCCGTCGAGCACGGC
>OUNO010034483.1_pt1 | contig 11227 bp, 7 predicted proteins | sample 1779811 | NCBI WGS metagenome assembly OUNO01 (sample SAMEA3914804, study PRJEB12502) | metagenome | biome: forest; material: soil | place: Canada | collected 2010-06-25 | depth 0.3 m
GTCATGGTCTCCGCGCCCAAGCCGAAGCACAAGGCGAAGCCGCCCGAGCCGCCGAAGCCGGTCGAAGCGCCGAAAGAGTTGCTGCAGCATCCGACCGTGCAGCGCGCGGCGCCGCCGCCGCCCGCGGCCGCTCCGCCTCCGGATCCCGTCGCCGCGTCGCACCCCGCGCTCGCTGCCATGCCGGACTTCGGCATCAATCTGTCCGGTGGCCTCGGTGGGCCCGGTGGCGGCATCGCCGTGCCGATGGGCGGCGGACAAGCGCCCTCGAGCGTGCAGCCCAAAGCCAAAGAGAAGGTGCTCGGTGCCGCAGCCGAACGCCCCGCCGTCGCCGGCGGTGATTGCGCCGAAGATCTGGTGAAGGCCAAGGCCTCCGGCTTCGTGAAACCGACTTACACGGATGACGCGCGCGCTGCCGGTATCGAAGGCCGCGTACGTGTCGAAGTGTCGCTCGACGAGACGGGCAAAGTGGTCAGCGCGCGTGTGGTGTCTGGGCTTGGCCACGGCTTGGATGAATCTGCGATCGACGCGGCGAAGCGCATGGCGTTCAGCGCTGCGACTCGCTGTGGTTCCGCGGTGAAGTCCACCTTCGTGGTTTCGATGCGCTTCGTGCTTGGAGAGTAAGGGTCCTCGAATGAAGAAGTCAGTCGCGAGCCGGTCGAGACCGCCGCGAGTCGGGCGCGAGAGGAGTGAGCACCGCAGGCCTACTGGAGTAGGCCGAGGAGCACAGCGACGAGCCCGCCCGACGCAGCAAGAGGATCGGCCGGCGTAGTATGACTTATTCATTCGAGGGCCCGAAGGTGGTCAAGAAGTTACTGGGCAGAGCGGTGCTGTTGGCGTCGCTGTGCATTCCGAGTGCGGTCTTCGCACAAGCCAATTCGAGCGGGGAGACGCCCGGCCATCAGCCGAAGCTGACCAAGATGCCCAAGCTCGTGCATTTCGAAGAGGCCCCGTATCCGGATTCGGAAAAAGACGCGGGCCGCTCCGCGTCCGTGGTGCTGCAGATCGCGATCGACGACAAAGGAGCGGTCGTCGACGCCGTCGTGGTCGAGAAAGCGAGCCCGGCGTTCGATGCCGCAGCGCTCGATGCCGTGCGCAAATTCGTGTTCGACCCGGCCGAGATCGACAACAAGCCCGCGCCGGTCAAGATCACGTATCGCTACGAGTTCGTGCTCAAGATCGAGCCGCCCACGCCGGTGATCAACTTCGACGGCGAGATCAAGAATCGCTTCACCAAGCAGATGATCCCCGGTGTCACCGTCGCGGTCGACGGCCTGGGCGAGGTCGTCACCGACGAAAACGGTCACTTCGAGTTCAAAGAAGTACCGCTCGGCAAGCACGTCATCACCATCAGCGGCCCGAACCTGACCACGGTCACCACCGAGGAAGAGCTCGAAAAGGGCAAAAAGCTCTCGGTGAAGTATGCGCTCGAGCCGAAAGAAGAAGTCCCCGAGGGCGAAGAGTCCGACCTCGAGATCGTGGTGGTCGCGCCCAAGATTCAGAAGGAAGTCGTATCGACCGAGATCAAGGCCGAAGAGGGGCGCCGCGTCCCGGGTACGCAGGGTGACACGCTCAAGGTCGTGCAGAACTTGCCGGGCGTTGCCCGCGCCTCCTTCGGCTCTGGTCAGCTCGTGGTCTGGGGCGCAGCGCCGCAAGACACGCGCGTCTACGTCGACGGCATTCACATCCCGCTGCTCTATCACGGTGGCGGCTTGCGCTCGGTGTTCACCGGCGATCTGGTGCGCTCGATCAATCTCGCACCGGGTGGCTACGGCTCGGAGTATGGCCGAGGCCTCGGTGGCTTGGTCACGATCGACTCGCGCGCGCTGCGCCCCACGGGCTTCCACGGCTTCGTCGCCGTGGACGTGATCGACTCTGCAGCCATGGTCGAAGCGCCGATCAACGGCTCCACGCGCATCGCGATCGCCGGTCGCAAGAGCTACCTGGACAAGTCCGTCAACGCCGTCACCAGCAAAAACGTCCAGGATTTCATTCCGATCCCGGATTACTACGACGCGCAGATCAAGCTCACGCACGACCTCGGCCCGAACGAATCGATCGACGTGCTGGGCATGATCTCGCGCGACGAGCTGACACGCACGCTGCAAAATAACGACCCGGCGCAGGTCAAGACCGACTACTCGCTGACCGCCTTCAACCGTATCGGCATCGCCTACAAGCGACAATTTGCCGACGGCTCGAGCATCTTGCTCACGCCCTGGTTCGGTCGCGATCACCTGACCTCGCGCGCGTCGTTCGGCGGTGCGCCGACGGAGCTCGACACGAAGAACGACGCGTTCGGCTTTCGCGCCGCGTATCGCGGCCGCACCTCGGCGCACACCGTCACCACGGTCGGCCTCGATGTCGAGGGCAACGTGGCTTCGCTTTCGCGCCGCGGCTCGGTCACCCTGCCTCCGCGCGAGGGCGACATCGCGGTCTTCGGTCAGCCGCCGGGCGATCAGGTCAACGCCGACAACTGGGACGCCACGACGCTCTCGATTGCGCCGTACGTGCAGACCGACATCGCGCTGTTCGAGGACAAGCTGCACATCGTGCCGGGCTTGCGTATCGAGCCGTTCATCACCAGCGCCAGCCGCCAGACTCCAGTCTCTGGCGACACGCCTTCCGTCGGCATTACCCAACAAAAGACCGAGCTCGAGCCCCGGCTCTCTACCACCTACCAGATGGTCCCGCGCCTCGGTTTCAAAGCGGCGTTTGGGTTCTACCATCAATCTCCGCAAGCCTCGGACCTGTCTGCCGTGTTCGGCAATCCGAAGCTGAACGTGGAGCGGGCGTTCCACCTGCTCGGCGGTAGCACCTTCAAGATCACCGATCAGATCTCGCTCGAAGAAGTGCTGTTCTATTCCAAGTCTTCCGACCTCGTGACGCGCACCGCCTCCGACACACCAGCGCTCGCTCGCGCGCTCGTGCAACAAGGCGAGGGCCGCGCCTATGGTCTGCAGGTTCTGCTGCGCCACGAGCTCACGGGCCGCTTCTTCGGCTGGATCAGCTATACCTTGATGCGAAGCGAGCGCCGTGACGACTGCGCGTCGATCGAGAACATCCCAGCTGCGACCGCCGCGGATGCGCCGCAGAACGTGTGCCATCAGGGCGCTTGGCGCTTGTTCGACTTCGACCAGACCCACGTCGCGACCGTCGTCGGCTCGTACGATCTGGGTCGCGGGTTCGAGTTCGGCGCGCGGTTCCGCTACGCCACCGGCTTTCCGCGCACGCCGGTGGTGGGTGCATTCGTCAGCACCCGCCGCGACTTGTACGAGCCGCAGTTCGGCGCTCAGAACTCGATTCGAATTCCCGCCTTCGTGCAGCTCGATGCGCGCTTGTCCAAGCGCTTCACTCTGTCTTGGGGCAAAGCCGAGCTGTACGTCGACGTGCAGAACGTGACCGACCGCTCGAATCCGGAAGAGATCGTGTACGACTACCGCTACGCGAACAAGAACTACATCACGGGTCTGCCGGTCTTGCCGGTCGCCGGTGGGCGTTTGGAGTGGTGATGAGCATGCAAACCCTCAGCAAGCTCTCGGGCCTGTTGCTCTCGCTCTTGCCGCTGCTCGTGGCCTGCAACCCCGAGTTCGACAATCGCTTTTCGTCCGTCGACGCGCCGCGCGTCTTGGCCGTGCAATCGAGTCCCGCGGAAGCGGCGCCGAACGCGGGCGTCTCGTATCGCCTGCTGGTCGTGAACCAGAACGGTACGCTGGCGAACCCGAGGGTCGATTGGTCCTATTGCACCAAAGCAAAACCGATCAACGAGCTGAACGACGTCGCTTCCGAGTGCTTCGGCGAGGGTGATTTCGTGCAGCCGTTCGCCTCTGGGCCCACGGCCGACGGCACCCTACCGAAGACCGCGTGCCGCCAATTCGGCCCGGATATTCCGATGACCGAGGCAGGCCAGCCCCCCGGGCGCCCCACGGATCCGGACTCCAGCGGTGGCTTCTATCAGCCACTGATCCTGTCGATTCGCGCCGGCGGTGAGAGCATCAGCACCCTCGCCGAGACGCGGATCACCTGCGGCTTGGCCAACGGCGCGGGTGACATCGCCGCGTACCGTGCAGCCACGAAGGTCAACGAGAACCCGGCGCTGTCTGCGGTCACCGTGACCAACTTGGACAACGCCGTGCTCAGTGACGGCGCAGTCGACGGTCCCCTCAGCGTACCGGCCTCCAAGAAGCTGACGTTGAGCGCATCCTGGCCGACCTGCCCGACCGAGCCCGTCTGCGGCGATGGCATGTGTACCTCCGGCGAGACGGTTGCCGACTGCCCGGACGATTGCACGACGCCCGTCGGTTGCACGGGCTCCGAGGCCTACGGCTATATCGATCCGACCACCGGCTTGCTCGTCGCGCGCCATGAGTCGATGCGCGTGTCTTGGTTTGCGACACAGGGCGAGTTCCGCGACGACCACACGGGTCGCACGGAAGAAGAAGCCGCGCTCACCTCCAGCGACAACGAGTGGACAGCGCCCAATACCGCTGGCCCCGTGTTCATGTGGGTGGTGCTTCGCGATGCACGCGGCGGTATCAGCTGGCAGAGCTTCCAGCTGCAAGTCGACTAAAACGCCTCGTTTCGTCGTCAGGAAGACACATCTCGCTGGTAACAGCAGGGCACCATGGCCCAGCTCAGCGACGAACTGACCAATCAGGACTGCGAGACCGTGTTCGACGATGACTTGCTCGACGATTCGGCGCCGACCCGCGTCTCTCTCGATCCGCGACGCGACTTGATGCGCATGAGCGGCCGCGAGCTGCGCCCCGAGCACGTGCGTGTCGGCGATTTGCTGGCCGGCAAATACCGCGTCGAGCGCGTGCATCGCCGGGGTGCGCTGGGGTTGACGCTCGAGGCGCTGCACACGCAGCTCGGGCAACGCGTCGCGCTGCGGCTGCTCTCTGCCGACCCGCATGCGTATCCCGAGGCGACCGCCCGCTTCTTGCGCGGCGCGCGCTTGGCCGTGCAATACCAAAACGAGCACACCGCGCGCATCATCGACGTTGGCAGCTTGGACTCTGGCGCGCCATACATCGTGGCGGAGCTACTGACGGGCTCGGATTTGCAGCGCGTGCTGCGGGTGCGGGATTTTCTGCCGGTTGCAGAGGCGGTCGACTACATCTTACAGGCCAGCGAAGGCTTGGCCGAGGCGCATGCGAACAACGTCGTGCACCGCAACCTCAAGCCGACGAACCTGTTCCTCACCCGCCGTGACGGCGTGCGTCGCGTCGCGGTGTTGGACTTCGGCGTGTCCGAAGACCCGCTGAGCGACATCGCCATCAACTTGGGCACGACGCAGGGTGCCGCCAAGGCGCTCGCCTACCTCGCGCCCGAGCAGATCCGCGAGCCGGCCACGGTCGACGCGCGCGCCGACATTTGGGCCCTGGGCGCGATTTTGCACGAGATGCTCACTGGATCCGCGCTGCACGACGCTCATGCCACGCCCGCGTTGCTGGCCATGATCGCGGCCGATCCTGCGGTGCCTGTCTCGCACTTGCGCCCCGACGTGCCCGCGGAGCTCGAGGCCGTGGTGCTGCGCAGCGTCGCCAAGGATCGCGAAGCGCGTTACTCCAGCATCGCCGAGCTGGCCGAAGCGCTGCGGCCGTTCGCCTCGGAAGAAGGCCAAGAATCGGTCCCGCGCATCGCCAAGGCGCTCCGTCGTCGGGTTTCGGGTGTCGGCTCGCTGCCTCCGCCGCTGCCCGGCGCGCCGCGCACGCGAGCCATCGTGCACGTGGCGCGTCCGCCCAAGCCAGCCGTTGCTGCGATCGCTAGCCCCGTGCAACGCCGTTGGGCCGAGCTCGCACTGACCGGCGCGGGATTGGCCGCCGCAGGTGCGCTCGGCGTATTCGTCGCCGTGCACACCATGGAGGGCGCGCTGGCCGCCGCGCTCGCCCCGCACGCCGTCGTTGCCGATCTCTCGCCGGCGCTGCCCGCACCGGCCACGGCTGCCGTCGCGCCCGTCGCGCCCGTCGCACCCGCAGCAAGCGTGGCGTCCGTCGCTCCCGTCGCGCCTGTCACGGCGCGCCCGGTGGCTCAGCAGCCACGTGCTGTCGTCGCAGCCGCTGCGGTCGCCCCTGTTGCGGTCGTGCCGGCTGCGCGCGCCGCCTCGCCCGCGGCGGCAGCGCTGCCCGTTGCTCACCCGGCCCTCAGCAAGCCCGCTCCCGCGGAGCGCGCCGTGGTGGCAGACGCGAAACCACTCGTAAACACGCCTGCAAATGCGCGGGGACTCTTCGACGACGCCAATTGACTCGTCGAGCGCGGCCTCGAAAGCCGAGCTGCTACGAATTCGTCACTTCGCGGTCACATCATTCGGCTAATCGCAGTCGGACCGATGGCACGAATTCTAGTGATCGAGGACGAGGCCGATATCCGGCAGGTGCTCGACTACAATTTGAAGAGCGCCGGACACGAAGTCATCGAGGCCGCGCGAGGGACCGATGGCTTGCGCCTGTTGCGAGAGCGCGAACCAGACCTGGTACTGCTCGACCTGATGTTACCGGACATGCCGGGCACCGAGGTCTGCCGGGCCATCAAAGACAATCCAGCGACGCGCACGTTACCGGTCGTCATGTTGACGGCGCGCGGTGAAGAGATCGACCGCGTGGTGGGCTTCGAGATCGGTGCCGACGACTACATCACGAAGCCGTTCAGCGTTCGCGAGCTGGTGTTGCGAATTCGCGCGGTCTTGCGGCGCCGTGAGCTGCCCGCGAGCGACGGCCCCAATATCGAATTCGGCAATCTGCGCATCGACCGCGCCGCCCATCGCGTCTGGGTCGAGGGCGAAGAAGTCGAGCTCACGGCCCTGGAATTCAAGCTCTTGGTCACGCTCTACGAGCGCCGAAATCGCGTCCAATCACGCGGTGCGCTGCTCGACGAAGTGTGGGGCATCGACACCAAGATTTCGACCCGTACCGTGGACGCACACGTGAAACGCCTCCGCGAGAAGATGGGCGCCGCCCGCGACTACATCGAGACGGTGCGCGGCGTAGGCTATCGCTTCGCCGAGATCCCGATGCTCGAAGCCCTCGACGTCGGTTGAGCGCGTAGCGCAACGGCCCTGTGCCGCGCTCAGGTGCCTTGTGTCGCTCGGCACTTGCGCACGCGAGCTGCCTCGAGGCGACCCATCCAGCCCAACTAGTTTGATGGTCACGCGCCACGTCGCACACCGGCGCAGCCTTCGGCGTCCGGTTACAGGGTCACGCGCGATCGTGTAGCGCGAGCGGGGGACCGCGAAGACGATGCGCGCGCGGATCGGCGCGGCTTCCACCGTCGATAAATGTCGAGAACATTTGTCGACCCCTCTTGCGAGCCGCGAAAAGCCCGCCCAATTGCCGTTTTGAAGAGTGGCGGATAAATGTTCTCGACATTTGTTGAACACTTCGACGAAGGGCCTTCCCTTCCCACGAAGTGCTGCAGCGACATATTCCTGGGCTGGAGCGCTCACTGGCAGTGCGCACATTGGCGCCTGAGGCGTTCGTGTGCGGTGAGCGTCGCTCGACATAGAAGCTTCTCCATCTTGTTTCGATTGCTTAGCTGCGTTGCCACGCGGGTCCGAGAGACTCCATCAGCGGAGGCAGCAAATGGACCTGACACGCATGGCGATCCCCGACTTGGGACTGCTCGTCGTCTTGCTACTCGCGAGTTTCTCCCTGTTCATGACCATCGCGACGCACGTATCGGTCGTGCGCGTGCGCGCGCGAGTGCCCAAGGTCGCCCCGACTCCGGCGATCTCGGTGCTCAAGCCGCTGTGCGGCGTGGACGAGGGTCTGTACGAGAATCTGGTCTCGCTCGCCAAGCAGGACTACCCGGAATACGAGCTCGTGCTCGGCGCTGAAGACCCGGACGATCCGGCGCTGCTCGTCGCGCGCGCGCTGCGCCGCGACTTTCCCGATCTGAACATTCGCATCGTCGCTGGCATGCCCAACCAAGGCATGAACCCGAAGGTCAGCAACCTGAGCCAGCTCAGTCAGCACGCGCAGCACGACGTCCTATTGATCTCGGACTCGAACGTGCGCCCCGATCCCGATTACCTCCGCGCCTTGGTTGCCGAGCTGGCCGACCCGCGCGTGGGCCTGGTGTCGAGCGTGCTCTCGGGGACGGGCGGCAAGAGCGTTGGTGCACGGCTCGAGAATCTGCATCTGGCGACCTATGTGGCGCGCGCCGTGTGCGGCGCCGACGTGCTCGTCTCTCACCCGTGCGTGATCGGCAAATCGATGCTGTTTCGCCGCTCGGATCTGGAAAAAGTGGGCGGGTTCGAGCTGGTTCGCGATGTGCTTGCCGAGGACTACGTGCTCGGGCAAGCCTTCGAGGCCGCGGGCATGCGCGTCGCGCTTTCAGCCCATGTGCTGCGCACGATCAACGTGCGACGCAGCGTGAGTCAGTTCGCGGCGCGTCACGTGCGGTGGGCTCAGATGCGCCGTCGCTTGGCGGCTCGCCTATACTTCGGCGAGCCTTTGCTCTACACGGGCCCCCTGTTGCTCGTGATGCTCGTGATGCTCGCGGCTGGCGCCGAGCTCCCGTTCATCGGCGCGCCGGCGCTGGCGCGCTTGGTGGTGCTCGCGCTGTGCGCGAAGTATGTCTCCGATGCGCTCCTGATTCGGCTGGTCAACGGAGTATCGGTGCGTGCCTCCGACGTGCCGCTGATGGTGCTGAAGGACATCGGCATGTGGGGGGTCTGGCTGGTGGGCGCGCTGCGCCGGCGAGTGATCTGGCGCGGGCACGCCATGTTGATTGGTGACGGCTCGCGGCTGTACCCAGATGGCCGCGAAACCCGCCGGGAACCAGCGGTGGCCCGGGCCTGAGTCGCGTTTACTAGCCAGAAAGGCGGTCACACGCTGCTTTCGGACCGCATTTAGGCTAGATTGTCGGTGCCATTGCACGAACGGCGGGGCCGAGCGGAACCCGCCACTACTCTTTCATGCAGTAGTGCTACCCCTCCGCCACGCAACCGTCACAATTACCCGGTACCCGGTTTCTCGGATGACACGCATTCTGATCGTCGAGGACGAACCCGATCTCCAGCAGGTGCTGGAGTACAACCTGCGACAAGCAGGCCACGAAGTTTTCGTGACCAAGCTGGGCCGGGAAGGCTTGCGCATCGCGCGCGAGCAAAAGCCGGAAGTCGTGCTGCTCGACCTGATGCTGCCGGACATTGCCGGCACCGAGGTCTGCAAGCAGCTCAAAGAGGCGACCGCCACCAAGGGCATCAACGTGATCATGCTCACGGCTCGCGGTGAAGAGATCGACCGCGTGGTCGGCTTCGAGCTCGGCGCCGATGACTACGTGACCAAGCCCTTCAGTGTGCGCGAGCTGCTCTTGCGCATTCAAGCCATCTTGCGTCGCGGCCGCACCGAAACGAAGGACCTCGAAGCCACGATCGAGTTCGGCAAGCTCAAGATCGATCGCGAGGCGCACCGCGTTTGGGTGGAAAGCTTGGAGATCGAGCTCACCGCGCTCGAGTTCAAGTTGCTCGTCACGCTCTACGATCGCAAAAACCGAGTTCAGACTCGCAGCACGCTGCTCGACGACGTGTGGGGCATTCAAGCCGACATCACCACACGCACGGTCGACACGCACGTGAAGCGCTTGCGCGAGAAGCTGGAAGCTGCGCGCGACTACGTGGAGACGGTGCGCGGCGTGGGTTATCGCTTCGTCGGCACCCCCGACGAGGCGACGACTTGAAGTTCGGTATCCGCGCCAAACTATTTCTCATTTCGCTCGGGGTGATCTTCGTCTCGGTCGTCGTTGCCTATGGCTACTCCAGCGACCGTTTGGAACGAGAGCTGACCGAGCGCGTGCGTGCGGAGCTGATCGTGCGCGCCAAGCTGGTGGCTCTGGGCGCGGAGTCTTCGTACGCGCTCTGGGAAGACAAGCCGCGCTGGCAAGACATGGCTCGCGACCTCGGTCGCCGCGCCAACGCGGAGGTCACGCTACTGCGAAAGAACGGCGACGTGCTGGGCGATTCCCGGCAGCACGACGACCCGGTGAGCCTCGGCGAGCGCCCAGAAGTGCGCGGCGCCCTGGCGCTGCCCAAGGATTCGCCGGGCTACGCCTCGGTCATCGACGGCAACATGCTGGTCGTGGCCGTGCCCTTCTCGCGCGCCGACGAGGTAGCGGGCGTGGCGCGCGTGGCGCTGCCGCTCACGGAAATCGACGTCGCGCGCGCCGCGCTCGCCAAGACCCTGAGCATCGCGACCGCGCTGGCGCTGGCCGCGGCAATCATCGTGTCCACGGTGGCCGCCCAGCTCGCCTCGCGCACCGCACGTACGCTGACCGAGGTCGCCCGCCGCATGGCCGACGGTGATCTCTCCACGCGTGCTCGCCAATCCGGTGACGACGAGTTCGGCGAGCTCGGTCGCGCCCTCGATCAATTGGCGAAGAACCTGTCGCGCACGCTGGGCGAGCTGCGTGAGGAGCGCGACCGTTTGGGCGGCATCTTGGCGAGCATGCAAGAAGGCGTGCTGCTGCTCGATCGCTCGGGGCACATTTACGTGCTCAACCCCTCGCTGCGCGAGATGCTGCTCGTGGGTCCCGATTCCGTGGGTAAAACCGTGCTCGAGGTGGTCCGTCACACCGAGCTCAAAGAGCTCTTGGATCAGGGCCGGCGCTCACTCGAGCCCGTGACTCGTGAAATCGAGTTTGGCAATCTGCAACCGCGGCGCTTGCTCGTGCGTGCGGCCCAGTTGCCCGGGGGGCAGGGCGGGCTCTTGGCGGTGTTCGTGGACGTGACCGAGGTGCGCCGCTTGGAATCGCTGCGCCGCGAGTTCGTGGCCAACGTCTCGCACGAGCTGCGCACGCCGGTGACCGCCGTTCGCTCCGCCGCCGAGACGCTGCAGAATGCCGCTGCCGACGACCCGGTGGCGGCGCGCGCCTTCATCGGCATCATCGAGCGCAACGCCGAACGCCTCCATGATCTCGTCGAAGACTTGCTCGATCTTTCGCGCATCGAGTCGCGCGGCCTCAAGCTCAACATCGAAGCGCTCGACGTCGATCGCGTCTACGACCAAGTGCTGAGCTTGTTCAGTGAGCGCGCCGCCAAGCGCGGTACGGTGCTCGAGAACGAAGCCGGCGACGAGCTGCCGCGTGTGCTCGCCGATCGCCGCGCGCTCGAGCACGTGCTGACCAACCTGGTCGACAATGCCGTGAAATACTGCCCCAACGCGACGATCCGCCTGCGCGCCGTGGCACACGACCAGAGCGTCGAGCTGCTCGTCGAGGACAACGGTCCCGG
>OUNO011323048.1_pt1 | contig 11215 bp, 11 predicted proteins | sample 1779811 | NCBI WGS metagenome assembly OUNO01 (sample SAMEA3914804, study PRJEB12502) | metagenome | biome: forest; material: soil | place: Canada | collected 2010-06-25 | depth 0.3 m
AACAGCGCGGGCGACAACAGCTATTACGGGCAGTCCCTGCGCGTGATCACGATGCTGATGATGTCCGGCAATTTCGTGGACTTCACCAAACCGTAACGAAGGCCGGCGCCAGCGCTCAGGAGCGCGCGGTGCCGAGTTGGAGCGGGGGTGCTAGCCTGGAGCGGTGGCTAGCCTCGAACAGTTCGATTTTCCGGCCTTCGTTCGGGAGCGCAAGAGTCGGCGTCCGGGCGCCGTGTCCGGCAACGACCACGGATATGCCTACGTCTCGGACCGCAACACCCGAGCCACGTTCGAGCGGCTGAAGCCGGTCGAGCTCGCCGTAGCGGCGGCCGTGCGCACGTTCAAAAACGTGGGCAAGGCGGAGCTGCTCGGGCACGCGGTCAAGATCGGTCCGCGTCAGTTCCCACGCGTGCACGCACTCGCCGAGCGTTGCGCGGAGACGCTGGGCATCCCAGTGCCCACGGTGTACGTGGTCTCGAACCCCCACCTGAACGCCGCGACCTACGGAACGAACGAAGACGCGTTCATCCTCGTCAACTCGGCGCTCATGGATCACTTCAGCGACGCCGAGCTGCTCAGCGTGATCGGCCATGAATGTGGCCACATCCACAATAACCACGTGGTGTACCTGACGGCGCTCCATTACGTGAGTAACGTCGCCGGCATCTTCGTGCGCAACCTGGCGGTGCCTGCATTGCTCGCGCTGCGCGCGTGGTCTCGGCGCGCCGAGGTCACTTGCGATCGCGCTGGAGCGCTGTGCGCGGGCAACCTCGAGCCCTCGCTGCGCGCGTTGACCAAGCTCGCGCTGGGCTCGCAGAAGCTATACGAAGAGCTGAACATCGAAGCGTTCCTCGAGCAGCACACGGAGGCCAAGCAAAGTTTGGGTCGCTTCGGTGAGGTTTTCTCGAGTCACCCCTGGCTGCCGAAGCGCGTGCTCGCGCTGCGCTCGTTCGCCGAGAGCGAGCTATTTCGTCGTCATGCCGGGCTCGGCCCGGGCGGGCTGTCGATGACCGAGGTCGACGAGCGCGTGCATGACTTCATCAAGGTCATCGGCTGATGGAGCTTCGCTTCGACGGGGAAAACACCGAGCTGGTGTTGCCGGGCGAGCTTTCGGCGCTGAAGGCTACGGTGCAAGCAGACTTGGCCGCGTTCCGCCGTGAGGTGAGCTGGCGCTTGCCGGCGGCGCTGGAGAACGTGAGCGGCACGGACATTCGCCAGCACTTGGGTCCGTTCTTGGAGCAGACCTTTTGCGCTTGGGCGGAGCGTGAGAATGCAGAAGTGCAACAGGCGTTAGCGGCGCTCGCCCAACGCGCCGTGCTCAACATTGCAGAATGCGACGTGCCTACGAACGCGGGACCTGATTCGCGGCTGCTCCGACCGAGCTTCGAGATCAGCACCTTCGCGCTCGACGCGAGTGTCGTCGCAGCGCTGGCGCTTGGGATCGGCACTTTATTCGCCAATGCCGCCGTCGGCGGGCTTTTTCTACTCGCTGCGCCGACCTTGGCGACCTTCGGTAAGACCCATGGCGAGCGCGCGCTGCGTCAACGCGCCGCCGAATCCGCGTTGAAGTCGGTCGACGAAGCGGTAGCCAAGCTCGGCTCCGAGCTCGATCGCGTAATCGACGACTTTGCGCGTCGCATCGCGTTGTCGGAATAGCACGCAACACGCTGATTCTCTGCTGCTCTAGCGTAGGGACGCAGATTGATCGAACAATGTTGCATGTCGAAATTCGATAGGGCATAGCCGATCAGCGGCGAACGGGAGTATGTAAATGCGGCTAACTATCGTGCCCGGCCGCTCGACACTGGCTCGATCTCGCCGCCTCGGCGCGCGTGCTGCGTCTGCTGTCTCGCCTATGCACTTGTCGAAGTCGATAGTCGATAGGCAAGACGTTTTGCGGCAGGCACACGTCGAAGTTCGCTACTTCACGATCTGACACGGCTGATGTTTACTCTCTCTTCGCGAAAAGTTCGGCGGTCGAGTCGTGTCGCGTGGCAGCAATCGTTGATTGTGACTTGAGCGCAAGGTAGGGTTCGCGAGCGGTCGCCATCTCGCGACCAGGGAGATGGCTCATGATCAGTATACGTGGGGTAAGTTTAGTGGTTGGGTTGTGCCTGGGGCTGTCGGGTTTCGCATGCAGCAGTGCGTCGCCAGAAGACGATGGGGTAGTCGCAGTAGTCGAGTCACGACTTGAAACTACTTGCGCTAATAGTTCGGTGCATGGCTGTTGGGAGTCAGGAGGAAACGTTCAGTCTACCGCGGCGTTTGCGTTCATTGGCGACGCACCGAATAAGGTTTTCGACAGGATTCTGGATACGACTATGGTCGTTATTGGTGACAATCAAGCGACGTACCCTGTGGGTTTCACGGACGCTACGCGGGCTTCGCCGAAGTCGATCGCGACTTTCGAATATCCCGGCAACAACACCGGCACTATCTTCATGCTTGGCACCGATAACGTGCTCCGTGGAAGCGCGGGCAATAGGAATCAGCTCGTCCAATTTGGCGGCACGAATTTCGGACACGTATCCGTGTATGCACAGCCCCACGCAGCGACGGGAGAGACTCTTTTGCTCAAACAAATTGCAGCGGTTCAGGTCGCTAACTTGTATGCGGTCGACATAAGGCTCTTCGCGCTCACAACCGACGACAAGTTCTACATGTACAGCAGCTCGACTTGGATTCGTGCGGCGGATAGCTTTTGGCTAGCCAACCTTCCGGTTCTTCAAGCGGGCGAGCATTGGTCGAGCATTCGCGCGCAGAGCGGGCCCGGCGGTGGAGCCACCATATTGTCGAGCTTGGGGAACATGTATAGGATTGCCAGCGGCACTATCCAAGATTCGGGAGACGTTACGCTGAACGTTCCTCTCAAGGCAAAGCCGCTGGTGGTCGGTGGCCGCACACTCAAAGTTCTTCAGCTCGGTGGGCGATACGCCATCACGGACGCCGGCGACGGTACCTGCACGGTCAATGGGTGCAGCGGCGACACGGATCGCATCTATTCCTACGACTTCGGTTCCCAAACGTGGTCGCATGCTGCAGGTAGCACTCTGCCATATCGGCCTGCTGCCCTCTCCGATCTAGGATATTGCGGCGCGCAAGCCTGTGACCCGACCATTCCGGTCTCGTCGCAGAGCCAGTGTACCGCCGGTACTACCTGCCGAGCATACTATCCGTTCTATCTAGACGTCATGGATCTGGGAAGCAAAGGGCTTGCGGTTCGCGTCTCTTATTCCCGAATCTTTCGCTATCGACCGTGAACATCGGGGGAGCAGTGGGATGCCGCGCACGCATCCCATGCCACGACCTAGATTGAATTTCGTGACGGCCGAGGGCTCGACGAACATTTGCCGCCGAGGGCGGGGAGCGCGAACGAACCCGAGCGGTTGATGCCGGGCTGGCGTTTGCCCGCGGCGCTGGAGAGCGTGAGCGGCACGGACATTCGCCAGCACTTGGCTCCGTTCTTGGAGCAGACCTTTCGCGCTTGGCCAGAGCGGGAGAATGCAGAAGTGCAACGGGCGCTAGCCGCTCTGGCGCGGCGCGCGACCCCGGGAGTGGCCGAGCTCAGCGGCACTTCGAGCGAAGGTCCCGATTCACGGCTGCTTCGGCCGACTTTCGAGGTCAGCACGTTCGCGCTGGACGCCAGCGTCGTCGCCGCGCTGGCGCTCGGGATTGGGACGTTGTTTGCCAACGCCGCGGTGGGCGGCCTGTTTCTGCTCGCTGCACCGACATTGGCCACCTTCGGCAAGGGGCGCGGCGAGCGCGCGCTGCGTCAGCGCGCGGCCGAGTCGGCCCTGAAATCCGTCGATGAAGCCGTGGCCAAGCTCGGCCAGGAGCTCGATCGCGTGATCGATGACTTTGCGCGCCGCATCGCGCCCGTCGTTCCCTCGGGGTAGCTGCGGGATCGGAATTCGTCTAGATACCGAGCAACGGTGTCAGGGACCAAACAGCCGGAGGCGATCGCGCGGGTTCGCGAGCAGGACCGGGAGTATTGCGTCGCGACCTGGCAACGCACCGTGTTCGCCGTGTTCCGCGGTGAGGCGACCTTGGCCAACATCGGCACCATCAGCAAGGTGTGTCTAGCCGAGCTCACTGCCGGAGGCGGGCCGGTCACGTACATGGGGGTGATTGAGCGGTCTTCCCCAGCACCGTCGGAGCTCGTGCGCAAAGAGCTCGCGAAGTGGAGCCGCGATATCGTACCGCGCATGGCCTGCGCCGTGATGGTTGCGGAGGGCGGCGGCTTCAAGAACGCGCTCGTGCGTGGCGTCGGCGTGGCCTTGACGGTGCTCGCGCCGCACAAGGTGCCATTCAAGTTCGCCAGCACGGTGGAGGAAGCCGCAGGCCTGCTGGACAGGCACTTAGCGACTGGCTCCGGTGGCGCCGCAGAGCTCATGCGCGTGATCGCCGAAGTGCGTGCGCGCTGGCAGCCGTCTTAACGCTTCAGACGCCGAGGATCCGCGCGGTTGCGAGCTCCTGACGCAGGGTCGCGGCGTCGCGAAAGCGGTGCGTTTGAAATCCGAGCGCTGCTGCGGCATCGACGTTCAGCTGAGTGTCGTCGACGAAATAGCAATTCGCCGGAGCTGCGCCGGCCGCGCGGGCTGCCTGCTGGAAGATCTCGCGGTCGGGCTTGGCCAGGCCGAGATCACAGGAAACCAGCAGCGTGTCGAAGCACGCCAGCTCGGGCTGCATCGCCCTCACGACTTTCCAGTAATATTGGTCGACGTTCGAGAGCAGTACCAGGCGGTAGTGCGCTGACAGCGCCTCGAGCAGCTCCGCCATGCCGGGCATGGCTTCGTGATACGGCTCGAGCCAGGTGTGCTCGAAGGCCGAAAAGCTGAGCGTGAGCCCATAGGTCTCGACGAGCTGCGCGTGGATCATTGGAAGACTCAGCTTGCCAGTGATGACGTCGCGCGCCGCCATCAAGCCGTCCAGACGCGCGAATGCATCTTCCGGGGTCGCACAATGACGCGCGAGCCGCCGATACACGAGATCGTTGTCGAACGAGATGAGCACGCCGAAGAGGTCGAAAACGAACGCTTCGATGTTGGGTTCGTGCGGCATGCGCGTCGTCAGGCTATCGCCTTTCCAGCAGCGACGCTTTCGACGTTGAAAGTGCGGCTGCCGCAGGGGCCCGTGAGCGGCGCATGCCGGCATGCCGCCGTCGGCGCGGTTTTCGTGCTAGATGTCGCCCGCCCGCCGGCCCAGATCTGGACGCGGGCAACGGCTTTCAACGGAAAAAGACGAGGCGCGAAGACGATGACGGTTGCTCGAGGTGGCAGGCTCCCGGACGCGATTGATGCAGCGATGGAACGGCTGAACACCAGCGTCGACATCGATTGGGAGCTGTGGCGTGAGGACATTGCGGGCTCGATCGCGCATGCCGAGGGCTTGGCCCGGGCCAAGGTACTGACGCAGGACGAAGCGCTGTCGATCGTCACCGGATTGCAACAAATCAAGGGTGAGATCGAGCGCGGCGAATTCGTCTGGGACCGCAAGAAGGAAGACGTGCACATGAACATCGAAGCGCGCTTGCGCGACGTGGTCGGGCCCGTCGGCGGCAAGCTGCACACGGGTCGCTCGCGCAACGATCAGGTCGCAACCGATCTCCGGCTCTGGACGCGTAACCGCTGCGAAGAAGCGATCCTGGCCGTCGACGAGCTCGGCTCGGCGATCCTGGATCGCGCGACTTCGGAGATCGAGCTGCTGATGCCGGCGTACACGCACTTGCAGCGTGCCCAGCCGAGCCGCTTGTCTCATCACTTGCTGGCCTGGCAAGAGCTGCTCTTGCGTGACCGCGGTCGCCTAGTCGACGCGATGGAGCGCTTGAACGAGTCGCCGCTCGGCGCGGGAGCCGTCGCAGGCACGGGTTTTCCGCTCGATCGCGAGGGGGTTGCGCGTGCGCTCGGTTTTCGTCAGCCGATGCAGAACTCGATCGATGCCACCGGCAGCCGAGACTTCTTGATGGAGGTCGCGTCTGCACTGGCCATCCTCGGGGTGCATCTGTCGCGCATCGGCGAAGAGATCGTGCTCTGGTCGACGCAAGAGTTCGGGTTCATGTCCCTGAGCGACGCGTTCTCGACCAGCTCCTCGATGATGCCGCAGAAAAAGAACCCCGACGTGGCCGAGCTGGTGCGCGGTAAATGTGCGCGCTTGATCGGCTGCGTGACCACGCTGCTCGTGCTCGAGAAGAGCCTTGCCTTCGGCTACGGCCGCGATCTGCAAGAAGACAAGCGTCCGATCTTCGACGCTTTCGAATGCGCCCTGACCAGCGTGCGTGCGCTCACCGGCGCCATCCAGAGCGCGACCTTCAACGGCCCGCGCATGAAGGCCGCGCTCGCGACGGGCCACCTGTGCGCCACGGATTTGGCTGATTTCCTGGTGCAACGTGGCTTGCCCTTCCGCGAGGCGCACCACGTGGTGGGCGCGCTCGTGCGCGAGGCGGAGCTCCGCTCCGTACAAATCGGTGAGCTCCCCCCCGACGTATTGCTGGCCGCACACGCTTCGCTCACGGGTCCGGATCTCGCGGCCGCTCTCGATCCCGAGGCGGCGGTCGAGCGGCGTTCGCTCGTCGGTGGCCCTGCCAAGAGCCGCGTGCTGACCGCGATTGACGAAGCGCGTTCGCGCTGGCCGACGTCTCACTGAGCGGCGCTAGAAGCGCAGGCTCATCGGCTTCTGGCCGTTCCACTCCCAGACCTCGCTGGTCGACGCTGCGGGGCGATCGAACACGCCGGCGCGCCACAACACCACTCCGGTGATGGCCAACGCGCTCGCCGTGATGGCCACTGCGTACGGCCAGACATGGCGCTTGTCGGCGCTAGCGCCGCTGCTACGCGCAGGCGCGGCTCGCTCCCAAATCACGATCCGCCCGCACGCCTCACGCTCGCACAGCGCCGCTTCGATGCCGCCAGCGGCACGCGGGCGTGCCAGCACGTAGCTATTGCAGCGCGCATGCGGAGCGCCCACCGCGCGCCCGCCTTCGAAATGGCCCTGGCCAACGTCGTCCGCACTGCAAGCGACGGTTTCGGGCACAGGCAGACGCAACTGCTCGGTGCTGCTCGACGCAGGCGCGACGCGCGCCCAGCCCGCCCACAATAAGCGCCCGTTGCGTGCCACCCGCGCATGGTGCTCACCGGGCGCCGTGTTCAGGTCGCGTTGGCTCGGACGCCCGTCCCACTCGAGCGTGTCGTCCGGCTCGAGCCCCACGACGTCGACTCGGAGCGCCTTGTCGGCTTCGACTTCGACTGGCGCGTGATCCGAGAAGGGCGCGGCGCGCGGGCCCTCGAGCGCGGCGGCGCGTTTGCGCAGTGCTTTGGCGGCGTCTGCGCCGTCCGGAGCCGTGCTCTCTACATCAGCCGACAGCTCCAGGATCTCTGCCATCAGCCAGGCCGATTGTGGCAACTCGGCATGTTCTCGGAGCGTACGCTCGGCGCGTTCCAGGGCTGTCAGCGCCCGGCTTTGCTCGAGCGCGGCGGCCGCGTTGCGTGCTTCTTCGAGCGAGCTTTCGACTTGCGCGACGGCATCCGGCGCATAGGCCGAGGCTCGGAACGAGCCCGCGTTTTCGCGGGGAGCCTCGAGCCGGAGCAGCCGTGCCTGCGCGAACGCGTCCAGGTCTGCACGAAATGTAGGCAGGCCAGACGCGCCAGACGTGCCCGTCGCGAGCGATGAGGCTGAAAGCCAGACGAGAACGGCCGTTTGGCTCATGGATGCCCCATGATAGGCTAGAGCTTTGGATTTCACCGCAACTTTCGCGGTGGGCCGTGCGCGCTGACGCTGTCGCTCAGCACGCTAGGCTCGTTACGGAGTGGAAGGACCGAGGACATCGTGCAGCTTGATTTCGTCAACCGCGAGCTCACGATCAAGCTCGTTTATTACGGTCCCGCGCTCAGCGGTAAAACCACGAACCTGCAGGCGTTGCACAAGGCAGCAGAGCCCGGCGCCAGCGGTCGCTTGATGACGCTCGAGACGAAGGACGACCGCACGCTTTTCTTCGATCTCTTACCGCTGACGTTCCGCAATCAGGGCAGCTTGGCCGTGCGGCTCAAGGTCTTCACCGTTCCGGGGCAGGTGATTCACGCCTCCACACGCCGGCTCGTGGTGCAGGGCGCCGACGGCATCGCGTTCATCGCCGATTCACGAACTGCCGAGACGCAGCACAACACCGAATCATTCATGGATCTGCGCGAGAACCTGAAGCAGCACGGGCTGACCTTGAAGCAGATGCCGCTGATCATTCAGTTCAACAAGCGCGACATGCCCGACGTACGCAGCGATGCCGAGATCGCGGATCTCGCCTCCAAGGGCCGCGAGCCGGTGTATCTGGCCGTCGCGACGCGCGGTATCGGCGTCGTCGAGAGCATGATCGGCCTGCTCCACTTGACGTGGAGTGCGCTCGACGCCGAGCACGACCTGAACAAGAAGTTCGGCTTCGACTCCAAGGCGTTCTTGGCACAGGTCGCGCAGAAGCTCGGCAACCCGAAGCCCATCCCCGAGATTTTGCAAGCATGCGTGGGCGGGGCGCTGGACGTGCTCAAACCGGAGGCTGGCTGATGATCCCGCAAGCCCCGGCAAAAACCTTCGACGAGCTCACGCTCGGTCACGGCGTCAGTCTCGAGGATCTGATCGATCGCGACGCGCTGGGCGAGATGGTCAAGAGCTTCTACGAGCTCTTCGGCGTGCCGCTGCGCATCTTCAACGAAGAGGGGCGCCTGCTCGGTGACGCCGCTGACCAAATCCCCCTGTATGCGTTCCTCAACTCGGTGAAGAACGGCCGCAATGCGCTGTCAGAGGTCGCGTCCAAGGTGAAGAGCATCGCCTTGGGCGAAGACGGCATGGCCGGCTACCCGTGCCCGACCGGTGAGAGCTACCGCGTGGCGGCGATTCAATACGACGGCAAGCGCATTGGTCGCATGATCCTGGGCCCCTTCGTGGCGCCGGACAAGAACGAGGCGCCGCCCGCGTTGCTCGCGCTCGACGAAACGCTGGACGCGGCGCGCTTGCGCGAGCTGTTCCGCGCCCTACCGCGCGCCGAGGACGAGTCGGTCGTGAAGCTTGCACGCCATCTGGGCAAGACGCTGGACTTGCTCTTGTTCAGCGGGCACCGCGCGCTCCTCACCAGCAACATGCACCTGGCTTCGGTGCGCGAGAGCTTCCGTGAGCTGGAGGACAAGAACGAGAAGCTGCAAACGGCGTTCGATCGCTTGAAAGAGCTCGATCGCTTGAAGAGCAATTTCTTGGCCACGGTTTCGCACGAGCTGCGCACGCCGCTCACCTCGATCATCGGCTACAGCGAGATGTTGGTCGAGGGCTTGGCCGGCGACATGAGCAGCGAGCAACGCGAGTTCGTGCAAACGATCCGCGACAAAGGCGAACAGCTATTGCAGCTGATCAAGGGCCTGCTCGATCTGTCGAAGCTCGAGAGCGGCACCATGAGCCTGCGCAAAACGCAGACCGACATCTTCGGCGTCTTGCGGGACGTGGCGCAGACCATGACCCCGACGGCCCGCAAGAAAGAGGTCGAGCTCGTGGTCGACGTCGAGAACGGCCTGCCCTTGATGTGGGCCGACGCAGAACGCCTGCGTCAGGTGTTCCTGAACCTGACCGAGAACGCGATCAAATTCACGCCCTCGCACGGCCGCGTCACGCTCTCCGCGCGCATGACGGCGGTGGACGCCTCGCGTCCGGAGGACGCGGGCGGTGTGGTGATCCTGAGCGCACGCCGCTCGGCGATCGAGTTCCGCGTGGCCGACAGCGGCATCGGGATTCCCGAGCACGAACGAAGCCGCGTGTTCGACGCCTTCTACCAAGTCGATTCGAGCTCGACTCGCGAAGCGGGTGGCACGGGGCTCGGCCTGTCCATCGTGCGCCGTTTGATCGACGGTCATGACGGCACGGTGCGCATCGCCGACAACACGCCCAAGGGCACGGTGTTCGTCGTCACGATCCCGGTCAAGCGCGCGACCATCGGCTGATCTCGTGTAGGATGGCGCGCCCATGGCGCGCGCCCGCGAGATTTCGGAATTCGACGCGATCGCGCGGCTACGCACGCTCTTTGGCGGGAAGTCCGCACACGTCGAGCTGGGCATCGGCGACGACGCGGCGCTGCTCGGGCGAAGCGCAGGGCGCTTGGTGTGGACCGTCGACAGCGCGGTCGAGCACGTGCACTTCGAACGCGCCTGGCTCTCCCCGGCCGAGCTCGGTTGGCGCAGCTTTCAGGCCGCCGCCAGCGACGTGAGCGCCATGGGCGGCGCGCCGCTGGCCGCGTTGTCGAGCGTGATCTTCCCGCCGCGTTTCAGCGCTACGGAGCTGCAGCAGTTGGCACGCGGGCAACGCGCTGCGGCGCGCTCGCTCGGCTGCGCGGTCGTGGGCGGCAACCTCGCGCGGGGCGCCGAGCTCAGCGTCACGACCACGCTCGTGGGACGCGTGAAGCGCGCGCTCTTGCGCAGCGGCGCCCGCGCGGGGGACGAGCTGTGGCTGTGTGGAACGCTGGGCCTGGCCGCGGCGGGGCTGCGCTTGCTGCAACGCGGCAAGCGGAGCGGCGCGAGCCCCGCGGAACGCCGCGCGCTGGCCGCGTTCCGCCGCCCTCGGGCCCAGCTCGCCGCAGGCCTGCTCCTGGCCGGCCGCGCGCGCGCCGCGATCGACATCTCCGACGGCCTAGCTGGTGACGCCGCGCATTTGGCGCGCGCGAGTCAGGTGGCGCTGCACTTGGAGGCGCGCGCGCTGGAGGCCGCGCTCAGCCCGGCGTTGCGTGCGTTGAGCACGCGCTTGGGCGTTCCCTGTTTGGACTTGGCTTTGTACGGCGGTGAGGACTACGCGCTGCTCGCCGCCGGCCCCGCGCGTTTACGACCTCCTGACGCCCAGGTCATCGGTACCGTCGAACCGGGCCGGGGAGTGTGGCTCGCTCGGGATGGGCGGCTCGAGCGGGTCGGTCGTGGCTTCGAGCACTCGGGTGGACGAGCGGCGCGCCGCGTGGGACGCTAATGGGCCTTTCGAGCTGCGACCTATCGGGTTACTAGCCACCTCCGAAAGCATACTTGGGTAGTACGGTGCGTTTTTTTCTCGCGATTCCGTGGTTGCTGTCGCTGAGCGCCTGCTCGGCGCGGCAGAGCAATGACCCGCCCGGCTTCACTCAGCCGGACGCCCAGCCGGATTACGACGTGAATCGCATCAGCATCCCATTCTTGGTGGATGACCATTACATCCCCAGCGGCTGCATGGG
>OUNO010764449.1_pt1 | contig 11198 bp, 10 predicted proteins | sample 1779811 | NCBI WGS metagenome assembly OUNO01 (sample SAMEA3914804, study PRJEB12502) | metagenome | biome: forest; material: soil | place: Canada | collected 2010-06-25 | depth 0.3 m
ATTGATCCTCAAAGCGCTCGCATCACTATGACGCGTGCATGCACACTTTCGCAGTTGGCCGGGCCTTGCAGCAGTGAACGAGCACATCAATAAGGAGGAGAACGCTGTGCCGATGATTGACGTCTACGCCGCCGGGGGCACGTTTCGGGATCCCCATCAACTCGCCTCTGACCTGGCACGCACGCTGATGACGATTGAAGGTGTCCCCGACATCCCGATGTTCCGAAAGAACACGGCGGGCTTCATCCACGAGATGGATGGTCCGGCCATATCAAACGTGGACGGCGACAGCAGGTACGTGCGAGTCCAGGTGCTGACCAATGCCGGTGCCCTCGACCGAGACAAGCAGCTTGCGGTGGTCAGTCAGTTCACTGACCTGGTGGCGTCGGCCGCTGGAGACCCGTCCCTCTCGGAGAGGACCTGGGTCCTTCTGACCGAAGCCGTCGAGGGCGGTTGGGGCCTCGGCGGCCACGCAAACACGAACGAGGAGCTGGTGGCTGCGGCGAGGGCACAGATTGCCGAACTGTCGGCGGCCGCCAAATCAGGCGACGTTTGATCCTATGGATTCAATTCAGGACCCGCTGACGCAATTCAGCATCAGCGAACCTTCAGCAGGCTATTGGAGAGTGGTCTTCTCGAACCCGCCGATCAACCTCCTGAACTCGAAAACCGTGCTCGAGCTCGGCGAAATCGTCCGCCGCATTGAGGAGGCCCAGGATCTCCGAGTTGTCGTATTCACCAGCGGGCATCCCGAGTTCTACATGGCGCGCTACGACCTTGCTGACACGAATCCCGTGGCTTTCGCCCCGACCGAGTCGGGCGTCACGTACTTCATCGATTCGATGTTGCGAATGAACGAGGCGGGTCCCATCACCATCGCCTCCATTCGTGGCCGCGTCCGCGGCGGAGGTAGTGAGTTCGCGCTCTCCTGTGACATGCGATTCGCCAGCATCGAAAACGGGCTGTTCGGCCAGCCCGAGGTGGGCGTCGGCATCGTTCCGGCCGGCGGGGCTGTCGAACGCCTCCCAGGTCTCGTGGGATGGGCCAGAGCTCTTGAGATCATCGCCAGCGCAGACGATTACGACGCCGCGACCGCCGAGCGCTACGGATGGATCAACCGTGCGATACCGGACACCGAGCTCGATGACTACGTCGACCGGTTGGCGCGGCGGTTGGCGAACTTCGACTCGAATGTGCTGGCTGCGACCAAACGGCTCGTGCGTGAGCGTGTCTCCACGCCATCGGTCGACGACTACCGCGAGACCCTCGAAAAGCTGAGGACGTTGATCGTCTCCCCGTCAGCCACTGCCCGGCGTACTGCGGTCGCTCGGCATGCCGCGGTTGCCGGTGCGGATTTCGAGTTGCGGATGGGTCATCACCTCGGGTTGATCGAGGTGCCCGTCGAGGGTGTGAGCTAGAGGCTGTCCCGAAATGATGCATCAGGGTGACATGTCGTCGCGCAACGACTCGCACCTCTGACTCTCCCGGATTCGCGGTCGCTCCGGGCTCCGTTGTTGGCGAGCATGCCGACCATGGATGAGTTTCGGGGCGGGGAGGGACGTCAGGATCGGGGCCGATCGCGGCGGAGGAGGCTGGGCCGCGGCTCGATGACAACTGGCGGCCGTTCGTACACGAAAGGTTGGCCGCCGCCGGGGCGGCGCTGGGGAGGGCGCCGGGGTTCGACCGGGCCCGATCGCATGTGATGCCGCGGACCAGACCATGGGGCCGGGGGTATGGTCAGGCGGTCGGCGAGTCTGTAGGCGACTGTCTCATAGTTGACACGCCAGCCGCGAAAGTCGGCCCACGCTTCCTCGGCACTTCGCTCGGTGGCGAAGCCAACGCTCACGAGCATGGCCACCGCCTGCTCGAACTCGGCGAACGTCAGGTTGATAGGCCCCTCAGGGTCCGGATCTGGATCCACCTCCCATCGAAGCGTGGTCGCGATCCGGTTGAGCAACGTGAATCCCATTCGCAGGCACAGACGAGCCTGGGAAGATGCTTGGCTGGGGGCGAGCGCCAGGTGCATGGCGGCGGCATCCAACACAGCGATGATCCCGAGGAGCCACGAGTACCAGGGCTCGGGGGACCGGAAGAGGAGCAGCACTGGGTATGTTGTATGGCTCTCGGCCACGTCGGCCGCCCATTGCTCCCATGCGGCATACAGGTCCGGGAGGGTGTCGGTGATTCCGACCAGTTGGTGACGGGCCAAGAGTTCGGGACCCCACGCCGGAGTGCCGGCCCGACTCTCGAGGAGGGCGACGAGGCTCTCGCGTCGGTTAAACGAGCTGTAGAGAGCCGGCAGATACGCGATCTGCAAGGCGACAATCACGACCCAGATGGCGCCGATGGCGATGTCCACGCCCGTGTCGGCCGCGCCGCCGATATGGACCGCTCCGACCGTGAAGAGTGCGGTCAGCGCCTGGAGCAGCCCATCGCCGAACGATACGCCGGCTCCGACGAGGATGAGCGCGAACCCGAGCGTCAGGGAGGCCGCCCAGAACAGCAACTGTACGACGAGGGCGACCGGCCCCGTCGGCGCCAATATGGCGTCCTGACGCTCGTACGTCTTCGCCAGATGGGACGCCAAGACGAAACACAACCGGACGCTCCGGTTGACCTGGAGACTCAACCGTTCGATTCCCGACGGCCGCCGCGGGAGGATCATGGTGAGCACGACGTCGGCCACGGTCCCCACCACCACGACCAAGCCGACGATCGTCGCGACGACGTTCATCGTCCCGCCGCGCGGTCATCGAGCGGGTGCATGGCTCCGAGCGTATCCAGGGTCGGCCTCGTCCGCGGCGACGGCGGTCCATGCCGTGGTGCGCCGAAACATCAGAAGGTCCATGACCCCGTTTGGCGGTCGAGGCTTATCGGTTTATCGACGCTAGCGCTCCCCGGACATCTGTGATGTCCCTCGTTCGTCTTCCATGCCCACATGTGAGCTCGTTTCGGAGTCGTAATCATCAGCGATTCCGAGACCCATGAGCTCGGCCATGCGGGCCATTGTGCCGTCGAGGAGCTTGAAGTCACGAAGGGCGAACTCAATGGAAGCGGATCGATGCGGGCATGCATCGAGACGGCCTTCGGCCAGATCGAAGAGCGCCGAGGAACGGGTATAGGTGCCGTCTCGGGGTCCGGTAAGTGCTCGAGCGACAACTTCGATGGAGTTGTGAAGAGTTGCGCTGGCCCGCGCCAGGTCGAGGTGGGTGGACACCTCAGGCTGTTGCAACCTTCCCGTATCGACCACGAGGTTGCGGCTGTAGTTGCGAGAGGCCGAGATGAGACGCAGAGCCCGGAGGGTGTCCTCGTCAGCGCTGCCCCTGACCGTGCGGCGCACCGGCTGAGCGGTCGCGACCACCGCCTGGTAAGCCGCGTCGACCGCTCGGGCGTCAGATCGCAGCGTCGATTCGATCCCAATATCCCGGCCAGCCAGGCGAGCACTGGCGTCGTCGACCAGCCGCCCAACGGCATGGACGTGCTCGCGCAGGGCGACGCGGAGAACCTGACGTGTGTGCAGCGGGAGCACCGTCATGACGACGACGATGGCAACCGCCGCGCCGAGGGCTGTCTCTTCGAGGCGGACGAGCAGCAGTGAGTTCGTGAACTCGCCTAGCTGCTGATAAAGCTGAGAGACAGTGACGGTGACTGCGACGGCGAGGAAGGCGTAGCTGATCCGAAAGAGGTACAGACCCAGGAAGAATGAGACGAGGATGACCGCGATCGACAAGAAGGTGTGGTGACCAACGGCGCTGACGAGCAACGAGCCGACACCGATACCAATCACCGTCCCGGCTACACGGAAGAGCGCCTTCCGGATCTGTTCACCGGCATTGTGCGCCCCCATGAAGGTAATGACCGCGGCAAGAACCGCCCAGTAGAAGCGCTCCGGAGAGATCAGGTCTCCCAACGCGATGGCTACGCCCGCGGCGACGCCGATTTGGATGGCGTTGCGGGTGTAGCGCGGCAGGCCGCCCCCCTTATCCCACCGTCTGCCGGGCTCAAGTGACGCGGTGCTGCTGACGTGGGCCGAGCCGGGCAGCCAGCCACCGAGGAGCACCACGGAGGATTGAAAGGTGCTCTTCTCGTTGTCGATCGTGCCGAGTGCCCTCCACTCGGTCATGGCGTCACACAGGTCGACGACCGAACCGGCGAAGCGGTGGGCAACGACGGCGGCTGTGCGATCCTCGCCGGCTGGCGGGCGGCCGGCCTTGTGCAGCAGACCGATCAGAGCCTCGGCGTGTGCCTTCGCCCCATTGTTGTCGCCGCAGGCGAGGTCGAGCAGAGCCAAACGAATCTCGGAACGTCGCTCGCCCGGGAGTGCGAGGCGCGCCATCGTCTCAGCAAAGCGTGCGATGTTGGTCAGAGCCAGTTCGATGTCGAAGAGTCGCTGGTGCAGCAGTTCGCCAGAAGAACCGTGCGGCACCGCGTCTGGGTCGCCAAGCTGAGCATCGATCATGAGGGCAGCCTCATTGAGACGAATAAGCTGGCGGTGCATCCGTCGGACACGGCGTGCGTCGAGCCGGACTGTGTCGAACAGGTCGAGTGCGAGTGAGGACACATGACGGGCTCGGGCATCGAAGGAGCGCCGGGTACGCTCGAGGGCTCTGCTCGGATGTGGGTAGAACAGGGCGAAGCGCACGGCGGTGACCACCCCGAGACCCACGCCGACTTCAGCCGCGAGCCAGCCCAGGTCACCGATCGCGACAGCGCTGTGCAGTGAAAAGCCAACGAAGTAGCCGATGAACAGCAGCTGCCCAGCCAGAAACCCCCGCGGGCCGAAACGCCGTAAGTAAGTGCCCAACGCCAGAACCAGCGCGATGACCACCAGGGCGGCCACGCGATGATCGCCGATACCGATCCCGAGGGCGAGGGCCGAGATGATGGGGATTGGGATGATCAGGAGCGTGATCACCTGACTCCTGGCCCTGGGGTCCTGCACACCCATGCTGGCGATCAGTCCGACGATCGCGCCGAGGAGCATGGCGATGGCGAGAAGATCATGGTTCGCGAGCGCCACCTTGGATGCCGTTGGCACCGAAGCGGTGGCGCTGCTCTCGATCTGCAGCGCCCCGGTCAGGTGCACGAAGGTCCATTCGGCTCCAATCGCAACGGCGATGATCAGCACGCTCTGGGCTGCCGCGCGGAGCCGATTGAGGCCAGGATCGGAGCTGACGAGGAGATCGACCCATTGGTTTCGGATGCGCTCTGGGGCGCCGGCCGAGGCTGTCGGAGTCGGCTCTGTCTGCCAGGCATTCGTGATGCTCACGTATCCATCGTAGCATCTATATAGACACCAGTATATAGATGTGGCTATACTCAATGTGTGAGCACGAAAATCCAGGTTCCCCGGAAGACCAGCAGGGCCGAGAGTCGGACGATCGGTCGAGCGCTCTACGGCCTCATGGCAGCGGCAGTGAGAAGTCAGCCCCGCGACATGAGCCTGACCTCGCTGTCGACGCTGGCGACCCTCGAACTGGCTGGGCCCCGCCGTATCACCGATCTGGCTGCGAGCGAGGGCGTGATGCAACCGTCGATGACCGCGCTGGTGAGCACGCTGGAACGATCGGGACTCGTTGAACGGCGCAGCGACCCATCCGACGGACGCGTGGCCTTGGTGGCCCTCACCTCTGATGGTACGGATTACATCCGTTCCACGCGTCAAGCTGGCGTGGAGGTCTTCGCTCAGCTCGTCGACGCGCTCCCCGATGACGAATCCGAAGCACTCCTCGCAGCTGTCGCGGCGATGACGCACATCCAGAGGCTGGATGAGGAGCGGAGGAACCAATCCAACGTGATGCCTGCGTCGGCAGGCCACACCCACTCGTGATCATGGGACACCGCGAAGGAATGGAGTACACCCCGGAATCCCGCGACTCTGTGCACGACGCCTGTGGCAATTCCTTCAACGCAAGGGTCGTCGTAGGGATCGACGGGTCCGGTACGTCCTGGGACGCCTTCTGTTGGGCCTGCGGCGAGACGAGGCGACTCGGCGGCCGTGCTGTCGCCGTCTTCGTGGGTCCGACCCCTGGTGCAGCCTCGGCTGCCGCAACGGCGTCTCTTACTGGAGCAGCCGTGGCCTACGGGACCATGCAGCAATGGGTGACTGATCAGGCAGAGAAATTGGCCGATCAAGTACGCGCGTACGGTGACGACCACGGAGTCGACGTGACGTTCGTTTGCACTCACGGAGACGCCGCGAGAGAGCTTCTGCGAATTGCGAACGCCGACCACGCTGACCTGCTCGTCGTGGGGCGTTCTACCAAGGCCCGCCACCACCTTGCCGGTTCACTGGGTCGGCGGCTTGTCGGAAAGCGCGGTGCACCGATCATCGTCGTCGTTCCTTGACGTGCGGATGCCGAAAGGGAGCACCACGTCGCCTTTAACACACATGCGGTGGAGGGGCATCCGGCGCCAACACTCGTAGAGGCATCCCACGAGGCGGACCTACTCGTCGTTGGAAGCAGGGGGCAGGGTGGATTTACGGGCATGCTTCTTGGCGGCGTAGGTCGCCTCGGCGGCACCTGAGTCCGCGAGACACTCGTGATGAGGCTGCGAGTGACGCTCACGAGCACGCGGCCTGAAATTGCTCGTTCGAGTTGGCTTGCACCTGGTTTACGGTCCGACAGGCGTAAGCAGAGCCACCAGGGATGTAGAGACGACAATGTTGGAGAGGTAGTGGCCCGTCTTCGTATCGAAGGTACCGCCGCAGGTAACCAATTGTAGGGCGCTGTGGCCGTCGGAGGTGTAGACCGCTTGGGACGGGAACTGTGACTTCAGGTATGTCGCCACGGAGTTGACCTCGAACTTGGCGGTCACTCCGTCCGCCAAGGTCACCTCGATGACGTTTCCCTCCACTAGCGAGCGAAGGTTGAAAAACACTCCGGGACCCTTGTAGGAGTCAACGTGTCCCAAGATCACTGCAGAGCCGATCTCGCCCGGGGATGGGCCCAACCGATACCAGCCTGGCTGTTGGGCGTCGGTCGGTACTTGCACCGTTCCGTCAGCATTGAGTCCGAGCGTCGACAGCGAGACCGTAAGGGAGAGGGCGGGTATTTTGAGCTCAGTCGGTGTGGAGCGAGCGGTGGCGAGTGTTGCGACGTTCGCCGGAACCGCATTGGGCTTCGCACCTTTGGGCACCCTGTGGGATGTCACCGGTCCCGCTAAGGGATGCTGGTGCTCCTGCAGGCCAAGGATGAGGCACCCAGACCCGCTGAGCACCAAAGCGGCTGCTATCAACCCCCACGTACGCGAGGGGTGGCGAAGACGCTGACTCCAAGGTCTGGCCTCATGTTGTCTCATCGGCACCTGGAAAGGAGAGAGTCCGGCGTCGGCCGAGGGCAACAGCCAATGCCAGTCCCGCGCCGATCAGCGAGAGCATCCCTGCGAACAAAAGCGCGTCGTTGCGTGAGTGAGACGCTCCACCCAACCCTGTCTGCGGTGCGCCGCTCGGGATCACACCGGTAGTTCCCAGATTGGTCGACCCCCCAGCTGGCGCGGCCGAGCCGATCAGGCCCGTTACCCCGGAGCCACCTGGCGTCGTACCGCCCGCACCAGGCGTCGTACCGCCCGCACCCGGTGTCGTACCGCCCGCACCAGGCGTCGTACCGCCCGCACCAGGCGTTCCCGTGGTGCCAGATCCGCCGGCCCCGGATGGCGGGGTGGTCCCGGTCGTCGTTGCTGATGGGACCAGGAAGTTATTGGCAATCGTGGTCGTGCAGGTGACGGTGCTCCCGCCACCGTTGGAGGAACCGTTGCATTGATTGATGGTCACAGGCAGAGCCGTGGCCGCGCCCGAAACGGTGCACTTGACCCGCATCGTCCCACCGCCGCCGTTCCCCGACCCGTTGCACTGGGTAACGGTGGCATTGGTCGTGTTCGCCACCGGGGCGCAGACGACGGTCGGCTCGGTCCCGCCGCCGGTTCCCGAGCCTATGCACTGGTTGACCGTGGCACCGGAGGTCGGTGTGCCGGTCGAGACGTCGTTGGTGAACGTGACATTGCAGATCAAGTTGCTTCCGCCACCGACGATGATGCCATTGCACTGGTTGACCGTGGACACTAATTGGGTGGATGAGGCGACCCTGGCGGTGCAGCCGGCAGGGGGCAGCACACCGGCGGCCGCGAGACACGCAGTGGTTGTGATCGTTGAACTCGGGGCGCCACTGGACGAAACGCTATTGACCACAGAGATATTGCAGGACACTTCCCTGCCGGCTCCGTGAAGGGGGGCGGTTGTGGGGTAGCCGTCGGCCGGATTGCACTGAGCAGCCACTGGGGCGGACGCAGCGGCTGAGGCGACCGGTGCCGAAATGGCGCCGAGGAGAGCCACGGAGGCGAAGGCCGTCCCGCCAGCCACGGCGGCGACGACGGTGCGCCGAAAGAAGCGAGGTCCGAAATGAGCGGTCTGCGCCGAGGGTCGCTCGGTCGTGTTTGACCCAGCCGATCTGTTGGTGGCCTGTCCCGGCTTTGGGCGGGCTGCGCCACAACGAAAATTACGAGAACACAACGATGACAACGACCAGGCTGACCACACGGTCGGCCCCCCCTCTGGTTCCCCGAAATAAACAACCGTCTGCGACGGACGTCCGAGGTACCCCGTCACCGTACTCTATATTGAGAATACTAGCAACTAGTTTCTAGAGAAAATCTGGTACTTTGCAGGGGTGGCCAAGTGGAGCTTCCTCACCAACCACGGAAGGGCACTGCTCTGCATCACCCAGAATCCGGATATTCGCCTGCGCGAGATCGCTACTGACCTCGGTATCACCGAGCGGCACGCCTACGCCATCGTCACCGATCTCTCAGATGCCGGCTATATCGTCAAGGAGAGAGAAGGTCGCCGGAATCGCTACCAGGTGCAGAGCGACCTGGCCTTGCCGGAGCTTCCCGATCGCGAGCGGGCGATCGGGGACGTGCTTGAGGTCTTGACGCGTCGTCCGGCGAAGCGGAAGTTGAAACGGAATGCGAGCTGACGCCCTTTCACCTCGCCCGATTGTTGGTTCGCAACCTGAACCATCTGAGCGCTGATCTCCTCCAAACTATGTCTCCATCACTTCGGTGAACCTGGCCGGGTTTTTCCACCTGACCCAACATGTCATTGGACTAATGGTCACGCAGGGCTGAGGCCACGTCGTCAACGTCACCACAAGCCTCGCGGACAACGCGAACAGCAAGACACCCGCCGCGTTGCCTGCCCTCACCATGGGTGGTTTGGCTGCCGTCACACGCTCGCTGGCCATTGAGTACGCGTCACGCGGGATTCGGGTCAATGCCGTCGCGCTCGGGGTCATCCGGACGGGGGACGACCCAGGCTCCTATGCAGGCATGGCAGGCCTTCACCCTCTCGGCCGGCTCGGCGAAGTCAGCGAGGTCGTCGACGGGATCCTCTACCTCGAGCGGGCCACCTTTGTCACGGGAGAGACGCTTCATATCGACGGGGGTCAAGCCGCCGGACACTGACCCACGGAGTCGGGAACCGCAGACACCCGAGTCGGCAGCGGACGGTCCACGTCAAGGCTTCAGTAAGGTCTGACCGCCAAGCAAGGGGAGTCTCAATGGTGCATACGATCCGTCATCTCACGGGAGCGGCAAAGCCGGGCGAGCCCAATGACCGAAGTCCCGCGCCGGCGGGTCCTCCTCCGCCCCGTTGGCGCATGTGGCTCCTACCGGCGGGAATCTTCCTCACGCTGCTCCTGTTTCTGATTCCTCATGCGTCGAGCACGACGACCAAGAACTTCAGCTATTCGAAGTTCTTGTCCGAGGTCACCTCCGGCCAAGTCCGCACGGCGTCGGTCAATCCCGGGGGTGCCGTCACCGGCACGCTCAAGGGGGGCGACGACTATACGAGCCAGATCCCGACGGCCATCGTCGACAACCAGCTGGCGCCGACCCTGAAGGCCCATGATGTCAACGTCACCGGCGTGGGGCAAGGTTCCGCGCTCCTGACCGACCTCCTCTCCTTCCTTCCCTTGTTGCTCTTTGTCGCCTTCTTCATCTGGATCGGGCGGAGGAACTCCAAGCAGTTGGCCGGAGGGATCATGGGCTTCGGGGGATCCAAGGCCAAGCTCTACGACGAGGAGAAGCCCACGACCCGCTTCTCCGACATCGCGGGCTATGAGGGATCCAAGCGAGAGGTCGTCGAAGTCGTCGACTTCTTGAGCCATCCCGAGCGCTACGCCCGAGCCGGGGCGGTTGGGCCCCGAGGAGTGCTCATGGTCGGTCCGCCCGGAACCGGGAAGACGCTCATGGCCCGGGCCGTGGCTGGCGAGGCGGGCGTGCCGTTCCTCGCACTGACCGGATCGAGCTTCGTCGAGCTTTTCGTCGGGGTAGGGGCATCACGGGTGAGGGATCTCTTCGCCGATGCCCGCAAGCGGGCCCCCTCCATCATCTTCATCGACGAGATCGACGCCATCGGCCAGCGCAGAGGTGGCTCGGCCTTCGGTTCCAACGACGAGCGCGAGCAGACACTCAACCAGCTCCTGGCCGAGATGGACGGCTTCGATCCCACGACGGGAGTGGTCGTCATGGCAGCCACCAACCGCCCTGAGGTGCTCGATCCGGCCTTGCTCCGTCCGGGCCGCTTCGATCGTGAGGTGGAGATCCCTTTGCCGAACCAGGCCGAGCGGGCCGCCATCTTGGCCGTGCACGTCCAGGGCAAGCATCTTGGTCCCGATGTCGATTTCAACGCTGTGTCCCGGGCGACGCCGGGATTCTCGGGGGCCGATCTGGCCAACTTGATCAACGAGGCAGCGATTGTCGCCATCCGCGACAACCGCGACGTCATCTCTGCCCGGGACATCGACGAGGCCAGGGACCGCGTCATGCTCGGCCGGCGCGACGGGTCCAATGCGCTCCTGCCCGAAGAAAAGCAGTCGGTCGCCGTGCACGAAGCGGGGCATGCGCTCGTTGCCTTCCTCTCAGAGCATGCCGACCCGGTGGCCAAGATCACGATCTTGCCGGCTGGGCGGGCGCTCGGGGTCACCGAGCAGCTCCCAGTCGACGAGCGACACCTCTACTCCGAGAGCTACCTGCTCGACTCCTTGGCCGTCCGGCTCGGCGGCCGCGCCTCGGAGAACCTGGTCATCGGTGAGGCCTCCACCGGAGCGGCCAGTGATCTGTCGAGTGCCACCCAATTGGCCATCAAGATGGTGACGGAGTGGGGACTGTCTTCCCGACTCGGACCCATCGGCTACGGA
>OUNO010000541.1_pt1 | contig 11177 bp, 13 predicted proteins | sample 1779811 | NCBI WGS metagenome assembly OUNO01 (sample SAMEA3914804, study PRJEB12502) | metagenome | biome: forest; material: soil | place: Canada | collected 2010-06-25 | depth 0.3 m
TCGCCGAGCTTCGCTTCGGCGTCGGTTTTCAGCTTCTGGAGGATCATCGCGCTGATCTCCGGCGGGCTGTACTGCTTGCCGCGCACGTCGACCCGGACGTCGCCGTTGGGGCCGGCCTCGACTTTGTACGGGACGATCGTCTCCTCCTCTTTGACCTCGGCCTCCTTGCGGCCCATGAAGCGCTTGATCGAGAAGATCGTGTTCTCCGGGTTCATCACCGCCTGCCGTTTGGCGACCGTGCCGACCAGCCGCTCACCGCTCTCGGTGAAGGCGACCACGGACGGGGTCGTGCGACCGCCCTCCGAGTTCTCGAGCACGGTCGGCTCGCCACCCTCCATCACCGCGACGCACGAGTTGGTCGTGCCGAGGTCAATCCCGATCGTCTTTGCCACTTTCTGCGTACCTCCAGGGGTTTCGTTATCGAAGACTAAGAAATCTAAGTGGCAGTATGGCAGATCGCTGAGGGAAAGAAAAGGGCAAAAAAGAGGGCGCCACCCGGGCGCCCTCTTTCGGTCCCCCTCCTGCCCGCGGCTAGCGCAGGATGTTCAGCGAGCTGAAGAGGCCGGCGTGGTCGGAGTCCCACCAGCCATTGGCCATCTTGCGGCCGGTGACCGCCGAGGAGATCAACTTCACCTGCTTCGGCGAGCTGGTCATGATGTGGTCGACCTTGTGATTCATCTCGGCGTTGGTGCCGGATTTGAGGTCGGCCGAGTTGATGCAGCAGCCGGTCGGCTTGCTGGTGGCGCGCTCGCGGAAGCCCGCCTTGGTCAGCACCTGGTAGGCCTGACCGTCTCCCGGCTTGACTTCCGTCTTGGTGTCGGAGTTGAGGTCGCCGACGAGGATCACCGGCAGCTTGCTCGTCGCCGGGCCGCCGGGGGCGACCAGCTCGGATGCCTGCTGAGCCCGGACGCTCGGGTATTCGGCCTCGTTGTCGAACGCCTCGAGGTGGGTGTCGACGAAGTGGAACTTGGCGCTGCCGCGCACGGTCGCGTCGACGCTGGTCCAGCCGCGGGTGACGGCGATTTCTTTGCTGCCGGCGACTTTGACGACCAGCAGCTTGCTGAAGTTGCCGCTCTTCGCGTTCGACGTCTTGACGCCCGCGCCGACCCTGGCGAGGATCACGTCGCGCATCGTCAGGCGGCCGTTGATCTCGGCGTTTTCAAGCAGGCCGGGGTACGGCTTCGGGCCGTCCTGGGGGACGCCGTTGGCGTTGGCCGGAGCCTCGAAGTCGAACTCGTTCTGGACGACGACCGCCTTGTAGAGCGTCTTGCCCTTGTTGAGCTGGGCCAGCAGCAGCTTGAGGAAGTCGTACTTGACCGTCGTCGCTTCCGGTTTGCCGGAGAAGACCGGGCCGAGCGTCGGCGCGGCGGTGCGCCACAGCGCGACCTCCTGCAGGCCGACCAGGTCCGGTTCCTTTTCGAGGATCTCCTTCGCCAGGCCTTTGGCCCGGACCGGGAAGTTGCTGGCTTCGAGGGTGCGGAAGATTTCGCCGTTGGCTTCGATGAAGCCGGCGGTCGACGTCGACTGGATCGCCGGCGTCAGGTCGGCCCCGAGGTAGAGATTGCGGGTCATCACGTTGACCGTGGTGCCCTTCGGCTTCTGCTTCGCGGGCTTTGCCTGCGCGAGGCCGGCGAAGGCCAGGCAGGCCAGCGCGGCGACCAGCAGCGACAGGGCGAGCCTGCGGCTCGGTGCGGTTCGGTGGATCAAGATCTCGACTCCTCCTGGTTTCCCGCTCCCTGCCGAGCGGTTGTGAGTGTGGTGGCGCTCCCGCGGACGTGATCCGCGCTCAAGCGCGGCGACCGACGCCGTACATCACACAACCAACCATAGGGCAGTTCGGCTCGCTGCCGACGAAAAAAATCAGCCCTCGCCGGCGGTGCGGGCGACGAATTCGGCGACTTCCTTGGTCTGCTCCTCGTTGAGGATGCCGCCGGGCATGCGGCCCGGGGTGGTCGACGTGTCGATGCCGTTTTCCACCGCGTTGAGGACGAGGTTTTCGGTCGTTTCGATCGTGCTCTTGGTCGTCGCCGGACCGTTCGCACCCAGCAGTTCGTCGAGATTCGGGCCGTAGTTGCCGTCGGTCCCGGCCGAGTAGAGCGTGTGGCAGGTGCCGCAGTTGGTCTGGAACAGCGACTGGCCGCTCTTCAGGTTCGCGGCGACCTTCTGGTCCCCCTTGGCGGAGTCGCCCTTGGAGTTGAAGACCAGCCAGGGGATCGCGACCGCGAGGACGACGACCAGCAGACCGAAGACGATGAAGGTGCGTTTGCTCATTTAGCGGCGGGGATATTACCCGTGGCCCCCCAAGATCGAGTTCGCGCTTCGCTCGGTCGGGTTCATGGTCACCGGAGATCTCCCTCCCTCGCTCCGCGCTCAAGGGCGCGGTACCAGGGGCACATGCGCCGCAGCCCGCACTCGCCGCAGCGCGGCTTCGGGCGGCAGAGGGTGCGCCCATGCCGGATCAGGTTCATATGGAGCTCGTAGGCGTCGGCGGGGTCGACGACGGCCAGCATCTCGTCGTGGGCGCGCTCGAAGGAGGCCTTTTCCGGGAAGAGGCCGAGGCGCCCACCGACCCGGTGGACGTGGACGTCGACCGGGATCTCGGGGATGCCCCAGGTGAAGATCAGCACGCAGGCCGCGGTTTTGCGACCGACCCCCGGCAGCGAGAGGAGGAACTCCAGCGACTCCTCGCGCGGCGCCGTCTCGGTCCAGTCGAGGTCGAGCTCCTCGCCGAGCTGCTCGAGGATCGCCTGGATCCGCGGCGCCTTCTGCTTGCCGAGCCCGCCGGGCCGGATCGCCTCCTCGACCTCGGCGACCGGCGCGTCGCGGACTTCCTCCCAGCCGGGGAAGCGCTCGCGCAGGGCGGCGAAGGCGCGGTCGCGGTTGCGGTCGTTGGTGTGCTGGGAGAGCACCGTCTTGATCAGCTCGGCGATCGGGTCGCGGTGCGGCTCGTTGACCGGCACCCCGTACATCTCCCGCAAGCGGTCGCGAATCGCCCGCACGCGGCGCTTGTCCGGTCGCTCCCAGGCCACGCCTGGACCCTAGATGCTGGTTGCGCGGTGAGTTTTGCTCGGATAGCGAGCAAAAGTCACCGCGCGGCGGCGTGGGGCGATTGGAGAGGTCAGCTGCGGATCGACGGACGCGGCGCAAGCTGGTCGTCCACGACTGGGTGGGCTGGCGCTGATCGGGGCGCAGCGGCGGCCGCATCTGGTCGATGCCGCTGCTGCTGCGCCAGGCACGCGGCGATCGCAGCACGATGCCGCCACGGTTCGTCAAAATGATCTGGAGCCACTGGGACAAGGGGACCCTCGCCCTCTACCGCCACGCCGACAGATCCTCGCTTTCGTCTCCTAGCCGCTTAACCGCCGGGTTACAATTAGCTGTTCCGTGTCTCGCGCTTTCGCCAGCATCACCGCCAAGTTGCCCAAGGGTTGGGGCGACCTCGGGCGCCAAATCGGCATCCTCGTCGGCGTCGACATCATCTACGAGCTCGGTCGCGGGATCGCCGATTCCGACCGCGCCGACGCGATCGCCCACGGTCAGCAGGTGATCGACTTCGAGCGCTCGACCCACACCTTCTTCGAGCCCAGCCTGCAGGCGTTCTTCCTCCCCGCCCACTGGGTCATCGACTTCGCCAACCAGGTCTACCTCAACGCCCAGTTCTCGATCGCGCTCGGCTTCCTGGTCTGGCTCTACCTCTTCCGCAACGAGACCTATTACTTCGTCCGCAACATGTTCGTGGTCTCGATGTGCCTCGCCCTGATCGGCTACATCGGCTACCCGACGGCGCCGCCGCGGATGTTCCCCCAGGACGGCTTCGTCGACACGATCACCGACTTCTCCAATGTCAACCACGACTCGGCGCTGGCGAAAATCTTCATCAACCCCTACGCCGCCGTGCCGAGCATGCACTGCGCCTTCGCGCTGATGATCGGCGGCACCGGCGTGATGGTCTGCCGCCACTGGTGGTCGAAAGCGTTCTGGGCCTTCTGGCCGATCCTCGTCGCCTGGGTCGTGGTCGTCACGGCCAACCACTACTGGGTCGATTGGGCGCTGGGATGGATGGTCGCGATCGCCGCGGCGCTGATCGCGCAGCGGCTGCTGGCCCGGGTCCGGCCCGAGGCCTGGGCGTGGCAGGCGCGCGGCGCCCGCGAGGCCGAGGCATAGCTTCCATGGCCCCGAGGCGCCGAAATTCCGGCCACTTCGCCCCCAACCTCCTCGCCACCTACTAGCCTCACGCCAATGGAACCCTCGGCGCCCCCACGGGCCCCAGGCGGTCGCCGCAACGGCCGCGCGGCAAGCCGCAACGGGCAGGAGCTTCGGTCCTACGCGCGCGATCGCCTGATCGAGTCGCGTCTGACCCCCAACGCGATCTCGATGGTCGGCCTCTTCGGCAACCTCGTCGCCGCCGCCCTGATCACCCAGGAGCTCTTCTTCCTCGGCGGCGTCGCCTTCATCCTCGGCTCGGTGATGGACACCCTCGACGGCCGCTACTCGCGGATGTCGGGCAAGGGCACCCTCTTCGGCGCCTTCCTCGACTCGACCTTGGACCGCATCGAGGAGGGGATCGTGCTCGCCGCGGTGGCCGGCTACTTCGCCTCCCAGGGGGAAGATTTCGCCGCCGCGATGTGCGTCGTCGCCGTCCTCGGCTCGCTGATGGTCTCCTACACGCGGGCCCGGGCCGAGGCGCTCGGGGTCGAGTGCAAGGTCGGTTTGGCGACGCGGCCCGTCAGGGTGGTGCTACTTTCGATCGGATTGATCTTCGCCAAGGGCGCTGGAATCGGGGATTTCGAACTGTTGGCGCCGTCGATCTACGTGATGGCCGCCCTGACCATCTTCACGGTATTTCAGCGGGTTTGGCATGTGCGAAACGAGCTGCTTGCGGCCGAGTCCGGCGCCCAGAGCGACGGTGGCGAGGCGGAGGAGCTGTAACCAGCAAGGCCGCCGGGTGTGTTCAGCCACTCAGCGCGATCCAGGAGGATTTCTAATTTCATGAGTGAGAGCAACGGAGCAAACGGCAGCACGAACGGCATCGGCCGCACGGACGAGAAGGTCCGGGTAGCGATCGTCGGCGTCGGCAACTGCGCCAACTCCTTCATCCAGGGCATCCAGTACTACAAGGACGCCGACCCCAACGAGGAAGTTCCCGGGCTGATGCACGTGGAACTGGGCGGCTACCACGTCCGCGACGTCGAGTTCGTCGCCGCCTTCGACATCGACTCCGAGAAGGTCGGCAAGGATCTCTCCGAGGCGATCTGGTCGGGACAGAACGACACGATCAAGTTCGCCGACGTCCCCAACCTCGGCATCAAGGTCGAGCGCGGCATGACCCACGACGGCCTCGGCAAGTACCTGAAAGAGAAAATCACCAAAGCCCCCGGCCCGACCGCCGACATCGTCGGCATCCTCAAAGAGACCAAGGCGGACGTGGTTGTCTGTTACCTGCCGGTCGGCTCCGAGGACGCGGTCAAGTGGTACGTCGAGCAGGCGCTCGCCGCCGGCGTCGGCTTCGTCAATTGCCTGCCGGTCTTCATCGCCCGCGAGGACTACTGGGACCAGCGCTTCAAAGACGCCGGCCTGCCGATCATCGGCGACGACATCAAGTCCCAAGTCGGGGCGACGATCGTCCACCGCCAGCTGGCCCGTCTCTTCCATGACCGTGGCGTGCGGCTGGAGCGGACCAGCCAGCTCAACGTCGGCGGCAACATGGACTTCTACAACATGCTCGAGCGCGAGCGGCTCGACTCGAAGAAGATCTCGAAGACCAACGCCGTCACCTCGATCATGGGCCATGAGCTCGAGCCCGAGAACGTCCACGTCGGCCCCTCGGACTACGTGCCGTGGCTGACCGACCGCAAGTGGGCCCACATTCGACTCGAGGGCAAAGCCTTCGGCGACGTGCCGCTGACCGCCGAGCTGAAGCTCGAGGTCTGGGACTCGCCGAACTCGGCCGGCGTCGTGATCGACGCGGTGCGGCTGATCAAGCTGGCGCTGAACAACGGCATCTCCGGTCAGCTCGACGGGCCGTCCAGCTACCTGATGAAGTCGCCGCACACGCAGCGCCCCGACGACGAGGCTCGCGAACAGACCGAGGAATACATCAAGGCGAATGGCCGCGGCAAGGCGCCGAGCGCCGCCCCCGCCGCCGACGCATCGAGCACCACCCAGGCCTAGGTATCAGGAGCCCGCCCCGGCGGGCTCCTATGCTTCGCTGCGACTGTGCCTGACGCCCCGCTCTCCATCGCCCAGGTGGCGCCCTTCCGGCGCGGCGTAGAGAACCCGATCACCGAGTTCGCCGACCGGGTCTCCGCCGAGCTGCAGCGGCGCGGCCACGAGGTGCTGCGGGTCGGGACCGGGGAGCCGGTCAAGAAGCTGCTGAAGGCGACGCCGTTCGACATCGTCCATGTCCACGAGCCGTTCGCGCCCAGCGTCGCCTCGGCGGCGCTGCGCCACTCCTTCTCGCTCAACGTCGCCACCTTCCACGCCCCGCAGGAGCGGGTCCTCTCGACCCAGGTGGCGCGGCCCCTGGTCGAGATCTTCTTCGGCCGGATCGACGCCCGCACGGTGACCAGCCCGGCGACGGCGCAGCTGCTCGACGGCTACTTCCCCGCCTCTTATGAGCTGGTCGAGCCGGCGGGGGACAGCCGCGACTGGGCCGCGGTGGCGGCTGAGCTGGAGGCGATCTACCGCCGTCTCGTCGCCCGCCGTCACGACGACAGCGGCGATCCCGAGCTGCGGGCGCGGCTGGCGGAGCGCGAGCTGATCGAGGTCGACCTGCACATGCACACCGACCACTCCGGCGACTGCGCCACCCCGGTCGAGGTGCTGCTGCAGACCGCCCGCGACCGCGGCCTCGGGGCGATTGCGATCACCGATCACAACGAGGTCTCCGGGGCGCTGGAGGCGCGGCGGATCGCCGAGGGCATGATGGACGACATCAAGGTGATCGTCGCCGAGGAGGTGAAGACCGCCGAGCAGGGCGAGGTGATCGGCCTCTTCCTCGAGGAGAAGATCCCCAAGGGGTTGACGATGGCGGAAACGATCGCCGCGATCCGCGAGCAGGGCGGGCTCGTCTACGTGCCCCACCCGTTCGACCGCTTCCACTCGGTCCCCGACTACGAGCACCTGCTGGACATCGTCGAGGAGATCGACATCCTCGAGGTCTTCAACCCGCGGGTGGCGGTCACGGCCTTCAACGAGGAGGCCGAGCGCTTCGCCCGCAAGTACCGGATCGTCCCCGGTGCCGGCTCCGACAGCCACGTTGCCCAGGGCCTCGGCAGCGTCCGCGTCCGGATCCACGACTTCGACGGGCCGGCCGAGTTCCTCGAGGCGATGCGCGACGCCGACATCACCCGCAAGCACAAGAACCTGGTCTACGTCCAGACCCTGAAGCTGCTGCAGACCGCGGGCCGCCCGAAGGCGCCGAAACGGCGCGTTCCTGACGCCAAGCCGGTGCGCGGAGGCAAACCGCGCAAGCGCCGCTCGGCGAGCAAGAGCTGATGCAGGGCGGCGGCGGCAAAGGAGCCGCGCCCGGCTCGTCAAAGATGTCTGCGGCGATGCGAGGCACCGACGACGAGATACGCGAGAAGTACCTGGAGCGCGCGATTCGCGAGCTCAACCAGCTGAGCCGTGAGGTCCAGGAGTGCCAGCACTGCCCGCGCGGCAAGCTGATGCCGGTGCTCGGCTCCGGCCACCCGCAGGCCGACGTCTTCATGATCAAGCACGCGCCGATGACGGCCGAGATCGAGGAGGGCGTCGCCTTCTACGGTCGCGCCGGCAACGCGCTGATGAAAAGCTTCAAGCGCCTCGGGATCGACCCGCTCGTCGTCTACGGCACGCTTTGCGCCAAGTGCCCGATCGCCGAGCCCGACCTCGCCCCGCAGGAGTGCGTTGCCCGCCTCGCCGAGGAGCTGGCGATCGTGCAGCCGAAAATCGTCGTCGTCATGGGCGAACCGGCGCTTCGGATCCTCAACGGCCTGCAGATCCCGCTCTCCCGGCCGGTCGAGGAACGCGAGGGGGAGATCCAGGCCTTCACCCCGACGATCGACGCCCTCTACGTCCCCGACATCGACGACTCCCTCGACGAGGAGGGGGCCAAGCAGCGCTTCTGGCGCTCCTTCAAGATCCTCGGCACCTGGTACGACGATTTGCCGCCGTACTAGTTAGGAGAGTTCTCCCGGGCTAAGGCCCGTGGTTGTGCTTGGGGGAGAGGAAGCGGTCGATTGCCGCCAGGGCGACGGCGGAGACGACGAAGGTGAGGTGGATCACCGTCTGCCAGAGCATCGTGTTGGAGTCGGTGTTGGCGGCGTTGATGAAGGTCTGCAGGAGGTGGATCGAGGAGATGCCGACGATCGCCATCGCCAGCTTCACCTTGAGCACGTTGGCGTTGACGTGGGAGAGCCACTCGGGCTGGTCGGGATGGTTCTTGAGGTTGATGCGGGAGACGAAGGTCTCGTAGCCGCCGATGATCACCATGATCAGGAGGTTGGCGATCATCACCACGTCGACCAGGCCCAGGACCAGCAGCATCACCTCGTTCTCGGTCAGGTGACCGACGTCGCTGACCAGGTGCCAGAGCTCCTGCATGAAGCGCCAGACGTAGATCCCCTGGGCGGCGATCAGGCCGAGGTAGAGCGGCGCCTGCAGCCAGCGGCTGAGGAAGATCGCGCTGCCGACGCTGCGCGGTAACGGTCGCTCTATGTATGCCTGGTCCGAGATGGACGAGGCATACTAGCTACCGGGTTAGGTGGCCCTAATGAGTGGTGGGCGTACTGGGCCTACGGGGAGACTTCGAATTCGGCGCGAAGGAACGGCCGTTGTTCGTGGCGCTCGAAGGGCCAGCTGACCACGGTTTCCTGCGAGACGCGGTACCTGCCGGCGGGCGTCGAGGCTGGGATCGGGACGGGGAGGCAGTGGCTGCCGGTCGTGCCCGGCGCGACGAAGGAGAGCGGCGTCACGAAGGGGCCCCGCAATTCCGGCGCTGGCATCCAGCTCGCGCCCTCGAGCACTTCGACCTCATACCCGTCGCCGAAGAGGACGAAGGCGGCGCCCGGGTTTTCGATCCGGGCGAAGACGGTGGTACCGGGTCGATAGGCCGAGGCGTCGGGAGCCAGGCGGACGTGCACGGTCGGCCTGATCACGCGGTAGTAGTTGCCGAACTCGGCCAGCTTGCGGCCGGAGGAAGAGCGGATCACGAGGGTCGTCCGGTAGAGCGCCGGTTTGCCGGACATCGTGAAGGCGGGTTCCGTGATCAGGGCAGGCGCGAGCTCGCCGAGCCGCAGGTGGCGCTGCCCGATCTGGTGGATGACCTTGCCGTTTGCGTTCACCCGCGCAAATTCCACGGTGACGTCCCACCCCGGATTGGCGTCCCACTGCAGCTGGTAGCCGGCCCTGCCTCCGTTGACCGCCAATGCCGGACCCGCGGCGCCGACGTAGACGCCGCGGAAGCGAGCCTCGCCGCTCCTGCGAAAGGGGAGCTCCCGCAGCTTCGGCAAGCGCTTCATCGGCGCCAGGTAGTCGTGCAGCGTTGCGCGCTCGCAGAAGGAAGGTTCGGATTCGGAGGCGGCGGCGGGACGCGGTGCGCCGAAAAGCAAGAGGGCGAGAAGCGTGAGCGAGGCGATGATCACCCGCCGCCCCGATGACCTCCCTCGAAGCAGCACCGGCGGCGCCCTAACCGGGAGCGGCGGCCGCGGCGACGGCGGTCATCGCCTCGACCTTGGCGCTGGCGAGGCCGCGGACGACGATCGTGTCCAGGGCGGTGTAGGCGGAGAGTTGGGCCTGGGCGTCCTCGCCGTCGGCGGCGGCGACGCCGACCGTTCCCTCGGGCTCACCGAGGCGGTCGAAGTGGTTGCGGTAGCCGGGGTGCAGGTCGCGGTAGAAGGACTCCTCCTTGGCCAGGCGCTCGGCGGCGTCGGGGCCGACGGCGGTGCGGACATAGCCGAGCACCGGCGGCGTCTCGCGGCCCGCGTCCCTGGCGCCGGCGTCGACTTTCTGGCGGGCGCCGACGGCGTAGTCGGCGGTCATCCAGTTAAAGAAGGCGCCGTCGTACTCGGCCCCGGCGAGGGCGCACATCTTCGGGCCCATCGCGGCGAGGACGAGGCGGACGCCGGGCAGCGCCTCGCGCAGCACGGGCAGCGCCTCGCGCATCGCCGTCAGCGGCTTCTTCGAGAAGCCGGCGCCGACGCCGAGCCAGAGCCGCGCCGGGTCGACGCCGGTGCGCTCGATGTCGGCGGCGATCGTCTCCGGCGGGGTGCGGTCGATCGCGATCACGCCGACGCCGAGGTCGAGCTGCGGCGCCGCGGCGGCGAAGACGGCCAGCGTCTCCAGGCCCTTGGCGCCGGGGTGGTCGTTGGACCAGATCGAGTCGTAGCCGAGCTCGGCGCAGCGGGCGGCGAGCGGGGTGGCGACCTCGGGGTCGAGGCCGGCGGCTACTCCGAAGGCGCGGCCCATGATCAGGCGCCGCCTCCGGCGGTTTTCTCGAATAGGGCGACGCACTCGATGTGCGGGGTCTGGGGGAACATGTCGACTGGTCTCACCCGCGTCAGGGTATAGCCGGCCTCGCTCAGCTGCGCCGCGTTGGGCGCCAGCGTGGTCGGGTTGCAGGAGACGTAGACGATCTTCTTCGCCTCGCACTCGAGCACGCGGCGGACGATTTTCTGCGAGAGGCCCGAACGCGGGGGATCGATCACGACGACGTCGGGCTTGCCCGCCTTCTCGACCAGGTCGCGGGTCCCGGTGCGGGCGTTGGCGGCGACGAACTCGACGTTCTCGATCTTGTTGCGTTTGGCGTTGCGCTCGGCGTCGGTGATCGCCTCGGGGACGATCTCCAGCCCCCAGACCTCGCCCGCCTGGCCGGCCATCGAGAGGCCGATGGTGCCGATCCCGCAGTAGAGGTCGAAGAGGCGCTCGCGGCCGGTCAGCCCGGCGAACTCGGCGGCGACGGCGTAGAGCCGCTCGGCCATCTCGGTGTTGGTCTGGAAGAAGGCGCCGTGGGACATCGCCAGCTTCATCCCGCAGAGCTCCTCGCGCAGCAGCTCCTCGCCGAGCACGCCGGTCGGGCCGTCGGTGCCGCCGGAGTCGCCCTCGATCGCGGTGTGGAGGTCGACCGGCGGGCGGGGCAGGCGCGAGGCAGAGGTGACGAGGCGGGTCTGGATCTGGCCGGTGCGGCGGCCCTCGCGGAC
>OUNO010008485.1_pt1 | contig 11175 bp, 8 predicted proteins | sample 1779811 | NCBI WGS metagenome assembly OUNO01 (sample SAMEA3914804, study PRJEB12502) | metagenome | biome: forest; material: soil | place: Canada | collected 2010-06-25 | depth 0.3 m
TGGTGGAACGGTGGCGGCCGTGGAATCAGTAGCTTGGCTTGCGCAGTCGTCCGGAATTTCTGGCCCGATGGCGGTCTCGCACTCGGTGGTCTGATGCGAGTCGTACTTTTTCACCCGGTGCCGCTTCCGCCGAAAGATTACGGCGGAGTCGAGCGCGTGGTGCTCTGGCTTTCACGCGGACTCGTTGAAGCTGGCCATGAAGTCTGGGTCGCCGCTCGCGAAGGAAGCACACTCCCACCGGGCGTGAAGCTGATTGCGATGCAAGAGGGCAAGAGCAGCGCCGTGGATCTTCTGCCGAAACTTCCGACGGGTGTGGATGTCGTTCATTTCATGGCGCCGCCCGAGGCGGAGGCATTGCCCGGTTTGCCTTGCGCGGTTTTGCTGACGGTTCACGGAAATGGAAAGCCGGGCGAACGGTTTTTAAAGAACACGGTGTTCTTGAGTGCGGATCATGCGCGTCGCCACGGCGCGAAGGTTTACGTGCACAACGGAGTCGATCCGGCCGAATACGAGTTCTTGCCACGCGAGAAAGAGGATCGGTTCCTGTTTTTATCGAAGACGAGCTGGCGCGTGAAAAACGTCGCGGGCGCGGTGAAGCTTTGCGCGCGTGCGGGCCAAGGACTTCGTGTTGCGGGTGGAAATCGCCCACTGGGAGTGCGAGCTCAAGTCGCGCTTCGGTCTCGAATGAGCTGGGAAGGTCCAGTGGCCGGGCAGAAAAAGGCCGGGCTACTCGCGCGTGCGAAAGGTTTGGTTTTTCCAATTCGCTGGCCTGAGCCCTTTGGCTTGGTAGTGGTTGAAGCGTTGATTTCGGGGACACCCGTGCTTGCTTCACGACTCGGGAGTCTTCCGGAGCTGGTGAGCCCTGAAGTCGGAAGATTGCTTCCGCCGCCGGGTTCTGGTCCAGATTCAGCCGAGCGTGCGTGGATTGCGGCGCTCAGTGAAAAGCCTTGGCCATTTGACCCGGCTGTTTGCCGAAAATGGGCCATGGAGCGCTTTACTCATCGAAAGATGGCCGAGCACTATGCCGAGCTTTATCGTAAGGTGGCCGCAGGCGAGAGCCTTCACGAAGTGGAGCCTCAAAGCATTTCCAAGAATTCAGGAGAAGAGACGACATGATCGCTCGTTACACTCGGCCGGAAATGGGCAAGCTCTGGGAAGATCGGCACCGCTTTCAGGTTTGGATGAAGGTCGAGCTCGCTGTCTGTGAAGAGCTCGCTCAAGAAGGAATGATTCCTGCGGCCGATTGGAAAGAATTGAAGGCCAAGTCGGACGAGCTGCTTGCTGCCGGAGGCGTAGATCCCGAGCGAGTTGAGCACCATGAGCAGATCACTCGCCATGATGTGATTGCCTTTACGACCGCCGTGGCCGAACGAATCGGGCCGATTTCTCGCTACATTCATTTCGGGATGACGTCATCGGATGTGGTCGATACCGCGCTTTCGATGCTGATTCAGGAAGCGGGCACAAAGCTTCTTCAAGACGTCGACGTGCTGCTCGAGACTTTGAAAGCCAAGGCGCTTCAGTATAAGGACTTGCCGACTATCGGACGCACGCACGGCATGTATGCCGAGCCGACTTCGTTTGGGTTGAAATTTCTGGGCTGGTACACGGAGTGGCAGCGAAATCGCGAACGCCTGGTGAGGGCCCTGGAAGGGACTCGGTACGGCAAACTTTCGGGCGCAGTCGGCTCGAACCCCCATTGGGGCCCGGTTTTCGAAGAAAAAGTTTTGAAGCACCTGGGACTCGCGCGCGAGCTTGTGAGCACGCAGGTGATTCCGCGCGACCGCCATGCGGAGTTCATGGATACGCTCGCGCTCTGCGGATCTTCGATGGAGCGAATTGCGATTGAGCTCAGACATCTTCAGCGCTCGGAAGTGAGCGAGGGGATGGAAGGCTTCCAGAAGGGACAGAAAGGGTCGAGCGCAATGCCACATAAGCGCAACCCGATCTCGTCCGAAAATCTCACCGGTTGCGCTCGCCTCTTGCGTTCGTACGCTCAGGCGGGTCTTGAGAACGTCGCTCTTTGGCATGAGCGAGATATTAGTCACTCGTCTGTTGAGCGCGTTACCTTTCCAGACGCGACGATCCTGCTCGATTACGCGTTGAACCGTCTCAATCGCCTGGTCGCTGAGTGGGTTGTGAACGAGGATCAGGTTCGCGCGAACCTCGCCGACGCAGGCGCTGCTGTGTTTTCGGGACACTATCTTTTGGCCTTGGTGAAGGCCGGTGCGACTCGTGAGGATTCCTATGCTTGGGTTCAGCAATGCGCGCTTGGGTCATTGAATGGCCAAGGCGAGTTTGTCGCGCTCATGGGAAAACACCCGGACGTGAGCCGGTTGTTGTCGGCCGAGAAGATCCGTGAGCTGGGCTCGATGGAGTATCAGCTACGAAATATCGGTGAGATCTACCGTCGCGTACTGGGTTAGCTGAAAGCAGCGTTTGGGTTTACACTCGGAAGTGGATGCCTGAGCAGCGGAAGTTCCCTCATTTAAGCCGACATTTACCGCGCTTCTCGAGCGGCCTTTTCGGCCCATTTTTCAGTAACGAAGACGGGCAGTCTTCCGTCGAATACATCCTGATTCTTGCGGGTGTCGTGAGCATTCTCATGGTTTTCACCCGTAGGTTTCTCATTCCGATGAGTGGCAAACTTCTCCACAACATGGAAATGCAGATCAACGAGCGTTTCCAAAAAGGTGACGGTTTGCATCGGTTTAACATCTAAGATTTGCTTGGAAGAACCGATAGTTAAGTGAATTAATCGGCTTCATTTCTATGTAATAAGCGCCCTTAAATAGCTGAAAACAGAGGGGTTTTTTCCACAATATTTATATACACATGTGGAAAAATTCTGTTATAAGGCGACCGGAATCATTTTATTTGACGCGAGTCTGAATAAAAACCGAGAGGAGTCCGGTCCATGAAGTTATTTGAAAAAATCGGGTTGGCGACGTTGGTGACGTCGACGCTCGTAGCTCTGCCACTAGCGCGAGCTGAGTTGGTCTATGAAAACGAAACCCAGCAGGACGATGTCGCTTCTGCAACGGGTGAGAGCCCGAACGAGCGCGAGTCGCTTCGTCAGGTTGTCGGATCTTCGCGTAAAGCGGAAATCGCGACCGCGCCTGCCGCGCCTCAACGTGTTGTTCGCCGCCAGGCGCCGCCTGCACAAGTAGTGCAAGCCGCTCCGGTCTACGCTGCCCCAGTCGCAGTGCAGGCTCAGCCAGTTATTATCGCACAGGCAGCCCCTGTCGCCGTCGCACCAGCTGCTCCGGTCGCTGTGTCTGATGCCATCGAATTTGAAGCTCCTGTTGCCGCTCCGGCACAGGAAGTTCAGCATCTCTCGAAGAGTGAGCTCCTACGTCGCGCTCGTCTTCGCGAGGAGTTGAAAAACGAAGACGTTCTCCAGGAGCGTCTCGAAGAGCTTCGCCTCCGTGATGAACGCCGCCGCACTGACCAGGTTTTGGGAGTTACCAAAGAGCAGGCACCTGCTCCGATGGCTCCAGCTCCGGTCATGAAAGAAGAGATGGTAGGAGCTCCGATTGGCGCTGCTCCACAGGCTCAGGCAATTCCAGTTCAGGGCGCGCCTGCGCAACCTGTTCAGGCTGTTTACGAAGACCGCGTCGCTGTTTCCAGCGCCTCGGCCGTGTCCGTAGCAAGTCCGGAAGATGAAAAAACCCGCATCGACGTCACACCACGCGCTGGTATCTCGAACCTGAGCGGAACGAACTACTTCAACGTCCAGTCCCGCTACTCAGCTGGTTTGGCTTTGGGTGTGGAAGTTTCTGAGCAGATCAGCTTCCAGGTCGGCTACCTCTACAGTGAGTACGGCATTGGGATCGCTTCTTCGAACCCATACATCGGCTACCTTCAAGGGTCGACGGGCTCGGCTTATTCGAACAACTTCGCGACGTACATTCTTCGTCAGAACGTGTTTGATGCCGGCTTGAAGTTCCACGTGCTCAGCAGAGCTTCGAAGCTTCGTCCATTCTTGGGCGGCGGCGCAGCTTATGCTCGCAGCTTCTTGAATTACGATGCGACGGTGCTTTCGGCTCTGAACCAGACCTATGGCGCTCAGTCCTTGGCTTCTGACTACACGACTTCGGCATTCTTGGGCTTCTTGCAGGCCGGTATGGATGTCTCGCTCAGCAAGAACATCCTGATCGGCGCCGAGTTCCGCTACTACAACGTGCTTTCGGCCAATGAGAACCAGAGCCTGAACACCGGCGGATTCTACACCGGATACAATCCGGATCCGAACAAGTCGATCGCAGGGGGCTCTTTGGCCCGCTCGAACTTCTACTCGATTCTCGGAACCGCAAGCTTCACGTTCTAATCGCGAAGCTTAGTTTGAACGACTCCTAAACGCCTCGGACTTAGGTCCGGGGCGTTTTGTTTTTTTGAGTCTAGACGGGCCTTGAATGAAATGGTTAACATTGTTACCTATTAAGCCTCACTCACTCCTATGATGTCCGACCTTGATTTAGCAAAACGATTTCTTGAGGTGGTCCCACCCCTCATGCACGTGATTCGAAAAGAAGTTCGAGTTGCGGGCGAAGGGCATTTGACCGTCGCGCAGTACCGTATTTTGATCGGTATCCGGCGAGGCCACGCGACTCAGGTTTGCCAGATGGCTGAACGCCAAGGGGTCAGTCGTCCGGCTGTTTCTCGAATGGTCGACGGGTTGGTTCGGCGCGGACTTTTGAAGCGAGTGCAGGATCAAGACGATCGCCGCCAGTCGCAGGTTGTTTTGACCGCCAAGGGAAATGCCGAGCTCGACGAGGTGAGAGGTGCAGTGCTGGGTAAGCTTGCCGCACATATGGAAGAGTTAGATAATTCTGACCGCGTGTCCCTCTCGAGTTCTCTGGATCGGCTGGAGGCACTTTTTCCTCGAGAGAAGAATCGATGATCGTTCGCTCTGGAGCGGCGGTCCTAGGCATTTTGTTTCTTTCAGTGTTTTCAGGGAACCGGTGCGCCTTTGCCGCGCTTGAGCCGACTACTCTGAGTTGGAAAGAGTGCACCGAGCGCGCAGCGGCGGAAAACGGCGAGCTGAGGGCGGCAGTCGCGGCACGCGATTCGACCCGAAATTTAGAAGGTGTGGCCCGCAGTGGGTTTCTGCCGAGTTTGACGGCCAGTATGGGAATTACCGAAGGAAGCGGAGGCGGCGGGGGAACCGTCGTAGGCGCGGGGAGTTCGGGCGGCGGCGCTTCGCTTGTCGTGAGCGGAAGCGGAATGACGACTTATACGGCGACGCTCTCGGGAGCTCAGAATATTTTTAACGGCTTTCAAGACTACGGAAAAGTGAAGCAGGCGAAGGCCAATACGCGAGCTGCAGATGCGAACGTCGCGATCGTGAAGGCCAAAGTCAGTTTCGATTTGAAATCGAGTTTTGTCGGGGTCGTTTACGCGAATGATGCGGTCAAGTTGACTGAAGAGATTACGCGACGTCGCCAGGACAACTTGAGACTGGTGGAGTTGAGCTTCGAGAGTGGGCGCGAAAACAAGGGATCGGTGCTTCTTTCGCGCGCGAATTTGAATCAGGCGAAGTACGACGATTTGCAGGCGCATAATACGCGAATCGTCACCAAAGCGCAGCTCGCTCGAGTGCTTGGGTACGATGACCCAGACGCTTTTGAAATCACTGATGGCGTTCCCGTTCAGGAGCCTGTTCCTGTAAGCGACTTCAAAACGTTGGCTCTGCAGACTCCAGATGTTCGGCAGGGCAAGGCGCAAGAAGAATCAGCAAACGACGCGATCACGGTAGCGCGCTCAGGATTCTTTCCATCCCTGAATTTGACGGGGACTGCGGGCAAACAAGGAACTGAGTTCTTTCCTCAGAACGATCGCTGGAACGCCGGCCTAACTCTTTCGCTTCCGTTCTTTACGGGTGGCAAGGATCTTTACGGTACGCGCGCGGCCACGCAGACTTGGATTGCCTCGGGAAACACACTGTTTAATACCGATCGTCAAATCCTGGCCAAGCTCAAGCAGACCTACAGCACCTACGTCGAAGCGGTTTTGAAAGTAAAAGTAGATGAGAGCTTTCGGGACGCGACGATGCTGCGAGCGGAGATCGCTCGACGCAAATATAATAATGGTCTGCTGAGTTTTGAAGATTGGGACATTATCGAAAACGACCTGATCGCTCGTCAGAAGACCTATCTGATTAGCAAGCGTGACCGGGTCACCGCAGAGGCCGCTTGGGAGCAGGCGCAAGGAAAAGGGGCGATTCCATGAGCAAGCGGACTTACTTAATAATCGGGGGCGCGGTCCTAGCCCTGGGGCTGATTGCGTATGGCTTGAGTTCGAAGGATCGCTCCACGGTGACTTATCGCGAGTCGAAAATCGCTCGCGGCAATATCCGGGTAACGATTCTATCGACGGGCACCGTTCAGCCTGAAAACCGACTTGAGATCAAGCCTCCGGTGGCTGGACGTGTGGAGAGAGTTTTAGTTAAAGAAGGCCAGAAGGTTCAAAAGGGCCAGATTCTGGCCTGGATGAGCTCGACTGAACGAGCAGCGATGCTCGATGCGGCTCGTGCTTCGGGCGAGGAAGAAGTGAAGCGCTGGGAAGAAATGTATCGCCCGACGCCCGTTCTTGCGCCGATTAACGGAACGATCATTTTGCGAAACGTCGAGTCGGGTCAGACCTTCACGAATACGGATTCGATTCTTGTGATGTCGGATCGCTTGACAGTGAAGGCCCAGGTCGACGAGACCGACATTGCGCAGATCAAGCTGAAGCAGACTGCGGATATGGCGCTCGACGCTTATCCGAACGAAAAAATTTCGGCCAAGGTGGATCAGATCGCCTTCGACGCGAAAACTGTGAACAACGTGACGACCTATGTGGTCGACGTGCTTCCGGATGAAACTCCGGCCTTCATGCGAAGCGGGATGACTGCGAACGTCACTTTTGTAGTCGATACGCGCTCGGGCGTGCTCGTGGCTCCGGCTGATGCCGTGAAGACTCAAGAAGGTATCTCGACGGCGCTTGTGAAAGGTGCAAACGGAAAACCGGCAGAGCGCGAAGTGACGCTCGGCCTGAATGACGGCAAGCGAGTCGAAGTGCTTTCTGGACTCGATGAAGGCGAAACGGTCTTGGTTGCTCAGCTCGTGATGAAAGAGAGATCCAAGCAGGGGACGAATCCGCTCAGTCCGATGGGCAAGCCTCGCACAGGTGGTGGTGGCGGTCGTCCGGGTGGAGGTCGGTAGTTGATCGAAATCAAGGACCTCACGAAAACCTATGTGATGGGTGACAACTCCGTCACCGTGCTTCGGGGTGTGAGCCTGAAGATCGAGGACGGAGATTTCGTCGCGATCATGGGGCCGTCTGGCTCGGGTAAGTCGACGCTCACGCATATCATCGGGCTTCTTGATGTCCCGTCGTCGGGGTCTTATCAGCTGAACGGCAAAGAGGTTTCAAAGCTGAGTGAAGATGATCTCGCTGTTTTGAGACGCGAAGAGATCGGTTTCATATTTCAGCAGTTCAATCTTCTTCCACGAATGGATGCGCTCGAGAACGTCGCGCTTCCGATGCTCTACTCGCGGCGGAAGTTGGATCTCGACCGTTCGGAAGAGCTTTTAGGGCGCGTGGGTCTGGCATCGAGGGTTTCTCATCGACCCAATGAACTTTCGGGCGGTCAGCAGCAGCGCGTAGCCATTGCTCGTTCACTCATCAATCGTCCGCGCATGATTTTGGCCGACGAACCGACGGGCAACCTGGACTCGACCAGTGAGCGCGAGATTCTGGGCGTGCTTAAAGAATTGAACGCCCAAGGCATTACCGTAGTCGTGGTGACCCACGAGGACGAAATCGGCTCGCAGGCCAAGCGCCTGATTCGGCTTCGCGATGGCGTGATTATTTCTGACGAGCGAAAAGAGCCACTTCCTGAGCGCAAACCGGTCCTGACTGACTTGCCCGCGCCGGGTGATGTGGTTACCGAATCAGCGCGGCCGACGGCACTCGAGGTCGTGGAACACTTCAGACAAGGCTTCAAAACCTTGGCCGCCAATAAGGTCAGAACCGGCCTTTCGATGCTGGGAATTCTGATCGGTGTTGCCGCAGTGGTGGCGATGCTCGCTCTGGGAAGAGGGGCACAAAAGGCGATCGAAACGCAGCTCGCCTCCTTGGGTTCGAATCTCTTGGTGCTTCGCCCGGGAGCGCGCCGAGTAGGTGGCGTCTCGCAGGAGGCCGGCTCGACGACGCGTCTGTCGCTCGAGGACGTGAAGGCTTTGAGCGAGAAAGTTCCGGGGCTTCGCGAAACGGCCGCGACGGTATCGGGCCGAGGGCAGGTGACGTTTCTGAATCGGAACTGGAGCACTCAGATCATGGGTGTCACTTCAGCTTACGCCCGAATGCATGCTTCGCAGCCCGAGCTAGGACGCTTTTTCACAGACGAAGAAGATAAGAAACGCTCACGCGTCGCAGTGATCGGAATGACGATTGTGCGCGAGGTCTTTGGTGGTCAGAACCCGCTTGGGGAGATGATCAAGATCAACAGGGTGAGCTTTCAAGTCGTCGGCGTGCTGCCTGAAAAGGGCGCCAATGGGTTTCGAGATCAGGATGACGTTGTTGCGATTCCCCTCCTGACTGCCATGCATCGAGTGCTTGGAAAAGATTACGTCGACACGATCGAAATTGAAGTGCGAGATGCGACCGGAATCGACGTCGCACAGGACTCGGCGCTCGATTTGATGAATATCCGTAAGCGCGTCCCGGTTTCGCAGCAACAGGAAGCATTTCAGATTCACAACATGGCCGATATTCAGGCGGCGCTGAGTGAAAGCAGCGCGACCATGTCGGCGCTTTTGGCATCAATCGCGGCGATTTCGCTCCTGGTGGGCGGGATTGGAATCATGAACATCATGTTGGTTTCCGTGACTGAAAGAACCAAAGAGATTGGCTTGAGAAAAGCCATTGGAGCCCGCAGACGAGATATTCTGATTCAGTTCCTGGTTGAGTCGGTCGTCGTGAGTGTCGTCGGAGGAGTCATGGGAATCGGACTCGGGTGGGTGATTACATCCAGCCTGTCGGCGATCGCTGGGTGGGCGACATCGATCTCTATCCAGTCGGTAAGTCTCGCTTTCTTGTTTTCTGCGTTCATTGGAATCGTCTTCGGGATCTATCCGGCGAGGAAGGCTTCGCTTCTGCATCCGATCGATGCCCTTCGCTTCGAATAAGACTTGGGCTATAAGAGCTTTACTCAGGAAAACTCATGATTCATCCAGTGATTCGCATAATATTTTTGCAGCTTTTGGCGGCGTCGATTCTTTTTTCTTCCTCGAGTTTCGCGGCCCCGGCGGGACTTTCGGTTGAAGCTGCGATCGAGGAAGGACGCAAAGAGAACCCCGATCTTCGCGGTTTAGAACTCGCGGCAGACGCGGCTTCCTGGAAGAAGCTTGAAACTCTCGCTGGGCATCTTCCCCATATTTCGTTTCAGGGATCACACTTCTTTGACGTGAAATACGCACGTTTGGGCGTTATTTTTAATGGTACGCCTGTTTACATTCCTTCCGCCTATCCGCAGACGACGCTTGAAGTCGATGCATCGCTTCTTCTGTTTGACGGACTAGGAACGATCAATCAGTTCCGCGCGGCGCGCCTTGAATCCGATGCGGCTCGACTCGACTTTGAAGTCGCAAAGTTTATGTTCGAAGAGAAGGTCAGGCTTCGCTTCAATCAGGCTCTCGCCGCCCAGCAGCTGGACGATGTGGCCGAACAGAATATCAAAACACTCGAAGACCATCTGAATCTCGTGAAGGCAAGCGAGCGCGCGGGCACGGGCACTAAGGTTGATGTTCTGCGCATCGAATCACTGCTGGAAGAAGCGCGTGCCGAGCGGATTTTGGCTGACGACAATGTGATTTTGGCTCGACGAAACCTCGCTGAAGAGATGGGAAAAGAGCAGGACGATCGCCCGCTTGAGGGGCAGCTGCCGGTGCCTGAAATGGGCCCTGAAAAAGATAAGGTCACGAACGCGCTGAAGTTTGACATCTCGGCTCGTGCCGATGTGGTGGCGCAAACCAAACGTGAGCAGGCACAGGATCGACTGAATTCAGCTGCCGCCGCTTTCTGGTTTCCAACCCTCTCGCTCTTTGCGGCCGAGCAGTGGTACAAATACGGGACCTTTGACCCCGCGGTCATTCCGAATGCTAACTATTTGAACGCCTATTCCGTTGGGCTGAAGCTCTCTTGGAATCTTTTTGACGGTGGCGCTTCGATTGCTCGGAAGGCAATCGCGAGCGATTCGGCCGAGCAAGCAGTCGAGAAGAGCAAAAAGGCTCAGATTTCGTCTCCGAACCAGTTCGAGACTTGGAAGCGCCGCTTCAAATATAACGCGGCACTCTATCGTGCTCGCCAACGTTCGGTAGAGAAGTCCGAGGAAAGCTCAAGGCTTGCGACCTTGGCTGCGAAAGCCGGCACGAAGACCCATTCGGACGTCCTGGATGCCGAGCTTGATCTCTTCCGTGCTCGAGCTGGCGTCATCAGTGCTCAGGTCGCTGCTTCGGAAGCTTATTCGAATCTCCAGCTCGCCCTCGGTCATCGGTTATAAAAGGCTTCGCAAACCAGCGATAGGCGTTTTATGATTCGTTCAACCTATGGAAACTTCTCAGGTCAGCTCTACGTCGGCAGGCGGTAAAACTTCGTCCAACCTCAGCGGCTCGAAATCGGGTCCGGCTTTCCAGCTCGAAGATCTTTCTTCGAAGTATGGCGAGAAAATCTGGCGCCTGAAGTTCGATCTTCCAGGCGAAAAGGTAAACAAGTTCAGCCGTACCGTTATGGCCGAGTTCGAGCAGCTGATTCAGAAGCTCGAAGGCATGGGCAAGAGTGGCGAGATTGGCGCTCTGGTTCTGGTTTCCGGTAAACCTGGCAACTTCATTGCCGGCGCGGACATCGAGCTGATTCAATCGGCTCGTTCCGCAAAAGAAGCTGAAGAGCTCTCGCGCGCGGGACAAAAGCTTCTCGATCGTTGGGAAGATCTTTCGTTCCCACGCATCGTCGCGATCGACGGCGCCTGCATGGGCGGGGGCTGTGAGCTCTCGTTGGCTAGCTCGGCGATTCTGATGTCGAACGGCAAGGGCGCCCGTATCGGCTTGCCTGAAGTGCTGTTGGGCTTGATTCCGGGCATGGGGGGCTGCGTTCGCATGCCTCGCAAAGTCGGCATCGCTGGCGCTCTCG
>OUNO011322893.1_pt1 | contig 11172 bp, 8 predicted proteins | sample 1779811 | NCBI WGS metagenome assembly OUNO01 (sample SAMEA3914804, study PRJEB12502) | metagenome | biome: forest; material: soil | place: Canada | collected 2010-06-25 | depth 0.3 m
GCGAGCCCCGCAGCCAAGAGCAACGCCGTCGGAGCGCGCATGCGAGTGAACCTGAATGACCCGGAGGGGTTGTGGCGAGCGTTCATTGCCGCGTCACGGTAATCTAGGGCGCGAGACAACGGAAGGCCGATCGCGGTTTAACTCCCTGTTTTTGCCGTTTGGTAAATGACGACAGCCCAAACCAGTAGGGCGCCCGAGGAGGCCGCCGAGACCGAAGCGGATGTCGAACCAGATCGCCGCACGGCGCGCGGAGGCCTAGCAGAGCTAGGTCGAGCACGACGGGTGGTGAGGTGGCCGACAGACGCGAGAGATCGGCGGTCTCCGACCAGCCCTGCTGGTTTGGGCTGTTACGAATTTATTACCAGCGACAAAAGGCGAATGGGCCGGCTGTTAAACCGGCCCATTCATAGGCTCCTGACCGCGTGAGTCGCGAGGCGTGTGAGTACTCCGAACCCCTAGCTTAGCTAGGTGGGAAACTCTTATTTCGCGGCTTCCGGCTTCCCGGTGAGGTTTTCCGGGCCTAGCTCTCCACCACGAACTCGTTTCCCGATTCAGAATGCTTGTAAGGGATTCGTTAGTACGGCCTCCCGGGCTCTGCAGAGGGAGCCGAGTTCATCGTATGGACGGCGCATTCTTTGTCAATTGGCGGCGCCCGAAAATCACTCGATTTTCGTAAGCATTCTCAGAGCTTCGCCAAATCGTTGCGGCGCGATTCGGCGCGCTACCGCGGGCCCGATCGGCGCGCGGGCCGACGCTTGACAGGCAGCGCCGAACGGGCGGCCTGGGCGACTTACCGAAAACTGGGCCCAGGGGCGCCGGATCCTACACCTTCCGCCCATGAGTTTTGCCGAGATCCCCGCGGAAGTGGATGGCTTTGGAACGGGCGAGGTCAGCCTGGTGGGCCCCGAGGTGCTGCGTGAGCTGCTGCGTGCCGCGGACGACGACAACTACCTGTCCGTGGTGTTGAGCCCGCCGGGTCCTGGTCAGCGCGGCGAGCTCGCGCTCGTGATTTCGGAAGCGATCGACGGCGCGCTCGAGCAACGCGGCGCGTGCCCGCCCGGCGTCGGCGCAGCGACGGACCTCGGGGCCTCACTGAGTGATCAGCTGTACCGCGCGCGCCTGATCGAGCTGCGCGGGCTCGCGCTCTCCCTGCCGACGCTCGAGGGCATCGCAAACCTCGCCGGTGCGCTCGACGCCGAGGACAGCGCGGTGCTTCGCTGGTGGATGGCGGCGACCAGAGAACGGCCGGTGCGTTTTTACATCGACGCGCGGAACCGCTACGCCGGAGTGTACGACCGTCCCACACCGCTGCAAGACTTGCTCGAGCAACGCACGCGGCGCACTCAGCCGCCCGCGCCGGCGCTCGCGCCCGAAGTGAACGCGAGCTCGGAGGCAATGGAGCTCTCGTCGCCGCCGCCGGTAGTGGCGACGTGTGACGACATCGAAGCGCCGAGCGACTCGAGCTCGAGCTCGAGCGAAGCGGTCGTCGAAGCGGCGCCTTCGTCGGAGATGCTCGAGGAAGACGCGATCGAGCCGGTGCTCGAGGCGGAGCCGGAGAACGCCGCACAGACCTCGCGCATGCCCGAGTTCGAGGCCGAATTCGTGGCTTCCATGAGCGACGCGAGTGAGCACGCACCGGTGGTGCACGCCGCGATCGCAGTGGCGGTCGTGGCTGAGCCGGCGCCCCTGCCGCTCGAGCCGAGCGTGGCTCCGCCGCAGGTCACGCGCGTCGAAGAAGCGCACGAGGGCATGCCCGCGGCCGACGGTGACGAGATCGAGTTCAGCCGCGGCCCGCTGTTTCCGAACGCGGACAGCGAGTGGCGCACTTGGATGCACGACCTCGAGGCTGCGCGCGGCCCAAAGCCCTTGGCCGTCGTCGAGCGCATGTTCGTGACGAGCTACGTGCCGCTGTGCGACGCGGTGGCGCGCGGCATCGCCGGCCCGGAGGCGAAGAAGACGCTCGACACCTGGTCGGCGAGCTTCGAGCAAAGCTATAAGGAGGCGTTCGACGCCCTGCGCGTGCGCGGCAAGCGCCCCACGATGGTGCTCGACGTGCCCGAGCTCGCGCAACGCATGGGCCGCCTGCACGGCGCACGCACGGTTCAGCTCGTCTTGGTCGACGGTTTGCGCTTCGACCTGGGCCTGCGCGTCGAGCAACGCCTGCGCAGCTTGCTCGGCCAAGGCGCAGCGCTCACCGAGCGCTTGTTGCTCTGGTCGGCCCTGCCGGCCACCACTTCGGCGCAATTGGAGCTGATCGGCCGCGGTCCGGAGGCGCTACGCGAGTTCACGGGCAGCGTCGAATCCGAGGTGCCTGTCGCGCGTGGTCGCATGGCGACCACATTGCGTCGCATCAAGGCTGGGCACCGCGAGCTGCTCAAGCTCGACGTGGTCGAGTCGCGCGTCAGCGAGCCGTCGGATGGCACGGAGACGGAACGCCTGGATGATTTGGCGGATGAGGCGGCGCGCGCGCTCGGCTCGTACATGAAGCGGCTGCCGGCACGCACCTTGGTCATGGTCTTCGGCGACCACGGCTTCGTGCTCGACCCGCGTGGCGGCGGCACGACCCGCGCACGCCACGGCGGCGCCTCGCCGGAAGAGGTGCTCGTGCCGGCGTATGCGTGGTTGGTCGGCGGCGTGCACTGAGGCCGGGCATACAAGCCCGAATCAACGGGCCTTGTCGGATTCATGCCGGCAAGGCCCGTTTGCTTTTTGTTGCGGTGCCCCGAACACGGGCGTCCGAGAACGGTGAGCGTGCTCGCGCCGTTGGCGCTGCGCGCGCTCGGCTGCCCAAGCGCTGGCTAAAGCCAGCGCGGTGCGCCTACGGCGGGGTGCGGCGTGGATCGAGGCGCATAGCGCGGCGCGGGGCGGCGCTCTCGACGTTGGGAGTGCAACGAGAGCAACCCACCTAAGTCGGGCGCGCAGCCAAAATCGCGCGCGCTGATGCGGTCCAGTCGCGATCGGCCGTCGAGAGCTCGACGTGAGGCAACGCGGAACGTTCGATGGCGTCGCCGCGCAGCTGCACGGACCGGGCGATTGCTTCGAGAGCGTTGCTTCGGGAACCAAACAGTCGGTGCAAATCCTCGGACCATGGGGTTTCGGCGAGCTCTTCACGGTCCAAGGAGCGGGCCGCGTAGGCGCTCGCTGGGAACTTCAGCAGCACCGTCGTGAAACCGAGCCGCGCAAGCCGTTGGTCGATATCGGCGTACAAATCCCACTCGGGTAAGAGTGCGTAGTACGAGGGATGGAAGCGCTCCAGGACGAAGCCCGCGTCGGCTCGTTGGTGCGAGATTCTTTCGATTTCGGCGAGCACATTCTCCATCCGGTGAAGGTGCTCGCCGCCCGGCTGAGACGATGTCCCGATCTCCGTCATCGCCTCGCCGAAGGTCTGTTCCTCCTCGAAGATGCGCCCAGGACCGAGCAGCCGCACAAAATCCGGATTCTGATTCAGGGCGTGTAGCGTCTGAGTCTTACCGGCGCCCGTCACGCCTTCGAGTACAATCCTGATCACGGCGGCCAGAACTTTATCATACGTGGAGTGATTGTTCTGGCACACGCGCCGAGGGAGCGTTGATGCGACGGGTTAGGTGGTTGGCGGCGCGTTGTGCGTACGATTTCGTGGACCCCGCGCTCGCGGGTCTTCGCGGTAACGCCGTGAGAGGCGCGGCGGCATCCACGAAATCGTCCGCCTTAGAAGGTCGTGCTGATTGGGTGGGGTTGGGTGCGAATATCGTTGACAGATTTTTTGTGGGAGGGCTCGGTGTGATCACGGATCGAGGAGAAGTGTGCGTGGGAGCGCGGCTAGATGGGGCGCGATCGAGCGATCGAGGCCATGAACGAGATTCGAAGTGTTTTCGGCTCGAAAACGGCGAGACGGGCGTTTTACGAGCCTGAGAAAGTGCGTGGTACACGAAGCGAATGGGGCCACACGACTATCGATTGAAGGCTTTGGCGGACGATGCATTGCTCGCGGGTTTGGCGAACATCGTGCGCGAACATCGGCGCGTCACGGCAGAGATGCTCGCTTATCTGCTGGAGCTCGATGAGCGGAAGCTGTTTCTCGATCTCGGATTTGCTTCGCTGTTCGAGTATTGCGTCCAGGCACTCGGGCTGTGCGAATCGACGGCGGGGCGGCACATTGCCGCTGCGCGGGCGTGTCGATTTCACGCGGATGCATTGGGGATGGTGGCGAGGGGCGAGCTGCAGGCTTCTGCATTGAGCCTGATGAACAAGCACCTGACCTCGGAGAACGCGGCAGAGGTGTTCGAGCTCGGCAAGCAGAAGAGCGTCCGTAAAGTCGAGGAGCTATTGGCGGCGCGCTTCCCACGACCCGACGTGGCGGATGCGATCACTCCCAACGCTGGGAGTAGCGCGGAGCAGCGGCGGCCCGAGCCGTTGTCCGAAGGCCGGTTCGGCGTTCATTTCACGGCAGATCGGGAGTTTTTGGAGCTGCTCGAGCGGGTGCGGGGGCTGGCGGCGCATCGGCAACCCGATGGCGATCTGCTGACGACGATGAAGCGCGGACTAGCGGCGTACGAACGCGAGTTGGAGAAGCAGCGCTTCGCGATCGGCAGGAAGCCGCGTCGTCAGCGGCGAGCAGAGCAACCCAAACCCAATCCCCTACCCGATCCTGTTCGCAAACGTCGCCGAGTCGCGGCGGTCACACGAGAGGTATACCGGCGCGACGAGAAGCAATGCGCGTTCGTTTCGGCCGATGGTCGGCGCTGTGCGTCACGGCACGGCTTGCAGCTGGATCACGTCCAGGCGTTTGCACGAGGCGGCGAAGACACGGTTGTCAACCAACGGCTGCTTTGCCACGCTCACAATCAGCAGCATGCTCGTCGCTGTTTCGGCAAGGCGTATGTACAGGCGGCAGTCGCGCGCTGGCGGCGGCGCACTCGACGAGCGGCTCGGAAAGCCGCTCATGAGCTCGCGCGCGATGCGACTCAACGACCGCGCAACGAGGCCTGCTCGTGCCGATCGAGATAATTCAGCTTGGAATCGAGGGCTTCCCGCGCTTCGACGAAGGAGCGCGGAATACCGGCATGGCCGACCGAGAGGGCGACGATGCCGCCCACGATCGCGCACGTGATGTCGCGATCGCCCAGGCCGGAGACCGTGGTCTTCGAAGTCTTGCAGGTGGTGCGCGACCGAGCGCCGAGGTGTCTGCGCCGAGGATCGGGAATGAGTCAGCCACAGCGACCCCGCAGCTCACTCCGGATCGTGTACTGGCGGCGCGACCGAGCCGCTGCTGGCGCTGGGGGAGCTGCCACCCGCGCCGCTGGGCATTGGGTTTTGTTCTTTTTCGAGGTAGCGGAAGATGGTGCGCGGGTCGACGCCCAGGTCGCGCGCGGTTTGCGTGCGGTTGCCGTTGTTGCGCTCCAGGACTTCGAGCACGTACTGGCGCTGAAAGTCTTCCTTCGCCTTCTCCAGGGGCACGATGACGGACTGCGCTTCGGCGCCCAGATCGAGGTCGTCCGGGCCGAGCAGGGTCTGGTCGCACAGCACGAGCGCTTTTTTGATGCGGTTCTCGAGCTGGCGAATGTTGCCCGGCCAGGGGTATTTCTTGATCGCTGCCAGGGCCTGCGGCGAGAAGCCGCGCACGGCGCTCTTCAGCTCGTCGGCGAACTTGCTGAGCAAGGCTTTGGCGATGATGAACACGTCGTCGCCGCGCTCGCGCAGCGGCGGCAGCCACAGGTTCACGACGTTCAGGCGGTAGTACAAATCCTCGCGGAACTCGCCCGATTTGATCATCTCGTCGAGGTTGCGGTTGGTCGCCGCGATCACGCGGATGTCGCACTTTTCCGGGCGATTGTCGCCGACACGGAACACCACGCGCTCTTGCAACGCGCGCAGCAGCTTGACCTGCATGCCGAGCGGCAGCTCGCCCACTTCATCGAGAAACAGCGAGCCGCCATCGGCTTGCTGGAACTTGCCGGCGCGGCTGGCGATGGCTCCGGTGAAGGCGCCCTTCACGTGGCCGAACATCTCGCTCTCGATCAGGTTCTCGGGGATCGCACCGCAGTTCACGGTCACGAACGGACCGTTGACGCGGTTGGAGCGGCGATGCAGCTCACGGGCGATCAGCTCCTTGCCGGTGCCGGTTTCGCCCGTGATCAGCACGCTGATGTCGGTGGCCGCCACCTTCGTCAGCTTGCGAAACACTTCCATCATCGAGGCACAGGCGCCGATGATTTCGCCGAAGCGCTTGTCCAACAGATCTGCGCTCAGCTTCTCCTTGTCGGCGCGCAGCGCGCTGAGCAGCATTGCGTTCTGCAAAATCAAGGACGATTGCGCGGCGAAGATCGTGAGCAAATCGAGCTGGCGGCGGTCGAACAGGTGCTTGATCTCGTCGTTGGCGACGTACAAGGCGCCGATCACTTCACCTTGGCTGACGAGGGGCGCGCACATCACGCTCGAGAGCTTGAGCGAGATCACGCTCTCGCTCTTGCCGAAGGTGGTGTCCGTCAGTGCGTCACTGACGATCACGGGGCGCTTGGTCTCGATGACTTGGCGCACGATGCTGTCGCTGATCACGCCCGAGGCATCTTGAATGGCTTCGCGCTGCACGTTCCGCGACACGCGCACGCTTGGCGTGCTGTCTTTGCCCTCCGAGGGGTCGACCAAGAGCACCACGCCGCGGGCGGCGCCCGTGAGCTCGATGATGTCGTCGAGCAGCGTTTCGAGCAGCTCGTCCACCGAGCGGCTCATCATCAGGCGCTCACTGAACGAGTGCAGGCGGCGCAGGCGCTCGATGTCCCCCGCCTCGACGCCCGCATCCCCCTGCTCGGTATCGGGCGCGGGCCCGAGCTCGGTGAACATGCTGAACGCGAGCAGCGCCTTGCCCAGGGTAATGCGGTCACCGTTGGCCAGGCGAGCGCGCCGCTTCTTCTTGCCGTTGATCAGGATCTCGGCGTCGCGATCGACTTCTTCGAGCTGGAAATCACGACCGTTGAACACGATTTGCGCGTGATGGCTGGCCACGCTGGCATCGGGCAGGTGAATGTCGTTGCCAAGCGCGCGCCCGATCGTCGAGAGCGGCTTGTGCAACGCCTGGAGCACGGGAGCCCCCTCCGACGGAAAGAAACGAATCGTGGCCATGCCGCGCGAAAGGCTAGTGCCCTACCCCTCGAATAACAATAGTTGTCGGGGGTTATCAGATTCCGAGGCGCTTTGGCCAAGCCTTCCGTGGCCTCGGTGTCGAAGGGCAAAGGAGCTCAGGATGAAAACCCGCTCTGCCCTCGTTCGTCGCCGCGCGCGCGCCCTGCTCGTTTCGAGCGCGCTCGCCTGCTTACTAATCCCCGCGCTCGCACACGCAGAGCCCGCCGCGCGTCCGAGCGAGCGCGATCAGTTCGTGAAGTTCGACGACGAGCTACTCGGAGCCGACGTGAGCGCGCCTTACGGCGGCCCCATCTTCGCGACTCACCTGCCGCCCGCGCGCACACTGCTGATCCGCCCACGCACGAACTTCGTACCCGAGCTATACAAGTCCGTCGAACAAATCTGAGTGCAGGGCTACTCGAGGCGACCGCCGAGCGAAATCATCGCGCCGTTTGCCGTCGGCATCGGCAAGAAATAATCCAGGTGGGCGAAGTGCGAGCTCGATTCGGAGTCGGCGCTATCCGAGCCGGTGCCTGCGAGCAGCGCACCGGCGACGAGGCCCAGCGTCGTGGCCGTGCCGCTGAAGACCAAGCCGCGCTTGGCTGGCGGGCTGTCTTTGCCGGCGTAGGCCAAAAACACGGGCAGCGAGAGCGCGAAGCCGGCGCCAGCGCCGATCCACATGTACTCGAGCGCGCGGTAACTGGGGATGTACACGGTCGAGAGACCCGCAGCGGCGCCGAGCGCGACGTTGAAGCCGATCAGACCGCCGAGCGCGGCGCTGTCGTTGGCGCGACCGTAGCCGAGCCCTTTGCCTGACGCGCCGTAACCGTACATGGCGCCGATCGCCGAGCCCCACATGACCGCGCTCGTGGTGAGTAAGCTGCTCTTCGGCGACGGCTCCTGGAAGTATCCGAGCGCGAAGCCGCCCGCGCCACCCAATGTGGCGCCGATCGCCGTGGCGCGCGACAAGCCGCGAAAGCCCCAGGCATCGGCCTTGTTGCGGCTCACGAATTGGTAGCTCGCGATCCCGATGCCCTCGCCCGCGCCGATCACCATGCCGCTGGCGATCGCAGCGGGCAGACCGCGCGGCAGCGAAGGATTGTCCAGCACGTACACGCCGATGGGCGCGGCGACGCCCAGGATTGCAGGCGCGATCAAAAATAGCCCCGGGTCTTTGATCTTGGCTTCGGCGCCGAGCCAGACGCCCATGCCCACGCCGTAGACCGCGGCCGTGGTGTAGAGCACGGTGATCTCGGTCCCGCTGCGGGTGTTCGAGGTGGGCGGAACGTAGCCATATTGCTGCTGCGGGTAGACCACGCCCGGCTGCGGGAACGGCTGCTGTGGAGCCGCTTGCGGGAACTGTTGTTGCGGCGGCGCTTGCTGCGGGAACGGCTGTTGCTGTGGCAGCTGCGCGGAAGCGCGCTGCGCGACGGCGAGCGGACCGAGCAGCGCGAGCGCAGCCAGCACGGAGACGGGGCGTTTCATGTCATTCCCTCTTCAGTGGCCGCGAGAGCACGGCGCGCACGGCGTCCGAGACCGGCTTGTGCTCGAACAGCACGCGATACACTTCACCTGCAATCGGCAAATCGACACCCACACGCTGCGCCAGGTGATACGCACTGTCGGCCGTCACTACCCCCTCTGCGACGTGACCGAGGCCCGCCAGCGCGTCTTTCAGGCTCTTTCCGCGGCCCAGCTCGTAGCCCAGGGTGCGGTTCCGGCTCAGCTCACCGGTGCAGGTGAGCACGAGATCGCCGAGGCCAGCGAGCCCTGCCAAGGTCGCGGCGTGGCCGCCCTTGGCCAGCGCGAGCCGCGCGACCTCGGCCAGGCCACGGGTGATCAGCGCGGCGCGCGTGTTGTAACCGAAGCCGAGCCCGTCACAGGCGCCGGCCGCGATCGCGATCACGTTCTTCAACGCGCCGCCGACTTGCACGCCAATCGGATCGTCGCCGGCGTAGACACGAAAATGATCGGACGACAGGCGCTGCTGGACGAGCGTGGCCAGCGCATCGGAATGTGCCGCCGCGACCAAGCTCGTGGGTAGACCGAGGGCCACCTCTTTGGCGAAGCTCGGACCCGAGAGCACGGCCAACCGCGCGCGCGCGCCCGCACCGAGCACGGCTTCCGCGACCTCGGTCAGGAGCATCAGCGAACCGGGCTCGATGCCCTTGGTGGCGATCACGAGTGTGGCGTCCGCGGCGATGTACGGACGCGCGCGCTCGAGTGTCTCGCGAAAGCCGGCTGTCGGCACGACCAACACGCACAAGGAGGCGCCGCCCAGCGCGCGTTCCAGGTCGGCCGTGGGCTCTATCGCGGCGGGTAGCGTGAAACCCGGCAAAAAAGTGTGATTCTCGCGGGCCTGCTGCATCGCCGCAGCGTGCTCGGCTTGCCACGTCCAGAGCCGCGTCGACTCACCGCGCTCGCTGAGCACGCGAGCCAAAGCGGTGCCCCAGGCGCCAGCACCGAGAATCGCGACGTGACCCATACTTCGGCAGCAACTTTTCGTGTCAACCGGGTAGCTTGTCAACTCTGGCTCTCATTTTGAGGTCGAGGCCGCAAAACCTGCTGTTATGCTGCGCGCCGCATGCACGCTCCCGCCCGACATCACCGCGCCGCGTTCCTCGTCGCGGCAAGCTTCTACGCCCTCTCCGGCTGCGCATCGCGCGAGTCACTCGGCACGAGCGCGGTCAGCATGCTCGGGGCCGGTGTGATCAATGATCCGGCCAATAAATCGCTGCGCTTCGACATCTTGAAGTTCGGCTTGGATACCTTTTGCGCGGAGATGTTGAAGGGCGGCGCGCCGCTCAAGTTCGGTGACGACGAGCCCGTCTTGGGCCGCTTTTTCGCGGACTCCTGCGACTCTCAGGTGATCGACGACGAGGCGCACAAGTCCTTCGTCGTGCAATACACCGGCCGCGGTTACGCGTGGACCAACGTGACCCAGCGCATCGGCTTCGGCTCGCGCGGCGTGATCGAATATGCGACCGATTTCCAGCTCCACGACGGCGCGATGTACGTGTACTTCCGGCCGCGGTTGATCGACGGCGCAGCGTTTCAAACCACGCTCGTCGAGTCCGCGTTGGCGCAGGGCGGCATGGCCATCGCTGGCGTGAACGCCAACGACCTGGGTAAGCACATCGTCGAGAGCCAGCTTCGGCGCGGCTTCACCGTGATTCGTCAGGGCTCGGGCGCGACGGATTTCGCGCTGGGCATCGTGCCGCTCGGCGAAGTGCCGTTCAAGCCGTTCGAAGTGAAGCGGACCGACAAGCAAGTGCTGGCCAACGAACGCACCGAGGTACACGTGGGTCAGCAGGACTACGTGGGCGCCTTCGAGGTCACTGATTCCAACCAGGCCCTGTACCTGACGGTCGCCGTCGACGGCACCCCCAATGCCGATGTGCTCGTGGTGCCGAAGCCCGCCGGCGATGCCCTGCTCGATCAGTACTTGAAGCATGCGGGCGGCGCCTCACTGCCCAGCCCCGCACTGCTGGACGAGACGGCGGTGCAGAGCACGGGGCTGTGGCAGCGCTTCGTCAACGTGGAGCCAGGCCGCTACTACGTCGTGATCGACAACAGCGCGCAGCTCGGCAAGTCGGCCCCCGACACGAGCATGAAGGACGACGCGGCTGCCAAGGTGGATTACTTGGTGCTGGTTGGGGAGCGGTTGTGATTGTGGGGGGCCGTGGGGCGACGAGACGCGTCCTTTGATAAGGACGCGCGGCGTCGCTCTTCGAGCGCGCGCGGCTGGAGACTCTCGTTTGGCGCAGGCTCGGGAGATGACGCTGGGCCGCCCGCGCGAGCCCATGGAAAGCAGGCGCCCGTTCGGTCGATTCCACCCCTTCGGGTGTTCCCCAGGGGCTTCGTGGGTCTGCGCCTCGTTGGCAGATCGTGATCTGATCGTGCCAAGGTCAGCCAGCTCGACGTATTTCCGGGAAGGCGGCTGAACTGCTTCGCGCGCGAAGAGTCAATCCCAGTAGGTCGCCCGAGGAGGCGGCCGAGACCGAAGTGGATGTCGAGCCAGATCGGCGTTCGGCGCGCGGAGGCCTAGCAGAGCTAGGCCGAGCACGACGGGCG
>OUNO010021697.1_pt1 | contig 11168 bp, 9 predicted proteins | sample 1779811 | NCBI WGS metagenome assembly OUNO01 (sample SAMEA3914804, study PRJEB12502) | metagenome | biome: forest; material: soil | place: Canada | collected 2010-06-25 | depth 0.3 m
GGCGCGCACCTCGCGCGCCATGCCCAGGACGACCTCCGTGACCAGCCCAGACAGCACAGAGCCCTGGTCGCGCCTCCCGCAGCCGACGGCCGCGGGAAGCGCGCACAGGGCGCTCAGCTCGATCAGCTGGCGCCGCGTGATCAGCGAGCGTTGCGCTCCCACGTGAACACAGCGGGCGTCGAGGGATCGACGTGCAGTCGGATCCACTCGGTGAGCGGCTTGGTGGTGGAGCCCTGGACCACGATGCGCTGCAGGTTCGGCACCGAAATCGTCACACCGTGGGCGACGCTGCCGTTTTCGAGCGGTTTGTCGGCGACGTACACGTGCGAGTCGCCTTGCAGCACCAAGACCGGCTTGCCGAACGCTTTGGCGCGCGTGGCGAGCTTTTGCAAGAGACCGTTGAACGAGTCGTCGCCCGCGCCACCGATGAACGTATCGGCCTGCATCGCGAGTACGACGCCGGCTGCCTTTTGTTCGGTGGCGACGTTGAACAGGCGGTCAACCCAAGCGATCGCCGCGGCTTCACGCGCGGTGCGCTCTGCGTCGCGGCGCGCCGGGTCGTCGACCTTGGTGCCGGTGGTGTCGTCGGTGTACCACTTGATCTTGCTGTCGTTGCTACCGACGATGTGGACGGCGGCGAAGGCCACGCCCGACTCGAACCACAGTTGGTTCTCGACGTACTTCTCGAAGCCAGCGTCTTCCGCTTGCGTCAAGACCTGCTTGAAGCCACCGGCGAGCGCCAAGCCCGGGACCGGGAAGAACAATTTACGCACGGCGTCCAGACGCTCGAGCGGGTCATAGGCGCCGTTGTTGGCGCGGTGACAATCGGTCCACTCGTTGTCACCCGGCGTGTAGATCATGGGGATCGTCAACGTCGAGAAACCGGCGAAGATTTGGGCGAAGTACGAGTCATCACAGCGGCTGCTGCCGTCTTTGATGTCACCGAGATGCACCGCGTAGCTGATGCGCGGATCGCTGTCCATGGCCGCCATCAAGTTCGGGAAGTCCTCGATCTGCGCCGCGCCGTAAGGCGTGTCGCCGATGACGGCCAAGTCGATGGGCGCGACCGAGGTCGAGAGCCAGGGCGGGGCCTCGAAGTCGACCGTGACGTCGCTCCGCCCGTTGCGGACGAGCTTGAGCAGTAGCTTCGCGACGTCGAGATCGTCGATGCGCACCGTCAGCGTCTTGTCCAGGATCCAATTCGGCACGCTGCTGGTCTTGACCTTCGAGCACGTCTCGGCGAACGCGTTGGCGTCGACCTTGACGATGCCGACGGGCAAGCCGCTGATCGATAGTTTCGGCGTCGTGCCGGGGGTTAGATCGAAGCTCTTGCTCACGGTGCGGCTACCCACCACCGTTACTTGCAGACACGCCGTGTCCGCGGGCACGCTCGACAGCAGCAAATCGATGCTACCGATATTTTCAGATGTCTGGCTCTCGCCGTTCGACGTCTGATTGTCCGCCGCGCCGCACGCCGTGGCCATGACGGCTGCCGTCACGGCAGCGCAAAACAGAGACCCAAACTGTCCACTACGAATCATCGAAAACTCCTTGGAACGCGTTGGTTCGCGAACTGCCCTTGTAGGCGAAGCGCAAGGAATTCGGGGTGACGTCTGCTTCAGATCTCGATGACCAACGTGAGCGCAGCAAGACGATTCTGCGATTCCGAAAGTCGGAGACTTGGTCATCGTGCGCATTCAGATCGCCGAGTGCACGAGCCCGAGCGCCTGCACGTAGTCGTTCTTTTCGGCCTTTTGGTGACAGTCGTTGCAACCGCCGCTCACGTCTCGACCGTAACCTTCGCCGTCGGGCGGATTCACGCCGCGCCAGACAATCCCGAGCGATCCGTCGGGGCGCGGTCGTAGCTCGAACCACTCCCAGCCCGGCGTCCCCTTGGCGTTGTAACCGGCACCACGCTTGACCATCGCGAACACGTCCGTGCCCGGCGCCGACGCTCCGGCGTCCGCGCGCCGCTCGGACTTCATCGTTTTTACCAGAATGGTCCCTACCGGGAACGTCTTCACGCCCGCGGCTGGCAGCTCGTTGATGTACTCGTGGGCTTCGCCGGCCGAATGCGCCGCGCCGAGCGTGGGACGACCATCGAGGTTCACCTTGGTCCAGCCCTCGAAACCTTGGAAATCACGCTCGAGCGCGATGAACGGCTCCTGCGCAGGCAGCGCCCGCTGCGTTGCCTTCCCACAACCGCCCGCGCCCAAGAACGAGCTACTCAGCAGCGCGAGGAGTGCGAAGGACGTTGCGTCGGCTCGACACCTCACCTGAGCACCGCCTTCGGTAAACCGAGCGCGTCTGCCACGCTCATCAAGCTACTGGACAGCGAGCCCGACTGTTTGTCGTCGGTTTCGCGCCGCACGACGCTAAATAGGTGCCCGAAACGGGTGCTCAGCTGCTCCGGTTTCGGGGTCAGGCTGCTCCAGGCCTCGGGCGGCCGTGGGACGGCGTCGCCCGGTATCGCGTCATAGGCCTGCTCGAGGCGCGCGAAGCCCGAGATGACTTCGACGTCCAAGTCCTTCTGCCCGCGCGCCAAAAGCCACGGTTGAAAGATGCGGTACGCCGCCAGGCAGCCCTCGCGATTGGCGCGCAGATCGCGGAGCGTGGCTTGCGCGTAGCGCGATTCTTCGCGCCCCGTCGCCGCGCGGTCGACCTTCTCGATCTGTTCGTTCGTCAGGTCGATCAAGCCCCGGAAGGCAAACGCGATGTCGAGATCGACGGGCGCGAGCTGGTGCTCGAGTTGCTCGATGTCCGTCACCAGTTTCGCAGCGAGCTTGTCTTTGAAGTCTCGCGCCTCCGCTTCGGTCGCAGGAAATGCGGCGGCTCGGTAGCCCGGAAGGCGACTTTCGAACGCCACGGTCTCCGCAGGCACGGAGTCGGCCCAGAGCACGCGTTCGATGGCGTGCACCCCCACCACGCCTCGCGCATCGAAAGGCTCGGGATCCCCGGCAGCACCCAGGGCCGCCAAGAAGTCGTCATATCGCGCGTCGGTTGCCGTGTCCGAGTCTGGAAATAGCGGGGCGACGGCGCCCTCGACCAACTCGTAGGCATGGCGAGCGCGGCCCCAAGCTTCCTTCATCCGCCCGATTGCCTCGGCGTCCTCGACGGCGCTCCAACCGCGCCCGCTCGGGGTTGGAGCTGCCTGCTGCAGATCGGCGGCGGCGCTGCGAAACGTGCCGAGCTCTGCTGCGAGCCAAGCCTTCATGCTGCGTTCCACGCGCAGCTGTTGCGTTTGGTCGTCACCCTTGCCGCAACCTCCGAGCGCAAGCACGAGTGTTGCCCAGACTGCGGCCTGCGGCCTCATCACAAGAGCTCCACGAACTCGACCAGGGCGGCGCGTTCGCTCGCGGTGAGGGCGCGGAAGCTGGCGACGCTGTCGCGGGCTTCCGAGTCACTCTCGCCGTGCGCTAGGATCGCATCCTCGACCGTCCGCGCGCGACCGTCGTGCAGCAGCCGTGGCAAGAAACGCAGCCCAATCAGCGGTGCGGTGCGAAACTCGCGCGGTCCGGCGCCCTCTTCCGTTACGCCGTCGGCCAACGCGGCCCCCATGTCGTGCAGCAACAAGTCCGTGTACACCTCGGCCGGCACGCCCGAGAGTGCTTTGACCGGATAGTCCGCGGCCGTCGTGATCGACGGCACGTGACACAGCGCGCACTGCGTCGCTTCGAACAGCGCGCGCCCGGAGCCATCGTTCGCGCGACGTTCCGGAATTTCCAGCGAGCGCACGTACTCGCCGAGCAGCTCCACCTGCTCCAGCGTGAAATCGAGGCCGGGCTTGTCGTCGTCCTGCAAGCCTTCGGGCCCCGCTGGCTCCACGGGGCGGAGCGGCGACGTCAGGCCCATGTCGCCGTTCAGTGCATCTGCCGCGAAATCGCGGAGCGTGGCCACGCGCGCTTTGATGCCGAAGCGACCGATGCGGCCGTCTTTCAAGCGATTCAGGCGGCCGCGGGCGGAGCCACGACGACCCTGCGCGAGTGTCGCGAGTCGTTCGATGTCCCGGTCCGCGATTGCCTCGAGGTAGCCGCGCCCGAAGACCGCGGGCGGCAAGCGCGACACGACGCGCAGCGACGGATCGCGCGGCGCGAGCAGCGGAACCTTGGCTCCCGCGCTGGTGTACGGCCGTTCCGTGGCGCCGAATGGCAAGAGCGCCGCGGCAACGACGGAATTGCCGTCGAGCGCGACGGCCTTGGTCACGAGCCCAGGGCCTCGGCCGTCTCCCGCGTGGCAGGCGGAGCAGGCGTCTCGCACGTAGAGCGGACCGAGCCCGTCGCCGCTGCGAATCGTGGCTTCGAACAACGCATCACCCTGCTTGAAGCGGTCGAGCTCGGCGTCGCTCAAGGAGGCGAAGGGCAGGCCGGGCCGGTCGATTTTCACTCGTCGCGCAGCTCGGGGTTCCTCGTTGCCCGTGCTGGGCGACAAGCTGCAGCCGGACGCTGCCAAAAACAGAACGAGCAGGAGAGCTCGGCTCACGAGGCCTCGAGCCATATCGGAGCGATGCTTGGCACAGCGCTCGCTGAGGTCAATTCAGGAACTCGACGAGTCGCGAGAGTTCACCGTGTAGTCACAGAATCAGCACGATCGCGGATCGCGACCCGTGGCAAGCACAGGGCCTCGAATGTCGACGTGGCTGAGTCGTTCTCGTTGCGCGTTGGTGTGCGGAATTCTCGCTCTTGCGTGTTCGGTCGATTCACGCACGCTCGTCTTGGCCAACGCGAACGACGACGCCGCCGCGAACGCTGGCAGCGCCGCGCAGAGCAGTGATCCACGTGGCGGCGCGCCGGCCGGTGGCGCGGTGAGTGACCTTGGCGCGAGCGCGGGCGGCAATGCGGGTAGCGAGCCAGGCGGCGGGGGAGCACCCGGCCAGGGCGAATCGTCCTCCGACGATTCGTGCGGCGGAGACTCGCAAGAACGCCGCTGCGCCATCGTCGGCGGCTCCTTCCTGCTCGGGCCCGCGGACGCGGCCATCCCCGCCGCGGTTTCGAGCTTCGAGTTGGATCAGCTGGAAGTCACGGTTCGACGCTTTCGACAGTACGTGGCCACCTTCGCCGGAGCTCCCGCCGTTGGCGCCGGAGCACATCCGGAGATCAGCCGCAGCGGTTGGCGCAGCGAGTGGTCGGCGCTGCTGCCCGCAAGCAAAGAGCAACTGATCGCGAGCCTCCATTGCAACGCCGATTGGGAAACTTGGACCGACAACCCCGGTAAGCGCGAAGACTACCCGCTCACCTGCGCCAGCTACTACGTTGCCTTCGCGTTTTGCGCCTGGAGCGGCGGGCGCCTGCCCACCGAGGCCGAGTGGGAGTACGCGGCAAGTGGCGGGGCAGAGCAGCGCAGTTATCCCTGGGGCAACGCTGAGCCGTCGCTCGACCTGGCGCTGTTCGGCGCTTCCTCGCTCGGTCCAGGCGGGGCCCGCCCGGCAGGCATGGCGCGCTTTGGGCAGCTCGACTTGGCCGGCTCGGCCTGGGAGTGGACACTCGACCTGTACCAGCCGTATCCCGAACGCTGTGATCGGTGCGCCGAAGTCGAACACGGCCTCGACCGCGTGCTACGCGGCGGCGCCTTCGTCTACGACGCCGAGTACCTCAAGGCATCGTCTCGCTTTCACACAGACCCTCAGCTCACGCTGGGCGACGTGGGCTTCCGCTGCGCACGGACCTCCTCACCGTAGTCGATGACGAAGCGGACCGGGTTGCATCACCCCTAAGGGTAGATACTTCGGCGCGTCGCGAAACATCTGCTTGCAGAATCTCGCACCCTTCGACTATCGTCAGCGGTATGGTTGGGAACGTGCGACGGTGGAAGGTGGGACGCGGCTTGGTTACGGGGCTCCTGGCTTCGCTTTTGGTGCTGGCGTGTGGCAGTGATGGCGGCTCGGCGAAAGCGGGCGTGGGGGAGGTCTGCGACGACGGCACCGCGTGCGATTCGGATCTGTTTTGTTACCAAAGCTCCAGTACGGTCGGCAGACAGATCTCCGGTCTTTGCACCATGAAATGCGATACGGACGCGGACTGTTCCAGAGTCGTGCCCAACACGGGCTGCTTGATCGGGGACGTCTGCGGTCACCTTTGCGGCAGTGGCCTCGGTTGTCCGACGGGCACGTACTGCAACGTGAATGACGTCTGCATTCACCGCGGCTGAAACACCGCTCAGTGCGTCTGAACGTCTCTGCCTGGGCGCGCGTCTCGTGATCGGCGATCGTGCAATCGCGCTCTAGCGGTGCAGCGCCGCCTTCACGAAGTCGACGAAGCTCCGTACTTTCGCGCTCGGGCGCACGTCGCTGCGTCGCACGACGTACACGGCGCGCGTCGGCAAAGCCCAATCCGGGAGCAGCCGCACGAGCGCGCCACTGTCGAGCAGTGGCTCGAGCAACACGTCTGCCTGCACGATCACGCCGAAGTGCGACAGTGCAGCCGCGAGCAGGGCTTGCCCGTTGTTACACACGAGCTGACCGCGCACGGGGACCAACGCGCTTTCTTCCTCGCGCGTGAAACGCCAAGAGTGCTCGGGTCCCCAAGCGGCGAAAGCGATGCATTGGTGCCGCTCCAGGTCGCGCGGGTGCTCGGGAGTGCCGTATTGCTCCAGGTAGGCGTGCGTAGCCGCGGCGATCATGTGCGAGCTCGCGAGCGGTAGCGCGACGATCGTGTCGTCGTGAAGCTTGCCGGAGCGGATGCCGACGTCGAAACCCTCTTCGACCAGATCGACGACGCGATCGTTCAGCTGGAGATTGACTTGGACCTCGGGGTACGCCCGCAAGTAGTCACCGATCACGGGCGTCAAGCGGTGCGCGCCGTACGATACCGGCGCCGTCACCCGCAATAAGCCTCGAGGTTGAGCGCGCAGCGCCTCCCCGACCTGGTCGGCGGCTTGCGCACTGGAAAGCACGTCGCGGCAGCGCTCCAGGTACGCTTGGCCGATCTCGGTCAGTTGCTGCTTGCGCGTGGTGCGGTCGATCAGCCGCTCGCCGAGGCGCGCCTCGAGGGCACGGACATGATTGGCGACCATAGTGGGCGAGAGCCCACGCTGCTCCGCAACGGCAGCGAAGCTGCCCAAATCAGCGACCGCTACGAAGACCGACATGCTGGCGAACAGATCCATTCAACACCCAGACTTTCGAGAGTCCCAACTCGGCGCTCAGTTTTCAGCGATTCGAAAGGCCTTACAAGTAAGCTCATGAAAAAGACGGCCTTTTTTCTCGCCCTTGCCCTGGCTGCCAGCCTGGCCCCGCCGACGCTGGCCGAGCCGCGCGCGCGAGCTGCCGAGCTGCTGCCGCTGCCGCTCGATTGGTACCCGGAAAGCCTCGCTGTCAGCGACCAAGGAGTGTTCTACGTGGGCAGCTGGCGGCAGGGGGCGGTGGTTCGGCTCAAGCCGGGTGCGAGCAAGCCAGAGATCCTGGTTCCACCCGGCTCCAATGGTCTGGCCAACGGTCAGGGCATGTTGGTCGACGGCGCGCGCCACCTGCTCTGGGTGTGCTCGGGCGCGATGGGCTTCACCACCGTGCCCACCACGCCGAGCGCGCTCAAGAGCTACGACCTGGAGAGCGGTGCGCCGCGCGGCAGCTACACGATGCCCGAGGCGGGCTACTGCAACGATTTGGCGCAGGACAAGCGCGGCGCGCTGTACGTGACCGACAGCCTGCACCCGCGCATTCTTCGCTTCGATGCGACCGCCGGTAAGCTCGTGACCTGGAAAGAGAGCCCTGCATTCGGCACCGGCGATCAGTACTTCCTCAACGGGATCGCGATCGACGCGCAGCAGCGCATGTACGTGAGCCCAGTAGCGGCAGAGCCGTATCTGTTTCGCTTGCCAATCGATGCTCAGGGCAACGCGGGCGAAGTGACGCGCATCGTCAGCCCACGCACCCTGAAAAACGCCGATGCCATCCGCACCCTGAGCGGCGATCGCCTAGTCATCTTCGAGAGCAATGCCTTCGGCCACGACGGCCCGTACGGCGGCTCGGTGAGCGTCGCGCAAGTCAGCGGCGACCGCATCGCGAAGCTGACGCCCGTCGTGGCCGGGCTCAACGACCCTTCCTCGGGCCTCGTCTACGGCGATCGCGTGTACTTCGTCGAATCGAAATACGGGCTCCTGCTTGCCCACCCCCACGACGACGCGGCGATCCCGCGCAACGTGCCGTTCGACGTCGAATCACGACCGCTGAGCACGCCTTAAGGCAAGCGCCGTTCGGTGGACGGGCTTTGCTTCGCGCGGGGCTCTAGAGATCGGCGTACTGGGCTGGGTTGAAGCGCGTGTAATAATTGTCGCAAACGTCGTCCACGCCGTCAGCGTCGAAGTCGAAAAAAGTGGAGTACTTGTCGTTGGTCGGGATGTAACACCAGGGCTCGCAGGAATCGCCCCATCCGTCGTGATTCACATCCGACTGGCTCTGACTGGCACGGCCGAGGCAATTGTCGTGGTCGTCGGGGATGCCATCGGCGTCTACGTCACTGCTGCCGGCCATCGCCCGGTTCCACATCGTGAGAAACCGCGCGTCGTCGAGAACACTCTTCACGCCCAGTGTGGCTGAACCATTCGCGATCGGCGGGCCAAACCTGATGATGTTCGACGGCAGCTTGAAATCGTCCGTGAGAGCCCCGATCTCGATTGTGCCCCTCAGCCAGTTGCTCCCCGGCAACGGCTGATTCGCACCGCACCAGCTCCCTGCATCCTCGCCGTAGCCGGTGAGCCAGGCGGCCATGTCCCCGCCTTGCCAGACGACTCGACTGGTGGGCGTTGGAACTCCGCCGCGTACGATCAGCAACGGAATCTCGAGGTCAGTCCACACGCTGGATTCCGTCGTTTGCACCTGAACCTTGAAATCAGTCGCGAGACCCACGCCGCCCACCGGCACGTTGCCGTAGCAAGTCGAGGCTCGTATCGAATCCTGAAGGCAGGTCCCCACGATCGACCAGGCACCATTCTCGACGCCGCTTTCGTCAGTGCTGACCATCCGCAAACGGATCGGTTCTTCCTTGGCGGTAGGCACGCGAATCTGCGCACAAGCGGTCGATGGCGGCTTCATTTCGTCAATGCTCCCGCCGCTGCCTGCATCAGGGTCAGTGGTACCGGCTACTCCAGCGCTGCCCGCATCGGGGTCAGAAGTACCGGCTACTCCGCCGCTGCCCGCATCGGGGTCAGGAGTACCGACTACTCCGCCTGCCCCTGAATCGCGTTCGGGGACGATGCCCGAATCAGGGCTCGGCGTACTGAGCGCCCCGCTGATCCCTGCATCGGGACCGAAGGTGGCAGCTCTCCCCCCACAAGCGACGAGCGATACTAGCGAGATGCCGAGAAGGAACGCGGTGGAGCTCGAGAGCAGCGAAGACACCCTCGAGGTTAAGACATCTCGAGACCTCTGTCATGCGCAGACGCTGCGTGTTTACTCGAAAGTCGAGTGCGTTTACTGGGCCATGCCCTCGCCACTCCCGATGCTGCTATTGGCGTGGGAAGGCGAGACACCATCGCTGACTTCGGCGCGCGTCGCCCGACGCGCACTCTTACTTGGCTGCCCTCTTGGCTGCGAGCTGCGGCGGCATCGTGTGTAAGGGCGAAAGCAACCGCGAGGTTTGCGTCTCGCGTGCTTCTACGAGAAACGTCTCGATTTGCTCGCGACGGTCTTGTCGAGCGGGGTGGTCTCCGGCCCGTGCCGCCGAACGGGGGGTAGAAGGTCGGTCCGAAGCCGGCGCTCGAACTCGCGGTAGCGCTGATCAGCGTAGCGCCCTAACCCGGTTCGCAACACCCACTCCGCGCGCCCACCCGAAACCGACGCGTGCCAGCGCCGCTCACCGTCCAACAGTGAGGGGGCAGAGGGCGGAGAGGGAGGGATGACCTTGCGGTGCTCGGCGGCCCTTGCGGGGCGCCTGCGCTCCTCGGGACCTCGGGTTCACGCGAGCAGCGGCGGACCAGCTGGTCAAGGTGGCGGACGCCTTCGCTGACATGGCTCCTGGGGACCGCGAATAGCTTGAGGAAGCCATCGAGGAGGGCTTCCGAGACTTTGAAAACGGCGACCACGTCGGCGCTCGGGAATTCCTGGCACAGCTACGAGCCAAGAACGCTTGAAGGTCGAACTATCGAAGCGGCTCAGCGAGCGGCAGGCGAATCGACGCACGCTGGCGAGAGCGTGCTGATCACCCCGAGCTTTTCTTCGAGGAACTACTGGGAGTAGTCGAGCACCTCGAGACCCGGTTCGCGACGCCAAAATTGAGGCAATTCGCCAGGCGAGCGTGGCAAAAACCGCGATCTCCGCGGAGGCGCCGAGGCGGGATCTTCGCCAAGCAGTTCAAGCCGCACAATTTCTCGCTCGAGCCTGGCTCTCTGGTTGCCAATACGAATACGTCGAACGCTCCGATTACTGGTGACAAAGAAGAAGACGCTCGAGCAGCGAGTGATGGTGTGCATCACCGTGTCGAGCAGCGTCAAGCTGACGTTCCTCGAGCAGTGCAAGCGATTACCCTGGAACGAACTCGAGACACTGCCGCTGTAGCCCCGCGCGTCCAGACATTCGGTCGGTCCGACTGAAACCGCCATCGACTGAGCGGCGGCTCGCGGCGGGCGCCACTCGGCCCGGGCGCATCGCTTCCGCGTGAGAATAACCGCGCTTCTCACCAGATCGGTTATTTCTACGCGGGCCCTTAGTCGGCGATGTCGCAGTGTGCTGCACATTGCCTCGCTAGTCATTTAAATTGGGCTCGTTCGATTGGCAATTGCCGGTGGGCGCGATTTGGGTTATCCGAAGGGGCGCTCGGTTTTTGATTCTCCGACGAGAGGGGTTTGAATATGATCCGCGCCAACCGTGACGAGGACGAGATGAGCGAGCCGTTCGGGGGTCGACGAAATCGGCGTCTGGATCTCCTTTGCTTCGGTGCGACACTGCTCGCTTGCGTGAGCTGCTCGAGTGCGCCCGTGTCGTCGAGCGATGGAGACGGCGCCGTCGACCATTCGGAAGCTCCGCTCATCGCGGACTCGCGACATCGGGATACGGGTGGTCCACCCGGCCATGGCAACCTGCCGGGCCATGGGGACGCGCATGGTGGTCCCGGACACGATGGGGACGGGCATGGTGGTCCCGGACACGATGGGGACGGGCATGGTGGTCCCGGACACGATGGGGACGGGCATGGTGGTCCCGGACACGGTGGGCCGCCGGATCATTGCGGAGCGGCGGG
>OUNO010003034.1_pt2 | contig 11151 bp, 7 predicted proteins | sample 1779811 | NCBI WGS metagenome assembly OUNO01 (sample SAMEA3914804, study PRJEB12502) | metagenome | biome: forest; material: soil | place: Canada | collected 2010-06-25 | depth 0.3 m
GCGGTAGGCGCGGGCGACGCGGGCCGGCAAACGGCCGCCGGCGAGGTCGGCGACGGCCCCCGGCGCGAGGTCGAGGACGACGGCGTCGACAGCCGGCAGCTCCGACAGCGAGCGCACCGGCCGGCCGGTCTCGATCGCGCCGCCGTTCTCCCGGACGACGGCGGCGAGGGCGTCGGCGATCGCCTGCGAGCCGCCGCGGGCGACGGGCCAGCCGTAGCGGTGCCCGGCACTGATCAGCGCCATCGCCACCGCGGAGCTGAAGGGTCGGTTGAGCGGGCCGAAGGAGTGGGCAGCGACGCCACCGAACAGCGCCCGCGCCGCCTCGGTGTCGAAGCCGCGGGCCAGCGCCGTCGCCGGCGCCAGCGACGGCAGCCCGAAGCGGGTCAGCCGGATCGGGTGGCGCGGCAGGTGCAGGACGGGCCGCATGATGTCCTCGCCGAGCGCGTCGAAGCCCGCCGCCGAAGGGCCGAAGCAACGCTTCCAGGCTGGCCCGGCGGAGCCGAGACCGGCGGCGGTCCGCTCGATCGAGCGGTAGATCGCGGCGCCGTCGTCGCCGTCGAGCGGGTGGGCGACGTCGACCTCGGGCCAGGCCCACTCGAGGCCGTGGCGCTCGAGGCCGAGCGCGGTCAGCGACGGCGCGCCGACCGCCATCGAGTGGACCGCCGAGCACTCGTCGTGGATCAAGCCCGGCAGGGTCAGCTCCGAGCTGCGGGTGCCGCCGCCGATCGTCGGCGCCGCCTCGATCACCGTCACGTCGACGCCGCGGCTGGCCAGCGTCGCCGCACAGGCGAGGCCGTTGGGGCCGGAGCCGACGACGATCGCGCTGCTCATCCGGCGGGGGTCACCGGGAACGGCTCGCCGCCGAGCCAGGGCTGGCGGCCGACCATGTCGGCGACGTTCACCGTCCCCTCCTCGACCAGGCCGGTGGCGGCGTCGTAGATCCGGTACCGCTGGCGCTGGACGTGGGCAGGCTGGGACTCGAGCACGACCACCCGCAGATCGCCCGGCCCGTACTCGCAGCGCTCCTGGACGGCGGCGAGCAGGCGCTGGTCGTGGAAGTGGCCATCGCCGAAGTTGTAGCCGAGAACGACGCCGGCGACGATCTCCCCCTCGCGCACGTCGTAGGCCTCGATGTCGTCGACCGCCCGCGGCAGCAGGCCGTTGAGGGCGCGCCCGTGCGAGTGCATGGCGCGGAAGGCGAGCCCTTTGTGAACGAGAACGTCGATCATCTCCGGCTCGTAGAACTTCGACAGCTGCTCGACCACGATCGGCGCCGGCTTGACGATCGACAGGTCGAGCCTCTTCTCCGCCTCGCTCTCCTTGCGGAACAGCCACTGGCTCGTCGCCCAGTTGCCGGCGTAGTAACGCATCGAGGGCAGGAAGGAGACCAGGTCGGGGCGGAAGTTGCCGAGCACCGGCAGGCCGACGCAGGTCAGCGCCAGGACCACCAGCAGCAGCGGGTCGTCGAGGGTCGAGAACGGGACCGAGCCGTAGTGGCCGAAGAGGAAGAGCAGCCCGAAGATCATGAAGATGTTCCACTCCAGCGGCACCGCCAGCGGGAACGTCGAGAGGATGTGGGCGTGGAAGATGATCATCCCGGCAACCGCGATCGTGCCGATCACACCGCCGCTGCTGACCAGCAGCAGGAGCGGCAGGGTGAACTCGAGGACCGTGCCCATGTGGGCCGAGAGCCGGCCGAGCGTCGAGGGCAGGAGGTTCTCGGGATGGTCGGTGTAGAGCCGGCTCTTCGCCTTGCGTGAGCGGTTCCACGGCGTGTTGCTGATCATCACCGTGACGACGAAGGGGAAGTGGCGGTTCAGCTTCGAGGCCGCGGCGCCCCACCAGATGCAAACGAAGACCAGCTGCGCAGCGACGATCATGTTGCCGAGCGGGAAGAGGAAGATGATCATCAGGTTGCCGTAGATCTCCGCCCGGGCGGCGAGGAACGGGACCTTGTCGCGCAGGCCGAGGACCGCGAGGATGCCGAGCAGAACGCCGACCGCGACAGGGTCGAGGCGACCGGCGAAGAGGATGTCGGTACTGGGACCGAAGACCGCAGTGACCGAGTCAACGCCGTCGGAGACGAGCAAGACGATGGCCATTGCGATCAGCCCGGCGTAGAGCGCGACGTCGAACCAGGTCCGCGTCGTCCCCCGCGTCAGCGGCACCCTCTCCGGCCAGGGCGGCAGCCGCGTCGTCCCCGGCCGCAGCCAGTAGAGAACGCCGCCGATCATCGGCGAGAAGCGCAGCGTCAGCGGCAACGAGCCGGCACCGAGCCCGAGCACCTCCCAGAGCATCGTCCAGACGACCGCCTTCTGGAAGACGATCGGTTCGGTCCACCAGCTGCCGAGGTCCCCCAGCCCGCCCAGCCCCGCGGTCGTCGCCGAGATCAGCAAGAGGCCGCCGCCGGCGTAGACGATCAACTTGACGATGTAGAGCAGGAAGATCACCGGCGGGGTGCCGAAGCCGTTCAGCGCCCAGTCCTGGGCGAGCGGCTTGATCCGCTCCAGGTGCGGCAGCCGGCGCCACTCCTCGTACTCGAACGGCGGTGGGGCAGGATCCAGGAGTCCCATTGCGGTTCGAGCCTACTTCGCGCCGCCCGCCCCGGGGGCGAATTCCAGCGACGGCGCCAGCCGAGGCATCGCGGCGGCTAGGATTTAGGGCGTGCCACTCTTCGGACCCGAACACGTCGAGCGCTACCGGGCGACCGACGGCGCCGAAGGCCACGACTGGGAGGGGACCCAGACGCTGCTGCTGACCACTACCGGGCGCAAATCGGGCGAGCAGCGGACGACGCCGCTGATTTACGCGCCGCACGGCGACGCCTACACGATCGTCGCCTCCAAAGGCGGCACCGACGAGCCGCCCGCCTGGTACCTGAACCTGAGTGCAGACCCAGAGGTCGAGGTCCAGGTCAAGGGAGAGAGGTTCAAAGCCCGGGCCCGCACCGCAAGCGCCGAGGAGAAGCCGGCGATGTGGCAGACGATGGCCTCCGAGTGGCCTGCCTACGACGAGTACCAGCGCAAGACCGAGCGCGAGATCCCGATCGTCGTTCTCGAGCCGGCCACGCGGTAGCCCCCACGCCGCGTCGATCAGTGCCGGCGCGAGGCGATCATCGCCTGGTCGGCGCGATCCACCAACTGCGCCAGCGAGTCGCCCTTGACCAGGGCGCCGAGGCCGACCGTCATGCCCGCGCCGCTGGAGCGCTTGGCGAGGCAGGCCTCGATCTGCCGGCAGCGAGCTTCGGCCTCGGGCATGCTGGTTTCGGCCAGGGTGAAGACGAACTCGTCGCCGCCGACCCGGGTGACGAGGTCGTAGCGACGCAGGGTTTCCGAGATACAGGCGGCAACATCCCGCAGGACCCGGTCGCCGACCGCGTGGCCCTCGTTGTCGTTGATGAGCTTGAGGCCGACGGTGTCGACGAAGACGAGGACGAAGGGCTCGCCGCTGCGCTCGGCCCGGTCCATCTCGCGGCGGATCGCGGCCAGCCCGACGCGGCGGCGCATCACCCCGGTCAGCGAGTCGATGCCTTCGCTGGCCAGCTCCCGGCTCGCCAGCTCACGGTCGTGGGCCGCCTGGCGGCGATCGTCGGCGGCGTCGCGGCGATCCTGCAGGGCCTCGCCCGAGGTCAGCGGCTTTTCCTCGCCTTCGCCGAAGATCCGGTCGCGGATCTGCGCCGCGAGGTCCCGTCCCTCGGCGGCCCGGTCACGGCGCTCGGCGGCGGCGTCGCGAATCGAGACCCCGGTGGTGTCGATCGAGCTCGAAGGGCCGGCGTCGAAGGCAGCCAGGGGCGCCGCCCCGAACTCCTCCTTCCCCGGTGGCCGCACCGACCGCAGGTCGCCGTCCAGTTCGGTTCCGGTACGCAGGACGAGGACCTCCTCGACGTTCTCGAGCAGGACGTCGAGGACCCGTGGGTCGAAATGAGTTCCCCTCCCCTCCAGCATCAGCTCCACCGTCTCACCGACCGACATCGCCGGTCGGTAGATGCGATCGGTGAGGAGCGCGTCGAAGACGTCGGCGACGGCGGCGATCCGGCCCTCGACCGGGATTCGCTCACCCTCGAGACCGAGCGGGTAGCCGCCGCCGTCCCAGCGCTCGTGGTGACTGAGCGCGATCGTCGCCCCCATCTGCAGCAGCTCGCTCTTGGAGTCGGCGAGGATCTGGTAGCCGAAGGTCGTGTGGCGCTCCATCACGGTGCGCTCGGCGGCCGTCAGCGGGCCCGGCTTGTGGAGGATCTCGTCGGGGGTCGCGATCTTGCCGACGTCGTGCATCGGCGCCGCGGCGCGCAGCAGCAGGACACGGTCGTAGTCGAGTCCGAGCCTGGTCGCTAGATAGGCCGCGATCGAGGCCATGCGGGCGACGTGGAGGCCGGTTTCCAGGTCGCGGGTCTCGATCGCCCGGGCCAGGCGCTCGACGGTCTCCTGGCGTGAGACCCGCAGGCTCTCGATCGCGTTGGCCTCGGCGGCGCTGAGCTCGCCCCGCAGCGCCTCGGCCTGGCGCTTGGAGGTGATGTCGGTCGAGATGCCGGTGATGCCCGAGGGCTTGCCGCTCTCGTCGACGAAGGGGAACTTGAGTTTGAGGAAGGTCCGCATCTGGCCGGCGACGCTGGTCGTCTCGACCTTCTCGAAGGTTCCCCCGGCGAGGACTTCGCTGTCGCTCTCGGCGGCAAGGCGCTCCTGCTCGGGCGGCATGAAGTCCTTGTCGAGAAGGCCGATCATCGCGCCGGGCTTGACCCCCGCCATCTCGTGCGCGACGCGGTTGGCGAAGACGTAGCGGCGCTCGGAGTCTTTGATGTAGATCGGGACCGGCGCCGTGTCGCTGAGCAGATGCAGGTGACCCTCGACGGCGCCGCTCTCGGCCTTCAGGGCACGCTCCAGTTCGCGCTGGCGCAGCGCGTTCTTGACCGTGATCAGCAGCTGACCGGGCCAGAAGGGCTTGACCAGATAGCCGTGGGCGCCGAGCTGGAAGGTCCGCTCGGTCACCTCGGGATCATCGACGTCGGTGATCAGGACGATCGCCGTTTCGGGGTGGACGTGGGCGATCTCTTCGACCTGGGCGAGACCGGCTTCGCGCGAGGTCTGCAGATCGCAGATCGCGAGGTCGAAGGTTCCCGCGTTGAGCTTTTCGCGCGCCTGCTCGAGGCTGCTGGTGAACTCGCAGTCGTAGCGCTCGCCGAGCCCGTTTGCGACCATCTCCATCACCTCGGGCCGATCGTCGGTGACGAGGATGTGGGCGCGTATCTGGGCAACCGAGCCGTTGCTGGCGGGGGCGCTGACCTGGATGTCCGAGTCGAGGGTCATCAGTGCTGATACGCACGGCCCCTATGCCGCTCTGGCCTGAACATCCGCTTTCGCGTCGCGCCCTCTTGGCACGGCGTCATGTACCGCCGCTTTCACGGTTCCGAAAAAGACTGTAACAGAGATGGCAAGAAATTCTTGATCATTACGACACGGACGTTCGCCGTAAGTACCCCGCTGTCCCCAACCAACTGAGGCTCAGCCGACGGCGTCGGCCCAATCGCGCAGGCGATCGGAGAACTGCGGCGTGCCGGCGCTGACCTCGACGACCTCGTCGGCGGGCACGTTGGCGCGCTTGGCGGCGGTGAGGATCGCGGCGGCCGACGGAGCCTCGTAGAGGCAGTAGGTGCGGTGCCGGTCGGCGCTGAGGAAGGAAAACAGCCAGCGCACCCCCTCGTCGCCGTTGACGTCCTCGATCAACTCCACGTCCTGGTCGCTGAGATCGAGTTGCTCAGCGAAGCTGCGCTCGATCATGTAGAGGGCCATTGCCTGATCGTAGCGAGGATTTCTGGCTCTGTGGCGCTCTATCCCGCGGCGAGGCCGTGGCGGTGGGCGAAGGAGGCGGCCTCGGTCCGGTTTGCGCAGTCGGTCTTGCGGAGGATGCTACGGATGTGGTTGGCCGCCGTGTGTTCGCTGATCGAGAGCTCGGCGCCGATCTCCTTGTTGCTGAGGCCGGCGGCGACGAGGGCGAGGATCTGGGCCTCCCGTGGGGAGAGTCCGGCGGGGAGCTCGGGGGCGGCCGGGGGCGGCGGCGAGCCGACACGGTCGAGCAGCCCGCGCATCCCCAGCCGCTCGGCCAGCGCGGTCGCCTCGCCCAGCAGCTCCTCGGACCGCTCGCGCTCACCGCGGCCGCGGGTGCCGAGGAAGCGGCCGTACTCGTAGGCGCTGTGGGCCAGCCAGGCCGGGGCGCCCATCCGCCGGTTCAGCTCCAGCGCCCGCTCGAAGTGGCCTTCGGCCAGGCCGGGCTCGCCGAGGGTCGCGGCCAGCATCCCGAGGTAGCGGTCGGCGGCGCCGTAACAGGCGACGAGGTGACCGATCATCACGTTGCCGCCCGCGAACGGCTCCAGCTCGGGATAGAGGATCGCCGCCATCTCGGCGTCGCCGAGCGCGGTGCAGGCGTCGGTCAGGTAGACCAGCGCCGCCAGCCAGAGCGAGGAGCGGAACTCGTCGAGCCCGTGCTTGCGGATCCGCGCCAGCTCGGCCCTCGCCTCCTCTTCCATCCCCAGCTCGGCCAGGACCGCGACCAGGCCCGGCTGCCAGGGACCGACTCGCTCACCGGCGGCGAGGACCCGGACCGCCGGCGCCAGCTCGGCCAGGCGCCCCTGCTCGCGGCGGATTCCGAACATCTGGATCCCGTAGCTGCCGGAGGCGTCGCGACCGGTCAGCAGCAGGCCCCAGTCGCGGGAGCGCTCGGCCATCTCCTCGGCCCGCGCCAGGTCACCTTCGCAGAGCGCGATCGCCGACCCGTAGTGCTCGGCTATGTGGTTCATGAACGGCTGCGCGGTGCGCTGCGCCATCTCCCGCAGGGCGGCGATCTCGGCCCGCGCCGCCTCGAGGTCGCAGAGCGAGACCATCGTCGGCACCCGCCAGGCCATCGCCTCGGCCTGGATCTCGACGCTGCCCAGCAGCGAAGCCAGGCTCTTGGCCTCGGTCAGCATCGCCAGGATCTCCTCCGGCGAAGTCGCGCCCTGCGCCCAGTAGGCGCGGACCAGGACCTTCGCCAGGCCGGTTTCGTCGTCCCGCTGCCGCGCCAGGTCGACGGTGTTTTCGCGCACCAAGGCGCCACGCTCAGGGTCTCCGAGGCCGCCGAGCGCCCGGGCCAGGCCGGCCAGCAGGTCGACCCGCAGCCCCTCCTCGCCGTCGCCGAGCGCCGCGAGCGCCTCCTCCAGCAGCTCAACCGCCTCGACGCTGGTCAGCCCGGGGCGCCAGCAGGCCTCCTCGTAGCCGACCGCGGCGCGCGCCAGGCGCTCGCGGCTGCCGATTCCACGGGCGATTGCCGCCGCCGACCCGAAGGCCGCCAGCGCCTTGGTGGCATGACCGCCCCGGTGGGCGGCGGCGCCGAGCTCCAGCAGGGCGTCGGCGTGCCGCGCCTCGTCGGCGATCCCGATCTCGACCGCCGCCTCCAGCCGCGTCGCGGCATCGTCATAGGCCAGGGCGGAGCTGGCCGCCCGCGCCGCGCGCAGGTTGTAGTCGATCGCCCGCTCCGCTCCCCCCATCTGGGCGGCGGCGGCGAAGTGATGGGCGAGGTCCGCAAGGTCGCGATCGTCCTCCCCGCCGGCCGCCTCCAGCGCCTCGCCGACGCGCAGGTGCAGCTCGGCCCGGCGCAGCCGCGAGAGCTGGTCGTAGAGCGCCCGCCTGACGATCTCGTGGCTGAAGCGGCAGGCCAGGCGCCGCGAGGGCAGCTCCTCGATCATCCCGCTGGCCACGGCTTCCTCGAGGGCGACGAGGAAGTCGGGCTCGGCCAGGCCGGCGGCGCGGCGGATCGGCTCCAGCTCGAACTCCGGCCCGGCGACGGCGGCGAGCTCGAGCAGGTCGGTGGTCCTCGGGCCCAGCCGCGAGAGGCGCTGGTTGACGACCTCGCCGACGCTCTCGGGGGTGCCGAGCTCGCTCAGCGGCCGGGTCACCTGGGCGCCGCAGGCGTCGAGCTCGACGATCCCGGTCTCCAGCAGCGCCCGCCAGAGCTCGCAGACGAGGAAGGCGTTCCCCGCCGTGAGGTCGTGGATCGTCCCCGCCAGCTCGCTCAGCTGCGGCGTCGGCTCGGGGTCGCCGCCGGCGGCGCGGCTGATCAGCTCGGAGATCTCGGCCCCGGTCAGCCCGGCCACTCGCATCCGCACGACCTCCTCGGAGCGGCGCAGATCGGCCAGCGTCTCCGCCAGCTCGCGCGACACGTCCGCCTCGCCGTCGCGGAAGGTCGCCAGCAGCAGCATCCGCGTCGATCCGGCGGCGCGGGCCAGGTGCCTGATCAGCAGCAGGGTCGGGGCATCGGCCCAGTGGCAGTCCTCGATCACCAGCAGGATCGGTCGTTCGAGGCTGACGTTCCCGAGCAGCTCGGCGACCGCGGTGTGGAGCCGGTGGCGCTCGGTGTCTGGGTCGGCCTCGACCAACTCGGGCAGCTCGCCGAGCAGGCTCGGGAGGTCGGGCAGCAGCCGTCGCAGCTCGCCGGCACCGGGGCCCAGCGCGGCGCGCAGCGGGCCGACGCCGGTCACCGCGACGAGGCGGTCGAGCGCCTCGACGAAGGCGCCGTAGGGGGTCCGCACGACGGCGTCGCAGGCACCGCTGAGGACCAGCGCCCCGTCGGCGGCGGCCTGTCCGGCGAACTCGCGCACGAGGCGGCTCTTGCCCGCCCCGGGCTCGCCGGCGAGCAGCGCCACCCGGCGCCCCTCCCCCGCCGTGCGTGGCATCAGCGAGACCAGCTTCGCCAGCTCGGCCCCACGACCGACGAAGGGCGAGATGGCAGCCGAGCGCAGCGGGCCCGGCAGGTCCTCGGCCTCGACGCTCATGCGAGGACGATAGTCAGTTCTGACCATGCTCCGCATCGGAACGCCATCTCGGCGCCGAAAAGTGGGTCAGGTCAGGTCATGACAGGGAGCGCCGTCCCTCCTACCGTCGGTGCACAGTTCGAAACGACCCAACCAGGAGGAACAAGATGAGTGCCGCCAACGCGCTTCTGCAGTCCGCCCGCAGTGAGATCCAAGGCTTCGAGGGCAGCCTCACCGCCCCCGGCGAGGCGAGCTACGAGGAGGCGCGCAAGGTCTACAACGCGATGATCGATCGCCGCCCGGCGCTGATCGCCACCTGCACCAGCGCCGAGGACGTCGCCGGCGCGGTCCGCTTCGCCGTCCAGCATCAGTTGCCGCTGGCGATTCGCGGCGGTGGTCACAACGGCGCCGGCCTGGGGACCGTCGAGGACGGCGTCGTCGTCGACCTCTCCGGCCTGAAAGCGATCGAGGTCGACGCCGAGGCGCGCACCGCGCGGGTCGGCGGCGGTTGCCTCTGGAGCGAAGTCGACGCCGCCACCAACGTCCACGGACTGGCGACGCCGAGCGGGATCATCTCCTCCACCGGCGTCGGCGGGCTGACCCTCGGCGGCGGCCTCGGACACCTGACCCGCAAGTTCGGGCTGACGATCGACAACGTGCTCGAGGCCGAGGTCGTCCTCGCCGACGGCCAGCAGGTCCGCGCCGCCGCCGACGAGAACCCCGACCTCTTCTGGGCGCTGCGCGGCGGGGGCGGCAACTTCGGCGTCGTCACCTCGTTCCTCTTCCGCCTGCACGAGGTCAACAACGTCGTCGGCGGCCCGACCTTCTGGTCGGCCGAGCAGAGCGCCGAGGTGCTGGCCGCCTACCGCGAGTTCCTACCGCAGGCCCCGCGGGAGCTGAACGGCTTCTTCGCCTTCGCCTCGGTGCCCCCGGCGCCGCCGTTCCCGGAGGAGCTGCACCTGGAGAAGGTCTGCGGCGTCGTCTGGTGCTACCTCGGTGGCGAAGAGGAGGCCGCGGCGGCGATGGCGCCGCTGCTCGACGTGCTGCCGGAGCCGCTGCTGCACGGCGTCCAAGAGATGCCGTTCCCAGCACTGCAGGGAGCCTTCGACCCCGTATACCCGGCTGGCGACCAGTGGTACTGGCGTGCCGACTTCGTCAGGGAGATCCCCGACGAGGCCGTCGCGGCCCACGCCAGCTTCGGGCCGCAGATGCCGACCTGGCAGTCGACGATGCACCTTTACCCGATCGACGGGGCCGCCCACGACATCGGGCCGTCGGAGACCCCCTGGGCCTACCGCGACGCAACCTGGGCGACGGTCTACGCCGGCGTCGACAAGGACCCCGCCAACGTCGCCGCGATCCGCAACTGGTGCGTCGACTACTTCGACGCCCTCCACCCCCACTCGGCCGGCGGTGCCTACGTGAACATGATGATGGACGAGGGCCAGGATCGGGTGCGGGCCAGCTACGGCGACAACTACGACCGCCTGACCGAGGTCAAGGCGACCTACGACCCGGGCAACCTCTTCCGGGTCAACCAGAACATCCAGCCCCAGCAGTAGCGGGGGGTCAGGGCCGGGCCGGCGGGTCGGCGGCGCTCGTGAGCTCACTCGCGAGCGCCGTGACCCGGCGCCCGATCTCATCCCGTATCTCCCGCACCTGCTCGAGCGGCAGCCCCTTGGGGTCGGGCAGGTCCCAGTCGAGATAGCGCTGGCCGGGGATGTAGGGGCACTCGTCGCCGCAGCCCATCGTCACCACGACGTCGGCCCAGGCCGCGTCCTCGCTGGTGAGGATTCGCGGCTGGCGGTTGCTGAGGTCGACGCCCAGTTCGGCCATCGCCTCGATCACCTCGGGGTGGACGCGGTCGGCCGGGGTCGTGCCGGCGGAGCGGGCCTCGTGACGACCCGCGGCCGCCCGCTCGAACAGCGCCGCGCTCATCTGCGAGCGGCCGGCGTTGTGCAGGCAGACGAAGAGCGCGCGAGCCATCAGGCGCCCCCGGCGTCGGCGGCGGCGAGCTGCTCGCCGCGCACCAGTTGATAGGCGAGCGCGCCGAGGACCGCCCCGACTAGCGGGCCCGTGAGGTAGATCCAGAGATCGTGCAGCTCGCCGGAGACGAGCGCCGGGCCGAGCGAGCGCGCCGGGTTCATCGAGGCACCGGTGATCGGGCCGCCGAACAGGGCATCGAGCCCGACCGTGGCGCCGATCGCGATCGCCGCCGCCGCGCCGACCGCCCGCGTGTCGGTCGCCACGGCCATGATCACGAACATCAGGAAGGCGGTCATCACCACCTCGTAGACGAGGGCGCTGCCGGCGCCGACCGTCGGCAGCGTTGCCCCGAGCGCGGCCGGCTGGCTGGGCCAGATCGCCGCCAGCGC